>JAEAMF010000022.1_pt1 | contig 334196 bp, 319 predicted proteins | sample 8958721 | NCBI WGS metagenome assembly JAEAMF01 (sample SAMN16933255, study PRJNA681124) | bioreactor sludge metagenome | isolation source: anaerobic bioreactor treating anionic surfactant - SDBS | place: India: Bengaluru | collected 2019-02-28 | reverse complement strand
ATATTACGAATTATTTTTGTGAAAAACACCAACTATCTTTGACCACATTACCTTTATATTAATTTCACTTAAAAGAATAAAAAAACCGCTTCGCTGAGCGAAACGGTTCTTTTATTGTAGCAGTAGCTAGAATTATTTCTTAACAGCAGCTTTAGCTGAATCAGACTTAACTTCAACGCTATCTTTCTTCATATCAGCAGCAGCTTTAGTAGAATCGATAGTTGCGTTAGCAGTAGAATCGATGTTGTTTTGTACTGAATCAGCACCAGCTTCGATTGAATCAGCTCCTTCTGTAGCAGTAGCTTCAGTTTTTTTACAAGCAACTAATGAAATTGCAGCGATAGCAGCTACGAATAATGACTTTTTCATAATAAATTAAATTTAATTTGTTAATATTGTTTTTAAATCTTTTTCTCTGTTCGGTTATTTGAACAAGACAAAGGTATAGCAGATTGAAAGTTTGTTTATGAAAAATAATTGTAATACCTTTGTAAAACAGTTTTACAAATAAATAATACTGAAAATCAACACTTTAATCATTTATTAGAAATTGACTGATTTAGATTTATTACATTTTGAGCAGCTGAAAAAGGACGTTCAGGCTCAATATTTGAAAGAATACACCCCTTCTTATGATGATATATCTAAATGGAAGGGAATAGACATTATATATTTTCAGGAAGATCTTAGAAAAAAAGCTAAAGGAAACATTAGCGAAAAATCTTTTTACACGTATTTCAAAAATTCTCCGGTAACCAAATTACCCCGTATTGATATGCTCACTTTACTGAGTGTTTATGCAGGTTACAATTCTTGGTACGAGTTTAAGAAGCAACATCTTTTTGCAGGAGAAATGCTACAGGAAGAGCAGGATTTGGATGAAGAAAACCGAAAAGAACTAGAAAAAACAGTTTCAAGCGCACTAAATCTGCCTAATGAAGAAAATTTGCTTCCGAAGAAAGACTTGGATACTGCCAAAACTACTGATTTACAAAAAAGCATAACTGAAAATCAAATCGTTGAAACAAAAATATTCAATGAAAAAATAATAGAAAACAATCCTGTAATACAACCGAAAAAGAGCTACCAAAGAACAATCTGGATTGCTGCGACGTCAGTCTTTGTGGTTTTACTCGGACTTTTAGGATTTAAAGACGAAATTTTTGAGAAAACATATACTTATTGCTTTACCGATGCAGACAGAAATCAAAAAGTTCAAAGCACCATTGAAATAAAAGTAATTAAAGAAAATGAATCTCCTTTATTTTTCAGAATAAAGCCAGGAGAGTGTTTTCACTATCCAAGCAAGGACAAAAGCATAAAAATGCAGATCAGTTCTACTATGTATGAGAATCTTGAAATCAACAGGAATCTTGAGAATGCACCGGAAGAAGAGATCATAGAGCTGAAACCCGACGATTACAAGATGGCTGTTTATTACTTTTCGACAAAAGATGTAAAAGGAGGAAACGCTGTTGAGCAGTTTAATCTTATCAGGCAAAAAAGAAAACAACTGGAAAATCTCATCAGTAATGATGCCGTGATTACCCAAGTTTATGACAGCGACATTTATGGTTTAGAATCACTGGACAAACAAGACTACATTACTCTTGTAACAACTCCCACTACATCATTGAAAAACCTCAATGTCATTGAAATGAAAAGAGACAAAAAAGGAAAAATTATATCGATCAAATTTAAAATATCAACCAATGAAAACAATCAATAAAACTTTGTTTTTCTCAATACTGATTGTACTTGCTGTTATTTCTTGCGTAAAGAAAGAAGATACTCCGGTAAGCGATCTTGATAAATTAAGAAACACCAATAACCAAACTGTTCAGATGGACAGCACACAGGCAATTAACGCCATTACGCTTCAAAAAGTACAGGACGTTTTAGACTTGTCAACACTTTATCTTTCAGGAGAAAAAAATACCGAAATAGATACTGCAATTTATTCTAAAATCGAAAAATATTTCCAGAAACCCGACAGTCTTACTTTCAAAGTACTTTTTAAAGAACTGGAAAGTTTACAGGTAAAAAAAGTAAAAGTAAATAACATCAACATTTATCAGGAAATACAGAATAAAGACACTTTGGATCTTGCAAAATTCATTGTAGAGTATTTTGACAATAAGAATAAATCTATTGGTAAATTTGAGAAAAATGCTCAATACACATTGGTTTCCAAACCTTTGAAATTAAAAAAAGAGTTTAAATTTTATTTCGTGAATTTTTATCAGGAACCTGTTAAAAAAGACAGCACTGCTGTAGGCGTAACTAAATAATCAAGGGGAATATCATTTTCCCAGACATCTTCAATCATATCATCGGCGTCAAAATAATTGACTCCGATTTTTTTTGTTTTCTCTGATACATTTTCAAAGAAATGATCATAAAAACCTTTTCCATAGCCTACTCTATTGCCATTCTTGTCACAATAAAGCAAAGGCGTAATAATATAATCGAAATCTAAAACCCCGGAATCATCATCAGAAATTGGTTCAGAAATCCCCCAATTGTTAATGATAAATTTAGTATCTGAAAAAATCTCTACAGAAATCAGTTTTTCATCAACAATTTTAGGAACAAAAACATGAATATTATGACTTTGAAAATAGGTAATGAATCGCTGAGTATCTATTTCATTAAACTTTTTAATCGGAATAAAAATATGAATCTTCTGCCCAGAAACAGGTTGAAAATAATTGACAAAGTTGCTGAAAATCTTTTCAGAAAATAAAAAAACCTCATCTGCGCTTAGAGATTTTCTTTTTTCAAGATAAATTTTCCTGATTTCAGATTTTTTCATTCTCAAATTTAAAAAAAAATTGCGCTCCAGTGGAACGCAAAATTTTTAATTATATTTAAACAGTTAACTGTATTATTCTACAATTTTGTACAATTTATCGGACAATCTTACTCTGAATGGAAGCTCAAACGTAATCTGATCTCCAATTTTTGAATTTTCACAAGCACTTCCGTTTACATAAAGTTCAGTGATTTTAAATTCCTGATCACCGGTTGTAGGACCTGAAATTAAAACTTTATCACCTACGGAAAGTTCTTTATTTTCAATTAAAAACTGTGCAATTTTAGATTTTGTATAATAATGTTCAGCTTTACCTACCAAAACTTTCTTAACTGCCATTTTCTGACGAATATTTTTAGTTTCAGCTTTTGCTAAAGGTTTATGAGGTAACTCTCCGGATTTTTTGAATGTTAAAGCATCAGATTTTCCTTTTCTGAAAACTTTATTTCCTACCTGAACCCCTTTTCTTATTTTCACCTGTTCTTCTAAAGGAAGATGAGTAATTTCTAGACATTCTGTAGAACAACAGTTCTCCATCACTGCTTTACAGTCATCGCACTGAATGAATAATAAATGGCAACCGTCATTGGCACAATTTGTATGATTATCACATGGCTTTCCACATTGGTGACATTGCGAAACAACATCATCAGTAATTCTTTCTCCTAAACGATGGTCGAAAACAAAGTTTTTTCCTAAAAATTTACTTTCAACACCTTCCTCTTTTACCTGGCGAGCATATTCTATAATTCCGCCTTCTAATTGGAATACGTTTTTAAAACCTTGATGCTTAAAATACGCACTCGCTTTTTCACAACGAATTCCACCTGTACAATACATTAAAAGGTTTTTATCTTCTTTGTAATCTTGTAACTGCTCGTTAATAATCGGCAAACTTTCTCTGAAAGTTTCTACATCCGGTGTAATTGCCCCTTCAAAATGACCAACTTCACTTTCATAGTGATTCCTGAAATCTACAACAATCGTATTAGGATCTTCCAGTAATTCGTTAAATTCTTTCGCTTTAAGATGAATCCCTTTGTTGGTTACATCAAATGTTTCATCATTCAGACCATCCGCAACGATTTTGTGTCTCACTTTGATGGTCAATTTTAAAAAAGAATGATCGTCTTGCTCTACCGCAACATTCAAGCGAATTCCTTTCATAAAATCATAAACTTCGAGCGTATTGCGAAAAGCCTCAAACTGATCTGCAGGAACACTCATCTGAGCATTAATTCCTTCATGTGCAACATAGATACGACCAAGAGCATCAAGTGCATTCCAGGCTATAAATAAGTCGTCGCGAAATTTTTTGGGATCTTCAATTTTTGCATACGCATAGAAAGACAAAGTAAGACGTTCCTTACCAGCTTCATCAATAAGTCGAGCTCTTTCTTCTGCGCTTAAGGTGTTGTACAGTTGCATGCTATAAACGTTTTAAGTGAGAATATTTTTGCAAAGATAATAATTTCAGCGAACTGTCCAAATGACAAATAACAGTTCTTGGGTGTGAAAAAACGTCAGTTTTCTTTAATTTAATCTTAAGCTTTGTTAATAAAACTTTTACGAATTATGACTTAATATACAAATTGACATAATTGTCGTTAAATTTTAGTTAAAATTGAAACACAGCATACAAATTGCATACTTATTTAGCATTAAATTTGTGTTCAATAATATTATAAATTAAAAATAAAGAAGATAATACAATGAAGAGTACTTTCAAAAAACTTTTACCATTTGCGGTTGTTGGAGTTATCTCAGGAGCTACAACAGTCGGTGTACAACAATACATAGGTCACGATTCAAATACCGCTGACCAATCTTATTTTACAAGCTCGAAAAACGCATCTTTCGTAGGCATGAATACTGCAGCAGTAGGTGACGATTTTGTAAAAGCGGCTAAAACTACGGTTCCGGCAGTAGTTACGATCAAAAATTATCAGACAAGAAGCTCAAGCAGGGCTTCAGAACAGGACCTTTTTGATTATTTCTTTGGCGATCCGTTCGGAGGAAGAGGACAGCAAAGACAAAAGCAGCAACAGCAAACTCCAGACAATATGCCTTCCGGAATGGGATCTGGTGTAATTATTTCTCCTGACGGATATATTATTTCAAATAATCACGTTGTAGCCGGAGCAAATAAACTGGAAGTAGTTTTAAGCAATAAAAAATCTTACATCGCAACATTGGTAGGAACAGATCCGAATACGGATATTTCATTATTAAAAATTGAAGAAAAAGGACTTCCATTTTTAAATTTTGCAAATTCTGATAATATTGATGTGGGACAATGGGTTTTAGCGGTAGGTAATCCTTTAGGATTAAATTCAACTGTTACTGCAGGAATTATCTCCGCAAAAGGCAGAGGAATAGGAATTTTATCCGGACAGGGAAAAGCATCTAACCCTATTGAAAGTTTCATTCAAACCGATGCAGCGATTAATCCTGGAAATTCCGGAGGTGCTTTGGTCAATGTGAATGGAGATTTAATCGGAATTAACTCAGCTATTTCTTCTACAACAGGATATTATCAAGGCTACGGTTTTGCAGTTCCTGCGAATTTAGCAAGAAAAGTAGTTGAAGATATTAAGAAATTCGGAATTGTACAGAGAGGATTCTTAGGTGTAACTTCTTTAGATCTTTCAAATGATCAACAGGTAGCATTCTATAACAGAGATAAAAAAGCAAATATTAAAGTAGGCTCCGGTGTATATGTTACAGGATTCTCAAAAGATAGTGGTGCTGAAGATGCAGGATTAAAGCTTGGAGACGTTATCACGAAAGTTGATCAGATGGCAATTACAGATTTTGCAGATTTGTCTATTTCAATAGGAAGCAAACGTCCTGGAGATAAGGTACAGGTAACGTATCTAAGAAACGGTAAAGAAACAACTACCACTGTTACTTTAAAAGATCAAAACGGCGGAACATCTTCCAGATCAAAAGCAGATCTTAGTGTGATAGAAAAAATAGGCGCAGAATTTGAACCCCTAAACGACAGATTTAAAACTGAATACGGACTCAACAGCGGTGTTGTAAGCAAGAATGTAGCTGAAGGCGGAGAGATGGCTAAAATTGGTATTGTTGATGATTATATCATTATTGAAATCAACGGAAAACCGGTAAACTCTCAGAAAGATGTAGAAAAGATTCTAGATAAATACCAAGGAAACGTACAGGTGAAATTTGTAGACAACTTTGGTAGAATTTATACAAAAGGATTTAAAATGCCTTAATAGAAATTCAGTATAAATAATAAAATCGCGACAGTTCTTAACTGTCGCGATTTTTATTTTATGTTTTTAAAAAATTTATTGATTATTCATTTTGTCAGCAATTCTCTTTTTCTTTTTCCTTTCATAAATAACTTCTACGATTTTACCGCCCATCCATGCAAACGGAAAAAAGATAAGAAAAATAGAAATTTTATAAAATGTAGGATGATAAGGGTAAATAATAACATCAAGCATTGCAATAAATAACATAATGAACCCGATAAGAATTGCATAAGCTACTTTTGCATATTTCACTATAATTGCCGTAGCAACACCTCCTATTGTACTTCCCAATCCTGAAATAAAAAGCAGAAAACCGAAAAAAGCATCGTCATTTTTCATGCTTTCGAGAAATTTTTGCCAATGTTCAAATGGTGCAAAAGCTTCAAAAGTTACCCACTTAGGGAAAGCTCTTATACCAAGAGTAATAATAAGCCCTGCAATTGCAAGACCTACAATGATAGCAAATGTATTTCTAAGAAAACTCATTTAAAATTGATGTGCGATCATAGAAATTTCAATATCCACATTTTTTGGAAGGCAAGAAACCTGAACCGTTTCACGAGCAGGATAACTTTCTGCATCTAAGTAAGAAGCATAAATATCATTCATTACCGCAAAATCGTCCATGCTTTTAAGGAAAATACTGGCTTTTACTACATTTTTAAAAGTCATTCCGGCTTCTGTAAGAATTGCTTCAAGGTTTTTCATTACCTGATGCGTTTCTTTCTCAATTCCTTCTACCAGTTTACCTGTTGCTGGATCTACAGGAATCTGCCCTGAAATGTATAAAACTCCGTTTGCGAAATTTGCCTGTGAATAAGGTCCGATTGCTGCAGGAGCATTAACAGTAGATACTATTGTTTTCATATGTAGATTTTATTGTTTTAATGGTTATATATTATCACCTATTCTTCATCGTTGTTTGTTTGCAAAACTCGTTAATGGCGATTTCATATATGAGATTATTAATTACTTTAAATTTGCCTTTATTTTATGATCCATGAAAATCATACCGTTTTTCAGCAGAATTCATTTTCGGTGCAAATATAAAATTTATATTCTAAAATCAATATGATCTTAAAAAGGAGGATTTGGCTGTGTGAAGCTTCTGTCTTTATACTTCAAAGCATCACTTAATATGTTTGCTTTAATTCCGATAAAAAAGTCATACACTTTATACTGCCCAAAAGGAACCCAGTTAAAATTGATGGTAAAACTTCTCTGATCTCTGGAAAAACCAATTCTTGTATAGGCAAGATCTTTGGTAACAACATCATAATGAGTACTTCCAGTAATGTTCCAGTACGGAGTTAATTTAATACTTCCGTCTAAACCTATAGATGCAATTTTATTTGGAGTTCTGGTAACACCTCTGGAATAGGCATAGTTTGCATTCACATTCAGCGTCCAGGCCTGATCAAAATGAGCATAATTATCATCATCAAAATAATAATTCTCATTTCTTATTTCTCCCTTTGAACCATATTTTTTGGCGTAATCTGTTTTTTCACCAAAAAGTTCACTGCTTAAAGGATACGACAACTGAACATTAAAACCCTGTACACTGAAATGTCCAAAATCTTCCGTTCTTATTCCCTGTTCTTCACCCGGAATAAATAAAATCTTGTAAGGATCTAATGTCAAACTTGTATTGACGCTTAATTTATTATCAAAAAAAGACGACTGCCCATTGATTGAAATGACAGACCAAGGATGCGTTTTTGCAGCGAAATTGTAATTTCCTGAAAGATTTAAAGATTCAAATATTTTAATTTTCTTTACTCCTGTAGAATCAGTTTTAGATTTTACTTTCATCTCCACGTTGTTTCCGATGTTGAATCCTAAAGCTCCTACCATTCCTGAAGTGGGCGAACCAACAATACCGTTATCAAAGATAGAATATGGTGTTAAAGCTCCGTTTGCATCATAATAATTTCTAAAGTACCCAAATCCGGAACCTCCAAAATCAGGTGAATACGTGAAGCCTATACTTGGAGTCATCATATGTCTTATTGCCTCAATAGATGAACCTTTTTTGAAATTTGCCTGCCCGTAAAGTTGCGTCTGTAAACTGGCTGTAGTAGAAAAGGTAGAATAAGCAGCAATTTTTTTATTTACCTGATCTACCACTATATTTTCTATCGGATCGTAGAATTTGGTAAGTGTTTTTGTTGTCAGTGCATTATCAATATTTGCTCCCAAACTGAAGGTAAAATATTTGGCAATCGTGGTATTTGTTCCTAAAGTAATGTTATTTTTAATCCCCGTCTGCATTTTATCCCACATCGCTTTTGTGAACAGTTCACCTTCACCTGTACTTACAAAATTGGTAAGATTCAAACCCGTATTTACGGTTATATTTTCTAAAAGTCCGGTTCTTGTACCTGTTTTTGATCCAAATAAATAAAACTGATTAATCGCAACATTCATTTGAGGCAAACGTAAATCTGCTAATCCTGTTGCAAAATTCTGAGAGTAAGAAGCGGTTCCGGTAATGGTTGCAGGAAGTTTTAAAAATCTTTTGGTAAGCGTTAATGTAGAATTCTGCTGAGTTCTCAATACACTCTCATTCATAATATAGTTGTTATTCACTGTATTATTATAGAATGTCTGGCTCGTTACGTCCACAGAAGCAGAAAATGTAAGAAACGGATTGGCTTTTGCATCCTGAGAATGTCTCCAAGCAATTCTGTAAGTGCCTGTTTTACTATAATTGTCAAGACCTTTTATCCCGCGAACTGTAGTTCCGATATCGGCAGCAAAATTCCCGGAATATCTATATTTTTTAAGATAATTCATTTCCGGGCGCAAGTTCCAGCTTCCTTTGGTGTAAATATCTGCTAAAACTTTCAAATCAAAATGTTCACCAATAGGTTGATAATACCCTATCCCGTTTAAGAAAAACCCTACATCTTCTCTTTCTCCAAAACTGGGAATCAAAATACCGGCAGATCTTTTATCTGAAAATGGTAAGATCGCAAATGGCATAATTAAAGGTGTGGGAACCTGCTCAATATACATTTGTACAGGTCCTGTAATTACAGAACTGCTGTTTTTTCCTTTTACCATTTTTATGTGTGGTGCCAGTAAATGATAATCGGCGACGGTATCTTTTTTCTTAATGAAATAATCATCCGTAGTAAACAATCCTCTTCTCATAAAGAAAACCGAATCGTTGTACTTTTTGGTTTTTTCTGCAACAATAATTCCCTGACTTTCCTCGGTTCTCGCATTGTAAGCAATAGCCTGTTTTGTCTTATAATTATAGCTGAACTGATCGGTTTCATATGGTTTTCCAGCCTGAATTGTCTTAACAGGTTCTATAATTTTCCCTAAAGAATCCTGTTTTCCACGGGCAAAAATGAGATTTCTGGTTTCATCGATTGAGATATAATCTGCATCAATCTGCATATCCTGATATTTTACCTGAGCATTTTTATTCAGATAAATCATTTTCTTCGGAACATCTCTACGCTGGTCATCGGCTTTTGTGTCGAGTACATCATCTAATGCTTCCTTCTTTACAACAATAGTATCCCTTTTGGAAATCGTATCTTTAATTACCGCTGTTTCCTTTAATTTTTTAGGCGTTTGTTGTGCTAAAAAACTGTTAAAAATTAGGATAATTAAAATTTGTAATATATTTTTGAAGACGGTTTTGTCCAATTTTGTTTTATATAATTTAGGCTCAAAATTAATATAATTTTTAAAACTGTAAGATGTACACACGAAAATTTAAAATAATTTTAGCATTTCTTCTCACACTTTCCATACAATTTGCTTATTCCCAAAAAAAATTCACTGTCGTTTTAGACGCTGGACACGGGGGAAGCGATCATGGAGCGAACAGAACGTATAGTGATATCGGAAGAATTGCAGAAAAAGATATTACGCTATCTCTTGTTCTAAAAATAGGAGCAATGCTGGAAAAAAATAAGGATTTTAAAGTAATCTACACCCGAAAAATCGATGAATATCCTTCATTATCTGACAGAACGAATTTAGCCAACAGAAGTAAAGCAGATCTTTTTGTTTCAGTACACTGTAATTCATCAGTAAGACCCACCGCATACGGAACCGAAACGTTTGTACAGGGTCCAGACCAAAACGACACCAATCTTGAGGTGGCAAAACGTGAAAATGATGTAATTTATCTGGATGAAAAAGACAAACAGACTTTCGGAACTTATGACGCAAAATCTCCGGAATCATTAATAGCTTTAAAACTTCAACAGAGCAAATATCTGGAATCAAGCCTTTTGCTTGGCGGACTAGTAGAAGGCAACTTTGTAAATAAAGACAAAAGATTTTCAAGAGGAGTATGGCAGAAAAACCTGCACGTTCTTCGTATGAACGCCATGCCTTCTGTACTTATTGAGACCGGATTCATCAATCATCCTGAAGAAAGCCACTATTTGGCTTCCGAAAAAGGACAGGATGAGATTTCACAAAGTATTTATAATGCAATTATTGATTACAAAAAAGCGATCGACAGAAAAACAGGTGTATTTACAACCAAAAAGCCTGAGCCTGAGAAAAAAGAAGAAGCTCCTTTAAAGAACGATTTCAGAATATTATTGATGACTTCTGCCGTAAAATACAATGAAGACGATCCTGCTTTGAAAGGGCTGAATTATATTCTTCCGCTCAAAGAAAATGGAATTTATAAATATTATTACAGTGTAACGAATATGGCATCAATTCGTGATATTAACATTAAGACAGCAAAGGATGCTGGATTCCGAAATGCTTATGCAGTAGGATTTATGCCAAATCAAAAGCTGAATACGGGATATTACACCATAGAAGTATATACCGGGAAAGATAAACTAAGCGCAAATTCATTTATTTTACAAACCTTGAAAGATGTAGAAAGAGATAAAAACAATGGAATGTTCTACTACACTTACGGAAAAGCATCATCTTTGGAAGACGCTGTAAAGCTTCAAAAAGAACTGGAAGCCAAAGGGATAAAAAATACCGTTATTCAAAAAATGAATAAATAAAGAAAATAATTTTGAAGTTTAAAAGTTAATTAATACTTTTGCAACCTCAAAATTTGGTCTATTCGTCTAGTGGTTAGGACTCAAGGTTTTCATCCTTGCAACAGGAGTTCGATTCTCCTATAGACTACAAATTTATATCATGCCGGATTTAAAAATACAGGAAGCAAAATTGCTTTTTAATAAAATCCACACTAACCCAAAAAGTTATGATTTAAATATAAATGAAGAAGGGATAACAGGCAAAGATGATAAAATAAGTTTCAGACTCTACAGGAATGGTGAGGATAGTAGTGCCTTTGAGGTACTGATTGACGGAATAACCTTCACCAATACGACTGGGGAATGGAACAATGCACTGAATATGCTGACAAGCACAATCAGAAAAATAGAAAAAGAAAAACAGAATATAAAACTAGAACAAGCATTAGATAAACTCAAAAAATACCTCTCAGAATAAAGTTTAAATTTTTTAAAAATAAATTTGGCTGGTATAAAAAAAGTTTATAAATTTGCACTCACATTTGAACGATATGGCAAATCATAAATCAGCTCTAAAGAGAATAAGACAAAACGAAAAAAGAAAAGTTCGTAACAGATACTACCACAAGACTGCTAGAACAGCTTTGAAAGTATTAAGAAATGAAGAAGATAAGGTTGCAGCTACTGAGCAATTGCCTAAAGTTATCTCTTTATTAGACAAGTTAGCAAAGAAAAATATTATTCACAAGAATAAGGCTGCTAATTTAAAAAGCAAATTAACTAAGCACGTTAATAAACTAGCTTAATAAGTATAGTTGGCCCGTTCGTCTATCGGTTAGGACCTCAGATTTTCATTCTGGTAAGAGGGGTTCGATTCCCCTACGGGCTACAAAACTTAATTACTATTCTAACCTGGTAATTAATAAGAGTTGAAACTTATAAAAACAAAAAACTAACCCTGCGATTATTCGTAGAAACTAGATGGCCCGTTCGTCTATCGGTTAGGACCTCAGATTTTCATTCTGGTAAGAGGGGTTCGATTCCCCTACGGGCTACTAATATAAAACCTTTGATTCTTATCAAAGGTTTTTTTATTTTAAATTTTTCAATAATCATTCAATTATAAAATTTACGATTCTCGTAAAATTAACCCTAAATATTCCATATTTTTTTCAGCGGCTGCTTAATTTCTGCATGACCTCAATCATAGGGACACAATAACATTCTATGTAAATCTGTAAATTAATTAGCATAAAACATTTATGGTTAATAAATTCCCACACATAAATAATTATTAAATATCGTATATTGTAGAACCATATCATCAACATAAAATAATTTTATTATGAAAAGTATTTATATCATTTACAAGAAAAGGAATTTTCTATCACTTCTATTCCTCAGTATGTCACTATTCATAAACGCTCAAGTGGGAATAGGTACTACGACACCAGATGCGAGTTCATTATTAGATTTAACTTCTACTACAAAAGGTTTACTTGCACCGAGAATGACGACAAGCGAGCGAAATGCAATTGTATCACCCGCAGATGGCTTGATGGTATACGACACCACATTAAAGGTTTTCTATTATTATGTGAGCACTACATCAATCTGGTCTCCAATAGCGAGTGGTATTACGGGAAGATTAAATTTTAAACGTATAAAATCAACAGATGTATTAGCAACTGTTTTGGCAACAGAACTTTCAGCCGGTGGAGGTTCAAAATATCTTTTTGATTCTAATACATTGTATGAAATCAATGGTCAGATTGTATTTGACTATCCAATTGAGATCAACAATTCCTATATACAGGGTATAGATACAAATAACGATATTATTGTCAGAACTTCAGGTAATATATTCGAAGGAAGCACCGGAGGAAGTATTCGAAATGTGACATTGACAGCCACCGCAGGAAGTGTTTTCAATCTTAACAGCTCTGCAACGCAGAATTTAATATTCAGAGATTGTATAGTGGCAAATTCAAATAATGTGGGTACAATTTCTGGCTTCGGATTGGTTTTTTCAAGCATTATTCAGTTTTCAGGAAACACTAATGGAATAACTTATAACAACATAACTCAATTACTTCTTAGTAATATGGGGTGGTTTGGAAATAATACTGGTACTTTTGAAAAGCTGACTGGTACTTTTACTCTGGTAGAAAAACAAGGTGGCTTTAGTCAGGTAAATGGAACCGCAATAGGATTTGATGTTTCTACATCTGGACTTACAATCACTGGAGATGCGGTACTGGAATCTGTAGTCTTCACCGGGACAAATACAACCGGATACATCAAACCGTATACTACAGGAACTTATCCCGGATACAATTTTAATAACAGTTGGACTGTGAGAGCGGCAGGAATTCCTACAGAAAGCGACAACAATGCAGTTGGAGATTTTGCAGTAGATTATGCAGTTGGAACAGGCATTGGAGTTAGTTTTAACACTGCTAATCCAAGTAATATTGTAAAGATTGGATCAGCAACTTCTGTTTCAACCTCATCCAACCTATTCAGATTTTCTACAGACGGAGTTCCTAACAGACTAAAATATCTGGGAAAAAAGAAAAGAATATTTCAGGTAACAGGTTCAGTATCTTTTCAGGTACCTGCTGCGGGAACATATATTATTTATATTGCTAAAAATGGTACAGTTATCAATCAATTTAAAATTTATGGAAGAGGATCTGCAACTAATGATATTGTTGTAATTCCTATTAATGGTACTACGGAACTTCTTACAAATGATTATGTTGAAATTTTCGCACAGCGTTTTACAGGAGGTAATGGTGATATTATAGTTCCCAATATGACAATTACAATCAAATAATTGATAATATAAACATCTGTCTTAAAGAGAAGAAAGTATATTCATGAACGAGAGCCCAACAGGTTTTGAAAGCCTGTTGGGCTTTCTTGTCATAAAAATTTTACTTTTAAAATGGAATTTTTCATTAAATTCCGAAATTTACGAAAATACTGAACCGGGATTTAGCCTCGATGTCTCCTCCGGCAAGATGAGTATAAGCAGGAAGCATTACTTCACTTCCCAAACTGAATTTTTTGTATAAGGCTTCAAAACCCAGCTTTCCGTATAAAGCGCTTCCGGCGGTTTTAGGCATTACTTCTACGAACTGACTGTTCCAGTCGTAGACTTCCCCATGCATCCCGAATTTTCCGGAAAGAATGCTGTTTTCGTTTTTCCAGAGTCTGTAAAATCCTGTTACCGCATAATTCCACTGGTTTCCGAAACGGTAATGTTTTTTGTTTTCTGTTTTTAAAGTATAATCGGTGTTCAGCAACACTGCCAGTTTATGTTTCTGAAATTTATAGTTTAAAACCATCTGATAATCCCAACTTCCTGTTCCGAGCTGAAAACTGGGATTTACTCCGGTGATTCCTTTTTCATCGAATCTTCCGATCGGAATTTTCACGCCGAAACCTCCGTTCAGTTGGTGAGAAGAATCTTTGGAATCGATGATCTGGTAAATTCCCATCACATTCGCATCCCCGATTCCTTCAATTCTGATTTCTCCCTGTAACGTTTTCTTGGTGTGAAACTGAAACGGAATACTTGCATACACACTTACATTTTTAGCAACCGGAATTTTTCCCCAAAGCTGAACCGTATTGAAATACTGATCCTGTGTAAGATCATTGACGAATAAATTTTCTTTCGCTCTGTAATGCTGTGCAAAATATTTAACCCCGATAAACTGAGGATTCAGCAAAGATTCAAAGCCGGAAGAACCGTTTCCTGCGGCGCAGCCACATGCATCACAATCATCAAAGAACAGTGGATTGAGTTCTTTGGGAATAAATAAACTGTCATGGATTTCTTTTGCCTGACTAAAAAAACATCCGGCTAAACCCAATGTTAAAAATATCTTCTTCATGATTTATTATTCTGCAAATTTTGGATTCGTTATAAAAGTTTTATCACTTAACGTTTTCAGAAATGTGATGATGTTCTGTTTTTCAGAAGCGGTCATCGGAATTACGAGGTGCCCGTTTTGTTTCAGCAACGGATCGAGATTAGGCTGGTTTTCTACATTTTCAGAATAGAAATTCATGACTGCTTCTAAACTGTAAAATCTTCCGTCGTGCATATAAGGTGCAGTATATTCTACATTTCTGAGACTTGGAACCCGAAATTTCATATTGTCATTCCAATCCAGCGTTACTCTGTATCTTCCTCTGTCGCCAAATTGTGTATTGTAATACATTCCCGTATTCCGATAACTTTCATCCGTAAATAAATCTCCTGAATGACAAGCCGCACATTTATTCTGAAACAAAGCCATCCCCTGATTTTCTTCAGCAGTGAAAACGGCATTTCCTTTTTTCATCCGGTCGTACTTTGAATCGGCGGAAATCATGGTTGCCATAAACTGGGAAATGGCTTTGAGAATTTTTTCACCGGTGATATTTTCATCCCCGAATGCGGCTTTAAACATTTTCCTGTAGTTCGGATCGGCATTTAATTTTGCTACGGCTTCAGGAAGAGAGCTGTCCATCTCAAAATCTGTAGTGATCGGAACCAGAGATCTTTCGTCCAGATTGTGACCGACTCCGTCCCATGTATAATTTTTCAGAAATGCCATATTCTGTATCGGCGGCGCATTTCGGATGCCTAATCTGTCATCGATTCCATGACTTACCGTGTGACCGTGGTGCGTAAAAGCATATTCCTGAATATGGCAAAATCCGCATGAGATGGTATTATTTCTGGATAATTTCCCTTCATAAAAGAGTTTTTTTCCCAGTGCTACTCCATTCACCGTGACCGGATTTCCTGTAATATCGAAAGTTATTTCCGGAAAACCCGCAGGTTTGTCGAGACGATAGGCTTCATCTTTTGGCAAAGGTTCAATAACCTCATCGCCTGTGCAGGAAGTTAATGCAAAAGCCAGAAAAAACAGGAAAATCCAAAGAGAGCCGGATTGCCCTATTTTGGATTGCTGAAAACAATTAATCATTGTGAACGTGGTCTACTTTAAACATTTTTGAAACATTGTTCGTCACATTCACCAGATGTTGGTTCGATCCCATTGCCATATCGTTGGAATTATCCAGCGTTAAAGAAGTCTGTCCGCTCAGATATTGGTTAAGATCTGCCAGAATATGAACGGAAGGGGTAATTTCTTTTGAAACTCTCGCTGTTGTAGGAAAGTCAAGGATGATTTCACGGTAAAGATCGGGTGTATTGTTGGCTGAAGTATTGCCCATGTTTCCGCAGTGGTTCATGAATTCTGTATTCGGTGAAGAGGTTCCGTATTTGCCTTCAAGTTTTGTGAAGATGTATCCTGCAGCCCAAGACCAAGCCATTCCCGCAGTTTTTGCTTTCTGCCAGAAAACGCCCTGTCCGCTTTGCCCCAAAAGATAAGCTGACTGACTGATGCCTAAACCGATTCTTACTTTTTTGTAATTGTTTTTAGGAATTTCTTTCAGGTTGATGTAATTAATTCCGGCAACAGCTTCTGCCTGATCTATGATAAACGCTCCGTTGTCGGGATCGTTGTAATGGTACTTGAATTCTCCTCCGTTTTCATCGATTAAAGTGATGTTGCTGATGACATATTTCAGGGTAGAAAACTGGTGTTTTTGTCCGTTAACGGAAGTTTGTGTGGTCTGGTTCAGCACAATGTCTCCCAAATTATTGAATCCGTTTTCGAATTTTAGCTGAAGGGTTCCGGGAGTGGAGTCTGCTGCCTCTTCGTCGTCGCCGGTTCTGCATGATGAAAGGGTAAATAAAGTAAAGGCAATAAAGAATAGTGATAAAAATTTATAGATTTTCATTGTTGATTTTTTAGTGATAAAATATATTGATATGCCCCATCGCGATAGGGATGGAAGCGGTTATCCTTTTTTTGGATTCTGACGAATGGAAGAATCTAAAAAAAGATAGTAGCGGACAGCCCGACCCGTGCAGCGGGAAAAGCCAGGGAAAGGGGATCGCCCAAAATGATAAAATGATGCACTAAAAAACCGGTGGTCTGAAAATAGGTTTTAAAAACAGAAAGGAATACGCAGTTTTGTACAGAAAATGGGCGTTTGAAAAGAATGCGTTTTCTGTTGTATGGATTTTGGTGATTTCAGGAAGAAGGTAAATATCAAGGAGTTTCTGTCCTGAATTTTTTGTTTTATTTAAAGGGGAAGAATCGGTGTCATTTGTTTTAGCAATCTCTTTGCTCAGGTAACATTTTCCGTTACAGTGAATTTCGGGATTGCTTTTGTTGACACACAATACTTCGGAGATGTAATCATAATTTACAGCATATTCCACCAATGGTACCAGAGGTCTGAATACCACAAATAAGGTGAGAAATATGCTGCAAATTAAGTTCATTGAATTATTTTTTGCTGATCGCTTCTTCGTATCTTCTGCTGATTTCTTTCCAGTTGGTTACGTTCCAGATCGCCGTTAAATAATCTGCTCTTTTGTTCTGATATTTCAGGTAATATGCGTGTTCCCAAACATCAATCCCGAAGATAGGAGTTCCTTTTTCTTCTACAACGTCCATTAAAGGGTTATCCTGATTGGGCGTTGAGGAAACAAATAATTTTCCGCTCTTATCTACAGAAAGCCATGCCCATCCTGATCCGAAACGGTCGGCTCCTGCTTTTGCCATCTTTGCTTTAAAAGCATCCATGCTTCCGAATGTTTCGTTGATTGCTTTTGTAAGTTTTGCAGAAGGCTGTGTATTTTTTTCAGGGGTTAAAACGGTCCAGAACAACTCGTGGTTGTAATGTCCTCCTGCGTTATTTCTTACGGCAGCCGGTAATTTTGAGGCATTCGACATGATCTCGAATAAGGTCTGTTTTTCCTGTGGCGTTCCTGCGATTGCTTTATTCAGGTTCGCAACATAGGCTGCTGCGTGTTTGGAATAATGAATTTCCATTGTCTGTGCGTCTATATTTCCTTCCAACGCATTGTAAGCATACGGCAACGGTGTCTGCTTAAACTGTGCAAACGCAAACTGCGCTGCAAAAACTGCACTTAGGGCAGCTACTTTCAAAATCTTCATAACGTTTTGTTTTTTGTGGTTCTGTTTTGGCTGGGAGACGGGTGATGGAAGCCTGAAGTTCTCTACATACTCCATAAAACTTCCAGCCTCTAACTTCCATCTTCCAAATCTCTATTTCAATAATTTTTTAATATCCTTAATTAATATTTCTCTGTCGGGATGGTATTTTCCGGTAAGCTTCGGCGTTTTACCTTCCGGATCTTCATAATTTAATCCCGAATAATACAAAATCGGCATATTGTCTTTATTATAGCGGCAACGGATGTTTCCTTCCTGATCTACAAGAGCAATCATTCCGCTGTGATTCAGGCTTTCGCTTTCGTCTTCTTTATCTCCGACATAGATATTGAACTGATCTGCCAGTTTCCCGATGTAATCTCTGTCTCCTGTAAGAAAATGCCAGTTCGGAGATTTTACTCCGATTCTGTCGGCGTGTTGTTTTAACGTTTGCGGCGTATCATTTTCCGGATCGATGCTTATGGAGATGATTCCAAAACCGGGGTTGTTAATCTCCTCTTCAACGGCTCTCATATTGGTATTCATGACCGGACAAATCGTCGGGCATTTGCTGAAGAAAAATTCTACCAGATAGACTTTTCCGAGCATGTCTTTATTGGTAACGGTTTTGTTGTTCTGATCCGTTAATTTAAAGTCTGGAACTTTCATCACGGTGTACAGATTTTTTTTGAAATACTCCATTCCGACACCTATCCCCAGAAAAAGCAGAGCGATAATTACAATCGGAACGATTACTTTGCTTTTGGAATTGCTGGTATTTTTATTTTTTGGCATATTTCTCAGGATTCTTTTTGAATTCGTCTTTACAGTAAGCACTGCAAAAACCGTACGTTTTATTTTTATAGACTGCCGTATCTTTCATATCGGCTTCGGTGGGCATATTGCAGATGGGATCTACCGCATTGGCAAATTTCACTGTTCTTGTTCCGGAATTTGCGGCTGTTTTTGCTTTTTTATGCTTTACTTTAGGGGTTTCCTGTGCACATGCCATTAATGAAACAGACAATAATGCTGTTAAAATAAGTTTTGATTTCATTTTTATTTACATTGAAATTATTAATAATATTAGAATGAAAATTGATTGAATTTTAAACTAAATTTAATACTTACTGAATTAATTTAAACCATTAAGAACATTGAAGAAGTTAAGTCTTATTAAGAAATCATATTGATTTAAAGCTTTTGACTTAATATGAAGCAAGTCTAAAGCTCTTAAAAGTTTATTGAGATTTTATCCGTTAAAATAATTACTGAAGATTTAGTTTAAAACTAAACTAAAGGAGGATGGAATATTCTGGAAAAATATTCTGAAGTATGGAAATTGATGTAACGTGAGTCTGAGTTTTTGTTTAAAACACTCAACTGACTGTTATCTGAAAAGGAAAGTATTTCATGGGAGATAAATACATCGAGTCCTGAAATTTTTACTGTCTGATTGGTATTGGACTGTTTTTCTGTTTTTGCCAGTTCTTTTTCTACGTAGCATTTTCCTTTGCAGGTGGATTGCGGAATGTTTCTGTTTTCGCAAAGGTTTTTTACGATGTAGGCATAATTAACGGCATAATTAATCAAGGGCAAAACGGGACGTAATGCAATCGTAAAAATGATAAATATGGAAACGAAAAACTTCAATGATGTATTCTACTCTACAAATATACTAATGAAATTTTGTTTTTAAGATAGATTATGATGAAAGTCAGTTTTGGTAATGGTTTAATTGTACGCTTTATTTTCGTAGAGATTTCTCAGATCACACCCCTTTGGATAAATAATTTAACGCATTAAAAATCTGCGGCATCTGTGAAATCTGCGGGAGTTTTCATAATTTATTAACCACGGATTGCACGGATTTTCACAGATGAATAAAATACTTTATGATGACTAAAAAGAATCTGCGTAACCTGTGGGAGAAAAATAAATTTTGGCTAAAGCCGAATTGAAAAATTTATCCTTGCAAACGGGCTAAAGCCCGTTCCTATTGATGAGTAAACATATTTTGACAATATGTGCGCGATATAATAAAATTCTATCATCCTACTTCCCTCTTCCAGCTTATTAAAACTTCATCCGTTAAATTCTTACCGCATTTAAAATGGCAAGTAAAGCGACTCCGACGTCGGCGAAAACTGCTTCCCACATGGTTGCCAAACCTCCTGCTCCGAGAATAAGAACAACGGCTTTGATGGAAAATGCCAGAATGATATTTTGCCACACAATTTTTTTTGTCTGTTTTCCAATGTTGATTGCCATCGGGATTTTACTGGGCATATCATCCTGAATGACAACATCTGCTGTTTCAATCGTCGCATCACTTCCCAATCCGCCCATCGCAATTCCGACATCGCTTAACGCGACAACGGGAGCATCATTCACACCGTCTCCTACAAAAGCAACGGTTTGATTTTTTGCTTTTATTTCCTTTACTTTATTCACTTTGTCTTCGGGAAGCAGATCTCCATAAGCGTTCTGAATGCCTAATGTATCGGCAACGTGTTTCACGACAGAGGATTTATCTCCGCTGAGCATTGTGGTTTTTACTCCTAAAGATCTTAATTTACTGATCGTTAACTGTGCATCCGTTTTAATGGAGTCTGCAATCGTTAAATACCCGACAAACTTTTTATCATACGCAACAGCAATTAAAGTATACACCATATTTTCAGGCAGAACATCGTATTTGATGCTGAATTTATCCATCAGTTTGAAGTTTCCGACCAACAGCTCTTTTCCGTTGATGACTGCCTTTAAACCATAACCTGCGATTTCTTCAACATTTTCCAACAGAATCGAATGATCGACTTCTCTCACATATTGATGAATAGCCGTTGCAACAGGGTGAGAGCTTTTACTTTCCAGAGCATTGACGAATTTTAAAATTTTATCCGTATTAAATTCATCATTAAAATTAACTTCCTGTACTTTGAAGACGCCTTCCGTCATGGTTCCGGTTTTATCCATCACTACATTCTGAACGTTTGCCAAAATATCTAAGAAATTGCTTCCTTTAAATAAAATTCCGTTTCGGCTTCCCGCTCCGATTCCTCCGAAATATCCCAAAGGAATAGAAATCACCAACGCACACGGACAGGAGATCACAAGGAAAACCAATGCTCTGTACAGCCAGGCTCTGAACTGATACTCTTCTACAAATAAATAGGGTATAAATGTAATTCCGATTGCAAGAAATATAACAATCGGGGTGTAGATTTTAGCAAATTTCCTGATGAATAATTCGGTGGGAGCTTTTTGAGCAGTCGCATTCTGAACGAGTTCTAAAATTTTGCTCAGTTTGCTGTCTTTGTAAGCGGTTGTCACTTTTACTTCGCTTACTGTATTGAGGTTGATCATTCCGGCTAAAACAGTTTCACCTTTTGTTTTGGTATCGGGTTTACTTTCTCCGGTTAAAGCAGAAGTGTTGAATGAGGCGGTTTCAGATAATAATTCTCCGTCTAATCCTAATTTCTCTCCGGATTTTAACTGAATGACATCTCCGATATTTACTTTTTCGGCTTTCATAATCTGAGGTTTTCCGTCTTTTAAAACGGTCACTTCATCGGGACGCTGATCGAGTAAAGATTTGATATTGCTTTTGGCTTTGGTTACTGCCATTGCCTGAAAAACCTCGCCAACGGAATAAAAAAGCATGACCGCAACTCCTTCCGGATATTCTCCGATCGCAAAAGCGCCGACAGTAGCGATTCCCATCAGGAAAAATTCAGAGAATACGTCTCCGTTTTTTATGCTTTCGAACGCTTCTTTCAAAACCGGAATACCAACCGGAATATAGGCGATGAGATACCAAACCAGACGAATCCAGCCGGAAAACCATTCAGCTTTGATGAAATTATCCAAAGCGATTCCTATTAATAACAATCCAAAAGAGATGATTGCAGGAAGAAACATCCTGAAAACAGACTGATCTCCTGTATCATGAGAATGATGGTGATCGTGGTCGTGACCTTCATGATGTTGGTGTTCTTTTTTTGATTTTGTGCTGCAGCATTCTTCCATAAGTTAAATTTTAATTCAAAATTACAGACAAAACCCATGCAATACTATTGCAAACTTTCCAGACAGTTTTCGCAGATTCCTTTTGCAAAAAGCCTTATTTCATCGATCCTAAATTGGGTCTGAATGTTTTCGGGAAACGAAATATCTTCTTTACAGGTAGTCTGTTTGCAAATTTTACAGTAGAAATGGAGATGCCAGTCTTTGTGGGTATGTTCATCACAGCCATCGTGGCAGAGTTTATATTTTGTTGTTGTATTTTCCTGAATGCCATGAACGATTCCCTTTTCTTCAAATGTTTTTAAGGTGCGGTAGATTGTGGTGCGGTCTGCATTTTCAAAATGATTTTCGATTTCGGACAAAGAAAGGGCGGCTTCCTGAGAACTCAAAAAATCGTATACCAAAATCCTCATGCTTGTTGGTTTGGTCTTTTTGTAGATCAGTTTGTTTTCGATTTCCTCTTTCATATTTTTGAGAATAATACTTTAATTTAGGCAAAATATTTAAATTTTAAACACAAAGAGCGCAAAGTTTTTTTTGATTTTTGTGAAAACATTCTTCGTTCGCAAAGGCGTTTCACTCAGCAAAGGCTTGAAAATTATCTTAATTAATATATGAATCTTCTTTAAAAAAACTTAATTTTATACTATGAAAGTTTTAATTATCAACGGTCCGAATCTGAACCTTTTAGGAAGAAGAGAACCCGAAATCTACGGAAACGTTTCTATGGAAGATTATTTGGAAAAACTAAAATCCGAATTTTCTTCTCATGAAATTTTATACTACCAATCGAATATTGAAGGTGAATTGATCAACAGACTTCAGGAAGATGATTTTGATGCGGTCGTGATTAATCCGGGAGCTTTTACCCATTATTCTTACGCGATTGCAGATTGTCTGAAAAATATCCAGAAACAGAAAATAGAAGTTCACATCAGTAACATTTACAAAAGAGAAGAATTCCGCCAAAAGTCTGTAACCGCTGCTTGTACAGATGCAGTTTTGTCTGGTTTTGGAATGGAAGGTTACCGATTGGCGATTTTGAGTTTAAAATAATTTCCCACAGATTTTCACAGATAAATCATGCAAAATTGTTTTGTGAAAATTGCTCTCGTAGATTATACGGATTAAACATATTTTTCACTAAAATAAAAAAGCCTCATCAATCGATGAGGCTCTTCACTATTTCTAAATGGTCTGTTCCTGCAATTGAGGACCAGAAGCAATCAGCTTTTTGGCTTCGTCATTACCGCAGTACTGCTCGAAGTTTTTGATATATTTTGCAGCAAGATCTTTTGCTTTTTCTTCCCATTCTGCAACATCACTGTAAGTGTCTCTAGGATCTAAAATACCTTCAGAAACATTTGGCAACGAAGTCGGAATTTCTAAATTCATTACCGGAATAGTAATTTTTTCAGCTTTCTCAATAGATCCGTCAATGATAGAATCAATAATCGCTCTTGTATCTTTCAGAGAAATTCTTTTTCCTGTTCCGTTCCAGCCTGTGTTCACCAAATACGCTTTAGCTCCGTGTTCTTTCATTTTCCCAATCAATGTTTTAGAATACATTGTAGGATGCAATGTTAGGAAAGCTTCACCAAATGCTGGAGAGAATGATGGTTCCGGCTCTGTAATCCCTCTTTCAGTTCCCGCTAACTTTGAAGTATAACCGCAAAGGAAGTGATACTGAGCTTGGTTTTCATCTAAAATAGAAACCGGAGGCAAAACTCCGAATGCATCAGCAGAAAGATAAACAATCTTACTTGCATGACCTGCTTTAGATGGTAAAACAATTTTATTAATATGATAAATCGGGTAAGAAACTCTTGTATTTTCTGTAATAGATCCGTCTGTATAATCGCAAACACCGTCATTTACAACAACATTTTCCAAAAGCGCATCTCTTTTGATCGCTCTGAAAATATCCGGTTCTTTTTCTGCTGACAAGTCGATTACTTTAGCATAACACCCGCCTTCGTAATTGAAAACACCATTGTTATCCCAACCGTGTTCATCGTCACCAATTAAATATCTTTTAGGATCTGCAGATAAAGTCGTTTTTCCTGTTCCCGAAAGTCCGAAGAATAACGCTACATCTCCTTCCTCACCTACGTTTGCAGAACAGTGCATAGAAGCCATTCCTTTTAGCGGAAGGTAATAATTCATCATAGCAAACATTCCTTTCTTCATTTCTCCGCCATACCAAGTTCCGCCAATAATCTGTAATTTCTGGGTAAGATTAAACATTACGAAGTTCTCAGAGTTTAATTCCTGCTCTTCCCAATTTGGGTTTGTAGTTTTAGAACCATTAATCACAGTGAAATCTGGCTCTCCGTAGTTTTCCAATTCGTAATGAGAAGGACGGATAAACATATTGGTAACAAAATGCGCCTGCCAAGCTACTTCTACAATAAATCTTACTTTAAGTCTTGTATCGGTATTTGTTCCGCAGAAAGTATCTACAACATAGATTTTTTTAGCATCAGAAAGCTGAGATAATACCAGTTCTTTACAAGATTCGAAAATTTCCGGAGTGGTTGGTAAGTTTACTTTGCCATCCCAAAAAATAGTGTCCTTCGTCACATCATCCTGAACAATATATCTGTCTTTAGGTGATCTGCCAGTGAAAACTCCTGTCTTTACAGACACTGCGCCAGATTCTGTAAGCTCTGCTTTTTCAAAGCCTTGATTTTCAGGTGAAATTTCCGCTTGATATAACTCTTCGTACGAAGGATTATAAGTTAATTCATACTCTCCTTTAATCCCTAATTTTTGTAAATCCTGGATGATTTTAGCGTTTTTCATTTTACTTATATTTTCTTTTTCTTTTTGTTCGCTTAACATAATTAATATTAACTAATTGTTAAACGTGGATAAATATAAACATATAAGCGAAAATGACAAATAAAAAATAAGATATATATTATATTGAATATCAAACAATTAAGTCGAACCAATCAAAAACAGTTGAAAAACCTTTTCCCCAAAAATAGTCCTCAAAGCCTTCAAATTTTGCACTCATTACAAAATCTCCTCCCCAAGCGCCTAAACTTTTGACAAAAGTTGGACAGTCTGGGAAAAATTTAGATTTAACTGTCGGAATTTCAATAAAATCGGAAATCTTTTGCTCATGTAACAACATTAAATCAGAAAAATTTTCCAATTCATTACATAACAAAATATTTCTTGTGAGATCAGAAAATTCATCCACCAGATTTTGAGACTTTATTTTGGATTTATAAAGATTAATTCCTTCACGGCTATCCTGCTTCTGATTAAGGTGAATAAAAATCAGCTCATCTTTAAATTTCGGACTGAAATTAATCTTCTCAAAACGTATTTCAGGTTTATTTTGAAATAATACCGCAGATTTTGCTTTTGCAACAGCAATATCATATCCGCTTCCGCCCAGACTTATTGAATTTAAATGAAAAGGATCAATATTTGCCCATTCTGCCAAATTATTCATTAAAGTTGAGCTGCTTCCTAATCCATAATCCGGAGGAAACTGTAGGTTTGTTTTTAAATGATACGTGTAAGTATTTTTAAATTTAATTTCAGAAAGACTCTGAACATTTTTTAGAACTTTTAGAATAAATTCTGCACTTGAAATAATATTGGTTTCTAAAATCTGCCAATTTTTGTAATCTATGACCGCTTTTAGCCACAGTTTATTCTGATGATAGGCTTCCCAGAAAATAATTGATTTTCCATCATGCTTTTCTTCAAAAAAAAACTCTTGTCCTAGCTTTGTGGGTACAGCCAGAACAAGAGCTCCATCTACAGCGAAATATTCTGAAGTAAGCATTAGCTTTCCCGGTGAATAAATCTCGCCCATTTTTATTCAATTTAAATTGCTGAAGCAGATGTAACTTCGCTGTCAATTTTTTTAATTAATCCTTGTAGCGTTTTTCCGGGACCAACTTCTATAAAGTTGGTAGCACCGTCTTTAATCATGTTTTGCACAGACTGCGTCCATTTTACAGGGCCCGTCAACTGAGAAATCAGATTATTTTTAATTTGTTCAGGATCTGTTACAGCTGTTGTTGTAATGTTTTGATAAACAGGAATGGTAGCTTTTCTGAATTTTGTTTTTTCAATTGCAGCAGCCAATCTCTCCTGAGCAGGCTGCATAAGTGGAGAATGGAAAGCTCCGTTTACCGGTAACAACAACGCTCTTTTGGCTCCGGCTTCTTTCAGTTTTGCACAAGCTTCTTCTACCGCTGCTGTTTCTCCTGAAATCACCAATTGACCGGGACAGTTGTAATTCGCAGGAACTACAATTCCATTGATGGATGCACAAATTTCTTCAACTTTAGCATCATCTAATCCTAAAATTGCAGCCATAGAACTTGGGTTTGCATCACAAGCTGCCTGCATCGCTTTAGCTCTTTCAGAAACAAGCTTTAGCCCATCATCAAAAGATAAAACACCATTGGCAACCAAAGCAGAAAACTCTCCTAAAGAATGCCCTGCAACCATTTCTGCACCAAGACCGTTTATCGCTTTAAGAGCAGCAACCGAATGGATAAATATTGAAGGCTGTGTAACCTCAGTTTTTTTCAGATCTTCATCTGCTCCATTAAACATAATGGAAATAATATCGAATCCTAAGATTTCATTGGCATACTCCATCAAGTCTTTGATGTCTTTACGGGAATCGTACAATTCTTTTCCCATACCTACAAACTGAGAACCCTGCCCAGGAAATACAAGTGCTTTCATTTATTAATTTAAAAATTTATACAAATATATTTAAAAGTAGAATTACTTTTAATTTTTAAGGAACCAATCTTATTACCCGGAATCCGGTATTTACATAAGCTCCATTAGCTTTAGATTTCACGAATTCAAATTTTGTAGCAAGCTGAGTCTGCACTTTATTCATCTGTTTGAAAATTTCGCCCTTCTTATTTTCTCTTGCCAACATATCATTCATCACATCAAAACCTATCACAGCATATTTACCAGGAGTTTTACAATATTTAGCTTTATATGCTGCCAATATTTCTTTTTCAAAACTTCCGTCTGTATTGATTTTTCTGTCCATTAAATACACCAGGCTCGCCTGACTCAGTTCGTCTACTTTTTTCTCAAAGCTTGGTACAGAATAAAGGCTGAATGCTTTCATCCCCTGAACTTCTTTTGAAAGAGCAATCATTCTGTTGGAAAATGCTTCCCCCACAGAATCATTATCGCTGGCTAAAATTGCAATAACCGGCGCAGACTGACCTGTCATCATATTCTGATCAAGCTGAATATCAGAAGCAGAATTTACCAAAACTACATTGGCATTTTTAACTGCTTTCTCAAGATTTGTTTTTATATAATTGGCATTTTCTTTTTTAGAATCAGAAACAATATAAATCTTCTGATCTGAATAAACAGTTTTTACTTCTTCAACAATTTTATCTGAATATGTTTTATCATTGGTTTCAACAATAATCAAATTGCTGTAATTATAAAGCTCCGGAGAATTCGCAAATGGTGCAACTACAGGAATTTTTTGTGTTTTGGTAAAATCCAGCAAATCAATAACATTTGACTTGAAGAAAGGACCAACAATTAAATCTGTATTATTTGGGTTAATCTGTGTTAAAGAGTTTTTGAACGAAGCTTCGTTACCAGAATCAACAACTTTAATATCAAGCTTCTGTCCATTTGCAGCATTTCTTTCAATTGCTAATTTTGCTCCTGTAAGAAAGTCGAGTGCCATTGCTCTGTACTGAGTTTCACTTGTACTGTAACCAAATGGCAACATTAAAACTACGTTCAATGCATCCCCATTTTTTTTGGTGTAAGCAGCGTCTAATTTTTTGATTTTTAAAACCATTCCGGTTTTTAATCCTTTTGACAAATCCGGATTTAAGGCGATTAACTCATCAATAGTTACTCCGAATTTGTTAACGATAGAGAAAACAGTATCTCCCTGCTCAACTGTATAGGTTGCATACTCATCCTCACCGGAAGAAGTATGTAGCGTTGTAGATTTTTCGTTATCGGAATCTATTGTTGTCTTTGTATTATTTTGCGTTTTCGTCTCTACAGAGGTCTCAACAGGCTTTGTTGGTGGAGTTAACTGCTGATTTCCTGCATATTTTTTAATACTGTCAAGAGGTAACGTAATTTCATCACCAATTTTCATGTGAGAATCTAATTCAGGATTTAATTTTCTTAAATCTGTTTCAGAAATTCTGTATTGTTTCGTAATACCGTAGATTGTCTGTTTCGGCTGAAGGTAAATTTTACCTGTTTTTGCAGAGGAAGAAGGAACATTAGATGTTTTTGTAGCGGCAGTTTTCCCAGCTTTTACATTCAGAACATCACCAATCGCCAATTTCCCGTCTTTAACTTTCGGATTGAGTTTCAATAACTCGTCTATAGTAATCCCGTATTTTTTTGAAATATTATACGGATTATCACCTTTTATAACCGTGTGTGTATTCTGAGCAGAGAAACTCAGAAAAATACATAAACCAGACAGTAAAAAAAACCTCTTAATCATTTTCGATATTATAATGTACAAAAATACTTCTTTAAAATTAAATGGCAACAATTATTAATTTTGATTGTTCTACTTCCATTTCCTCTAAGCAAGACTGAAGCCATGAATAGCCAAAATCTGCAAAAAAAACAGAGAAATTGAAAATTCTTTCCTGCCATGTTTTTGCCGGATGAACATTAAGAAATAACATTTCCAGACGTTCCAGCAATTCTTTCTGCTTTATTTTTTCTGCATGAAGCAGTCTTTTTTTCATTCTTTTAAAAGATTTCAGCTGACGAACCTCTTCTGCTTTCACCATATTCCCGAAAGACTTCTCGGTTGTTTCCGCTAATTTTTTCAGTTCTGAAAAATTATTAATCAGAAGATTTTCTTTTTCGTCGAGACTTTTAAGAATAAAATTATTCTCTAAAATTTTAGCATTGGTAATTTTAGTGAAATTCTGAAAAAAATCTTCAATTTTTAAATCTAATTTTTCAATTTTTCCTAAAGTTTTTTCTTTAATGAACAACATCGAGTTTCTCGGAATCAAGATCGGGAAAGGAATATTAATTTTCGAAAAATAATCTTTTAGTTCCAGCCAATACATGATTTCGGCATTTCCACCAATATAGGCTAAATTAGGTAAAATCTTTTCCTGATAAACAGGTCGCATCAATGCATTGGGACTAAACTTCTCTGGGTAATTTTCCAGCTCAAACAAAATTTCCTTTTCCGTAAATTTTTTATCCGTATCTACAATAAGATAATTTTCACCATCAAAATCTATTCTGTCTCTGGTTTCCGAAAGATAAAATAAATTGATTTCTCTGGGATTTACCTGCACTTTACCGTATTTCTCAGTAAGAAAATCTACTTTCTCTTTTGATTGTTTATTTAAACTAAAATGAAGCAACTCATCTTTAAAGATTTCTTTTAGTTGATTTTTCAGTTCTTTAGAATCTCCGTCAAGAATCAGCAATCCAAATTCTGAAAATAATCTATTGACTAAAATCTGTATTGCCTGAGTCAAAGTATATCCAACTTTATAGGCTTCTTTAAGCATTAAAATCATTTCTGTTCCAAAAATAGAATCTTTAAACTCCTTTTCAAATTCAGAAATGAAAAAAGTATCGTTAATTTTTATTCTGCCAACTGCTCCACCAGATTTTTCGTTGATTTCGTAATAATTATTTTCAGTTTTAAAATGATTGATCTCTGCAAAATCGTGATCTTCCGAAGCCATCCAATAAACAGGAACAAAATTAAAATCAGGAAATTTTTCTTTAAGATGGGTACAGGTCTTTATCGTCTGTAAAATCTTGTACACAAAAAAGACAGGTCCTGAAAAAAGATTCAGTTGGTGTCCTGTTGTGATAGTAAATGTATTCTGAGACTTCAAACTTTCAATATTTTCTTTTTGCTTCAAAGAAAGTTCTAAATGTGAAAGCTGATCTGTAAATGTTTTGGAAATTATTTCTCTTTTAGAATTGTCAAAAGAGTTTTGTTTTTGATGAATCTGCTGCGCAAAATTATCAAATGAAAAAGTTTTATCTTCAAAACCCTCAATTTTCTGATTCAGAAAATCTTTAACTAATTGAGGAATACTTTCTATATTTTTAAATGCTATTTTATTGACTGTTTTCAACCTGATAAGATTTAGTTGAACAAATACCACACAATCCCAATATTCAGTCTGAAATCATAGACTGGGTAACTTGGAAAAGCATAGGCTTTATTATATGAAATAAGAGTTCCTATTTGCTGCCCTTCTATAAAGAAAAACATCTTTTTAACCTTCATATTAAAGTAAAGATCTGCGATTGGCTGTCCTCCAATTGAAAAAGAATTGGCACTTGGAAGAATATACTCGTTAAGAATAGGGAAATATTCTCTTGAAGCAAATTTAGAAAAATAATATACTTTTATCCCTGCCTGAATTTCCGCAGCATTTTTGAAAGCTCTTGACTGAAAGAAAATATTGGCTCTCCCAATAAATGAAGGCATTGGTAGAAGTTCTTTATTCGTTAAGGCACTCTGAAACTGAACTCGTGTATTCAAATGAAATTTTCCGTAGCTAAGAGTTGCATCACCACCAATTTGAGATATATTTAATGAATTATCACTTTGGCGAGGCGTTGCTGAAGAATCAAAATAGGTATAATTATCTATTCTGAAATAATTGGCGAACAATTCAGACTTGAACCATTTTAAATTAACACTTCCTCCAATTTCTGTGACTGCCTGATTTTTTGCATCCTGAAGATAATAGTTAAATCTTCTGTAAGCTGAAGAGTTTGCAAGATAATTGAATGATGGATAAACACTTTGGAAATTAACTTTAGCATTAACAAAATAATCTTTTATCGGCTCAAACTTGATATTGTTTGTTGTCTTAAGATAGTTTCCGAATTGCGTTCCGTTTGAAAACTCCAAAAATGAATTCAACTGAAATTTATCAAATAATTTTACTTGCAAATTTCCTACAGCACCCAATCTGTTTTCTTTCAGTTCTGCCGGAACGTCTACGAGAGGTAAATCAATTTCATTTAATCCAAATTTTAACATTTGGTATCTTACTCCTGCATCTAATTTGATTGTTTCATTATCTAAAACTAAACTTACTGTATTGCTAAAGTTATTTGAATATTTCTTAGTTGAAGGAGAAAACCCCGTAACAATTTGTGAGGCTGTAGTGTACCAATAGTTTTCTAAAGCATCTTGAAAATAATAGTATTTATTCCCCTGATTAGATAGTGTGTGTCTTATTCTAAAAGGAAATTTCTCAGAATTGAATGGCGTAAACTGATGACTCAAATAGTAACGTCGGTACGAAAATTGAGAACTTGAAGATGCCAAATTCACCTGCGCATTCTCTTTATTGCTTTCGCTGTTTCCAGACTGAAAAAGATTATTATCTGCAATTCCTCCATTTTCCTGATTATTGACATTCTGATGAAGGTAATGAGCAAAGAGTTCATAATTTCCACTTTTAGAAATATAATGCCCTGAAAATAAAGTATTATTGTTGGCGGCCAGAGAATTTCTGTAAAAACCTTGAGACCGTAATCCCATGTATTCTACAGCAAAATTAAATCTTTTACCAATGTTTTGAGTGTAGGTTGACTGTAATGCAGCACCATTACGCATTGCCGTATGATAAATGAAAGTTGCCGTAGGAGTTTTTACATCATAATATCTTATATCACTCGCTCCTAAAATACCATAAGATTTGTTAGTAGGTAATAATGATAAATTACCTTCTGCGTTTACTTCATAAGACAGAGGATTAAACCCAGCACCAATATTGGCAAACTGAACTCTCCCAAAATTATCCTTGTTGTTATACTGTGAGAAAATATACGTTTTATCAAAAGTCATTATAGTATCAAAAACTTTCTTTTCAGAAAACTGAGTCTGATATTGATAATCCTGAATCGTTGGCTTGAATATTTTTAAAGAATCTTTTTTGCCGGAATCGATAACTAAGGTGTCTTTATTTTGCGTTCTGGAGGAATCTATTTTTTTCCCTCTTTGCGCAAAAGTTAAAACAGGAATCATGAGCAGTAAAAAAACAAGATATTTCATTTGATAATTTGTAAAAGCAAAAGTATGAAATTTGTAGCAATAAAAAATCCCCGCTTTTTCAAGCAGGGATTTTTATTTAAATAACTAATTTTTAGTTCAATGCTGGCCAGTTACCATTTGATTTAGTCAAAGTAGTTGTAGCATATTCTCCATATGAAGTCACCCATCGGAAAGTTAACTTATTACCACTTACAACAACATTAGAAATAGCCCAAGTATCTCCGTACTGAACATTAGCTCCGGCAAAAGAAAGAGTATTACATTGATCTACAAGTCTTATTCCAGTAGAAATTGGTGCATAACCTGACCAAACTGAATAAGCCCCAAAACTTGAATCAGAAATTGCATATTCATTTCCGACTGAGGTAGCAGTAAGGGTAACAGTACCTGTCTTCGGACCCGCAACAATAGGTAAACCAGGTGCAAATGCATTAACAGTTGAGTATTGATATGTACCTGCTAAAGCTGAAGGACAAGAAAAACTCACAGTAACTTCTTGGTTAAAAACCGCATTAGCCAAGGTAGATGACTTAACAGTGAAGACAGCAACTTTTTTCGCAACTGCTGCCGCTTTTGTAACATTGAGTCTAAAATCACCTAAAACTGATCCGCTTTTAAGAACATCTGTTCCTTCAACAATCGTAATATCAGTTCCTAAAATCGCAGTAGATTTTGCTTGATTAAAAACTAATTCTACAGTGTGATCTGAGCCAACTGGTTTTGTAACACCATAAGTAACCGAAACATTACCGTCAGGAACGATTTGACTAGTTCTATCAAAATGTAATAACTCAGCTCCGTCGTATTCCAAATTTTCATGTTCGCTACAAGAATTGATAGATAGAACAAAAACTGTATAAAATAAACTTAAAAATATATTTTTCATATTTAGCAAAATTTTAAAATTAATATCCAGGATTTTGTTGGATTGCCTTATTTACATTAATTTCAACTTGTGGAATAGGTAATGCCCATTTGAAACTATTTAATGGTAAATTAGAAGGATTGGCACCAGGATAAATTGCACTTGAAGAATTATAATCTGCAGGATGTCTATCAATTCCTTGCCCAGCTAAAGTTCCTAACCTTTTTAGATCTATAAAACGATAACCTTCATAAGAAAACTCAATTCTTCTTTCATTCAAGATACCTGCCCATGCCTGTGTTGCAGAGGTATATACTGGTGCAGTTTGTGGTGCTCCAAAACGAGCATCTCTTATAGACTTTATATTAGCAGCAACAGCAGCAAGGTTAAGATTTGCAGCATCAGCATAAGCTTCAGCTCTTATCAAATACATTTCTGAAAGTCGCATAATTTTAAAATCATTATTGTTTGTATTAGCTGCTGTCGTAGCCCAAGTAGTAGTCCCAGTAGCTGTACCACCGTGCTTATTAATAACAATCCTATCTGTATTTCTAATATCAGTAGATGTAAGATAATTGGCATCAATTACTGAAGAAGGAGCAATATTTACATTAGCTCGTACATCTGGTAATCCAGAAACACTAGTAGGAGGATCGTTTGGATTAACTGGAGGAGTTGCCGAAGCAGGTAAATTAGTAGGATTAAGAATATTATGCAAAGATCTACTCATTTCATAGAATGGGGAACCTCCAATATTTGGTTGCAGTGAAACCCATCCATTATGAAGGTTGCTTGCCTGAGCATTTTGTACTGGAGTTCTTCTCAACTTAAAAATAACTTCTGCATTTATTGGTTGGTTGTCAGAAAAGAACACTTGTCTGTATTGAGTAGGATTTGCAAGAACCAAGCCTGAAGCAATAACTTGATTAGCATAAGTTAAAGCGTTAGTGTAATCTCCTTTGTAAGCGTACGCTCTCGCTTTAAGACCTTTTGCAAAAACTTCATTTGCTGTAACATTACTAAATGCAGTTGGATTAGCTGTATATAAAGAAATAGCTGCATCTAAATCACTGTGAATAAAAGAGTAAAAAGCACCATTTGTAGCTCTCAAATTCTGGCTTTCTGCAGGAGTAAAAACTCTATCAGCAATTATAGCAGCAAGCGCATTATTGTCTCTCATATCTGTTGTGAAATAAGCCAATAATCTTAAATGACAATACGCTCTCATTGTTAAAGCTTGTGCCTTTATTCTCGCAATCACCTGTGCATCAGCAGCATTAGAGGGAACAATAATATCTGCATACTTAATTACTCTGTTTATTCTTGCTAAAGAAGCATAAGAATTTGCCCAAATACTTTGTGGAAGATTTGAACCTGGATTCATAAGGAATATGTAATCATCACCAACTCCTTGCCCTCCATTACCAAAACCGATACTTACCTCATCAGTGAATACAGAAACATCAACTGCTTCTGATCTTGAAGATAAATTCGCATAAGCAGAATTCATTAAGTTTCCAAGATCAGTACTTGTTTGAAGTGCTATCTCTTCTGTGTTCTGTCCTGGTGTATATGGTTCTAAAAGATCGTTATCGCAAGAGACAAAAAGTGTTCCTGCACTAAGTAAGACTAATTTAATATACTTTTTCATATTTTTCTAATTATTAAAATTTAACATCAAAACCTACTGTAAACATTCTAGCACTTGGATATTGAAGTTGATCACTTACCCTCGGGCTTTCCGCATCAAAACCTCTCCACTTTGACCAAGTTACTAAATTTTCTGCTTGTAGTGATATAGTCATATCATTTACAAATGTTCCTTCCAAAAGCTTTTTGGGAAGTCTATAACCTATTTGGACATTTCTTAATCTCAAATAAGACGCATCTGTGAGAAAACGGTCTGAACTTGTAGTAAGACCTCTGTTAGCAGCAGTAAATGAAGGAATATTAGAACCCGTGTTAGTCGGTGTCCAAGCGTTAAGTAAATCGCTAGATACATTAAAAACTCCAATATCATTTGGATCATAGGCCCCTTCTAAATCCCAATCCATTCTCATAATTCCTGCAACATAAGTAAATAATGTAGTAGCAAAAAATCCTTTATAATCTAAATCAAATCCAAATCCGCCTTGGTATTTAGGCAAATGATTATATTTTGCCAACTTTCTGTCCGCATCAACTGGATTTTCTGTCGCATTACCATTTGCATCTTCAAATAACAAGTTACCATTAGATGGATTAACTCCTAAGTAATGATATTGATAATACAAGAAAGGTAATTCACCATTTCTTATTCTGGTTTGACTTGTTGTACCTGAAGCAATCTCACCACCTACTCTAGTAATACCTGATACTTCTTGATTATTTAGTGAACCATTACCATTAATTGTTAATCTAAAATTATCTTTTTTAATTAGATCATAAGCTAAAAGCAATTCAAAACCTTGATTTTGAAGTGAAATATCTGTATTTCGATTAATACTAGTTGTGCCAACAATTGGAGCTATTTGATCCTCATAGTACATGTCTATGGTTTTTTTATTATAAAAATCGAAAGCTCCACGTAATCTTCTGTTAAAAAACTCAAAATCTACACCAATATTGTAAGTTTTAGTGGTCTCCCATCGTAAATCAGCATCTCCGAAAGCTATTCCTAATCCTAAACCACCGTTGTATGTATTGTTAACTGGTGTATAGATATCTAAAAATCCCGGTGGCAAAATACCTGTGAAAGGAGTAGCCCCATCTACAACTCTTTGATTACCTACTGTTCCATAAGAACCTCTTATTTTGAACAAGTTTACAAATTGTAAGTCTTTCATGAACGCCTCCTGATCCAAATTCCAACGTCCACCAACAGACCAAAATGTACCCCATGTACTATTAGTTCCAAATCTAGAAGAACCATCTCTTCTTATTGATGCAACTAAACCATATTTTCTATCAAAATCATAATCAAATGATCCAATGTAAGAAATTAAATTATACTTTACTTTTGTAGTAGAAATCGTAGGTACATAAAAGTCATTAGTTCCAGTATCTACAATATAACCTGTTCCTACTCCTGGTACAAATGTGTTAGGATTAAGACCTCTTTGAACTTGGTTGTTAGCTTCAAACTGAGAGAAATTATACTCCATAGCTCCCGAGAGACCAAATGAATGTTTTCCAAAAGATTTTTTATAATCCGCTTGAATAAGTTCGTTAAGAATAAATGTCTGATTATTGATAAATTGTTCTCTTCCATTAAAAGCACCACCGTTAAGTGAAGAAACTCCAACAGTAGGAGAGAATAATAAAGCATTTAGACTATTAGGGCCTTCAAGTAAAAAATTCTGTCTCTGTAATTGAGCTTGAGCGTTCAACCTATTTCGCACCGTAAGTCCATCCAACAACTTGTATGACAATTCAGAAGTAGCATCAATTCTGGTTTCATTGAATTTATTGTATGAATTTTTTAATTTATCAATTAAAAATAATGGACTAAGTCTCAATGTACCATCTGCAATATAATCTAAATATAATTGTCCTGAAGTACTATATCTATTAGGACTAATATATGGCGCTGATGATAAAGCTCCTAAAATTGGATTTTGGTTAACTCCTGCAGTACCTGTACTTGGCTGGTCGGAGTTTTTAGATAATCCAAGAGCCATACCTACATAATAATTGAATTTACCATTTTCACTTTTTCCAGTAATGTTTGATCTGAAAGTAAATCTCTTTAAATAAGTTTCATCAAGAATACCTTGTTGATCAACATATCCTGCAGAAAAATAGCTGGCAAAATTTTGACCTGACTTCTCTACATTTATATTATGCGATGTCATAAATCCTGGCCTGAAAAAATAATTCACCCAGTCAGTATCTACAGTATTAGCTTCAATCATTGCAGGAGTCATAGAAGCCCCTGGACCAGAACCTTTTCTATTTTCTAATGTTAATAATTGCTTAGCATCTGAAAACCTATAACGATTATTTTGCAAAAAAGATAAACCTGTCTGTGTATTATATCTAACACTAAGTCTAGATCCTCCCATTTTCCCTCTTTTGGTTGTTATTACAATAACACCATTAGAACCTCTGTTTCCATATTCAGAAATTGATGCTGCATCTTTCAAAACCTCAAAAGTTTCTATATCATAAGGATTAAGAGATCTAAAATTATCAGCATTAGATGGAAAACCATCAATAACATATAAAGGATCAGTATTACCTGTAAGAGAACCAACTCCTCTAATAATAACTGTAGGCTTTGCTCCAGGCTGCCCAGTACCTGTAGAAATGTTAACCCCTGCAAGTTGACCTTGTACAGCATTTAACACATTGGTTTGACCACGAGTTTCAATCAAATCATTGTCAATTTTTTGAGTGGCAGTAACTGCAGTTCTTTTAGTAACCGTTCGCAGACCTTGTTGAACTACAACTTCCTCTATTTGAGTAGTTTTTAATGTATCTCTTTCTTGTGCCTCAATAATTTGTCCTAAAAAAAACAAAGCTCCAACGCTTAGTACTTTTAATTTCACATTCATATTAACAAATTTTAATATTATTTGGTGCAAATATGTTAAAAAAAATTAACACTACCAAATTTAATTTTTTTTTTTTAAGCTAAAATTGTATTCTATGAAAAAACTCGCAATGAATACAACTTAATATTACATTTAGAATTACTAATTTGTAATATAATACAATTATCAATAAAACCTGTTGGGTATATAATTCTTAAAAAAATTAACACAATTACACCCTTAAAAACAGCACAGCTCGATTTTAAAACCGAACTGTGCTTTCATTATTTAATAAGTATTAGTAATTATTCATTCTACAATATTTTTTAAATGATAGATAATGTTTTAAGAATATTAATTTTTAATAAATTTAAAACTTTGATTTCTATTCTTATTATCAGAATATATAAGCATATAATTACCTTTCACCAACTCTTTAACAGAAATTTTACTATTCTTTACAACTTCTTTTTTTAATAATTTACCAGAAATGTCCAAAATCACTATAGTTGCTTCTTGTCCATCATTATTAGTAAAATTGATCCAATCATTGGCAGGATTTGGATATATTTCAACTTTATTTCCTTTTTCAAAAATATCGTTTGTACTCAAAGTGCCAATATTACCACCACTAGCAATTAGTGAAAAATTCTGTAAACCATTCGTTAAGGATCCTTTATGTGTCACTGAAATTGTATAAGTATCTGCCACACCAGGTATATCTACCCTCTCAAAATTATCTACGTTATTAGTAGAGTTATTTGTTGCTGGACTGGTGGTAGCAGCCATACCTTGTAATTTCCAAGGGTAATAAACAACTCCTGCAGAAGAAGTCACTTTGATATCCAAATCATTTACTAAGTATTTTGTCGATGGATCTATCTCAGAAGTATTCTCAATATCATATTTAGGATCCGTCCATGAAATAGATATTCTTAATGGTTGGGTACCATTTGTAGTTATTAATTTTGTGAAAGTAGCACCATTAGAGAGACTATTTTCTTCTAAAATAGTCCTTCCCGAGCTTAAGTTTTTATCCCTTATCACTTTGGCTGCATTTTCGGCATTGATTAATCCCCAACCAAACGCATAATCTGGCCCAGGATTATTTCCAGCCTCATCTGCTGTATGCATTACTAATCCTTTAACAGTTGCAGCTTTCATATAATTTGAATATAGCTGATTGTAATATTGCTGTAATAAAAGTATCACACCAGTCACCCCCGGCGCTGCCATTGATGTTCCAGAATTAAAACCTGTACTAGTGTCTGATGTAGATGTCGTTGAAAAAACATTAACACCTTTCATTGAAATTTCCGGTTTGATCCTACCATCATCCGCTGGACCATAACTACTAAAACTAGACATAATAACACTGCTACTTCCAGTATAAACAGGCACTTCTTGAACCGCAGCGACAGTCAAAACATTCTTACCTATAGCATCGCCAGAAATAATATCATATCCTAATTTATTTGATGCTTGTGTTGAATATGGAGGAGTTGTATCATTCCTACTATTGCCAGCTGCAAAAACAGGGAGATAAAATGGATTATTGAAACATAATTCATCCACCAGTTTTGCATCAAGTGAATAAGCACCCAAATACCACAATTGGCTATTAGTAGTTAAACTCGGACCGTATGAGTGATTAGAAACTAACAACCCATTAGATGCTTCACTTTGCATTTCATTTAAATCATTTGTCCAATTATAAGAATTGAGCGAAGCATTAAATGCCACACCCCGCACCAATGTATTTACTCCTCTAGCTGCTATTGTACCTGCGACATGCGTACCATGATCTGAAATTGCCCCACCATCTACAACATTTACCTTTGAAAATAATCCCTGCAAAAATTCTTGATGTGAAGCACGTACAACACCTCCATCCCAAATTCCTGCTGTCATATTTTGACCTTGAATATTTAGCCCTAAGCTACCACCATTATAAAGTCTGTTTGCTCTTGCAGTAATTGCTGCTCCTTCGTTATATGTTGAAATGTAATACAAGTCACCATTTGCTGAAACATCCTTTAATTCTTTAATACCTGAAATATCAAACTTTATGATTTTTTGAGTTTTAGGATTTTGGCTTAAATAGTTTGCAACTCTTGCTAACCTTTCAGTCTCATGCTTTCTCAATTCATCACGTAGAATTATATTACCAATATGATTTGATTGTGCAGCTATTTTTCTTCTCTCCTCAGCAGTTTGCGAAAGACACAATGCTGGTAACAGCATGACTAAAAAATATGTTTTTTTCATTTTAAATTAAATATATTGTTTCTATTAAAATTGATTTTACACATAAAACAATAATATCATACTTTATTTGTAAAATTAGTACAAATTTGTTAAAAAAAAACCACTTATACAAATGTTTAGAGTAAACTATATGACAAATAACAAAAAAATCTATCTCGATGTATAATTGCGAGACAGATTTTTTTTAAGAATGTCTTTTATTAGTGATTATTTAGAAAAACAACTAATTTTTTCAAGTCTTCATCTTTATCAAATTTAACTTTATTTTCTTTAAAAAAATTAGTTAAATCATCTTTTTTAGCTGGAAATTGAGCTATGATATCTTTTGGGTTTCTTGGTTTTTTAATAAAGCCACTATCTATTTTAATATAAAAAACGGGTTCCAACGCTTTAAATAGCGCTGGTTCATCACTAGAATAACTATTTGAAGCAGGTACCGCGTCAATGAATTTAGTTTTCATCTTTTTGTAAAGGGCAACTTTACCATTTACTATTTCATAAAAATATCCGCTAAGTTCATCATTTGTGTCAAGATTAACTATAGTTTGCTTAGGAGATACTATTTCAATTCTAGAGAAGCTGGAATCTTTGGGAAGAACCATTACTGAACCATCCTTCAGGAATTCTATCTGATCAGCGTAAGTGTTATATCTTACAGCAATTTTTTCATAATTTTCTGCAACTTTTGCCAGTGAAAAATTTACATTTGCATAAGGTGAGCCTACAACTTCATCATAAGTTAAAGTTTTACCCGCTTTTTCTGAATTAATAATACCAGAGAAAGAAGTTCCTTGAACAAAATCAAATTTAGATAGAACCATTCCACTTTGGGCAAAAGAATAACTAAAAGAAATCAATAGAATACTAAAAATTAATTTTTTCATATTTTTTATACTTTAGATAACAAAAATACAAATTAAATTCATTCAAGATAAGAAAACATTTAGGATTTTAATAATAAAATGCTTTATAAAATGCTAAATATATGAAAAAAAATAAAAACCTATTATATATAAAAACAGCTCGTGTTATTCGACACGAGCTGTTTTTATATATAATTGAATATTATTTCAATTTTTTCTTCACAGCAACTTCTTCGTATACTTCAAGAATATCGTTCTGTTCGATGTCGTTATAACCTTTCAGGTTCAATCCGCATTCGTAGCCTTTTGTAACTTCTCTTACATCGTCTTTGAAACGTTTTAAACTTTCAAGTTCACCATCGAATTTCACAATACCATCTCTTAGTAAACGTACTTTCGACTGTCTTGTTACTTTTCCGGTAAGAACCATACAACCTGCAATAGTTCCGATCTTAGAAATCTTAAAGACCTCACGGATCTCTACATTACCGATTACCTGCTCCTGAATCTCCGGAGAAAGCATTCCCTCCATTGCTTCTTTCACCTCATCGATTGCTTTGTAGATTACAGAATAAGTTCTGATTTCAATTTCTTCACGGTCTGCAAGATCTTTCGCATTGGCTCCGGCTCTTACATTAAATCCGATGATAATTGCATCCGAAGCAGCAGCTAAGTTGATATCAGATTCAGTGATTTGCCCTACACCTGAGTGAAGAATATTTACACTGATTTCTTCTGTTGATAATCTCTGTAACTGATCAGAAAGTGCTTCTACTGAACCATCCACGTCACCTTTCAGGATAATGTTCAATTCCTTGAACTCACCTAAAGCAATACGTCTACCCAATTCTTCAAGTGTCGTATGTTTTTTAGTTCTGATAGAAAGTTCTCTTTGTAACTGTTCTCTCTTATTAGCAATAGATTTACCCTCACTTTCGTCAGCATATACTCTGAATTTATCACCTGCCGTTGGCGCACCGTCAAGACCTAAGATCGTTGCCGGAATAGAAGGACCTGCCTGTTCAAGATTTTTACCTCTTTCGTCAAGCAAAGCTTTTACTTTACCGTGGTTTTTACCTGCCACTACATAATCTCCGACTCTTAAAGTTCCGCTTTGTACCAACATCGTTGCAACATATCCTCTACCTTTATCTAAGGAAGCTTCAATCACAACTCCTTGTGCAGAACGTGCAGGATTTGCTTTCAATTCAAGCATTTCTGCCTGAAGCAATACTTTTTCTAAAAGGACATCCATATTGTTACCCATTTTAGCAGAAATTTCCTGCGCCTGAACATTACCACCCCATTCTTCAACAAGAATATTCATTCCTGAAAGTTGCTGACGAATGTTATCCGGATTTGCATTTGGCTTATCTACCTTGTTGATGGCAATAATCATTGGTACTCCTGCAGCCTGTGCGTGAGAGATTGCTTCTTTTGTCTGAGGCATTACATCATCATCGGCAGCGATTACAATAATTGCAATATCAGTAACCTGTGCACCTCTCGCTCTCATCGCCGTAAAGGCTTCGTGACCCGGTGTATCTAAGAATGTAATTCTTTGACCATTTTCCAGTTTCACATTGTATGCACCAATGTGCTGTGTAATTCCACCAGACTCACCTGCAATAACGTTAGTTTTTCTGATGTAATCCAGCAATGAAGTTTTACCGTGGTCTACGTGTCCCATAACCGTTACAATCGGAGCTCTTGAAACAAGACTTTCTTCTGTATCGATATCTTCCTCAGAATCTGCTTCCTCAAGATCAGCATCAGAGAATTCAATTTTAAAACCGAATTCGTCTGCAACCAACAATAAAGTATCGGCTTCCAATCTTTGGTTCATGGTTACCATTACCCCAAGAGAGAAACAAGCAGAAATTACTTCTGTTGCAGAAACATTCATTAAGCTGGCTAATTCACCAACCGTAATAAATTCTGTAACTTTTAATGAAGTATCTCTTGCATCTGCTTCCTGCTGACGCTCATCCTGTTCTCTACGGTAACTTCTTTTATCTTTTCTGTGTTTAGCAGATTTAGATTTACCACCTTTATTGGTTAGCTTTTCAAGAGTTTCCTTGATCTGGTTTTTAACTTGTTCGTCTGTTAACTCAACAGGCATTGTTCTTTGCCCCGGTCTGTTGTTGTTACCAAAACGGTTTCCTCCACCTTGTCCACCAGGACGGTTTTGTCCGCCTTGTCCCGGAGGTCTGTTTCCTTGTGGACCACCAGGACGGTTTTGTCCGCCTTGTCCCGGAGGTCTGTTTCCTTGTGGACCACCTTGTCCACCCGGACGGTTTCCACCAGAACCATTTTGACCTTGAGGACGGTTTTGTCCGCCTTGATTATTTCCGCCTTGCTGGTTGTTCCCATTATTTTGGTTAGGACCGCCTGGCTTTTCGATTCTTTTTCTTTTCTTTTTCGCTGCAGAATTTGATTTTGGTGCAAACTGAGTTAAGTCAATTTTTTCACCAACAATCTTTGGTCCGTCTAGCTTTTGATAAACCGTTTCGATTTTTTGAGATTCCTGAGGCTCTTCAGCTACAGGTTCTGGTTTTTTCTCTTCCACTTTCTCAATAGGTTTTTCAACCGGTTTAGGTGTTTCTTTTACAGGTTCCGCAGCTTTTGGTTGCGCTTTCACTTCTTCCACCTTAGGTTTATCTTTTTTTGCAGGTCTGTTTCTATTTCCCTCAATCTGAGATAAATCGATTTTATCCAACACTTTGAACTCCTGCTTTTCAGGTGTTGCTTTAATTTCAGAAACCACTTTTGGTTCTTCTTTAGCTACTTCTTTCACTTCTTCTACGACCTCCTTTTTTTCCTCTACCGGAGCAACAGGTGTCGGAGCTGGAGTTTCTTCCACAGCTTCAGGTTTTTTAGGTTCCAAATCAATTTTACCTAAAATTCTGGTTTCTGGTTTATTAGCTTTAGCTCTTATTACTTCAGGTGTTTTCTTTTCTTCAATCTCCAGTTTTTCTTCCGGAACTTTTGAAATAACCACCTCATGGGAAGCCTTTCGCTGTTCACCGTCTTTGGCAAACTCAGCTTCCAATGCAGAATATGCCGCCTCTTCTAATTGAGCGTTAGGATTATTTTCAACCACGATATCTTTAGACTGTAAAAATTCTACCAGTCTCGACATCGATATATTGAATTCCTTAACCGCTTTATTTAATCTTATTTTTGGCATCTATATTATTTACTGTTTTTTTTAATTCTTAAAATTAAAGTATTTCTTTTTACTGTTTATTAAAATTTATTTCTAGATTTTAATCTTCAAATTCTTCTCTTAAGATACGTTTAACATCTTCTATGGTTTCTTCCTCTAAATCAACCATATTCAAAAGACTTTCCGTTTCTTTATCCAACACAGATTTTGCAGTGGTAAGACCTACTTTCTTAAATTCATCCAAAATCCACTGTTCGATATCATCGTTGAATTCTCTCAAATCAACATCATCATCTTCACTAGATTCTCTATACACGTCAATCTCATACCCTGTCAACCAAGAAGCGAGTCTGATATTTTGACCTTGTTTACCGATTACTTTAGAAATCTCTTCAACAGGAGTATAAACCATTGCATAGTTGGTTTCCTCGTTGATGTCAATTTTATTGATGGTAACATTTCCTAAAGCTCTCTTCACCAATATTTCAGGGTTTTTTGACCACTGAATTACATCTATATTTTCGTTTCTCAATTCTCTTACCACACCGTGGATTCTTGATCCTTTTACACCAACACAAGCTCCTACAGGATCTATTCTGTCGTCATAAGCATCAACAGCAATTTTCGCTTTTTCACCAGGAATTCTCACTGCTTTTTTAAGAATGATTGTTCCATCCTGAATTTCAGGAATCTCTAATTCCAATAATTTCTCCAGGAATTTAGGAGCTGTTCTGGAGATGATAATTTGTGGTTTAGACCCTTTAAAATCTACAGATTCTACAATAGCTCTTATGTTTTCACCTTTTTTAAAGAAGTCGGATGAGATCTGGTTTTCTTTTGGTAAAATAAATTCGTTGTCTTCATCATCCAGCAAAATAACGTGTTTGTGACGAATATGGTGAATTTCTCCTACTACAATCTCTCCGATTCTGTCTTTGAACTGCTCGTAAAGCATGGCATTGTTATGCTCCTGCAATTTCGTAGCCAAGATCTGCTTCAATGTAAGAATATTTCTTCTTCCCAATTGCGCCACAGGAATTTCCATAGTAAAATCTTCACCCACTTCAAAAGTAGGATCGATTTTTTTAGCTTCAGTAATTTCTATTTCCAAATCATCATCTTCAGACATCTCGTCTTCTACGATTGTTTTATTTAAAAATATCTGAAAATCACCTTTATCCGGGTTTACAATAACATCAAAATGATCATCAGAATCAAATCTTTTTCTCAAAAGAGTTTTCAGAGAATCTTCAATAATTGCCATCAGATCGATCTTACTGATCCCTTTTTCGTCTTTAAAATCACCAAAGGATTCAATCAACGCTATATTATCCATTTATCTTTTTTCTTTATTAAAATTTAACTACTACCAATGCTTTTTTTATCTCAGAGTACAAAATTTCTTTCTCCTCCTCCACATCTACTTTCCCTTTACCGATATCTTTCGGTTTTCGGTAACGCAGAATTAGTGTGATTTTTTCATCGTCTACTTTAGCCAGCTCACCTTCTATTGTTGTAGAATCCTGAAGCATAACCTCGATTTCTCTTCCAATATTTTTCTTAAATTGTCTTGGTGACGCCATAGGCTCGCTCAATCCTGCAGACATTACCTGAAGACTAAAATCATGCTCATCGCGATCTGCATTAAACTCAATTGCGCGGCTCGCATCAAGACAGTCCTGTAAAGTAACACCATTGTCACCATCTAAAACCACAGTAACATCATCTGCCGCAGAAATCTTTAAATCAATAAGAAATAAATCCTCTCTTGTCTCAAGGAAATTATTTAATAATGTTTCAATATTTTTTCTAAACTCCATATATTTATTCAATGATGATCTACCTGTACGAAAAAAGGCTTTCTTGCGAAGCCTTCTCATTTTCCCGTAAATCTTATGCAAATATATGACATTTTTACAAAATAAACAAATACGCTTCATAATCAATTAAATAACTTTTAAAATTTCTCAACATTTAAAGCTAAGAGAATGCGATTCATTAGTGATTTTGAACAACTTATTGTTTATTTGAAAAGACATTGAAAGTATTTTTAGTATTTTTGTTGAAAATTTTTAAAAACATACATTTTGAATATAACAATAGTAGGAACAGGCTATGTAGGATTAGTAACAGGTACTACCCTTGCAGAACTTGGAAATTCTGTATACTGTGTTGATATAGATGAAAAAAAAGTAACGGACATGAAAAATGGCATAGTGCCTATTTATGAGCCGAATCTCGAAGAAATGTTCCTTAGAAACATACAGGCAGAAAGATTATTTTTCACAACCAATTTAAAGGAAGCATTAGACAAAAGTGAAGTGATTTATCTTGCTTTGCCGACTCCACCCGGAGAAGACGGTTCCGCAGATCTTTCATATGTTCTGAAAGTTGCCAATGACATTGGCGAAATGATGACAGAGTACAAAGTTATTGTTAATAAAAGCACCGTACCTGTAGGAACAGCCGATAGAGTAAGTGAAGTAATTGCTTCAAAAACCCAAATTGAATTTGACGTTGTCTCCAACCCTGAATTTTTACGTGAAGGTTTTGCGGTGGAAGACTCTATGAATCCTGCGAGAGTTGTTGTAGGATCTAGTTCTGACAAAGCAAAAGATATCATGGCTAAAATTTACCAGCCATTTACCAATACAGGAATTCCTATCATTTTTATGGATGAGAAATCATCCGAGCTGACAAAATATGCTTCCAATTCATTCTTGGCTGTAAAAATCACATTCATGAACGAAATCGCTAATTATTGCGAAAAAGTAGGCGCAGATGTGGACAAAGTAAGACTTGGAATGGGAAGCGATGACAGAATAGGTCACCGATTTTTATTTCCTGGAATCGGATATGGAGGAAGTTGCTTCCCTAAAGATGTAAAAGCATTAATTAAATCAGGAAAAGAAGAAAATTTTAATTTTCAGATTTTAGAAGCAACGGAAAGTGTGAATATTTCTCAAAAGGTAATTCTTGTTTCAGAGATCGAGAAATATTTCGGAGGAAACATTGAAGGAAAAACAATTGCCTTGTGGGGATTGGCTTTCAAAGCGAATACAGACGACATCAGAGAAGCCTCATCTTTAGACAATATTGAATTACTTTTGGAAAAAGGTGCAAAAATTGTGGCTTATGACACGGTTGCTGAAAAAAATGTTCAGAAGATTTTAGGCGACAAAATACAATATTCTAAAACAATGTATGAAGCACTGGAAAATGCAGACGCTTTATTTATCGCAACAGAATGGCCGGAATTTAAAAATCCGAACTTTAAATTGATGGCAGAAAAAATGAATAGCAAAGTTATTTTTGACGGAAGAAATATGTATCCGCTGGAAATCCCTGAGCAAAACGGATTCTATTACAAAAGTATAGGACGTAAAACAATTTTAAATTAATTCCATGAAAAATATTATCATTACAGGTGGTGCCGGTTTTATAGGATCGCACGTTGTAAGAGAATTTGTAAAGAATAACCCAAACTCCACCATCATCAATCTTGATGCGCTAACTTACGCCGGAAATCTTGAGAATTTAAAAGATATTGAAAACGAACCTAATTACGTTTTCGAAAAAGCAGATATCACAAAACCTGAAGAACTAAGAAAGGTTTTTGAAAAGTACAATCCTGATGCTGTGATCCATTTGGCGGCAGAAAGCCATGTAGACAGAAGCATTACAGATCCGATGGCATTTATCAACACAAATGTGAATGGTACAGCTAATTTATTAAATCTTTGTAAGGAATTCTGGACACTAAACCCAGATCACACTCACGGAAGATTCCCGAATGAAAAAAGAACAAATCTTTTTTATCATGTATCAACTGACGAAGTGTACGGAAGTTTAGGCGAAACAGGTTTTTTTCTTGAAACAACAGCTTACGACCCGCAATCTCCTTATTCTGCCTCAAAAGCAGCATCTGATCATTTGGTGAGAGCTTACGGAAACACTTACGGAATGCCTTTTATCGTTTCAAACTGTTCAAATAATTACGGTCCTAATCATTTTCCTGAAAAACTGATTCCGCTTTGTATTTCGAATATCATAAATGAAAAACCATTGCCTATTTATGGTGATGGAAAATATACAAGAGACTGGCTTTTCGTGATCGACCATGCAAAAGCAATTCACCAGATTTTTAATGAAGCGAAAACCGGAGAAACTTACAACATCGGAGGTTTTAACGAATGGCAGAATATTGATTTGGTGAAAGAATTAATTAAGCAGATGGATGAAAAGCTTGGAAATCCCGCAGGTTATTCTGAAAAGTTGATTACTTACGTAAAAGACAGACCAGGACACGATAAACGCTATGCTATTGATGCCAATAAACTAAGCAATGATCTTGGATGGAAACCTTCTGTAACGTTTGAACAAGGTTTAGGAAAAACCATCGATTGGTTTTTGGAAAACAAAGAATGGCTGGAAAATGTAACTTCCGGAGATTATCAGAAATATTACGACGAGCAGTATAATTAATACAAATCATCAAGTTTATGAAAGGAATAATTTTAGCAGGCGGTTCAGGAACAAGATTGTTTCCGCTAACGATTGCTGTAAGCAAACAATTGATGCCGGTCTATGATAAACCTATGATCTATTATCCACTCTCTACGCTACTTTTGGCAGGAATTAAGGATATTTTAATTATTACTACACCTCACGATCAGTCAGGTTTCATCAAACTTCTGGGGGACGGCTCGCAAATTGGCTGTAATATCGAGTATGTGGTTCAGCCAAGTCCAGATGGTCTTGCGCAGGCTTTTATTTTGGGAGACAAATTCATCGGTGATGATTCTGCTGCTCTGGTTTTAGGAGATAACATATTCTACGGGTCAGAAATGGGAACTTTGTTGAAAAACAAAACAAATCCAGACGGCGGGGTTGTTTTCGCCTATCATGTCGCAGACCCCGAAAGATATGGTGTTGTAGAATTTGATGAAAACTTCAAAGCAAAATCAATAGAAGAAAAACCAACACATCCAAAATCAAACTACGCAGTTCCTGGCTTATACTTTTACGACAATGAAGTGGTAGAAATTGCTAAAAATATACAGCCATCTTCTAGAGGAGAACTCGAAATTACTGACGTCAATAATGTTTATCTAAGCAAAGGAAAGCTAGAAGTTGGAGTTCTTGACAGAGGAACAGCCTGGCTGGATACAGGAACTTTCGATTCTTTGAATGATGCATCTGAATTTGTAAGCGTAATTGAAAAAAGACAAGGCTTCAAAATAGGATGTATTGAAGAAATTGCTTTCAGAAACGGATTCATTAATGAAGAAAAGCTTCTTGAAACTGCTGCAAAGTATGGTAAAAGCGGATATGGAGAGTATTTGAAAAAACTTGTACTATGATATAAAAAGTGCTACATCTTTAATTACTATTAAATCCCAAACAAGTATTAAAAGATGATTATCGATTAATTATTTTAAATTTGTAAAAAATTTTCCACAAATGAATGAACAACAATGGACTAATGTAATTGAATCAAAGCATTCTTTATTCCGGCTTAATTTAAAAGAAGTCTGGCAATATCGTGATTTGATTTTTATGTTTGTAAAAAGAGATTTTATATCATCTTTTAAGCAGACCGTTTTAGGACCTTTATGGTTTTTCATTAATCCTATTTTAACAACAATTGTTTTTACTCTTGTTTTCGGAGGTATTGCTAATTTACCTACGGACGGCATTCCTCCCATCTTATTTTACTTGGCAGGAAACACGCTTTGGGGATATTTCAGCACTACAATGTTGAGTGTTTCTAACGTTTTCACCGGAAATGCAGGTATTTTCGGAAAAGTATATTTTCCAAGATTAGTAACTCCCATTTCAACAATTATTTCCAGCTTCATGCGACTTGGCATTCAGTTGATTCTGTTTTGGGTAGTATTATTATACTACATTTACAGAGGAGAAGTACAGCCCAACTACTGGGCATTTTTCTTTCCTGTTTTAATTATTTTTCTTGCCTTATTTTCTTTAGGACTGGGAATGATTTTCTCTTCATTGACTACAAAGTATAGAGATTTATCATTATTACTAGGTTTTGGGGTGAGTTTATTTATGTGGTTTACACCCGTAATACTTCCTACAACATTGGTGAAACAGAAATTAGGCAGCTACGGATTTTTGGCAGATTTAAACCCATTAACTCCTATATTTGAATGTTTTAAGTTTGGTTTCATAGGATCCGGAGACTTTAACATGGCGAGATTACTTATAAGTTTTGCTTTTATTACTATCATTTTATTTTTTGGAATTATTGTATTCAATAAATCTGAAAAATCTTTTATAGATACTGTTTAAAATTCACACAAAGAGAAAAATTATTTAATTAATAAAATCAGAAATATGCTTGCCTTAAAAGCTGAAAATATATCCAAACAATATCGCCTCGGACAAGTGGGAACAGGCACTTTAACCCATGACCTCAACAGGTTTTGGCACCAGATCAGAGGAAAGGAGAATCCTTATCTAAAAATTGGAGAGGCCAATGACAGGAGTTCCAAAGGATCTTCTGACTATGTATGGTCTTTGCGTGATATAGATTTTGAAGTTGAGCAAGGTGACGCCGTAGGAATTATCGGGAGAAATGGTGCCGGAAAATCTACCTTACTGAAAATTTTAAGCAAAGTAACAAAACCTACCACTGGAAAAATATATACCAACGGAAGAATTGCTTCACTATTAGAAGTAGGAACCGGATTTCACCCGGAAATGACAGGACGTGAAAACATATTTCTGAACGGTGCAATATTGGGAATGACCAAAAAAGAAATTACTAGAAAATTTGATGAGATTGTAGATTTTTCAGGTGTTGAAAGATATGTTGACACGCCCGTAAAACGCTACTCTTCAGGAATGTACGTCCGTTTAGCATTTGCTGTTGCAGCTCACTTAGAATCTGAAATTTTGATTGTAGATGAGGTTCTTGCAGTAGGAGATGCGGAATTCCAGAAAAAATGTCTGGGTAAAATGGGCGATGTGACCAAGGGTGAAGGTAGAACAATATTATTTGTAAGCCATAATATGGCAGCAATTTCTGCTCTTTGTAAAAAAGGAATTTTATTGGAAAATGGTAGGATAAAAGACTCGGGTGACATTGATAAAGTTCTAAACACCTATATGAATGTTGAAAAAAATAATGAAACACATGTTATTTTCGATCATAATACTCAGAGAAGTGGAAGTAAAAATATTGTTTTTGAATCGGTAGAAATTTTTAATAATAACAACCGGCATTCTAATAATTTTTCAATTGGCGATGATATTATTCTCAAATTGAAAATTAAAAATAATGCGGGTGAAAAAAGATCAGAAATTGGCATTCAGGTGAAAACTGTTGAAGATATGCCTGTATTTCATATTATGCCAAGAGATTCAAATTTTGAATTGCACCATACAGAAGAAACAGAAGAATATCTTATGACATTAAAAGATATAAGACTTTTTCCCGGTTCTTATTCTATAAATCTAGTGTCTGCTAATACAACTGGGCATCAGATATATGATAATATTGAAAATGCAATTTCATTCAATATTTTGGATGGCGGAAAATATACTCAGAGAAATTTACCCAGATCCGCAGGATTGTTTTTTCAAAATCCTGATTGGGCAAAGCTTTAGAATAAAAAACTAAAGTTTTGCTGTGGTAAATTATAAGAAAATCACTAAAGAACCATGATAAAAAGCTTTTTAAAAAATATAAAATTAATTTTTAAACAAAAATTAGTTAGTAGAAAAGATTTAGATGATTTTTTTTCTACTAATAATAGAAATATTTTCCCTAATGTCGAAATTATGCCTACCACTTTATTGAGTGGGCAGAATCAGATTGGAGAATATACTTATGTAGGATACAATGGAATTATTACCAGTTCTAAAATTGGAAGATATTGTTCGATTGCAAATAACGTTAGTATTGGGATTGGTGAACATAAAATCCAGAGAGTTTCTACAAACAGTATTTTTTATAAAGACCCATTCAAAACTTTGACGGAAAAAGAATGTACAATTGGACATGATGTTTGGATTGGATCTAATGTTGTTATCCGAAGAGGGGTCACTGTGGGAAATGGGGCAATTATAGGGGCAAATTCTTTTATCAACAATGATGTAAAACCTTTTGAAATAGTTGGAGGATCTCCTGCAAGGTTTATACGAATGAGATTTTCTGAAGAACAAATTAATTTAGTAAATAATTCTAGTTGGTGGGACGAAAGTCTGAGTCTCGCTAAACAAAAAATTGCACAGTTAGAGCAAACAGGCTTATTTGAAAAAAATGATTAATAAATCGGTAAAAATATACATCACAGGACACCGTGGAATGTTGGGAAGCACTACTTTAAATTTATTTAAAGAGGCTGGCTACACCAATATTATTACTGCAACACATTCGGAATTAGATTTAACCAATCAACAGGCAGTTGAGGATTTTTTCCAAAAAGAAAACCCCGAATATGTAATTCATATTGCTGCAAAAGTGGGCGGTATAAAAGCCAATATAGACAATCCCGCAATTTTCTTGTATGATAACTTAATCATGCAGGCTAATGTGATTCACTCATCTTATAGAAACGGAGTCAAAAAATTTGTTTTTTTAGGAAGTTCTTGCATTTATCCCAAAGAATCTCCGCAACCCATGAAAGAAGAATATCTTCTCACGGGAAAGCTGGAGCCTACTAATGAAGGTTATGCAATTGGAAAAATTGCAGGCATCAAATTATTAGAAACTTATTATCAGCAATACGGCTTTGAAAGCATTAGTCTAATGCCGAGTAATCTCTACGGACCAAATGACAGTTTTGATCTAGCTCATGCACATGTTCTGTCTTCATTAGTTAAAAGATTTGTAGATGCAAAAGAAGAAAACGCAGCCTCTGTCACGCTTTGGGGAACAGGTATTGCAAGAAGAGAATTTTTACACGTTAATGATTGTGCAAGAGCAATATTATTTATGTTTGAAAATTACAGCTCGCCAGAATTCATCAATATTGGTCCCGGTGATGATATTGGAATTCGAGAACTTGCGGAAACCATTGCTAAAAAAGTAGATTATCAAGGTGAATTGATTTGGGATGATACAAAACCAAACGGAATGCTGAGAAAATGCATGGATGTCACTAAAATGACAGAAACAGGCTTCAAACCTGAAATAAGTTTAGATCAGGGAATCGATCAAGTAATAAAAACATATAAAGAATTAAAAGAAACCGAAGGATTAAATCTGGTTACTGAAAAGAAATAAAATATCTAAAGATGAAAATACCATTAATGCGTAAAGCCTTCTTAAACGAGGTTGAAACCAAAAAAGCTTTAGCCGAATTTATCCTGCAAGCAGACCGATTGAGCATGGATGTGGAATGTGGAAAATTCGAAAAAAAATTCGCAGAATATCAGCAATGTAAACATGCAGTTTTGTTCAATAGCGGAGGAAGTGCAAACTTAGCAATGCTTCAGGCTCTAAAAAATATGGGCAAGCTGAAAGATGGTGATAAAATAGGTTTTTCTGCATTAACCTGGTCTACCAACACAATGCCTATCATTCAGATGAATATGGTTCCTGTTGTAATCGATGTTACCCCGGAAGTGATTAATACAACTTCTCAAAATTTATTAGAAAGACTGCAAACTACAGATCTTCAAGCGCTTTTCATCACTAATATTTTAGGATTCACTGGAGATATTGATACCATTAGAAAAATATGTGAGGAAAGAAATATTATATTAATCGAAGACAACTGCGAATCTTTAGGGACAGAATTACCAGAAGGGAGAACAGGAAACTTCGGAATTGGAGCAAGTTTTTCATTCTTCGTTGCGCATCACATGAGTACAATAGAAGGCGGTATGGTCTGTACAAGCGATGATGATTTTGCTGAAATGCTTCGCATTGTGAGAGCAAACGGATGGGACAGAAACCTGAATCACGAGCAACAACAAAAATGGAGAACTCAATTCGGAATCGAAACTGAATTTGAAGCTAAATATACTTTTTACGATCTTGGATACAATTTCAGACCTACAGAAATCACTGGTTTTTTAGGGCAGTATCAAATGCAGTTTTTGGATAAAAATATTACCTCAAGAGAACAAAATTATTTGAGAATCGAAAAAATAATTCATGAAAATCCTGATTTTCTTCCGCTCAAACATGACCATATCAATGTTTTGTCGACTTTCGCATTCCCTTTCGTATGCAAAACTGCAGAATTAAGAACGTATTACCTGCAAAAATTTATCGATGCGGGTGTAGAAATTCGTCCGATGATTGCCGGAAATATGCAGAGCCAGCCTTTCTACAAAAAATACGTAAAAGAAGAGTATGATATGCCGGGTGCAGATATGATGCATAACAATGGTTTCTATTGTGGAAACTATCCCGAGCTTTTAGAAGAAGATCTGGTTGTTTTTGAAAATCTACTCCGCAAATAAATTAAATGATCGCAATAGAACTTATAGGAGGTTTAGGAAATCAGATGTTTCAGTATGCTGCAGCAAAGGCTTTAGCATTACATCATAATGAAGACATTCTGATCGACAAACGCTTATTTGCCAGTTATGAACTGCATAATTATTCTCTGAATCATTTCAATATCAAAGCTTTATTTCTTGAAGAAAAAATTGTTTTTAATCCCTCTTTTTCAGATAGAGTAAAAGCAGTTATTTCCGGAAAAAAGATATTTAAAAAATATCAGGAAGATGATCTTTCCTATGATGAATCATTCTTTAAAACACCTCATCGCAACATTTATCTGAAAGGATATTTTCAGTCTGAAAAATATTTTATCCGATATGAGGATCAAATCCGCAAAGAATTTGAGATTACAGCTCCTTTAAAACAGCAAACTTTTGATATGCTCAATGTGATTGGGGCTGTAAATTCCGTTTCTCTTCATATAAGACGAGGTGATTATGTAACTAATTCTAAAGCAAATGCCGTCCACGGAACATGCGATCTCAATTATTATCATAGAGCTATCGATAGTATAAATAAAAAAATAGAAAATGCAGTATTCTTTATTTTCTCTGACGATATTGACTGGGCAAAGCAGAATTTAAAAACTATAAATAAAACTTACTTTGTTGATTTTAATGATGCTTCCACTAATTACGAAGACATTAAACTGATGAGCAACTGTAAACATAACATTATTGCAAACAGTAGCTTCAGTTGGTGGGGAGCCTGGCTAAATCGTAATAAAGGCAAAATTGTAATTGCACCAAAAAAATGGTTTAATACCGATGCTCACAATTCAAAAGATATACTTCCCGAATCATGGCTGAAAATCTGAGAATTCCCAAAATATCAGTCATCATGCCTTTATATAATGGTGAAAAATATTTGAAAGAAGCTATTGACAGTATACTTCATCAAACGTATGCTGACTTTGAACTTCTTTTAATTGATGATGCTTCGTCAGATAATACAGAAAACGTTATTCGTTCCTACAATGATAATCGTATTGTTTATATAAAAAATGAAGAAAATTTAGGTCTAATTAAAACATTAAATAAAGGATTAAATTTTGCAAAAGGGGAATTTATTGCAAGAATGGATCAGGATGATATTGCTGATGTCACCAGATTTAAGAAGCAGATCAATTTATTTAAAAAAAATCCTGATTTAGGAGTCTGCGGAACATGGTTTACTTGTTTTGGTGACCAGATAAAAGAAAGAGTTCTTGATCATCCGGAAAACGATGAAGACATAAAAATAAGTTTACTTGGTCGCTCCACTTTAGGACATCCTACAGTGATGATGAGAAAATCTGCAATTCAGGATCTGAGATATGATGAAAATTATACATCTGCAGAGGATTATGAATTCTGGACAAGATTATCAAGAGTGACCAAGCTGCAAAATATTCCCGAATCTCTGCTTCAATACAGATTTCATGATTCTAATATTTCAGTTTTAGATCAGCCTCTTCAAGCCGAAAACGCAAAGAAAATAATTGGTAATCAATTAAAATATATAGGTTTGAACCATAGCGATTCGAATATTAAAATGAGTGAAATTTTATTTGGTAATTTTTACATACATTATTTCAGTGATTCAGAATTCAAAAAACTTACTAATTTTGCTAATAACTTAGAATCAAGAAATAAACAGAAAAAATTCTATAATGAGAATATACTCAACAATACAATTAATCAGCGATTATTGACTATATTTAATAAAACTGAAAAAAATATATCCCTTATCTCTTTTCTTCTCAAAAACAGAAAAGAAATCATAACTAAAAGAAGATTTTTAGCAAATGCGAAAATGATTGCGAAAATCATTCTTAAAAAATAAACAAACACTAATGAAAGTAGCATTAATCACCGGAGTTACCGGTCAAGACGGATCATACTTAGCAGAATTTCTTCTCAAAAAAGGATATGAAGTTCACGGCATTAAAAGAAGAGCATCGTCTTTTAATACCCAAAGAATTGACCATATTTTCAGAGATCTTCATGAGAAAGATGTGAAGTTTAAACTCCATTATGGTGATCTTACCGATTCTACTAATCTTATAAGAATCATACAGGAAATACAGCCTGATGAAATTTATAATCTCGGAGCAATGAGCCACGTAAAAGTAAGTTTTGATTCTCCTGAATATGTTGCCAATACTGACGGAATAGGCACTTTAAGAATATTAGAAGCTATCAGAATTTTAGGTCTTACCCATAAAACAAGAATTTACCAGGCTTCCACATCAGAACTTTACGGAAAAGTACAGGAAGTTCCACAATCTGAGACTACTCCGTTTTATCCGCGTTCTCCATATGGTGCAGCAAAAATTTATGCATACTGGATCACCGTCAATTATCGTGAAGCTTACGGAATGTTTGCATGCAATGGGATTTTATTCAACCATGAGTCGCCAAGAAGGGGTGAAACATTTGTTACCCGAAAAATTACAATGGCAGCAGCCAAAATTGCATTGGGTTTACAGGATGTTTTATATTTAGGTAACCTTAATGCTCAAAGAGATTGGGGACACGCTAAGGACTACATAGAAGCAATGTGGTTGATGCTACAGCAAGACACTCCTGAAGATTATGTAATCGCAACAGGTAAAACAACATACATTCGTGATTTTGTAAAAATGGCATTTGCTGAGTTGGGAATTGAATTAGAATTTACGGGAGAAGCAGAAAATGAAGTCGGAAAAGTAAAATCATGCTCAAATCCTGAATATCAATTAACTATAGGTAAAGAAGTTATAAAGGTAGATCCATCCTACTACAGGCCCACTGAAGTTGATTTACTGATAGGAAATCCTTCAAAATCCAATACTAAACTCGGATGGATTCCCAAATATGACGTAAAAGCATTATGTAAAGAGATGATTGAGAATGATATTATATTGTTTAAAGAACACATTAACCGAAAAAAATAGATGCCTTTACTTTCCGTTATTACCATTAATTATAATAATCAAAAGGGACTTCAAAAAACTTTTGACAGCATATTTAATCAAACCTATCAGGAATTTGAATACATTGTCATTGACGGCGGTTCTAAAGACGGAAGTAGAGAATTAATAGAAAAATATTCTGATACAATTACTTTTTGGGTAAGTGAACCAGATAAAGGTATTTATAATGCCATGAACAAAGGCATCATAAATGCAACAGGAGAATATGTGTTATTTATTAACTCAGGTGATGAGCTGTATGATAACAAAATATTAGGAAATGTTGTTCCCTATCTAAAAGATAATGATATAATAACCGGTAATCTCAACATTATTTCTGACGAAAGTAATTATATTGGCATTTCAGCAGATAATATTTTGTTTACAAAAATGTTTAATGGTACAATTTGGCATCCCTGTTCGTTTATAAAAAGAGAAGCATTTGCGCGAACTCAGTTGTATGATGAAACTTTGAAAATTGTAGCAGACTGGAAGTGGTTTTTATTAGGAATTTTCAAACATAAATTAACTTATAAAAAAATCGATTTTACAATCTCAAAATTTTATTTGGATGGAATCAGCAATAATAAAGAAACCCATAGTTTATTAATGTCTGAAAGAGAAAGCGTTTTGAAACAAAACTTTCAGGAGCATTATGATGATTATACCGAACTTAAAAAACTGAGAGAATATAATGATTTTAATAATTATGTTATTGTAAAAAGAAGCAACAGCAAATTGATTAAAAAAGTCCAAACTATATTATTACATATAGCAAAGAGAATGAGCAATTATTAAATTTAACTTAATACTTTCGCTTGTATCCAAAATTACAATTCTAATGTGCAGACTAACAATTATTATATCTACTTTAAATGAAGGAATATTGAGAATGGAAAGTGCTATTAACATAGTACACCCTCAAATTAAATATCTCATTATTCATCAGAATACAAGTAATGTAAACAAGCCTGCTTTCCTAGAAAGACCAGATATCGAAGTGATAACTACCAATACAAAAGGTCTGTCTAAAAGTCGAAATATTGGTCTTAAAAATTGCAAAACGGAATATGCTATAATAGGAGATGACGATTTAGAATATATAGTGGAAGGTCTAATCAACGTTTTAGAAATTATAAAAATAGACTCTCCGGATTTTGCATCATTTAAAATTCAAACGCCCTCCGACGAATTAGAATTTAAAGAATATCCAACAGAAAAACTTTTTTTTAAAGATTCTCATATCACAGTAGCATCTATTGAAATGCTAATTAATGTTGAAAAAATAAAACAAAAAAACATTGCCTTTGATGAGCGTTTTGGATTGGGAACTTATCTGAGACAGAGTGAAGAAGAAATATTCATATCTGATTTAACGAAAAATGGATTGAATGGTATTTATTATCCTATATTTATAGTGAAGCATCCTTATGAAAGTACAGGCACAAAACCCGTTAAAGAATCATTCAAATATTTTCTTAAGGGATGTGTATCAGAAAGATTGGGTGAGAAATACAAACTTCCAAAATTCAATTCGTTTTTGAGATATTTAAAAAACACTATATTTTTACATATGGGTAGAATATATATAGCATTCACAAAACGTTCTTATTTATGAATAGTTTAGTTTCCATCGTAATCCCAAATTATAATAGAGAATCTCTCATTAGGGAGACTTTAGACTCTGTTTTAGCGCAATCGTATTCTAATTGGGAGTGTCTTATTGTGGACGATGGCTCTACCGACAACTCGGTTGAAGTAATTCAAGAGTACACAAAAAAAGATTCGCGTTTTAAATTTATACAGCGTCCATCAAATCATTTAAAAGGTGCAAATGCTTGTAGAAACATCGGAATGCAAAAAGCTAAGGGAGATTATATAATTTTCTTCGATAGTGATGATCTAATGATGCAGCATCATGTTGAATCTAAGCTGAAATTTATGCTTGACGGTAATTTGGATTATGCAGTTTTTAAATCAAAAAATTTTGGACAACCGGATGACGTTGATGAAGAGCTTGATTACTCCTATTATAAAACATATGAATTTAATGCTGATAATTATCTGCTCAACAATTTAAGATTCTTTACCAATGATTTAATTGTAAAGTCTGATGTAGCTAAAAAATGTGAATTTTATTTCAAGTACAAAGCTGATATAGAAAATGTATTAATGACTCAGTTAGTATTGCTATCAAATAAAAATGGCTTCAAGGATGAGAATGTCACATTAAAAAGATATCACGATGCAAATATTACTCAATCACTTGAAGGGGATAAGAAGAAAGGACTAAAACACCTGTTTTTTTATTATTATAATATACTAGATTACATTTATGATCTTAATGCATCTCCCAAAGCAAAACAGTTTATTTTAAATCAATTGTTATACAATTACAGAAATATAGATTTTAATCTTGAAGTCAGTTTTTTTGAATTTCTCTGGAAAATCATTAAATTTAATAGGCCATCACTGTTATTGGGAATAATAACTCATCGCTTAAAAAAATAGTTCAGAATGTTAAAGCTTTTATCAACAATAAGACTAAGACTTTTTATATTGTATTCTGTACTGTTCAAGAAAACAATCAGAAATCAGATAAAAAACCCTTTTTCTATCCCTGTAATCATTGTAAATTACAATCAGCTGGAGAGCATCCGCAACCTGATTGATACACTTACAAAAAGAGGTTTTTCAAATATTGTGGTTTTAGATAATAAATCTACCTATCCTGAGCTTTTAGCTTATTATGATGAAATAGAAAATCATACAAACATTACACTTCACAGATTAGATGAAAATGTTGGTCATATGGTTTTATGGTTGAGAAAAGATATATTAAAACAATATTCAGATGGATATTTTGTTCTTACTGATCCGGACATTATGATTGAAAATGAAGTTCCTGATAATTTTATGAGTATTTTTATAAACCTTCTTAATAAGCATATAAATGTTCGAAAAGTAGGATTCAGCTTAAAAATCGATGATATTCCTGATTATTATCCAAACAAAGAAAAAGTAATCAACTGGGAAAAACAATTTTGGGAAAAACAAATTGAAGATGGTCATTTTTTAGCTAAAATAGATACTACATTTGCTTTATACAGACCTTCATTTATCTATGATTCTAATGGTTTTGAAAGTGCTGTAAGAACAAAAGAACCATACACTGTAAAACATTTAGGATGGTACATCAATTATTCAGAATTAAGTAAAGAACAGGAATTTTATTTTAAAACAGCAAATAGCTCAAGTTCCTGGTTGTCAGACGAAAACGGAAAATTATTAAGCAACAGAGCAAATAGACATTATGAATAATTTCCCATTGGTAACTGTTTTCATGATTTCTTATAATCAACAGGATTATATTATAGAAGCATTAGAAAGTGTTCTAAATCAGAATACTAATTTTTCCTATAATATTATTTTATCTGATGACTGTTCTACGGATAATACTAAAAAAGTCATCGATTCTTTCTTAGAAAAGCATCCTAAAAAAAACTTAGTTACATTCGTCAGTCAGGAAAAAAATCTTGGTTGGATGCCCAATTTTATCTTTACATTAAAAAAATGTCAGGAATCCGGAGCAAAATATATTGCAATGTGTGAAGGCGATGATTTTTGGACAAATCTGGATAAACTACAAAAGCAGATAGATCTTTTAGAACAAAACCAAGATGTTACGTTAATCTGCCATCAATACAAAGAATTGTATAATGATGGTTCGACTGTAGATTGCCCATACTTTAGAAAAGATTTTTTTCAGGGTAAAAATAGTTTCAAATTTTCTCAAAAAGATTTTGAAGAATTCATGAGAATTCAAACGATGACTATTGTTTTCCGAAGCTCTGCACTAGATCTTAGCCTGCGAGAAAAATATGATTATTATTGTGACACCCATATCAAACACCATATTTTAGATAACGGATCTGGAATGTACACCAGAGATTTTGATGCTGTTTACAGAATTCACGGTAACAATGTTTTTATGTCGCTTGATGAAAGGAAAAAGATTAAATTTACTTATGATGTCTACAAAGATCTTATTATCAAGAACCATTCTTTCGGTTACAAAAACTTGCTGAATCATGCAATGAGAAGGAGAATTGAAAGTGAGCTGCAACATAAGAAATTAAACATTTTTGATTCTTATTATCAAAAACTGCTCCTGACACAATATAAAGACATTCACTCTTTGCCATTATATATAAAAAATCAGTTTAAAGGACTATTTAATATTTAAAAATGATCCCAAAAAAAATACATTACTGTTGGTTTGGTGGAAATCCAAAACCGGATTCCTTCTACATCTGCTTAGATTCCTGGAGGAAAAATCTTCCTGATTATGAGATCATAGAATGGAATGAATCCAACTTTGACATCAATTGTTGCGAATATGTGCGTCTTGCAGCAGAGAATAAAAAATGGGCTTTTGTTTCAGATTATTCAAGGGCATTGGCGCTATTTGAGCACGGCGGAATTTATATGGATATTGATGTTGAAGTGAAATTTCCTTTAGACGAATTTCTCGTGCATCGCGCTTTTTCAGGTTTTGAGATCAAAGGTTCTCCTTTTACCGCTCTTTGGGCGACAGAAGTGGGACACCCATGGCCAAAAAAAGTTCTCGATTTTTATAATGAAAAAACAGATTTCAACTTAACAACCAATACAGTTTTTGTGTCCGATTTACTGCTAAAAGAATATAAAGTTGACCCTAATAAAGACGAATACCAAGAACTTGAAGACGGAATTGTAATCTATCCTTCCACCTATTTCTGTCTGGATTTACCCAAAAATTATGCAGCTCATCATTTCGTAGGAACTTGGCATGACCGTGATACACCAAATCCTTTTAAAGACTTTGTACACGCACATTTTCATCTTAAAAATATCGTTGAAATGAAAAACGGTAAAAAGGAAATCCATAATGTGGTAAACAATATGCAAAAATTTTCTGCTGATCAAATTTTGGGTCAATTTCCTTTAAAAATGCTTTTAAAACATATTGTTAAACGTTTAAAACGATAAGTTTTATTATTTTTACAAAAACATATCAGATGAATGATAAAATTGCAATTATTTACGGTACACGACCTGAATTTCTGAAGATCTTCCCAATCATCAACGAATTCAGAAAAAAAAACCATGCAGTCTGTATTGTCAATACAGGACAGCATGATTCTCTGCTTACAGAAATGGAAAAGAGTTTTGGAGTAATTCCTGATTATCAGCTTTGTGTACAGTCTTTGTCTTTCACCAATTCTAATCTAATTGCAAAACTGATTGATGAAATTTCAAATTTAGTTCATCAGCAAAATATTCAGAAAATTATAGCACAAGGTGATACTTTCACCGTTTTAGCCTCTTCTATGGTTGCTTTTCTGGAACAGCGTAAATTTTATCATATCGAAGCAGGACTCCGTACTTCAGATATTAAACTTCCTTTTCCTGAGGAATTTAACAGGCGTGTTGTTTCATTAACGACAGATGTTAACTTCTCCCCTACCCAATTAGCTAAACAAAATCTTTTAAAAGAAGACATTTCAGAAAATAAGATTTGTTTGGTTGGAAATAGTATCGTTGATATGATTCAGTACGTTAGACAGAAAGAGAATATTACTGTAGAATACCAGGATTTTGTTTTTATAACAGCGCACAGAAGGGAAAATATTGGTCAGCCATTGAGAAATATTGCTCGTGCGATTAGAGAATTGGCAGAAGAAAATCCAGAGACTCAATTTGACTGGGCTTTGCACCCCAATCCAAATACAAGAAAAATTATAATGGAGGCTTTTGAAAGCGGAACTCCGAAAAATATAAATTTTACAGAGCCCTTATCTTATTTGGAAGCTATCAGAAAAATGGCAAAATCTAAACTTATTATCTCAGATTCAGGAGGAATACAGGAGGAAGCTCCAAGTTTGCAGAAAAGAGTTCTTATTTTGCGGGAGGAAACCGAAAGACCCGAAGTTATCGACTGTAAATGTGGAGTTTTAGTGGGAACTGATATTGAGAAAATTAAACATCATTTCAGTTTAATTTATAATAATCCTGAGGAATATATTTTTAAAAGCGAAAACAATCCTTTCGGTGATGGAAAATCGGCTGAAAAAATCGTAAAAAAAGTATTAGAATGATCGTTGGAAGAGGACTTATTGCATCATTATTTGTAGACTTTGACAGAGAAGACACGATTTTCTTTGCATCCGGCGTGTCAAATTCTTTAGAAACCAGAACCGAAGAATTTAGCAGAGAAGAAAACCTTATCAAACAAACTATTGCTGAAAATCCTGATAAAATTTTCGTTTATTTTTCGACCTGCAGCATTTATGATTCATCGAAAACAGGAAGCGATTACGTTCTTCATAAACTGAAAATGGAACAAATCATTAAGAATTCTTGTGAAAGATATTTGATTTTAAGAGTGAGCAACGCCGTCGGAAGGGGAGGAAATCCTAATCTTCTGATGAATTATATTGTCCATTCAGTAAAAAATAATCAGACAATTAATGTTCATACCAAAGCTACTCGTAATTTAATTGATACCGATGATATTAAAAACATCACATTTGATTTAATTGATAATCAACCCATTAACAAAATTATCAATTTAGCTTACGTTAAAAATTATTCTATTATCGAAATCTTAGAAATTATAGAACGATTTTATAACCAAAAAGTGGATATTAATCTGATAAAGAGCGGATCAGGATATGACATTCATATTCCGGATGTTGAATATTATTTCGTGGAAAATAATCTAACCGATAAAGATTCTTATCTTTTTTCTATCCTTGAAAAATATTATCCATTCTGAAAAAGTTTCATCTATCGAATCTCCAACGGAAAAATCTGTAACCCAAAGATAAAGGCAGTCTGTAAAAAAGGTCCTGCTTTTTCAATTTCGGAGAATAATTTTCGGATAAATAATTTAGAAAACTCAATCCTGAAAGCTCATTATAGGCATGATAACTCGCTTTCCAAAGCTGTTCGTTTTGCTGAGCTTTCCAGTTCATTTCAAGTGTTATAGCTTTAAAATTTATTAGATATTCGAGAATAAGTTTTTTTCTGAAAAGGTCCTTTTCTCTAAGAAAATAAGAATTTATTTTTTGCGCAATGGTAATCCAGTTATCAAAGTGAATTTTCTTACGGTTATGGATCACAGATTCCTGATGAAGATAATATTTATATGTTTTCTTTCTTAAAAAAACTAATTTTTGCACATACAATCCCATTTCAAAAGTATGAAGTGAATCTTGCGCATATAAACCTTTTGTAAAATATAAATTATGCTTTTTGAGAAAATCTACCAATATTAATTTATTCCAGGACGAGACTGCAAATCCACCATTGACAAGTTCGCTAAAAACTTCTCTGTTTCCGTCTAAGATATCTTTTTTAGTATAAATAGGAAACACATCAACCATTTCTTGTGACGGTATTTTAATTCCCTGAACTTCCCCCATTATGATTTCGGCATTAGTTTCTTCAGCTTTTTTCACAAGACTCTCGATAGAATCCGGATAAAGCTCATCATCACTGTCAACAAAAAATATATACTTTCCTTGTGCACGTAAAATTCCTTCATTTCTTACAACAGAAAGCCCTGAATTTTTCTTCAAATTAACAAGAGACCAATTCGACAATTGATTTTCTTTTATAAACTGCTCAGAAATTACAGCACTATTGTCTGGAGTTTGATCATTAATTAAAATAACTTCAATATTTGTATATTTTTGATCCTTTACAGACAGCAGACAGTTTTTAATGAACTTTTCACATTTAAAAATTGGAATTGAGACTGTTACCAAAGGATTCATAATGAATAGTAATAATTAATTTCTCACAAAAATATAGAAATAAACACTAAAACTTTATCTTTGTATGAAATGATTAGAAAAAAAGATGAAAACAGCTTTAGGATCCCTGTTTATTAAGGTAAAAAACTTTATAAATATCTGTATCACCGCGAAACAGCGCAACTTATTTTTCACATCCGGAAGTAAGATTCATCAAAGCTTTAAAACAGGATCAGATAATCGTTTTGATATAGCACCAAATGCTGTGTTTGAAATTGCAGAGAATGTAACCATCAATCAGGCAAATTTCATTAGTGTAAAAGCAAACGGCAAACTCAGTATAGGTAAAAACACCTATATTACAAGATCAACGATTTCTTGTCTGGGCGAAATAAATATTGGTGAAAACTGTATTTTGGGAGAAGGAATGAAAATTTTTGATCACAATCATCAATATACAAAAGACCCTTTTTTCGTATCGAAAACTGATTTCAATACTGGCAAAGTAAAAATAGGCAACAATGTCTGGACTGGTGCAAATGTTACCATTTTAAAAGATGTTACCATTGGTGACAACTGCATATTAGGATCGGGAGTTTTAGTTTATAAAGATATTCCGAGTAATACAATTGTAATGGCAAAACAAGATTTAATTTTAAAGCCAATCTGACCTGCTGTTTAATTACTAAAAATCCTAATAGCATTTTGAATTAAAAGTTTTTTGAATGAAGATTGTTTATTTTATCCCTCATCTACACGAATCATCTGGTATTAATAGAGCTCTAAGTGTTAAAGCCAACTATATGGTTGATATTTTAAATTATGAGGTCACCATTATAACTTACAGACAATATGAAAGTTCTATTTTTTTTCCTTATAGTTCCAAAGTAAAGTTTATTCATCTGAATCTTGACGATCCCACTTTCAGGCTAAAATCTTTAAGTTTTTTTGAAAGAAGAAAAAGTCTCAAAAAATTTATGCGATCATATAAAGATTTGGTAGAAAAGTTTCTTTATAAAAACCAAGTTGACATATGTATTTCTACAGTTTTGGGTGCGGAATATAAATTTCTTTACAAAATAAAAGATAAGAGTAAAAAAATCTTAGAATTTCATTTGAATTTTGAAAATTCACCTTTGAATATTTTGACCCAGCCTTTTAAGATCTCAAGAATAAAGTCTGTACTTCAAATTAAAAATCTGCAATATAAGATGTCGCAATATAAAAGAATTGTTGTATTGAGCAATGGCGATGCAGAAACATGGAAAATTTTTTTTTCAAATATAATTGTAATTGGTAATCCTTTAACAATCGATCTAAATTGCCCAAAAGCTCTTTTAACGAATAAAACAGCGATTGCAGTAGGGAGATTAGAAAAAGAAAAAGGTTTCGACCTTCTTATCGATGCCTGGAAAATAGTAAAAGAAAAACATCCTGAATGGATTCTTAATATTTTTGGGGAAGGAAGTTTACATGATAGTATTCGTAAACAAATTGATGATCTCAACTTAGCAGATAATATTTTTCTTAAAAAACCTGTTCCAAACATTGCAGAAAAATATATTGAGAGTTCTATTTTCATCTTAAGCTCCAGAAATGAAGGGTTTGGATTAGTTTTATTAGAAGCATTAGCATTAGGAATACCTGCTGTGTCATTTAATTGCAAGTTTGGTCCGGAAGAACTCATAGAAGATGGTCAAAATGGATTTCTTGTAGAATTAGGAAATACTGAGATACTTGCAAAAAAAATTATCACATTGATAGAAAATGAGAATGTAAGAAAAAAATTTTCTGAACATGCTTTAATAACTACAAAAAAATATGAAATCTCTAATATAATGATGAAATGGGATGAATTATTTCAATCACTCGTAAATAAAACTGAAGCATGAAAACAAAAAAAATAACAGTAGTAATGTCTGTTTTTAATGCAGAAAAATATCTTGTAGATGCAGTAGAATCTATATTGAATCAAAGCTATACTGATTTTGAATTCATAATATTTGAAGACGCCTCTACCGATAATTCTCTCCAGATACTTGAAGAGTTCGAGAAAAAAGATAATCGAATCAAACTAATCAAAAATACTGTAAATTCAGGTTCAAAAGGATTTATCCTTAACTTGAATCGTGGTTTGGAAATGGCAAACACAGAGTTTATTGCTCGTATGGATGCAGATGATATTTCTGAACCTGATCGCTTTGAAAAGCAGTTAAACTATCTTGAAAAAAACAGAAACATTTTCATGGTAGGAAGTGATATCCAACTTATTGATAAAGATGGCAAAAATATCAGGCTACTACCTGCTATTTCTTCTGATAATGATATCAAAAAAAATATGCTGAGAAAAATAACAATGTACCATCCGGCTTTATTATTTCGCAATGATAAAAAAATTAGATATCGTGAGAAAATGTATTACTGTGAAGATTACGACCTTTATTTTCAGATGATTACAGAAAAATATACTTTTGGAAACATTAATGAATCTCTTTTAAAATATAGAGTTTTGGATGCATCTATGTCTAGAAAGCAAGACAAAGTTATCAAAAATCTTTTTATCAATCAGGCAAAAGAATTTTATAGAGAAAGGTTGGAGAAAGGTTATGATTCTTATGACTCTTTTGATCCCGAAAAATTTTTAAACATTTATAAAAATCCAGCAAAAAATCTGGTGAGAAAATCTATTGTGGTTTCCAAAAAATATTTTGATTTTGAAGGTTTCCAAAAAATGATGAATACTTATGGGAAAATTAATAAAGACCTTTTCTATTTCAAAAATAAAATTCTTTTAGTATTAGGAGAATCTTTTTTCCATCAATATTCTAAGTTTCTGAATAAAATAGATTAGTATTAGTTTAAATAAATTATTCATGTCAGATATATTTATCAAATCCTTTAATCGCCCTTTTTATCTCGACAGATGTATTTCCTCAATATATCAAAAAGTTACAGGTGACTTTAAAATTAAAATTTTAGACGATGGAACTCCTGAAAAATATCTTGATAAAATCCGTAAAAAATATCCTGATGTAGAAATATTACTTTCAAATAGTTATGAGAATAAGGTAAAAGCAATTGCAGCAAACATCAAATCCGGAACATCTATCAATGGTTTCGAAATTCCAACAAAATTCTGGTATGATAATGTGAAAAATTCTTCTGATTATATAATTGTAACTGAAGATGATGTCTGGTTTACAGAATGTATAAATCTCGATGAATTAAAAGAAAATGCACGAAAATTTAATATCCATCTTTTAAAATTAGGATGGCTTGGCAACGAAAACGAGCGAAAATATTTAAATTTAAATTCAATCAGTGAAAATTTAGAATCTGCACAGCCAAAAGATTTGTTGCTGATGAATAAAAAACTGATGACCGCTTTCTTTCATAATCAATATAAATTTTTCACAATACTTTATAAACTAAAAGCTGTAAATAATTATACTCCTGCAAAATATTGGGCTTTAAATTCGATTCTGATGGGATTTTTCAAAAAAGAATACTGGCTGGAAATCTGGAAAGATATGGATGGCAAAGTAGATGAAAAAAAACAACTCATCAATGCAGCTGTTATTTATAAGAAACATCGAAAAAACCCCAATTTTATCTCAAGATTAAAAAAAGAAGTGATGAAAACCACTTTTCAGTCTTCGGCTACCAATTCTTATCACCAATACGGATTTGATTTTGACGTTAATCAATTTAATTATTTAATTAATGAAGCTTGGTTAAGAAATGATTTTGATGCATTGCAAAACTTTCCGAAAGATTTTTCTTTAGATTATTTTAAAAATTTTGTTTCAGAAAAAATCAATATTTCTGAATTTGAAAAATGGGTAGAAAAATTTAGAAAACAATATGATGACATGGGTTGCATTACAAAATAAAAAACCACAGCAAAAACTGTGGTTTTTTATTTAATTTTTTATTACAACTCCTGCGTATTTGCCGTCGAACTCTATAACGTGGGGTTCAAGCCCCTTACTTTCACAATAATCTTTAAAAGCTGCATTGTCACCAATATCATCGCTCATAAAGACACCACCTTTTCTCAATTTATCCCACAATAATGTGTATGCCCAGATTCTGCCGTCGTAGGTTTTATCACTATCATAGTGTATTACATCAAAAGAGTTTGCTTTAGCAATTATTTTAGGAAGAGATTCTTTGTCCGCAAAGCGATAAAGATCCCAATTATTTTTATATTTTTCCGGAATTACACATCCCACAAAATCTTCACTCTGATTTTGCATAATATATGGCATATCTGAACTGAAAAGTGTTCCGCTTCTCTTTACTAAAGATGCAAGAGCAGCGAATGAAGACCAACCATAAGCAACGCCCGTTTCTACAGAACTTTTTGAAGAAACATATTCATTGATATAATAAATAACACTCAAAGAACCTGCACCGCCCATTTTTACAGGCGTTTTTTCCTGAGCCTGTAAAGCAGCCTGATATTCCTGAGGAAAGATTTCCTGAAAAGAAATAAAAGGTATTTTAAGAACTTTTTCAATAAAATCCTTTTCAGAAACTGCTAATTTTTTACACCAAATTTCAGCTTCTTCTTTGCCACGCAAGGCAGATGAACGATTAAAAAGATTTTTCCAGATTTTTCTTCTTAACTCAGGATATAAATCGGGACGCTTAAGATATCCAAAAAATGTTGTTGCAATTTCAGCGACTTTACTCATACAATTATGTTTTGAGATGCAAAAATACAAAAGAATTGCTCAAACAATCTTATATTTGTTTTTTTAAGAATTATTTTTTTGAAAACCACACACAAATGCATCAAAAAATAAAAGTACTTTTCCGCCACAGATCTATGGAAATGGGAGGCGTAGAAAGAGTTCTTATAGATCTTTTAGAAAATCTTCCAAGAGATCTCTTTGATATTACATTTTTTCTCACTCTCAATCAGGGTGAACTGAGAAGTGAAATTCCGAAAGACATCAACATCATCACTTTCCAGAAAGGAAAAGAAGATATGAGCAACAATAAGTTGGTACGAACAGTCCAACTTGTAAAAAGAAATCTGACTCTTCTTTTTTACCGTAAAAACCCGAAACTACTTTACAAAAATATTATTAAAAAAGATTTTGATATTGAAATTGCACCTACTTATGCGGAGTTTGAAAACATTTTGGCAAGTCCTCTAAAATCAAAAAAAATTGCTTGGTTTCATACGGATGTTAGTTATGATCCGAATCAGAAGAGAGTTTTAAACCGTATCAATAATCTGAAAAAATTTGATTGGGTGATTTTTGGTTCAAAACAGACAAGAGACATCATTAAAGATCTTTATAATATAGAATATCCTAAAAGCTGTGTGATTTACAACGCAATCAAAATAAATGAAGCGAGAAAAAAAGCAGAGGAGTTTCCTGTAAATTATGATGTACATCCGGTATTTTCTTCAATGGGAAGACTTCACAGCAGAAAAAATTATCATACCTTGATGAACATTCATAAAAAATTTTTGGATGAAGGTTTTTCTCATTCTATTGCTGTAATTGGTGGAGGAAATGAGATGGATAATTTAAAAAAACAAGCTAAAGAACTTAATGTGGAAAAAACATTTTTATTGCTTGATACCCAAACCAATCCTTATCCTTATATAAAGAATTCAGATTATTTTGTGTTACCTTCAGAATCTGAATCTTATCCTTTAACGATTGGTGAAGTAATGGGGCTTAATATTCCGATTATCAGTACAAATGTGGGTGGTATTCCTGAAATGATTGATCATAATATAGACGGCTATCTCGTAAATTCTGATGAAAAATCAATCTATGAAGGGATGAAATTATTTTTAACAAATTCTGAAATTCCCAATAAAATAAAAAATAACTCTGAAAAAACGATAGATAAATTTGATAATCAAAAAATCTATGATGATGTAACCGAGGTGTTTCTTAGCCAATATCAAAATAAACAATGAACGTTCCCAAAGTAACCATTCTCACGCCATCTTATAATCGTGCACATACATTACCACGAGTTTTTGAGTCTTTGCAGAAACAAACTTTTAAAGATTTTGAGTGGCTTGTTATTGATGACGGCTCAACAGACAATACTAAAGATTTAGTTGAAGAATTTCAAAAAATTTCAGATTTTAAAATCCGTTACTATTATCAGGAAAATCAGCATAAGTTTTTAACTTTTTTCCGAGGAATTGATTTAGCCGAAGGAAAATATTTTTCACCCTTGGATTCAGATGATGCTTTACCTCCGGATTCTATGGAAATCTTAGTAAATACTTGGGAGAATATTTCTGAAAATCAGAACATTGTTTTTGTTTCAACACTTTGCGAAGACCAATTCGGGAATATCGTAGGCGATAAATTTCCGAAAGACCCTTTAATCTGCAGTATTTTTGATATGCGTTATAAATACAAAATAAAGGGAGATAAATGGGGAATGGGAAAAACAGAGATTTACAAAAAAATGAAATTAAACTTTGGAGATCTTGCCGGAAAAGGGTTTATTCCTGAAGGTGTATTCCAATTTCAGTTTGATAAACTTGGGTTTCATTACTGTATTAACAAAGTGACGAGAATCTATTTTCGGGATAAAAATGATGAGCAATCTCTTGCCAATCAATTCTATGATAAAAAAAATGCATTTGGATTGGCAGAAAATTATAAAACCTTTTTGAATACCTACAGCTCAAAAATATGGAGCAATCCTATACCAATCATCAGAAACTTCGGAGGATACATGAAATTCGCTGCAATCGACGATAGAAATTCTAGCAAGGTCACAAATGATCTTAAATCTAATCTATTGAAGATATTATCTGCTGTTTTTTATCCAATTTTTAAAAAAATGCATTAATGGAAAAGAGACTTTTATTTATTTATTATCAAAATATAAAGGCTGGAGGAGTTTCAAAGGTATTGTCTAACCTTGTAAATGAACTAGTGAATGAGGGTTATAAAATTGACATTTTGTTTCTCATGGAAAAGCATAAAGATTTTTATCCTATCGACTATCGTGTTACAAAACATTACGTGAATTCTTTTGCATATTGGACATGGTCATTAACTGAATTTAACCGACGAAGGCTAAGATTTATTCCAAAGATTCATAATATCAACAATTATATATATCAATTCGGCACTACATTGTTAATGAATAAATGGTTAAAGGAAAATCATCAAAAATATGATCATATAATTTCATGTTGGTATAAATTATCTTGTACATTGGCTATTAATAAAGACGTAAGTCACAAAACAATAGCGTGGGAACATATAAACCATCAAGTAGGAGGATTTTTTTATAATAACCTAAAATCTAAATATAAAAATTTAAATAAAGTTATCTGTCTTAATAAAGATGATTACAATTATTACAGATATATCAATTCTAAAAGTACTATCATTGGAAATATGATGGACAACGAAATAGAAAGTCAATTGTTTATCCCAAGTGAAAAAAAGGACAATCTGATTACAATGATTGCACGATTGGATGAAGAAAAAAATGTCTTAGAATTTTTGGAAATCATAAAAGAGTCTCATTTACCGCCTGATTGGCAAGTCAAAGTAATAGGAGACGGATCACAAATGTCTGTTTTGAAAAACTACATTAAAGAGAATTCTTTGTCTAATATTTATCTACTTGGACAACAGAACTCTGAACAGGTAAAAGATATTCTATCCAAATCCAAAATCAGCTGTCTTACTTCACTTAGAGAAGGTTTCGGTGTTGTTTTAATAGAAGCACTGTTCTCGTCCAATGCTTTGATTGCTTATGATTGTCCAAGTGGACCTGCAGAGATCATTAATGAGAACAATGGTTTTCTGATTCCACTAAGAGATAAAAATGAATTTAAAAAACAATTGGTTTATCTTATAGAAAATCCAGAATCACTTAATAATTTAATGAAATCAAGTTTTTCAGATTCTAAAAAATGGAAAAAAAAATCTATCACAGAAAAATGGAAGCTTATCCTAAATTCTTAAAAAATGCTTTTAATTAATATTTGGATTTTGAATTAATCCTTGTCAACGATTATAGAAACCGACATCGATCAAAACTTAAATATTCCGAATAATAAATAAAACAAGAGTCACCTTATTTAAGGTCTCTTAATAAAAATATTTTCGCTTTGCTGATTTTAATAGAAAAATCATTTACTTTATCACTTAAAAACAAGAAATATTTTTACTAAAATTTTACAAAAATGTTTTGGAAGTATTAAAAAAAAAATAAAAATTTAAAAGCACAATAATAAACACATGATTTCAATTGTTACAGCATATTACAACCGAAAGACATTATTTCGTAAAACATTGTACAGTATCGCAAGATTTCAATATTCTGAGCAGATTGAAATAATTGCTGTTGACGATGGTAGTCGCGATGAAGAAAGAATTGAAGACTTACAAAAAGAATTTTTATTCCTAAAAGTAATTCGTTTAGAAAAGAGTGAAAAATGGTATCAAAACTCCTGTATCCCATTTAATGAAGGATTCAAACATGTTAAAGGAGATAAAATAATTATACAAAATCCAGAATGTTATCATTTTGATAATGTTATAGAATACACTTTTAAAAATCTTAAGGATAAGGATTATTTAAGTTTTTCATGTTTTGCTTTAGATAAAACAACAACTGACAGTTATGAAGTTTCATATCCTGAAAATATTGTAAAAACTTGTATTTCCAATCCCGAACTTCCTACATCATCTGTGAACGGAAATTTCTGGTACAACCATTCCCAATATAAACCTGAAGCTTATCATTTTTGTGTTGCTCTTACAAAAAAAAATCTCGAAAATTTACAGGGTTTTAATGAGGCATTAGCTTTAGGCATTGCATATGACGATAATGAATTGGTTAAGAGAGTTAAAAATACTCTAAATATAAAATTTGTTGATGACATCTTAGTATTGCATCAAAATCATTATAATCCAGAATCAACATCATATGACAATAGACAATGGGGCGCTTTTCTTTACGGAATAAACGAAATATTATATCTCCAAAATTATGATGGAAAATTAATCAACCGAATTACTAGAAATCTGAGCATTTCAAAGAAAAAATATGTAGTAGTACCTTATATCATGTACCGATTATTTTCAGATGAAGCTTTTTATAAACTATTGAAGAATAAAATTATTAAAAGAATCTTTTAAAACATAAAATGAAAAAAAAGAAAATCCTCATTCGTATTGGTTCCCTGCGTCACGGAGGCGCAGAAAAAGTATTGGTAACCTTCCTCAAAAATCTTCCGAATGATCTTTATGAGATAGATCTGCTTCTCAATTTGTATTCAGGAAAATATCTGAATGAAGTTCCGGACTGGATCAATATTATTTATCTGAACAAAGGCGAAATGATAACGACAAACCGCCTTCAGGATATTCCGGAAAAAGCAGCACGAGTGATTTTTCAAAAGGTTTTAAAAGAATTCCCGGATCTTCTGTATACGTTTATTCTAAAAGATAAGAAATACGACATCGAGTTTGCTGCTATCCACGGAATGAGAGACGAAATCCTCCACTCTACCAATCACTCTTCAAAAAAAATTATGTGGATTCATAATGATCTTTCGCAGGTAAAAGAATATACGGACGAAGAAATACGTAAATTTTTCAGATTTGATAAAGTAATGGTGATCTCAGAAAAGATAGAAAACCTTTTTTTAAATTTAGCTCAAAATGAATCTGAAAAACAAAAGATTGTAAGAATATACAATCCTCTTGATACAGATGAGATTCTCATCAAAGCTGAACAACCCGTTGTGAATTATGAATTTGATAAGAATATTCCCACCTTCATTTCCGTAGGAACAGTTTTTCCCCAAAAAGGATTCGACAGGCTTTTGAAAGTTCATAAAAAGCTGCTTGATGAGGGTTTCAGACACAAAATTTTGATTGTAGGAGACGGCTACGATTTTGAAAATATTAAAACCCTGAAATCACAATTAGGTGTAGACGAAACTGCAACAATGCTGGGTTTTACAGAAAACCCGTATCCATATTTTAAAAATGCAGACTTTTATATTTTAAGTTCGAGATATGAAGGTTTTCCTACGGTTTTGTTTGAGGCGATAACTTTGAAAAAGAAAATCATTGCTACTGAAGTTTCCGGGGTAAACGAAATGCTGAACAATGGAGAATTGGGTCTTATCACAGAAAACTCTGAAGAAGGAATTTATGAAGGGATGAAAAAAGCTTTAACCACACCAGAATCTTTTAAAGGATACTTAGAAAAAATGCAGAATTACACAATGCCTTTTAATCTCCAGAATTCGGTTGAGAAAATAGTTTCTGTTTTAAATAATTTATAATTAAGATTTATTATTAATAAAAATAAAACAGAATCATTAAATTTGCTGTATGCCCAAAAATTATTCAATCATACAAAAAGATTTTTACAGAGAAAGTGGAGAATGGCTTTCACCACTCCAGATTTTGCTGAAATGCATTAATCCCAATCTTCATTTTATCTACATTCTAAGAAAAGCGCAAAAATTCAATAAAACTCCTGTTTTAGGACTTTACTGGAAAATTGTTCTGAGACATTTTCAGATTAAATATGGCTTTCAGATTTATCCTGAAACGCAAATTGGGGAAGGGTTCTATTTAGGTCATTGGGGAAGTTTGGTTATAAATCCTAAAGCCGTTATCGGAAAAAACTGCAATATTGCACAAGGTGTTACTATAGGGCAGCAAAACAGAGGGAAAAATGAAGGATATCCTGTAATTGGTGACAATGTATGGATTGGTCCGAACGCTGTAATTGTAGGAAGTATTACCATTGGCAATAATGTTTTGATAGCTCCCAATTCTTATGTAAACACAGATATTCCGGATAATTCTATTGTTGCAGGAAACAAAGCAAAAATATACCCCACTGCGAATGCTACAGAAGGATATATTAACAATAGAATTTAGTTTAGTTTATTATAATTTTAAAGATTTTGCTTTTCAAAAAATATCATTAATTCTATAAAATATTATCAGAATTACTTCCATCTACTCTTAAGTATTTTGCACTACCAAAAAGTACAAAGGCATTCCGATAGTAATATTCATTGGAAAAGTAACCGCTAAAGCCATCGGTAAAAACAATCCCGGATTGGCTTTTGGTACAGATATTTTCATTGCGGCAGGTACAGCAATGTAAGATGCACTTGCTGCAAGAATGGCAAAAATAAAGCGGTTAGAAATATCGGGTGTAACCCAAGAACTTATCCATGCAACAATACAGCCGTTCAATAGTGGAATGATGGCTGCAAAAAGCACCGGAAACCAGCCAAAAGAAAAGAATGATTTTAATTTTCGTCCACTGGTAACACCCATATCCAAAAGAAAAATTGCTAAGAAACCTTTAAACAAATCATTGGTGAAAGGCTTTATACCTTCTGCCTGTTTTGCATCTGCTAAAAACCCTATAACCAGACTTCCCAAAATAAGCAATACACTTCCATTGGTGAAAGAATGCTTAATCGCAGTTCTTTTCTTGATTTCATTTCCTTCCTCTTTACCAAAAACTGAAAGAAGTACCAAACCCATAATAATTGCTGGAGATTCCATCAATGCCATAATAGCAACCATATGACCGTGCAATGTCATTTGTTGAGATTCTAAATAACTCGCGGCAGTAACAAAAGTAACGGCACTTACCGATCCGTAAGCTGCTGCAATGGCTCCTGCATCATAAACAGAAAGCCTTTTCTTTAAAATAAAAAATGTATATAGAGGAATAACCAGCGATAAAGCAATTCCGAAAAGCATAGACCAACCGATTTCTGGAGTAAAATGCTCGTGCGATAATTCTTGTCCACCTTTAAATCCAATTGCAAACAACAAATACAGAGAAATAAACTTGGAAGAATTGGGTGGTATTTCCAGATCGCTTTTTACCAAGACAGCGATTACGCCCAGTACAAAAAAAAGCAATGCAGGATTGCTCAGGTTTTCTATTAATAAATTAAAATTCATTCGTTTAATCTTACTTTAAGTTTTTATCTCTTCACAGCGCGGCTGAGTCTGTCGTTTAGGGTAATTCCCAAACCGCAATCAGGCAATCGTTCGGCAATAATTATATCCAGTTTCATGGCGTCTAACCGATGAAGTGCTGCGTATAAATTTTTTGAAGCTTCTTTTAAATTTCCTTCAGGAGAAAGAATTTCCTGATGAATAGTCTCATTTCTTTTCAATTGATCTTTGAATACTAAAACTCCGATGTTTTTTCCAATATTCTTCAAAACTTCCTCTTCTATATAATCTGTAAGTATTGCCGGAGTTTTTGGTGCATAGTGTTTCGAGAGCATTCCTGGTGCATCCGGTGTTTCATTATCGTGTATCACCATTTCTATTTTGCCGACAACCTGTTCTATTTCTTCTACAGAAACTGAACCGTGTCTGTACAAAACAACTGTATCGCTCCGAAAACCAACAATAGTAGATTCTACTCCATTTGAACAATTTCCGCCATCTAAAATGACGGGCAGTTTGTCTTGAAAATAATCCCAAACGTGTTGCGCAGAAGTAGGACTAATGCTTCCAAAAGGATTGGCACTGGGCGCTATCAAAGGAAAATCTAATTGTTCCAAAAGTGCTAATGCCATTAAATGTTGAGGTACTCTTACCGCTACAGTGTCTTTTCCCGCGGTTACCAAATCGGAAATATGATCCTGCTTTTTCAGAACTAAAGTGAGCGATCCGGGCCAAAATTTTCCGGCAAGTATTTTTGCTTTTTCCGGAATTTCTTTTGCTACTTCTTTTAATTGTTCTGTCGAATGCAAATGCACAATCAATGGGTTATACAGCGGTCTTTTTTTAAGCTCAAAAATCTTTTTAATGGCAGATTCGTTGTAAGCATTTCCAGCCAAACCATAAACCGTTTCTGTTGGCAGAGCTACTAACTCATTTTTGCATAATGCTTCTATGCCTTTATTAATATCTTTTGTAATCATTTTTTTTAATCAACTTTAAGGATTGCAGAAGTCGCAGTACATAGGATCTTCATGTTTCTTTTGATGCGGATATTTTTCTTCCTTTTTAAAATCACATTTTTTACAAGAATAAATGTAAAACAGCGTACCTTTAGTAGGAAATCCACAACCTTCGCAAGGTAAACCTCTGACAATTTCGGTTACATCAAACCCTGGTGTGTTGCAATTTGGGCATGTACATTTAATTTTTTCCACCAATCTTTTCGCAGTTTTCTCTATTACACTCATTCTTGAAGGATTGTACATTGCGCGCATATCGGTTTCTAAAAAAACTTTCCCGTACAATTTCTGAAATTCTTTGAATGTATGGAGTAACGTAGTTTCATCCGTAATTCCTTTTACAATATGCATTGCATCATGAGCATCTTTTCTAAGAATTAAACCATGTTGAGGAAAACCCGCTTTATTGGCGAACATAAAAAGTTCTTTTTCGGTAATAACTTCTGATGTGGCAAAATTGGTTTCCAAACTTATCTCTCTGGCTATAATTTCCAGCTTATTTTTTTCATCTAACAGCACCAGAAATTCTTCATCTGCCGAAGCAAAAAATACACTGGGATGGGCACCAAAAGAACCTTCGCTTGCAATAGCAAGATCGCAATTTTCCAGACTCATAGCTACTTTACATTTTTCTTTTACTGTAGTAAGCGGATCGTTTTTGCGTTCTACTTCGCCCGTAAAAGTTCCTAAAATATCTGTATCAAACTGCTGCGAAACAATACATTTTACTCCTAATTCTTTTTCAAAAATTGGGGCAATAACCTTTTCTTTTTGATGTTTGGTGACAATAAGCAGGGTTCTTCCTTCAAACATATTTATTCTTCAATAAAAGAAATTTGAATTTCTGAGGATAAATGAAGCCTTTTATGATGCTGTTGCGCCCAAACGAAAATTTCGTTCAGCCGTTGCAATTCTTTTTTAAGCTCAGGAATTCTGTTTACCGCTGTAGCGTCATCTTTGCCGAAACGCTCTATACTGCTGAAATTTTTATGTTCGTGAAATTTAATTTTAGTCATAAAGACATTGTGCAAAATTTCCTTTGCTTCTTCTGTGGTAAAATTCCCTTCTATAAGGGTCAGTTTTTCTAAATTATTCATTATCTTTTTTATTTTGAGGTGAAAATTTTTGTAAACAATCGGCTCCGATAATAATAGCCAGTAAAGTAAACAGATGACTATAAATGGTGTTTTCAATGATGATTCCCAATATCAGAAATAACATTAAAAATCCTAATGAAATGGCAAGACTTACATTTTTAGTAATCATAAAAAATATTTTAATGACTATTTATTGACCCTGTCCTAAAGAATATCCTGCTTTTCCATCAAAGTCATACAGATTTTCTGTTTTAACAACATCAATTATCTCATGCAAAGCATTTTGCAGTAATTTAATAACATGCTCTTTTTGAATTTTTTGATTTTCAGAAGGCTTAAATCTGCATCTCCAATGATCTGTACAGAAAGTTTCTTTAAAACCATCCGGCCAGACTTTAATACCACGGTTGGTAATCATGCTTAAGTTAATTCCATCGCTTTCAATGCTCTTCATTTTATCGGCAAGTTCATCAGGATCTGTTCCGTTCCAATGCACGAAAACATCTACTCCTGCCAATTCTTTTTTTGCCGAAGGTTTTCTTTGATATTTTGGAAGATTCATTACCGTATTATTAGCATAAGAAACAGGTTTTAGCTGTACTGGTTTTTGTCCCAGATTGGCTATTACAGCATCGGCGAATTCTTTGGTTCCAACTTTTTGTTTGCTGGTAGATTCATTATAAATATCTTGGGTATGAATGCCATCTTCAAGAGTTTTCAGCCATGCATTTTGTATTTTTTCGGCTACCTCGGTTTGTCCGATATGATTCAGCATCATCACGGCTCCCTGCAATAATCCTGAAGGATTGGCAACATTTTGTCCGGCAATAGTAGGTGCAGAACCGTGAATCGCTTCGAACATAGAACATTCTTCTCCGATATTGGCAGAACCCGCCAAACCAACAGAACCCGTAATTTGTGCTGCAATATCACTGATAATATCTCCGTATAAATTAGGCATCACAATTACATCAAAATCTTCCGGCGTATCTGCCACTTTTGCGGCACCAATATCAACAATCCAGTGTTCATTTTCTATTTCGGGATATTCTTTTGCTATTTCATTGAACACCTCATGAAACAATCCGTCAGTTTGTTTCATAATATTGTCTTTGCTGAAGCAGGTTACTTTTTTACGGTTTTGCTGTTTTGCATATTCAAAGGCATATCTTACAATTTTTTCGCAGCCCGGTCTACTGATGAGTTTCAGACATTGTATTACCTCATCTGTTTGCTGATGTTCTATTCCTGCATACAAATCTTCCTCATTTTCTCTTACAATCACAATATCCATTACCGGATGTTTGGTACTTACGAAAGGATGCAAACTGGTACAAGGTCTTACGTTGGCGTACAATCCTAAAAATTTTCGGGTAGTTACATTCAAGCTTTTGTATCCTCCGCCTTGAGGAGTGGTGATAGGGGCTTTTAGGAAAATTTTATTCCTTCTGATAATATCCCAGCTTTCGGATGATATTCCTGAAGTGTTTCCCGAAAGATATACTTTCTCGCCAATTTCTATTTCATCAATTTCCAACTCTGCTCCTGCGGCTAAAATTATTTTCAGGGTTGCATCCATAATTTCCGGACCTATCCCATCACCTTTAGCTACTGTAATTCTTTTCATTGAATAAATTTTTAGATTATTATTTCTGTGGACAAATTTGAGAATTCAAATTCATAAATTTTTATTTATTTTTGTAATGTTTTGTATAAATATATTTTATGAATTACACTTTAAATCAATTGCAGATATTTCTGAAAATCGTACAGACTCAGAGCGTTACAAAAGCTTCGGAAGAACTTCACCTCACGCAACCTGCGGTTTCTATACAATTGAGAAACTTTCAGGATCAGTTTGACATTCCACTTACTGAGGTGATCGGCAGAAAAATTTACATTACCGATTTTGGCAGGGAAATAGCCAAAGCTGCAGAAGTAATCATTCAGCAGGTACATGCCATTAATTATAAAACGATGGCTTACAAAGGTCAGCTTACGGGAAGATTAAAAATCTCTGTAGTGTCTACCGGAAAATATGTGATGCCTTATTTTTTAAGCCAGTTCATGCAACAACATCCAGGAATTGAGCTTGAGATGGATGTCACCAACAAACAAAAAGTAATAGAAAGTCTGGAAAATAATGAAGTGGATTTTGCGCTGGTTTCAATATTGCCGAAGAATTTAAGTATAGAAAAATTAGACCTTCTTCAGAACAAACTTTTTTTAGTAGGAAACCCTTACCAACCTGTAGAAAACAAAGAAAATGTAAAAGATTTCTTTGAAAGTCTGCCTTTAATATTTCGGGAAAAAGGTTCCGGAACCAGACAAACGATGGAAAAATTTATCAACCAGAATCACATCTCTGTTCTTAAAAAAATGGAACTTACTTCAAACGAAGCAGTAAAGCAAGCTTTGCTAGCGGGATTGGGATTTTCTATCATGCCGCTTATTGGTATCAGAAACGAGCTACGCAACAACGAGCTGCAAATTATTCCGATGAAAGGTTTACCCATCAAAACTAACTGGAGCTTAATTTGGCTTAAAGAGAAAAAACACAGTCCGGTTTCTGAAGCATTTTTGCAGTTTTTATATAAACAAAAAGAATCTATTGCCCATGAAACCTTCAGTTGGTATGAAAAATATTAGTTTTCTACAAACATAAAAATAGTTTAAAAATTTAACCTTGTTTTCACCCACAATTAATTTCTGCTATTGTAGAATATTTAAATCAATGTGGATACCTGAAGAGACTTTTTTTAAAGAATAAAAAATCAAATTATAATTTTAAATTTATCTTAAAATCCTCTTCTAAAGTTAGAAAGCACGCATTTGTAAAGGTTTTTTAAATTTTAATTTATTATATTTATACGTTTAAATTTTAAAAATACAATTAAATGTCTCAAAACTTCAACAAAATTTTTGAAAACAACAAGCTTTGGATTGAAAAAAAGCTGGGTGAAGATGCTGATTTTTTTAAAAAACTAGCATCCGGACAAGCTCCTGATTACCTGTACATTGGATGCAGTGATTCCAGAGTGACCGCAGAAGAACTTATGGGAGTAGGTCCTGGTGAAATCTTCGTACACCGAAACATTGCGAATGTTGTAAATACTCTTGACATGAGTTCTACGGCTGTAATTCAATACGCTGTGCAGCATCTGAAAGTGAAACACATTATTGTTTGCGGACATTATGGATGCGGTGGCGTAAAAGCAGCAATGACTCCTCAGGATTACGGACTGATGAATCCTTGGCTAAGAAACATAAGAGATGTCTACAGATTACACCAAACTGAGCTGGATGCAATAACAGATGAACATAAAAGATACAACCGTCTAATCGAGCTTAATGTTCAGGAACAATGTATAAATGTCGTGAAAATGGCAGTGGTACAGGAAAGATACATTTTGGAACAGTATCCTATTGTGCATGGTTGGGTTTTTGATCTTGAAACAGGAAAAATCATTGATTTGAATATTGATTTTGAAAAAATACTAAAAGATATTCAGAAAGTATATGACCTTACCAATTCTGACTGGGTAATGAGCAGAAAAAACAACATCAATTTAAAAGACTAAGTTATCAATACATTACTGAAATATACGGGTATTCTAACGTTGGCAATTTTTGTCAACTTTACAGTATTGCCTAGTTTAGCAGTAATTTTTGATTGGGATTTATATACACTTAGTAACGTTATAGTCGAGGAGGAAGTAAAAACTAATATTACAACTCTTAACGAAAAGTTTCCTCCCAAACCTTACAAATGCACCGACTATATTCTGTTAAAAATTAATACAGAAGCTAAGAAAAACAAATTCGTACAGAGAGATGTTTCTATACATCTGGATCCCTCTATTTCCATATTTTCACCGCCTCCGGAAGTTTAACGTTAATATCTTACAGCAATTAAATGATTTAGTTGCCTGATCCAATGTGTTTATATTTCATATAGGCGTATTGTCATTTCGTAATTATTATATTAAACTTAGTAATGAAAAAAGTTTCATTTTTTACAGATTTAAAACAAAATCTGCCATCCGGATTGGTCGTATTTCTTGTAGCATTACCATTATGTCTGGGAATTGCTCTTGCATCCGGAGCACCACCATTATCAGGAATTATCGCAGGTATAGTAGGTGGTTTAGTTATTGGTTTACTCAGCAACTCACATATTTCCGTTTCTGGTCCTGCAGCAGGTCTTGCAGCAATTGTTTTGGCGGGAATCAATGATTTAGGAAGTTTCGAACTGTTTTTAGTTGCAGGTATTATTGCAGGTATTATACAACTTGTTCTTGGTTTTCTAAGAGCAGGAAGCATTTCAAATTATTTTCCTAATAATGTAATAGAAGGAATGCTTGCAGGAATAGGTGTGATCATTATCCTTAAACAAATTCCGCACGCAGTAGGCTATGATAAAGATTTTGAGGGAAACCAAAGAATTTTTGACGGTTTTAATCTTCAGGAATATTTAACCAACCTAAGCAGCGCAATTTCATCCGGAGCGGTAATTATAACTCTGGTTTCTCTTGCAATTCTTATTACTTGGGATAAAGTTCATGTCTTAAAAAGGATAAAAATGCTTCCGGGAGCTTTAGTAGCAGTAGCAGTAGGAATTATTCTCAATGAAGTTTTTAAAGGAAGCTCTTTGGAGATAGCAAAAGAACATCTGGTAAACCTTCCGGTTCCGCAATCTGCTGAAGATTTTAAAAAATTAATCACTTTTCCTGATTTTAATGGATTTCTGGATTTAAAAGTCTGGATTTTGGGAGCAACTATAGCTGTTGTAGCATCGATAGAAACGCTGCTTTGTATTGAAGCATCAGACAGAATGGATGTTCACAAAAGAATTACAGATACCAATTTAGAACTTAAAGCTCAAGGAATAGGAAATCTGATCTCTTCGTTTATCGGCGGACTTCCGATGACCTCTGTTGTAGTAAGATCTTCTGCCAATGCAAATGCAGGAGCAACCAGTAAAAGTTCATCAATTACACACGGTGTATTTATGCTAATCTGCGTACTTACCATTCCTTTTCTACTTAATAAAATTCCTTTGGCAACATTAGCTGCTGTGCTTTTATTAGTAGGTTACAAGTTAGCGAGCCCTGCGAAACTAACCCATTTCTGGAAAAAAGGAAAATACCAGTTTTTACCATTTATCGCCACACTGATTGCGGTTGTAGCTCTGGATCTTTTAAAAGGCGTTGCTTTGGGAATTGGTTTTTCCATATTTTATTTGCTGCAGGGAAACATGAAAAGAGCCTATTATTTCAGCAAAGAAGAGCTTGAAGATGCAGATGAGGTAAGAATAAATCTTGCTGAAGAGGTATCTTTCTTAAATAAAGCTGCGATAAAAAAAACACTTAAAAATATAGAATCTAATTCTAAAGTGATTATCAGCGCGAGTAAAACATCATATATCTCTGATGATATTATAGAAATGATAGAAGATTTTGCCAATGTAAGAGCAGTAGAAGAAAATATAGACGTTCGTCTGGAAGGTTTTAAAACTTCATATAAAGAATACGCAGACGATCAGCATTCTCATGTAACAGTAACTCATAAAAGAACAATATAATAGTTGACTTAAATTTTCAGCATTTATTATTTCCGCCGCAAGCTTCGCTTGCGGCGGATTTTTATTTCCCATTAAACGCAGACATTGTATTTCCTATTCCTGCAAAAACAAAAGACAGACAGGCCTTAGAAAACTTTTCAATTCTTTCGCCCAATTTTGCAGCTTCTTCCTCATTCCATACTCCTAAAACATAATCTACCTGTCTTCCTTCAGAAAATTCTGCCGAGATCCCAAAACGGAGCCTTCCATAATTTTGAGTTTGTAAACTTTCCTGAATACTTTTAAGACCATTGTGTCCTGCATCAGAACCTTTCATCTTCATTCTTAAAGTTCCGAATGGCAAAGCAAGATCATCTGTTATGATCATTACATTTTCTAACGGAATATTTTCCTTCTGCATCCAGAATTTCACGGCATTTCCGGATAAATTCATATAAGTATCCGGTTTTAAAATCAGAACTTTTCTTCCTTTATATTTTCCTTCAGCCAGCCATCCAAAATTAGCTGTTTTAAATGGCGCATCTATGCTTTCTGCAATCTTTTCGGCAACCTTAAAACCTATATTGTGTCGTGTATTTTCATATTCCGGACCTTTATTGCCCAACCCTACGATTAGATATTTCATGTGAAATTTTTTGCAAAATTAAATGTTCTAAAATAAAAAACTCAATCCTGTGAAGAATTGAGTTTAAATATTTTTTATGAATTTTATTATAATGGCTTGTAAATATAATTTACTCCAAAACCATTTACCATATAAGTCTGCGCATCATATCTGTAGTCTGTAGAGAAAATTACAGGCGTAGGAATTGGTTGTGTAAGATCTGTAATAGATACTCTCTTCGGACTGTTAGGAGATAGCATTAGAGAATAAACATCATTATAATCAGTTGCTAAAATTGTAGAAACTTTATATGCAAAAGGAAGAAGTGTATACGGATTAATTTGGGAATCATAATTTAAAAATTCATATCCGTACTTTTCAGTTGGAGTGTCATTTACACCTGCTGTAATTGTTCCATAATGTCTTTCGGCTTTTGAAACGTTGTCTCCTAAATAAGTATATGTTGTTTTAGAATAATTCTTATATGCAAAAGTAGTTCCTATAACATCCGGACCAGTTTTCATATTAATTACGTTTAGTTTTCCTGTTGTAGAACTATAAGTAAGATCGTATAAAACTTTCACTTTAGAATTCAGTGCATAGGGTCCAGGAGTTGTAGAGGGAGGCACCGGTGCAGCTCTTCTAAAAGTAGATCTGTTTTCTGAAATGATGGTTAACCTTCCTAAATTTCCGTAAGTAAATAATTGAGTATAAACAGTACTGTCCGCATCCAAATCTCCATCACCATCATTATCTAAATGACCGTTGAAATTGATCTGGCTTATTTTATCACCACTCCACATGATATTGGCTACAGAATTTTTATCTGTAATAACGCTTGACAACAGCAAACCATTATAACGATATTCTGCGATAGTATCAGAATCTGTAATTTCTCTGAATAAAGCTCTTGGACCGTTAAAACCATTTGATTGATTCAAATCGATCAGAGGATTACCTTCTTCATCAACCATATCTTTACAAGAGTGAATAGAAGAGATACCTGCTATAAGTAAAATAAAATAGAAAAGTTGTTTCATTTCCGAAGGGATTATTTATTTTTTCACAAATATAATTTTTTTTTGAATAAAAAGCATCTTTTTATTTATATTCTCGCAAAACTAACAATAAAAGTATCGTTATAAAGCCTTATAAATATACTTCTGAGCTTGTGACTGATCCGAAGTAGGATAATTCATCGAATCATATAAGAAACTTAAAGTGTAAGATGAAACCGGAATAGGAGTAGGCGAAACAGGTGAAATAGTTTCAATGTTTAAACCGGTGTAATTATTCGCAGATAATGCTGAAAAATTAAAAGGATGTACCAATGCCCATGTTACAAAAAATGTTTTTGGTAAAGTATTATAAGGGTTTATTTTATTGTCGTAAGATGAGTAATTATAATTAGTAGTTGTTACAGAAACAGAAGGATCTGGTGCACCTGAAGGAGTAGTAGCCCCCGTTTCAGCCGACATTTTTGTGATATTATCTCCTGTCATTGTAAAATTATAATTAGTAAACTGAACATAAGTAGATCCCGACTTTTTCTTTTCTGCAATTTTTGTCAGTTTACCAGAACCATCATAGGTGTAAGAGTATTCCATATTGAAATGCTGAGTACTCCCTAAAGTAGTTTGGCAAGTAGTATAATTTATCTTTCCTGCAGAATCGTAGGTAATAATGAACTCATATCCTATCCCATTTGCAGGAACAGCACCGTTAACTTCCTGCCAAAATTTAACTTTTGAAATTTTACCTGAGGTATATGTTGGTTCTCCTATTAAAAATGATGCAGGACCACTTGTTTCTTTAAAAATAGCTTTTTGTAATATATTTCCTGTAGTTACAAACTCTTGGTTGGTTACGTTATTAACTACAATCTTATGTAAAATTCTGGGCCCGGTAATTGTGCTTCCTCCGCTGCCACTGCTTCCCGTGTTAGGATTATTCTTGTTGTTATTAATAGGATCGTCTGTTGTATTATCACAAGAGAACATAAAGGCAAGAAGTATTACTGCCACTACTTTGAAAAAGTAATTTTTAATCATTGAATTAGTTTTTTAATCGAGCAAATATAATTATTTTTCAAAACAAATTGATATATTTTAAATTTACTTCAAAAAAAATCTAAAAACTTGCGCTTTTAGATTTAATTATTTTAAAATTTCTGTAAATTCAGAAATAATAATTTTAAATATTAAGAATAGATTTCAGCAAAACATTCACTTCATCCACATTTTGTACGCCATCTTTCCTCATCATCAGCTGATTACCTTCTTTTCCTATTTTTTCTTTCAACTGTGCCTGCGAAGGATTTTGCGTTAAATAACTGATGATATGCCTGAATTTATCGGTCTGATAAAATTTATCCTGAGGATTATTTGGGAAATAGCCTAAGAACACTTCGTTTTTCATTACTATTTTTTCAAAACCAATATCTGCAGCAAGCCATTTCAAAGCAACACTTTTCAGAAGGTTAATCGCTTCAGAAGGCAAATCTCCAAAACGGTCTGTTAACTCAGCTTCAAATTTTTGAAGATCTTTTTCATTATCAATTTCAGCTAATTTCTGGTACAACAACAATCTTTCTTCTGTGCTTGAGATATAAGAATCCGGAAGCATCAGTTCAAGATCTATATCGATATTAACTTCTTTTACAGTTTTAAATAATTTCTGACGGTCTTCTTCATTTTCAAAAAGATTTTCAAAATCTTTATCATCCTTCAATTCTTCCAGAGCTTCCTGCATCATTTTCTGATAAGTTTCAAAACCCATTTCATTGATAAATCCGCTTTGTTCGCCACCTAATAAATCTCCGGCTCCACGAATTTCCAAATCTTTCATTGCAATCTGAAAACCACTTCCCAGATCCGAAAACTGTTCAATAGCTTCCAGTCTTTTTCGTGCATCAGAAGTTACCATATCCATCGGTGGTGTAATCAGATAACAAAATGCTTTTCTGTTGCTTCGTCCTACACGACCTCTCATCTGATGAATATCTGCCATCCCAAATCGCTGTGCATCATTAATGAAAATTGTATTTGCATTCGGAACGTCTACTCCACTTTCTACAATGGTGGTTGCAACCAGGACATCATATTTTCCTTCCATGAAATCTAGAACATTCTTTTCGAGCTGTTTCCCTTCCATTTGTCCGTGACCGGTAATTACTTTAGCATCAGGAACTAACCTTTGAATCAAACCTGCTATATCTTTCAAGTTTTCAACCCTATTATTGATGAAATAAACCTGTCCGTCTCTTTGTAATTCGTAAGAAACAGCATCACGAATAATTTCTTCACTAAAACCAACAATCTGTGTGTCTACAGGCTGTCTGTTTGGCGGTGGAGTTTTAATAACCGATAAATCTCGTGCAGCCATTAATGAAAACTGTAAAGTTCTCGGAATTGGTGTTGCTGTTAAAGTCAACGTATCTATATTTGATTTTAATGTTTTTAATTTATCTTTTACTGCAACACCAAATTTGTGCTCTTCATCGATAATTAACAAACCTAAATCTTTAAATTTTATTTTTTCGGATGCCAATTGATGCGTTCCTATCACGATATCAACTTTTCCATCCTTTAAACCCGCAATTGTTTCAGCTTTTTGCTTTGCGGTTCGGAATCTGTTCAGATAAGAAATATTGACCGGAAAATCTTTCAGTCGATCTTTAAAACTTCTGTAATGCTGAAACGCCAAAATTGTGGTAGGAACCAGAATAGCAACCTGTTTACCATCTGTCGCAGCTTTGAAAGCCGCACGTATTGCAACTTCTGTTTTACCAAAACCTACATCGCCACAAACCAAGCGATCCATCACGGTTTCTGCTTCCATATCATTTTTTACATCAATGGTTGCTTTTTCCTGATCGGGAGTATCTTCATAGAGGAAACTTGCCTCAAGTTCGTTTTGCAAATAAGAATCCGGAGTGTAAGCAAAGCCTTTTGCCGTTTTTCTTTCTGCGTATAATTTTATTAAATCAAAAGCAATCTGTTTTACTTTAGCTTTTGTTTTTTGTTTCAAAGATTTCCAGGCAGGAGAACCAAGCTTACTCAAAACCACTTCTTTTCCATCCGGACCGTTGTATTTTGATATTTTATGAAGCGAATGAATACTTACATACAATAAGTCTCCATTTTTATAAGTCAGTTTAAAACATTCCTGAATTTTACCATCGTTATTTACCTTTACCAACCCCATAAATTTTCCGATTCCATGGTCGATGTGGGCAATATAATCTCCTACTTTCAAAGACATTAAATCTTTTAAAGTAAGCTGCTCAGATTTGGCAAACGTATTTTTAGCTTTATATCTTTGGTAACGGTCAAAAATCTGGTGATCTGTATACACTAAAACTTTATGATAGTTGTCTATAAAACCTTCATGAAGTTCAGATTTAAAACTTTTAAAAGGCAATTGATTTTCTAATTCCTCAAAAATAGATTCTAATCGTTCTTTTTGCTTATCGGTAGCAAAAGAAATCCATGTATCAAATCCCTGCTGCTGCTTTTCTTCTAAATCTTCAATTAATAATTCAAAATTTTTATGAAAAGAAGGCTGCTGCGTCTGCCTGATTTCTACCTGCTCAAGATTTGAGATCTCAATCGGCTGCGAAGTAAAATCTATTGTTTTAAATTTCTTGTAATCAAATAGGAATTCTTCATCAGAAATAAATAATTCCTGCGGAGTTCGGTGCGAAATATCTTTGCTTAATGTTTCGTATTTTTCCAAAGATTTCTCATAAAAACTTCTGATTTTACTTAAACCAACAACGGCATTTTTAGAAATCACAACGCTGTCTTTCGGTAAAAGCTCCAGCAAAGAAACGCGACTTCCGGACACCGAATAATTCATATTAGAAACCAACTGAAAATCTTTCACTTTATCTATAGAAAGCTGAGTTTCGATGTCAAAAGTTTTAATATTTTCAACTTCATTTCCAAAAAATGTGATTCGGTAAGGTTTTTCGTTGGAATAAGAGAAAACGTCTACAATTCCTCCACGTACAGAAAATTCGCCCGGTTCAGAAACAAAATCGGTCTGCTGAAACTGATAATGCGACAATAATTCATCCACAAAATCAAAATCAAGCTGGTCGCCAACTTTTATATGATGAGAAATTGCTTTAAAATCTTCTTTCTTCAAAACCTTTTCAGACAAAGCGCCCATGTAAGCAACAATGATCTTCGGAGATTTCTCTGAATTTATTTTATTTAAAACATCTGTTCTTAAAACCAGATTGGCATTCTGCGTTTTCTCAACCTGATAAGGCTCAAGATGTGTTGCAGGAAAGTACAAAACCTTTTCTTTCCCAAGAAGATCTTCCATTTCTGTATTGACATACAAAGCTTCTTCTTTATCATCTACAAGATAAAGAATGGTTTTCTTTTGGGTAAGAAATAACTCGGCTGTAAAAATAGAAACCGAAGAACCCGCACTTCCTTTTATCGAAAGATGTTGATGATTCTCCAGTTGAGCAAAAATTTCTTTTCCAAACTCTTTTTTCAGGAGATCCGGAAGGAAGCTTTCTTTTATGGTTTTTAAATTCATAAAAAATAATAAAGGTATAAACGACAAAAGCGATTTCGGGAGAATTCCGAAACCGTTTTTATGCTGTACAAAGATAATGCTATTTTCTTTAAGACATCTGAAAATCCATAAATCCACAAATCATAACAATAAATGATTACAAATCACAATATTTCAATAAATGATCTAAAAAAAGTTAAAAACTACTCAGTTTTTGATGTACGGCACAGTGTTTGGAAAGTACTCATCCATAAACCAAAATATTAAATATTATGAAAAATGTAATCAAAATTTTAGGCGTTTTTATGCTTGTAATGTTCACGGCAATCTCTTTCACTTCTTGCAGCGATGATGACGATCCTGCAAACAATGATTTCTTTGCAGGAACATACAAAGGAAGCATTTCTTACAATGACGGATCGACTACAAACTCTACTGATAACGGAAGCGTATTTGTAACGAAAATTGCCAGCGGAACAAAGTATAATTTTGCATTCTCAAACAGCATCCCAGATCTGAACGGAGTAGAATTTGAACAACAAGGTGACAACGTGTTGGTAAGTGTAGGATCCACCGCAACTTCTTACATAAGAATCGACAATAACGAATTGAAGATTTTGTATGCTAAAGACGGAAAAATCTGGACAGCTAACTGCACAAGATAACAACTATTCACACATATCCAAAACCTGTTTCTTTTTGAGAAGCAGGTTTTTTTATTTTAAAATCCATTTAATCTTTTTTTAATCTGTGATAAACTTTCGTTAAGTCTGCTAAAAACGATTTTTATATTTAGATTTTACCTACATTTACTTAAACAAAAACAATAAATATTTACAAATGAAAAAATTTCTTACTGCAATGTCAATCGTTTTAGGATTAGGACTTGCAAATGCTCAACAAGCCGTTCCTGCAACAAAAAGCACGGTACAAAAAACGACTAAGACTGTAAAAGCAGCGACGTCCGCAACACCTGCAGCACCATCAGTGAAAATGAAAAAAGATGGTACACCGGACAAAAGATTCAAAGCCAATCAGAAATTGAAAAAAGACGGAACGCCAGATAAAAGGTATAAAGTAAACAAATAATCAACATTAAAAAATGTTGTCTTTTCATAATCAAATTTCGAAGAACCGATGAATTTTATTCGTCGGTTTTTTTATGTTTAAATTTCAAAATATATGATGCAATTCTGTTCTTATTTATAACTTTGCTTTATGCTAAACTTTTTGAAGAAAAATATCGCACTGATCTGGGCAAAAAAGCATGTACAGAAAGCCAATGATTTTAAGCAAAATGCAGAAAAAAATCAGGAAAAACTCCTTTTGTCTCTCGTAAGAACTGCCGCGAAAACACTTTTCGGAAGAGAACATCAGTTTGAAAATATTCATTCTATTGAAGATTTTCAGAGAAATGTGCAGATTGCAGATTATGAAGACCTGAAACAATATATCGAGAAAGTAAAGAAAGGACAGCGCAATATTCTCTGGACAGAAACTCCGGAATATTTTGCGAAAACCTCCGGTACAACTTCCGGATCTAAATATATTCCTATATCGAAAGAAGGAATGCCTTATCAGGTTGCAGGAGCTCAAAGTGCGTTATTTCATTATATTTCAAAAAAAGGCAATGCAGATTTCGTCAACGGAAAAATGATTTTCCTGCAGGGAAGTCCGGAACTGGAAGAAGTTTTCGGGATTAAAACAGGTCGTCTTTCCGGAATTGTTGCGCATCACATCCCAAATTATCTTCAAAAAAACCGTTTGCCTAGCTGGGAAACCAATCTGATGGAAGACTGGGAAGCCAAAGTTGATAAAATAGTGGAGGAAACGGAAAAAGAAAACATGACTTTAATTTCCGGAATACCACCTTGGTTAATCATGTATTTTGAAAAACTGATTGAGAAAAACAGTAAAAAAATAAAACAGCTTTTCCCAAATCTTCAATTGATTGTTACGGGCGGCGTCAATTACGAACCGTACCGCGAAAAAATGGAAGAACTTCTGGGAGGAAAAGTAGATATCGTACAAACATTTCCGGCATCAGAAGGATTTTTTGCGTTTCAGGATGATTATAATAAGGAAGGACTTTTACTTCTGACCAATCATGGGATTTTCTACGAATTTGTTCCTTTGGAAGAATACGGAAAGTCGAATGCTCAAAGATTAACTTTAAAAGACATTGAACTCAATAAAGATTATGCCTTGATTTTAACAACAAATTCAGGATTGTGGGCGTATTCGATTGGTGATGTAGTAAGATTTATTGATAAAAATCCGCACAGAATTTTGGTAAGCGGAAGAACCAAACACTTTACCTCAGCTTTTGGAGAACATGTCATTGCTTTTGAAGTGGAAGAAGCCATGAAAGCAACCGTGGAGAAATTCTCTGCACAAATTACAGAATTTCATCTTGCACCAGAAGTAAATCCTGAAGAAGAATTGCCTTATCATGAATGGTTTATTGAATTTGAAAAAGAGCCTGAAAATTTAGATGTTTTCAAAAATGAATTAGACGATCAGTTAAGAAAACGCAATACTTATTATGACGATTTGATTTCAGGAAATATTCTTCAAAAATTAAAGATCAGCAAACTTTCTAAAAATGCATTTCAGGAATATGCAAAATCTGAAGGTAAGCTTGGAGGTCAAAATAAAATCCCAAGATTGGCAAATGACAGAAAAATTGCGGATTTATTGAAAATTTATAAAATTTAAACACATTTTCTTGATTATGAAAACATATATTCAAAAAAAATGATAAATTTGAAAAACTAAAATTTTATAATGAGAGCATCTGTACTTTTAAAATCATCTTTATTCACGGGTTTATTTGTAGTTTCTTCTTGCGCTACCACAAAATACAGCGAGAATATCTCAACAAATAATTATTCTAATCTTGAGGCAGGAAAGATTTACGTTGTAACACCAAGAGACGGTTCTAAAAAACAGACCATTCTTTTCAGAAACATCAATGGCGACAACATTATTGGTACTGCTGGGAAAAAAGACAGTACAGAAGTGGTAATTCCTAAATCTAATATAGCTTCTGTAAAAGACAGATCACAAGCGAGAGTTGTAGGAGGAGCCGCTGTAATCGGAGCTGCAGGTGTTGCTGCAATTGTCATAAGCTCTCTTAGAGCCGACTAAAATAGATTTTATCTTTCATAAAGAATAATCAAATTCTTTTGAAATCTCAATATAAAAGATAGCCCTGAATAAATATTTAGGGCTATTTTTGCGAAATGATTTCTCTTAGCCCTCTCAAAACTTTAGAAAATATAGAATTCAGAAATCTTCTTACGGGTAGATTTTTTATTGTTTTAGCATTCAGAATGCTTGCAACATTACTCGGATGGTGGGTTTATCAGCTTACAAAAGATCCTTTTTCTATCGGTTTAATAGGTCTTTCGGAAGTAATTCCTGCAGTAAGTTGTGCATTGTACGCAGGTCATGTGATTGATATGAACGAAAAGAAAAAACTCCTGCTAATCTGTACTTATCTCTATGTTTTTTTAATTGGCTTGCTTCTGATTCCTGCATTTTATAATATTGAACTTCACTTCACAGGACATGAAATCACTTATTACATCTACGGAGTTATTTTTTTCACAGGAATTGTGAGAGCTTTTATCGGTCCCATTGTTCCGTCAATGATTCCAAAAATTGTAAAAAAAGTAAATCTTCCGAGTGCAATCACCTTAAATCAGGCTACATTTTTGATTTCGTCGGTTTGCGGTCATGCTGCAGGAGGATTTCTTATCGGATTAGTCGGAGTAAAATGGACTTTAATTGTCATCATATCATTAATATCTGTAGCTTCCCTATTTTTCTGGCAGCTGAACAAACAATTTTCAGAATATAAAAAGGAAGAAATCAAGGTTTTTGAAAGTATGCGGGAAGGAATTTCTTATATTTTTAAAACGAAAGAAATTCTGGGTGCGCTTTGTCTGGATATGTTTGCGGTACTTTTTGGTGGTGCTGTAGCCATGATTCCCGTTTTTGCAACAGACATTTTAAAATCAGGCGCAGAAGGTTTCGGGTTACTGAATGCGGCATCAGATATTGGTTCGATGATTATCATTACTACTCTATCTATTATTCCTTTAAGAAAAAATCAGGGTAAAATTTTACTTTGTGTAGTTGCCGGGTTTGGACTTTGCATTATCGGTTTCGGATTATCACATTATTACTGGCTGTCATTTATGTTCTTAGTATTAAGCGGAATGCTTGATGGAATTTCTGTTGTAATTCGTGGGACAATTGTTCAGCTAAAAACTCCTGATCATATACGAGGACGTGTTTTGAGTGTAAATTCAATCTTCATCATGTCGAGCAACGAAATGGGACAATTTGAGAGCGGACTTGCTGCAAAACTTTTGGGAGTTGTACGCTCTGTCGTATTCGGAGGCAGCATGACTTTGCTCATTGCATTGATTGTAGGAACTACGAATCATAAATTAAGAAAAATGCAATATTAAGACATAATCAACGTTGTATTTAAATATCTTCTAATACCTTAATATAAGGTTAATATTTTTATTATATTTGTATTAAAAATTTTTCAATAATGAAAAAAACTCTACTCATTTTTTTATTGATCCTTTCTCAAGTATTTTCTGCCCAGTCAGATTGTCCTACTGCGATAACAGTTTGTGGAAATTCTGGAATATCCTATACTCCGTCAGGACCAGGAAATATCTTGGAAGATCTTGGAGGCTGTCTTAGCGATGACGAAAACTTTTCTGTGTGGTACACCTTTACTATTGCAACAGCAGGAACATTAACTTTCACTATCGATCCGAATGTATTTGCTGACGATTATGACTTTGGTGTTTATGGTCCAAATAAATCTTGTGGAGCATTAGGCGCACCTATAAGATGTAACTTTTCAGGGTTAGACGGACCTACAGGTTTAAATTTAGCAACCGTACACCCAGCTGTTAACGGACAGTGGAGTGGTTTTATGAATGTATTACCAGGTGAAACTTACTATTTGGTAATTGATAACTACTCAAACAGTCCTAACGGTTTTTCACTTAACTGGGGCGGTACCGCTACCTTGGCATCACCATTTAATGATCCTTCTTTAACTACAAACCCATTTATAGCACCTGGTCTTCCAAATGCAAATCCTACAAATCCGAATGAGGTTATTGTATGTTCAAATCCCGCAATATTCGATTTCAGCACATTGAGTACAGGAATCATCAATGGAAATACTAATTTCACTATTTCTTATCACTATAATACCAATGATCTTTTAACAGGTAGCAATCCTATCACAACACCTGTTGCAGTAAACACTACTGATACGTATTATTACAGTATAACTTATACAGATCCTACGAACCCGAATAATCCTATTAATAAGTGTAAACAAACCGGTGAATTTAAATTTAAGGACGGATCTATAACCGCTACAGATGTTACACTTACTGAATGTAACAATAACAATGAAGGAACTGCTGTATTCAATTTAACAACAGCTAATGTTATTAATATTCCTACAGCTACCAAAAAGTATTATCCTTCAATGTTTGATTTGAATGCAGGTACTAACGAAATTACTAATCCATATCAGTATTTATCTGCAGGAGGATCAGTTTTCGTTCTGGTAACTTCAGAGTTTGGATGTACGGATGTTGCAGAAATCAAACTCAACTTTTACCCTGTAGTAGTCGTTACAGAAGCAACTTTGAGAGCTTGTTTTATAGAATCTAATCCTTCAACAGGTCTGTTTAATCTGACTAATGCTAATGTAACAAGCTTAACCGGAGCTGTTAAAAAATATTATCCTTCTGCAACAGACGCAGTTAATCAGACTAATGAAATACTGAATCCTACTACTTATATTGCGCCAAACGGTTTTGTATATGTAAGAGTAGTAAGCGGAGACGGATGTTACACTGTAGCTAAAGTTACGTTAGTAGTTATTCCGCCTGTATATTCTACGGTATTAATTGATAAAGTAATCTGTATTGAAGACAGAACAACTCTTGATGCAGGACCTGGTTTCACAGCATACGAATGGAGTACGGGAGCGACGACTCAAACTATATCAAACGTAGGAGTAGGAACATATTGGGTGAAACTTACAACCGGTGATTGTACAGCCATTCAAAATGTAAAAGTGTATGCAACAGAACAGCCTGTAGTTTCAAATGTTGAAATCACCAACAATTCTATAACAGTAAATGCAATTGGAGGAACACCTGCTTATCAGTACTCTCTGGATAATGTAAATTGGCAGGATTCTAATGTTTTCACAGGTCTTACAAGAGGTGATTACACAGTTTATGTAAAAGATTCATATGATTGTAACCCTATAGAAGTGAATGTGGTACTTCCAAACATCATTAATGTAATTACACCAAATGGAGACGGAATAAATGACGCTATCGACTATTCTGCTTTAGCTAGCAAAACGAACTTAGTATTAACTATTTTTGATAGATATGGCACAAAGATCCACCAAGCAGACAAGTCAAACAATTACACTTGGAACGGAACGGTTGCAGGTAAAAAAATCCCTACAGGAACCTACTGGTATTCTGTAACATGGAACGAGAATAATAAGAATAAAACACCTATCAAATTCTCTGGATGGGTAATGGTAAAAAATAGAGATTAATCTCTAAATTAAATGATAAAGAAATCGCTCGAGGGCGATTTCTTTATTTTATATCTGTTTATATTATTTTGCTTAATTTTGTTATAAATTCATTTCACATGAAAAAACTGTTACTATTTTTTGTTTTAATAACTTCACATCTATATTTTTCACAATCAGATTGTGTCACAGCGATTCCAGTTTGTGGAAACTCTTCTTTTTCATATACACCTACCGGTTCAGGATTAGTTGATGAAGATTTACAAGGTTGTTTATCTAGTGATGAAAATTACTCTGTATGGTACTCTTTTACTATAGCAACCTCTGGAACACTGACTTTCACTATAGATCCGGCGGTTTTTGCTGACGATTATGATTTTGGCGTTTATGGTCCAAATCTTACTTGTGGTACGTTGGGCGCTCCCATAAGATGTAATTTCTCCGGAGCAGATGGACCGACTGGTCTATCTTTGACAGCAACCGATCCCAATGGTGGTGGCACACAATGGAGCAGTTATATGGATGTTGTAGCAGGACAGACTTATTATTTAGTCATCGACAATTTCCTAAGTACATCTAATGGATTTTCTTTAAATTGGGGCGGGACAGCTACTTTAACTTCGGCATTTAACAATCCTGCACTTACTCCCAATCCTTTCATCACTCCTGGTACGCCAAGTGCAACTCCCAATGCGCCAAACGAAATATTAAAGTGTGCATTACCTATGCAGTTTGATTTCACTACGCTTTCTGCAGGTATCATCAATGGAAACCCTAACTTCACAGTAACTTACCATGATACTGAAAATAATGCAATCACAGGAACTTCACCACTTACAACCGCATTAGTAAATGGTACAACAATTTATTATTACAGACTTAAATATACAGATCCTGCGGATCCAACTAATCCAATAAACGGATGTTTTCAGATTGGCACATTTAAATTCAAGCAAGGGAATATTGTTGCCACTGATGCAACAATTACAGCATGTAATACAAACGGATTCGGCACCGGAACCTTTAATCTTACAACTGCAAATGTATTTACAGATCCGACTGCGATTAAAAAATATTACCCTACATTAAACGACTTGAATGCAGGTACGAATGAAATCACCAACCCTACAGCATACGTTTCTGCGGCACCGAAAACAGTTTTTGTAAAGGTAACTTCTGTTGAAGGATGTACAGACACTGCTGAAATAACATTGCAGTTCTTACCTCCGCTTCCTATTCTTAATTTAAATATTTTCACTTGTAATAACAATAATACCGGCAGCGGTACTTTTGATTTAACATCAGCGAACGTTTATACTGGAACAAATATTACTAAAAAATATTATCAGACTTTTGCAGACCTCACTGCAGGAACTAATGAGATTACAAACCCTACAGCTTTCATTTCAGGTGTTCCAAAAAAGATTTTTGTGAAAGTGATTAACAGTGAAGGCTGTACAGGTAATGGTGAACTAACATTACAGTTTTACCCTACAGTTATTGTAAATGATGCAGTTGTAGAATCATGTTATATTCCAACCAATATTACTACAGGAGTTTTTGATCTTACAACAGTAAATGTAACTTCACAAACAGGAGTTACAAAAAAATACTATACTACCTTAGCAAATGCAACGGCAGGAACTAATGAAATATTAAACCCTACAGTGTACATTGCTTCCAATACTGAGGTTTTCATTAAAGTGTTTAATTCAGATAGTTGTTTTTCTATTGCTAAAGTTACTCTTAAAGTGTTACCTCCTGTAAAATCTACTGTTTTAAAAGATAAAACAATCTGTATGGAAGACAGAACAACTCTTGATGCAGGACCTGGATTTGACGGTTACGAATGGAGTACCGGTGCAACAACGCAGACAATACAAGGAGTTCCTGTAGGCTCTTACTGGGTAAAATTACAAACAGGTAAGTGTTTCACGATGCAACAGGTAAATGTTTACGCTTCGCAACAGCCAATTATTGCAAGCTTAGATATTACAAACAATACCATCACAGTAAACGCTTCTGGAGGAACTGCTCCTTATCAATATTCAATTGATGGAATTACATGGCAAAACTCAAATGTATTTAATAATCTTCCTAGAGGAGAAAATAAGATTTATCTGAAAGATTCTTTCGACTGTAATCCTATTATAGTTCAGGTAACAGTTCCAAATCTGATTAATGCCATCACTCCGAATGGTGATAATGTGAACGATGTATTAGATTATACTTCACTAGCTTACAAAAAAGATTTAGTTTTCACTATCTATAACAGATACGGAAACAAAATTTATGAAGGTGATAAAATGAGAAACTATAAATGGGACGGAACTTCTAGCGGTAAAAAAATAGGAACCGGAACATATTGGTACACCATCTCATGGACAGAAAATGATGCAAACCGTACCCAAACGAAATACAGCGGATGGATATTGGTAAAAAATAGAGAATAATTTTTCTCAAATAATTTTTAAAAGTCACTTCAGAAATGGGGTGACTTTTTTTATTCACATCATCTAGTACCGATAGATATTGAGGTTTTAGAAGTTATCAACAATAATTATTAATTACTCGTTTCCGATTATTTTTTATTTAAACTATCTTTGCAATATGGCGCAGAAAGAAACATTATCATCTCTTACACAAGGCAACTTTGCCAAAGAATTGTCTATTGCAGATGGAAAAATGCCCCCAAATGCAGTAGATTTTGAACGATTAGTTGTTGGTACTTTTTTAATTGATAAAAAAGGGCTCGATCATTCTATTGATCTTTTAACACCGGAAGTCTTTTATGATCCGAGACATTCGGTAATATTTGAAGTTATTTTAAAACTGTACGAAGGAAACCACCCTGTCGATTTAATGACCGTTATTCAGGAGCTTAAAAAAACTGATAAACTGAGTGCTGCAGGTGGCGATCACTATATTATCGAGTTAACGATGGGTGTAAGTTCTTCTGCCCATATCGAATATCATGTGCGTGTTATTCTAGAAAAATATATTCTCAGAAGCTTAATCAATGTCTCTGCGAATGTTATTGATAATTCTTACAAAGAATCTACAGATGTATTTGAACTTTTAGATAAAGCCGAACAGTCGTTTTTTGAAATTACCAACGGAACCATCAAAAAAGGTTTCGACACAGCAAACTCTTTGGTAAAACAGGCAATTGATACCATTAAAGCTTTAAAAGACAAAGAAGGAATCTCCGGAGTTCCTTCCGGTTTTACAGATGTTGACAAAGAAACAGGTGGTTGGCAAAATTCAGATTTAATTATTATTGCAGCACGTCCCGCAATGGGAAAAACGGCATTTTTGCTTTCTATGGCAAGAAATATTGCAGTAGGACACAAAATCCCGATGGCTTTGTTTTCACTGGAGATGGCATCTGTACAGTTAATTACCAGAATGATTGCTTCTGAAACCAAAATTTCTTCTGAAAAACTGAGAAAAGGACAAATGAGCGATGAAGAATGGGAAAGACTGTTCTCTAATGTTTCTGAATTGGAAAACGCTCCGTTATATATTGATGAAACTCCTTCCCTGTCGATTTTTGATTTCCGTGCAAAATGCCGAAGACTCGTTATGCAGCACGGTGTAAGAATCATCATGGTCGATTATCTTCAGCTAATGACTGCAAGCAGCGGAGGAAAAGGCGGAGGAAACCGAGAACAGGAAATTGCAATGATTTCCCGTTCATTAAAGGCCATTGCAAAAGAACTTAACGTTCCTGTAATTGCTCTTTCACAGCTTTCCAGAACCGTAGAAACACGTCCCGGAAAAAGACCTCAGCTTTCAGATCTTAGGGAATCCGGAGCGATTGAGCAGGATGCCGATATTGTATCTTTTATCTTCAGACCAGAATATTACAAAATTGCAGTTTGGGACAACGATGAGGAAGGACAAGAATCTTCAACCGAAAACCAAGCCGAGCTTATTATTGCAAAACACAGAAATGGTGCAACTGCAGATGTAAGACTTTCGTTCATGAAGCATTTTGCCAAATTTGGCGATCTAGATCTCTATGGAAACAATGATTATGGTTATCCTTCCGGAGGTTCCCAATCTCCGGAACCAAGCGGTTTTGAAAAAATAAAAACAACCATTCAGCCGGGTGCAGCTTTTGATTTACCAGATAATTCTAAAGTCTCGGGATCTTCGATGAATGATCTGGATGATGAGGACGATTTTCCTTTTTAAGAATAAGATTCACGTTAAGGCTTAGTTTTAGGCTCTATAAACTTGAATTATATAATTTTTATTTAAACTAAAACTTATCCTTAACCTAAATATTTTGAGAATCGAAATTTACACTGACGGCGCATGCAGCGGAAATCCCGGAAAAGGAGGATACGGAATTCTCATGAAAGTTCCTGAGAAAAATTATCAGAAAACATTCTCAAAAGGTTTCAGAAAAACGACTAATAACAGAATGGAACTTTTGGCTGTAATCACGGCATTAGAAAAACTGAAGTCAACCGAAAACGATATTCATGTATTTACAGACAGTAAATATGTTTCTGATGCAATCAACCAAAACTGGATTGCAGGATGGATTAAAAGAAGCTGGAAAAATGTGAAAAATCCGGACTTGTGGAAGCGTTTTATTGTACTTTTTAATCAGCATCAACCCAAAATGCATTGGGTAAAAGGTCATGCAGGTCACTTTGAAAACGAACTTTGTGATAAATTAGCCGTTGCAGCAGCCAATTCGACCAATTTGGAGATCGACTCTTATTTCGAGAATGTAGACAGCAATTCTCTATTTTAACAGATTAAGAATTTTAAATATTATTAGTCAAAAGCATTTATTTTACTTATTCTTTTACAAATCACACTATACCTTAACAGTTATGACTGATTTTTAATAAAATTAACATTATATTTATATTTATTAATTAGGATTTAATACCTTTACATTTCTAATTAAAAAAGTATAATAACCAATGAATAGAAATCTACTGTTTTATTTTACCTTAATTCTATTTTGCTTTTCTCAGAAATCGTTTGCACAAACTTATCAACTTTCAGGAAATCCTGTGAATACAACCGGTTGGGATGTTGTTCCTTCCGCATCAGTAAATACAGATTTCATACAGCTTACCGCAAATCTCACAGGTCAAGTGGGAGGTATAAAACTGAACTCCCCGATAAATCTAAAATTTTGTGACAAATGGAGAGTAGAATTTGATTTCAGAATAGACGGAACAGGAACTCCAGCATACGGAAATGGCGATGGTCTTGCATTCTGGTATTTGGCGAATCCGCCTGCTTCATACACTGCAGGAGGAGGTTTGGGAATCCCCGCAAATGCCACCGGATTAATGGTAGGTTTTGATATTTTCAACAACTCTACAGAAGCTCAGATGAGTAAAATACACGTTTTGTATGGTGTAAATAATACAGCTGGATCAAATATCGAATACAACAACACAGCAGGAAGTACATTTCATACACCCGATCTTATTGCTACACAACCTTTTGTAGGCCCCAATTACAAACATGTAGAAGTTCAAGGTCAGGTAAATCCCGCTAACTTAAATAACTGGATCATTACCATCAAAATAGATAATGTGACCGTGGTCAATCAATCATTTGCGCCCTCTGGAGCTGCAGTTGGGATGACACAGGGATATTTTGGTTTCTCTGCATCTACAGGTGCAGCAAGCGCAAGACATTCTGTAAAAAATGTAAAAGTTTATACAGATAAAGTGAGTCTTTTACAAAATTCTGCCACTCAAACATATTGCCCAAATCCTACGACAGGACTTGCTACAGCAAATTTAAATCTGTTCAATTCGCAATTCGTAGCCAACCCTTCCAATTACACAATCACATATTCTGTAGGAGGAACTCCGATTACGAACCCTACAAACTATCAATTCAGTGCGAACACAACAGTAAGTGTTTCAGTAAAAGATAATTCGGGACTGTTATGTGATAATCCAGACGGACAAATACAACTATCACTATCGCCATTCACGGCAACCAACACTACGATTTCTGAATGTAACAATAATAATTCTGCTACAGCAACATTTAATCTTACCTCAGCAAACGTAAGTTCTGTACCGGGAATTACCAAAAAGTATTTCAGAACAATGGCAGATCTCAATGCAGGAATTAATGAGATCACTAATCCAACAGCTTTTATTTCGGGACCTACAACGGTCTATGTAAAAGTTACAACTCCACAAGGTTGTACAGGTACAGCACAAATAGTATTGACTTTTCTCCCACTTCCTGTGGTGAACGATGCCACTTTACAAGCTTGCTCTATCGAAACTACACCTACATTTGGTTTATTTAATTTAACCTCAGCAAATGTAACTTCAGAAACAGTTATAACAAAGAAATTCTATACTACTTTAGCTAATGCTTTAGCTGAAACCAACGAAATTCAAAATCCTATTTTATATATTTCTACAAGCACAGATGTTTATGTAAGAGTAACATCAACCAACAATTGTTTTATTATTAAAAAGATAACCCTGAAAGTAATCACTCCTGTAAAATCTACCGTTTTAAAAGATAAAATTATCTGTATCGACGAAAGAACAACTCTGGACGCAGGACCCGGCTTTGATGAATACGAATGGAGTACCGGCGCAACCACCCAATCAATACAAGGTGTACCTGTAGGAACTTATTGGGTAAAATTAAAAACAGGAAACTGCTATATTACACAAACAGTAACCGTAAAATCAGCTTCCAATCCTGTGATTTCAAGTCTGGATATTACAAACAACACTATTACCGTAAATGTCGAGGGCGGAACTGCACCTTATCAATATTCTTTAGATGGTATTAAATGGCAGAATTCTAATATTCTTACAGGATTGCCAAGAGGCGAAAATAAAATATTTGTAAAAGATTTTTACAATTGCGAACCGGTACATGTACAAATCACTGTTCCCAATCTTCTGAATGTGATTACGCCTAATGGAGATAACATCAATGATTTCATTGATTATACTGCTTTAGCATACAAGAAAAACTTAGTCTTCACAGTATATGACAGATACGGAAATAAAAAATTTGAAGCCGATAAAATGAGAAACTTCAAGTGGGACGGAACTTCAGGCGGTAAAAAAGTAATGACAGGAACTTATTGGTATACCATCACCTGGAATGAAAATGATAAAAACAATACTCAGACCTCTTATAATGGATGGGTACTCGTAAAAAATATAGAATAATTTTTTTTCACTTTTTAAATTATATGAAACCATTCCAATGAAAAGGAATGGTTTTTTATTTATGCAATTAAAACAGATATTTTAGAACAAAACTCTCTTTATTAATATTCAATTCTTAAATTTGTCTTTATGAATTATTTAGAGGCTTTAAGCAGAAGATACTCTGTAAAAAAATTTAATCCCGAATTAATCATTCCGCAGGAAACACTTCTCAATATTCTTGAGGCAGGAAAACTGTCGGCAAGTTCGATGGGTTTACAGCCTTACAAAATTTTGATAGTAGAAAGCAAAGAGATGAAAGAAAAGCTCATCCCGGCATTTTACAACCCTTCCCAAATATCCACTTGCTCGCATCTTATTGTAATCAGTACGAAAAAAACAATTGAGGAAAATTACATTCACGGATATTTTAGCCATATTTCAGAAGTAAGAGATGTGCCTTTGGAAAATCTGAATCTTTTTAAGAAAAGCATCAATCAATACATTACTCAGAAATCTCATGACGAAATTTTTAACTGGGCAGAAAAACAGTCTTACATCGTTTTGGCAAATCTAATGTATGCTGCAGCAATGGAAAATATAGATACCTGTCCTATGGAAGGTTTCAGACAAAATCTTTTAGAAGAAATTTTAGATATCGATACCGAACAGGAAAAAATAACAGTAACACTTGCTTTAGGCTTCAGATCTAATGAAGACGAGTTTCAGCACATGAAAAAAGTAAGAAAACCAAACGAAAAATTGTTTAAATTTATTTAATTAAACGATTGTCTTAAAGCAAGAATATGATAAAAGCGGATGTATTAGTTATTGGTTCCGGAATCTCGGGACTTTCTTATGCCATAAAAATCTCAGAACAGCTTCCCGATGCAAAAATAATTATTGTCACAAAATCTGACGAAGACGAAAGCAATACAAAATATGCTCAAGGCGGTTTAGCAGTCGTTACAGATTCTAAAAATGATAATTTCGAAAAACATATCGAAGATACAATGCGTGCGGGAGATGGAGAAAACAAACGTGATGTGGTAGAAATGGTCGTAAGAGAAGCACCTGCAAGATTTAACGAAATTGTAGAATGGGGTGCTAATTTTGATAAAAAAAATGGTGAATTTGCTTTAGGACGAGAAGGTGGACATACAGAAAACCGAATTGTGCATCATAAAGACATTACGGGTTTTGAAATAGAAAGAGCATTACTGGCAACTGCTAAAAGCAGTCCGAATATTGAAATTCTTGACCATCACTACGTTATAGACATCATCACTCAGCATCATGTTCCCGGAAAAGAACTGAACGAGGGAGAAATCAATTGTTATGGCGCTTATATTTTAGATGAAAAGTCTAAAACCATTAAAAAAATCACATCAAAAATCACTTTAGCGGCAACAGGAGGAGCAGGACACGTTTATAAAAACACCACAAATCCGGTAATTGCAACAGGAGACGGAATTGCTTTTGTTGCCCGCGCAAAAGGGAAAGTTACGAATATGCAGTATTATCAGTTTCATCCAACTGCGTTATACAGCAAGTTAGACGGAATGCTTTTTTTAATCTCTGAAGCTGTACGTGGTGACGGCGCAAAATTGAGAACGAAAAAAGGTGAAAAATTCATGCACAAATATGACGAGCGTGAAGAATTAGCCTCAAGAGACATTGTTGCAAGAGCAATTGATGCAGAAATGAAAGTGACCGGAGACGAGTTCGTAGGATTAGACTGTAGAGAAATGGATCATGAGAGATTTCTGGAACATTTCCCTAACATTTATAAAAAATGTAAGGATGAGGGAATAGATCCTTTTACCCAATTGATTCCCGTTGTTCCTGCTTGTCATTACCTTATGGGAGGAATTGAGGTAGATAAAGACGGGCAATCTTCTATTAATAATTTATTTGCTGTAGGAGAATGTACCAATTCGGGACTTCACGGAGCCAACAGATTAGCTTCAAACTCTCTTCTTGAAGGTTTGGTTTTCGGTCATAATGCAGCTATGAAAACTGTAGAATTGTTACAAACAAACAATTTTAATTTTGAAGATCTGAAAGCCGTTCCGGAATGGAATGAAGAAGGAATGAAAATTATTGACGAAATGGTAATCGTTTCATATCTCAGAAAACAGCTTCAGGAAATGATGAGTGACCTTGTAGGGATCGTTAGAAGCAATAGACGCTTGAAAATGGCTCTCCAAAAGCATCAGGAAATTGCTGCTGCAGTTGATGAGATTTACCATTACTCTATTTTATCACCTCAACTTTCAGAATTACGAAATTTAACAACTGTTGCATACCTCATCATCACCCAATCGATGGAAATGACAAAAAATAAAGGCGCATTTTACAATAAAGATTTAGCTTAAAAAAGTTTTAAAGCAAAGATCAATGGGAATATTCAGTTTGAGAATTTTGACAATTGTTAATATTTTATACTTCCTAAGGGGATTAATGCTAACAATTGTTTTTGGAATCTTATGGCTTCTTCTTTTCGTTTTAAAACATAACAGTTTAGGCTATTTTATGGGATGGGGATTTCTTTTCCTTTCCGTATTTTTAGGAAAAGATCTATTTAATTATTTAAAAAAAATCATTATTTCTAAAACAAAATATCCGCTTCCTTTAAATCTACTATGCAACATTATTGGGTTGGGAAAATCTTATCATTTTGGAAAATATAAATTTGATTTAGATGAAATTATTAACGATAATAAACTTCCTTCATTAACAATCATCAATATCCTGTTTTACAATTCAACAAAGACAAAATCCTCTTTCATAATCAGGAATATGACTGGAAAGATTTCCGCTGGAAATACTTTTTCTATTCAGAAAATCCTAATGCATACAAACCACAAGGTGAATATTTAATAGAATTTACAGGTACCAACCGAGATAATATACGAATTAAAAACAAAATAAAATTCGAAAAAATAAAAGCTAAAGAAAATGAAGTAATTTTGCTTTTCGTAATTCATGATTTGGTATTCGGAAACAAATCATCTTACTATTACTAAAATTAAAAATATGAAAAGACCCAACTACGTAACCGATAAAGTTTTAAAAAAATTCATCAAAAATGCTTTGGAAGAAGACATTAAAGATGGAGATCACTCTACATTGTCTACGATTCCCAATGATTTGGAACAAAGCGCAAAACTTCTGGTAAAAGAAAATTGTATTTTGGCAGGTGTTGAATTAGCTGAAATTATTTTCAAAACATTTGATAAAAATCTTACAGTAGAAAAATTTATTAAAGATGGTGACACTGCGAAAGTAGGCGACGTGGCTTTTATCGTAACCGGAAGTGCAAGATCCATTCTATCTACAGAAAGATTGGTTTTAAACTGCATGCAAAGAATGAGCGGCATCGCGACACTTACACAGGATTGGGATTCAAGATTGATTGGTACAAAAACTAAGCTTCTGGACACCAGAAAAACCACTCCAAACTTCAGAGTTTGCGAAAAATGGGCTGTTGCAATAGGTGGCGGAACCAATCACAGATACGGTTTGTATGACATGATTATGCTGAAAGACAACCACATCGACTACAACGGAAGTATTACAAATGCCGTAAAAATGGCTAAAGATTACGTAAAAAAGACTAAGAAAAAACTTAAAATAGAAGTCGAAACCAGAAACTTAGAAGAAGTTCAGGAAGCCATTAATGCAAAGGTAGACAGAATAATGCTTGATAATATGGATGTGAATATCATGAAAAAAGCAGTTAGATTAATTAATGGTTCTTGTGAAAGTGAAGCTTCTGGAGGAATCACAAGAGATCAGTTAAAAGAAATAGCTACTACAGGAGTTACCTATATTTCTGCAGGAGCCCTTACCCATTCAGCAAAAAACATTGATTTAAGTTTAAAAGCACTTAAATAATATTATGCATTTCATAAAAATAAGGTTCAATTTTTAAATATCGAATAATATGATATTTTTCATCTTAAAATTGGAAAACATCACAATCGCCTGATAAACAACAAAATAACCATTATTAAGATTGATTAAAAATTAACATTAAGTTAATAATAGTTAAAGTTTATTTGTCGAATTTTGCAAAAAATTAATTCTAACTATTACTTAAGATTATGAAATTAATCAACAAATCGATGCTTACTGCGATAATCACATTATCTACAGCAAGCGTTTATTATGCACAGCAGACTCGTGATACTGTTGACACAAGGTCAAAAGACATCGAGCAAGTTGTAATCACTGGTGTTGCCGATCTTGCAAAAGATAGAAAAACGCCGGTTGCAGTTTCAAATATTAAAGCTGCACAAATCGTTGAAAGATTAGGTAACCAAGAACTTCCAGAAATTCTTAACACAACTCCTTCTGTTTATGTTACTAAAGGTGGTGGTGGATTCGGTGATGCCGTTATAAGAGTAAGAGGTTTTGGTAATTCAAATACCGCAGTAATGATTAACGGTATGCCCGTGAATGATATGGAAAACGGAGCCGTATATTGGTCAAACTGGGCTGGTCTTTCTGATGTAACTTCAGATATTCAAGTACAAAGAGGTCTTGGTTCTTCCAAATTAGCTATTGCTTCTGTCGGTGGGACTATGAACTACATCACTAAGGCATCTGATAAAAAGAAAGAAGGTATTGTAACATTAGGAATAGCTAATGACGGATATCTAAAAACTTCATTCGCTTATAATACTGGGAAATCTAAAACAGGATGGTCTTCTTCGTTCCTATTAGGTAGAACAGCAGGAGCAATGTATGCTAATGGAACCAATTTTGAATCATATAACTATTATTTTGCTTTAGGTTACCAACCAAATGAAAAGCATGATTTGCAATTTACATTCACAGGAGCACCTCAATGGCATAACCAAAACTTTACCAATACGATCCAAACTTACATAAAATATGGTAAAGATGGTGAACCAAACAGAAAATACAACTCGAACTGGGGTAATTTAAATGGTGAAGAATTCTCTACAAATACAAACTATTATTCAAAACCAATTGCATCTATTAACTGGGACTGGAAAATTTCAGAACGCTCTAAATTATCTACTGTTGGATATGGATCTTGGGGTAGAGGTGGTGGAACTGGCTTTCTAGGAAGTATTAACGGAAAAACAGTTTTTAACTTAGCAAAAACTGCTGATGGTCAAATGAGATGGGATGATATTGTAAGATGGAACCAAGGACAAGTAGTTTCAGACTTTACAGTAGGTAATACTACAAATGCTCCAGCAAATGCTACACCTGGTATTGCAACAAGAAGTAATGGTTTAGTAAGAAGAGCACATGTTAATTCTCATGACTGGTATGGAATTTTATCAAATTTCCAGCACAAAGTAAATGAAAACTGGAATTTCCAAGTTGGAATTGACGCTAGATATTACTATGGATATCACCCAGGGGTAGTCAGTGATTTCTTAGGAAACAAAGAATACCGTGAAAATCTAAATTTAAATTCTCAGCCTTTCTATACTGTAACACAGGCTTACAATGCTGTACCATCTGCTAATCCTTTTGTGAAAGCAATTAAAGATGACTCTCAGATTGCTAGCAGAAATTATGATGGTGAAGTTTTATGGTATGGTGGTTTTGGACAAATTGAATACTCCAATGATAAAATCTCCGCATTTGCTCAAGGATCAGTATCTAATCAAGGTTTCCAAAGAATCGATAACTGGATAGTTGACGGAGTTACAAAACAACCAAGTGCTACAACAGGTCAAGTGGTGAACAGAAAGACTGGATTTAAAGATATCTTAGGGTATAATGTAAAAGGAGGCTTGAACTATAATGTTAATGACCAACATAATGTGTTTGGAAATATTGGTTATTATTCTAGACAACCTTTTTTCACTGCAGTTTATCCAAACAACCAGCAAGTAGTAAATCCTAATTTAACAAATGAGAAAATATTCTCTGCAGAACTAGGATATGGTTTTAGATCTTCAAATTTCAGAGCTAATGTTAACCTATACAGAACTTCGTGGGCAGATAGATTTCAAAGAAGAACCGGTTTAACAATTCCAGATGGTAATGGAGGAACTTTCCAGAATGCTTATGCAGAAGTAAACGGTATCACCGAGGTTCACTCTGGAGTTGAATTTGAAGGATTCTATAAAATTGGGCAATACCTTGAGCTAGAAGGTATGTTCTCTATGGGAAATTGGGAGTATAAAGGTGATGCGTCTAGTACATCTTATGACGAAAATAACAACCCAATCAATTTATCAGCAGGATCAAACATTGCGACATTGGCATTAGATGGTGTAAAAGTAGGTGATGCTGCTCAAATGACCGCTTCATTCACAGCAATTTTAAAACCAGTACAAGGACTAAGATTTTACGCTAACTGGAGATACGCAAATGATTTATACGCTGGATTTAACGTAAATGATTTTGACAACTCTAGAAACACAGCTACTTTCAGAGCGCCAGCAACAGAATTTGGAGCATTAGAATTGCCAGATTTTCATCTATTTGACATAGGTGCATCTTATGTATTCAAATTGAAAAGCGGACAAAGCTTCACGATAGGAGCAAATGTTTACAACTTATTTGATACAACATATATTTCAGAGGCTACAACAAATATCCATGCTAATCAAACAAGAGAAAACTTTGCAGCAGGTACGAGCGGAACAACCGCATACAACAATTATATTGCTGCAGGACAATGGAATGGGATTAGCCAGCAAAACCAAGTTTACTTCGGTTATGGAAGAACATGGTCTACAACTTTAACTTTTAGATTCTAATAAATTCACTTTTATTAAATACTAAATCCCAGCTTTATCGCTGGGATTTTTTTATATTTGCAATCAACTAAAAATATACATTATGGATTTCAACTTTATGCTTCAGGCGCACCGTGGTTTTGCTTACCTTATCTTATTGGCAACTGCCGTTTTTGTGATAGCACTTTTGGCAACTATGTTCGGATACTCTGGGAAAATCTCTAAGCTTTTAAGAAAATCTACATTGTTTACCATGATATTCTTTCATACCCAAGCTTTAATCGGGCTCATCATGCTTTTCTTCTTTTCACCGGGATTTAAAGCAGCCAAAGAAGCGGGAACTTTAATGAAAGATGCCGTTTCTCGAAATACTTATGTAGAACATCCTACAGCAATGATTATTGCTGCAGTTTTATTAACTATTCTAAACAAGAAATTTAAAACAAACGATAAACTTCAGATGAGTTGGGTAATCATAGCTTTTGTTGCGGTTGCTTTAATGCTTTGGGCGTTCCAATGGCACAGACTTTTTGGAGCATAAAAAATAAAATGATAAGTTATAAATCATAAAATATGAGTTATACTTTTCTAATCTTTTAATCTTTAAATATTTTAATTAAATCAATGAAAGTAGCTGTAGTAGGTTCAACAGGAATGGTTGGACAAGTGATGCTTAAAGTTCTCGAAGAGAGAAACTTCCCTGTAACAGAATTAATTCCGGTAGCTTCGGAAAGATCTATTGGTAAACAGGTGAAGTATAAACAGGTAGATTATACTATCGTAAGCATCGACGACGCTATAGCTGCCAAACCGGATATTGCCATTTTCTCAGCCGGAGGTTCAACATCTTTAGAGTACGCTCCGAAATTTGCTGAAGCAGGAATTACGGTAATTGACAATTCTTCAGCATGGAGAATGGATCCTACCAAAAAATTAGTTGTTCCAGAAATCAATGCAGATGTTTTAACGAAGGAAGATAAAATTATTGCCAATCCTAACTGTTCTACCATTCAGTTGGTCATGGTTTTAGGTCCGTTGAATAAAAAATACGATTTAAAAAGAGTAATTGTTTCAACTTATCAGTCTGTAACAGGAACCGGTAAAGCTGCTGTAGATCAATTGAACGGAGAAATTTCTGGTGATGATTCTGTTGCAAAAGTTTATCCTTATCAAATCTTTAAAAATGCATTGCCACACTGTGATGTTTTTGCAGATGATGATTATACGAAGGAAGAAATCAAATTAATGAAAGAGCCTAAAAAGATTTTGGGTGATGATACATTTAATTTAACAGCAACTGCGGTAAGAGTTCCGGTACAGGGAGGTCATTCTGAAAGCGTAAATATCGAATTTGAAAACGAATTTGAATTAGACGAAGTAAGAAAAATATTATCTGAAACTCCGGGTGTTATCGTGATGGATAACGTAAAGAACAACGAATATCCTATGCCACTCTATTCCGAAGGAAAAGACGAAGTTTTCGTAGGAAGAATACGAAGAGATCTCTCGCAACCCAAAACGCTCAATCTATGGATTGTAGCAGACAATCTGAGGAAAGGCGCTGCAACAAACGCAGTACAGATTGCAGAATACTTAGTAGCAAACAACTTAGTATAAACTAACAAAAAAGAAAAGAGTCTCCAAAAGAGATTCTTTTTTTTATCGAATATTTTGTTTGGGTAAATAGCTTTAAATATAAGTCCCAAATGCACAACTTCATAAAGCGATAGAATAAATTCTGTCAACATATAGAGAAACAAAAATGCCAACAAAAAAACTTAATAAAGATAAAATAGGTTTCCAAAAACTGATTGCCATTTTCGGGATCATTTTATTCGTAGCCAAAATCATAGCATGGAAACTTACCAATTCCGACTCTGTTTTTTCAGATGCCATGGAAAGTATTATAAATGTTATCAGTGCTTTTATGGGATTATATTCATTGTATTTAGCATCAAAACCAAAAGATGAAGATCATCCTTATGGTCACGGTAAAGTAGAATTTGTAACAGCAGGTATAGAAGGCTCTCTTATTGCGATTGCAGGAATTATGATTATCTATGAAGGAATCAACAGTTTAGTAGTCGGAAGAGTTTTAAAGGGGCTCGACTGGGGAATTGCCATTATTGCTGCCACAGCATTAGTCAACTATTTGTTAGGATATATTTCCATCAAAAAAGGAGAAAGAGAAAATTCAATCGTTCTTATATCTTCTGGGAAGCATTTGCAGTCAGACACGATCACCACTTTAGGCGTTGTTATCAGTTTAGTTGTGGTTTACTTTACGAGAATTTATTGGATAGATTCCGTAGTAGCTTTAGGTTTTGGCTTTTACATCATCTTTGTAGGTTATAAAATCGTCCGCAAATCGCTGAGCGGAATTATGGATGAGCAAAATCCCGAACTTCTCAACAACATTATCGATCTATTGGAAAAGAACAGACATACAGAATGGATTGATATTCACAACATGAAGATACAGCAGTTTGGTTCTTCGCTACATATTGATGCACACATCACTTTGCCTTACTATTACAGCTTGAGAGAGGCACACAACGAGATGGAAAACGTCATTTTGCTCTTAGCAAAAAACACTTCTAGAACAGTAGAATTTAATTTCCATATGGATGACTGTAAAACCATTTCTTGTCCGGTTTGCCAGATTATGGATTGCCCCGTAAGAAAACAACCATTTGTAAAAAAAGTGAAATGGACTGCCGAAAACGTAACAAGAATTGAGAAACATACGGTAGAATGATTTCTTGTAGAAAGCAATTTCGTTAATTTTCCTTTAACATCTGCTTTCTGTAATAAAACAGTGGTACAATCAAAAGTAAAATCAAAGGCTGAATTACAAACCTTCTCATGTAAAAAGAGAAAAGGTATCCTATTTCAAATTGGTTATAAATACAGTAAAGATAGATAGGAAATGTAATGGCGAAAATAATCGTGATTAAAACCGCTCCTTGCATCGTCCATTCTTTGTTTTTAAATAAAAAATGAATGATAATACAGGAGAAAAAAAGATTGAGTATAAATCTGAAAAGATGACTTACAATAAGTTTTCCCCATTCAAATTGCGGAAGAGAAATGTTTTTATTGGCTTCATGAAAATAATTCAGAAAAGGATCATAGAAAATTGCATCTTCCAGCATTCGCACACCAACGAGTCCGCAAAATCCTGCTAAAACAAGAAACCAATTAAGAATTTTCATTTTTTAAAGCAAAAAATTTAATCCATACCAACCAAAGAATAATCACACTTCCGTAGATAATGGCAGGAAAAAGGTAATCATGGGCCATTTTATTGTATTCCTGATAATCTCGTGTTACTATATTTAATCCAACAATCCTGAAAACATTCATCACATATAACGCCAAAAGACTTACTGCTACAAAAACGAAAGTTTTAGCTCCTTTATAAAAAGCAAAAATAAAAGATACGAACAGAATAATAACAGAAACTGCATTACAGCCTTCTACCATTCTTGTTACATATTCTTTCTTCACATAAAAATAAACCTGCTCATTGGGAATATCGTCGTACAATAACGTCGGGTAACCGAGTTTATTTTGAATAAACATCACATGATCCGCAATTACACGTGAAAAAGGATCCAGACCTTGAGCCTTAAAACTATTGAGATAAAACTGATAACCAAACAGCAACACCAGATAAATGATGATGAAGCGCAGTAAGATTCCCAATATCGGTTTGAAGTCCTTTAGCATAATACAAAGATAGAAAATAGAACGTAAATTAGTATATTTGTTACCTATTATGACTTCTGAAAAGGCAAAAATATTTTTTGAAAAACATTTTGGTGAAAAATCAACAGAATTTATCACCTTAGCTCAAAGCGGTTCTGCAAGAGTGAATTTTCTGGCTAAAAATCAAAACAATTCTTACATTATTACTTACAACGAAAATATTTCGGAGAATGAAAGTTTTCTGTATTTTTCTGACGTTTTTTCAGATTTAAATCTCAATACACCGAAGATTTTTAAAATTTCTGAAGACCGCAAAATGTATATTCAGGAATATTTGGGCAGCAAAACGCTTTCTGAAGTGATTGCTGAAGAAGGCTTATCCGAAAATGTAAAATCTTTGGTAAAGCAGACTTTGGAAAAACTTTTTCAGCTACAGACAAAAACGCAGGATAAAATTGATTTTACCAAAACTTTTGAATACGAAAGTTATGATGAACTGCCTGTAATGCACGATTTGTATTATTTCAAAAATTTTATAGCAGATGTTCTGGAAATAGAATATCATAAATCTACGCTCTTAAAGGAATTTAAAAAAATCATTACACTCATAGAAAATCTGGAACCGAAAGGTTTAATGATCCGCGATTTTCAGGCTAGAAACATGATGGTAAACGAAAAAAACGAAGTTTCATTTATCGATTATCAGTCTGCAATGAGAGGATCTTTAATGTATGACGTGATTTCTTTCCTTTTTCAGGCAAAAGCAAATTTCCCTGAAGATTTTAAAAGTGAAATGCTCGAATTTTACATTCAGCAATTTGATAATAAAGAAATTCAGACTCAACTCAGAAGCTCTATCAAACCTATTCAAATGATGAGATTTTTGCAGGTTTTGGGCGCTTATGGCTTCCGTGGACTGATTCAAAGAAAAGAACATTTTATCGCAAGTATAGATAAAGGAATTGAAAACATCACCAATTTCATAAAAGATTGGGAAGAAATAAAAAATTATCCCGAACTGAAAAAGGTAATAGAACAGCTGAGTTTAGATAAAATTAAATTTAAAATTGAAGAAATTTTAAAACATTAAAGAATGAAAGGTTTAAGAATTATTAAGTAAAATCTAAAGATTTTGTAAGAAGGAAACTATAAATTTGTTTAAAACAAATATTACAAATGACGAAAAGACAAATTACTCAATTATCTTATGAAATTACAGGATTAGCTATTAAAGTACATAGAACATTAGGAGCCGGACTTTTAGAAAGCATCTACGAAAAATGTTTAGTACATCAAGTTACCAAAAATGGATATGATGTCGTACAGCAAATAAAAGTTCCCATAAACTATGAAGAAATTACAATCGATGCTGATTTGAGAGTCGACTTGCTTGTAAATGACTGTGTCATTGTAGAATTAAAAGCTATTGAACAATTACTTCCTATACATGAAGCACAGTTACTTACATACATGAAAATTTTAAAAAAGCCGCAAGGTCTGTTAATTAATTTCTTTACCGATAATATTACAAAATCTTTAAAACCATTTGTTAATGAATATTTCAGGACTCTACCAGATTAATCAACACTTCGCTTAATTTAGATTTATCTAAACCTTAAAATATCTTATAAACTAAAACCTATTAATGGTTCAAAAAAAAATAAAATTAAAATATGCTACACATAGACATCCACAGTTTTTCATATAAAAAAGGAGGAATACCCAAAGACGACACCGGAAACGGAGGCGGCTTCACCTTCGATTGCAGAGGAATTTTAAACCCCGGAAGAGTGGAAGAATATAAAATACAAACCGGAAACGACATCGGCGTTCAGGAATATCTTGAAACTAAAACAGATATGCCGAAGTTTCTGGAATTGGTAAAAGGTATCGTTTCTATCAACATCGATAATTATTTAGGAAGAGGTTTTGAAAATCTCCAGATCAATTTCGGATGTACGGGAGGACAACACAGATCGGTGTATTCAGCTATTAAAATTGCCCATTTTATTGAAGAAAAATACGGAGAGCAAGTAGAAATAAGCCTTCATCATGATGAGCAGCATCAACTTAATCATAAGTAATGAATAATGTGCAATAAGTAATATTTAATCTTATTATTTATATTCAAATTACTCATTAACAATTACTCATTACCCATATTTATGAAGGCATTAATTTTTGCAGCCGGAAAAGGAACCCGCTTAAAACCTTTTACAGATCATCATCCAAAAGCTTTGGCAAAAGTAAATGGCATTCCGCTTCTGGAAAGAAATATTATGTATCTGAAAGGTTTCGGAATTACAGATTTTGTAATTAACGTGTATCATTTTGGTGATCAAATCATAGATTTCCTTAAGAAAAACAACAATTTTAATTGTAATATAGAAATATCAGATGAGTCTGAAGAACTTTTAGAAACAGGTGGTGGTTTGATTTTTGCTAAAAAATTTCTGGATCACGGTGAAGATTTTTTGATAATGAATGCAGATATTCTTACGGATATTAACATTAATAATTTGGTGGAATACCACAAAAAAATCAAAGATTTTGCTACTTTAGCAGTCTCAGACAGAGAAAGCTCGCGAAAATTATTGTTTAATAACGATATGGTTCTAAGAGGATGGCTGAATGTACAAACTGGCGAACAGCGTTTAGCAGAGTTTAACAAGGGATTCAAACCTTATGCATTCAGTGGTGTTCACTGCATAAATCCTATTATATTCGATAAGATAAAAAGAACAGGAAAATTTTCTGTGATGGAAGAGTATCTGGATTTGATGCAGACCGAAAAGATTCATGGCTTTCTGCACGACAGTATACTTATCGATGTGGGAAGACCGGCATCTGTAATAGAAGCTGAAAAATATTTTAAATAAAAGACAAATGGAAATCGAAGGAAACAAAGATGAAAGCTTACAAAATCCCGAATTAAATATTAACGATTCAATATTACACAATAGTTTCAGACAAAAAACTTGGGACGAAATCGTTACCAAAGATAGCTGGATGGTTTTCAAAATCATGGCAGAATTTGTCGACGGATACGAAAAAATGGCTAAAATTGGTCCGTGTGTCTCTATTTTCGGATCTGCGAGACTAAAACCTGAAAGCAAATACTACGAAATCGCAGTAGAAATTGCAGAAAAAATAACAAAATTAGGATTCGGAATCATTACAGGTGGCGGACCAGGAATTATGGAAGCTGGTAATAAAGGAGCTTTTAACGCCGAAGGAAAATCTATTGGTTTGAATATTGATCTGCCTTTTGAACAACATTTCAATCCGTTCATCAGCAAAATGTATTCTCTGAATTTCGATTATTTCTTCGTAAGAAAAGTAATGTTTGTAAAGTATTCCCAGGGATTCATTGTAATGCCGGGAGGTTTTGGGACACTTGATGAACTTACTGAAGCTATTACTTTAATTCAGACGAATAAAATAGGTAAATTCCCTATCGTTTTAGTTGGCTCCGAATTTTGGGGAGGCTTATTAGATTGGTTTAAAGAAACTTTACTTAAAGAAAAAATGATTAACGCAGATGATCTGGAATTATATCGTGTGGTAGACACTGCTGACGAAGCTGTGGAACACATTAAAGCATTTTATGAGAAATATGCTGTGAATGTTAACTTTTAATTGGCATTATATTTGACCCACGTATATTTACTAAGATGATTATCAATAGAAAATAAGATGAAAAAATTTTTATATATATCGAGTATTTTATCATTATTTGTATTTATGAGTTTCATGACGGTAGATTTCTTCTCCTCAATGACGAAAGTTGATTATATTGACGGAAGCAAAACACTGAAATTCACAACAAAGATGAATACAAGCCATATTTCGGATGCAATCAAAATCAACCGCAGCACGGCAGGTTTTGAAGCCGAAGTGAAGAAATACGTAAACAACAATTTTGATGTTTATGTCAACAATTCCCCTAAAAATCTCACTTTTACAGGGAGTCAGGTAAGCGGGGAAACAGTTTGGGTATATTTTGAGACAGATGGTATTTCGGATATTAGCAGTTTGAAGATTAAAAATACAATCCTTCTAAGTGCATTTCCTAAGCAAATCAATCTGGTTAACATAGCCTATAAAGGAAACCAAAGAACAATGAATTTCCAACGCGGAAAAGAAGTGAACGAAGTTTCTTTTTAAAAAAGATTTAAATAAAATAATACTACCACTGCTTTTTGCGGTGGTTTTTTGTTAACCAAAAAGAAAGGCTGTCTTAGAAAAGACAGCCTTAATTATCATAAAGTAATCAGCTTATGGCTGAACCTGAATATTATCTAACTGAAGAGTTGTAGTAACTCCACTGCCATTTCCTGTATATTCAAATAGAATATATCCGTTGCCTGTTAAAGATGCAGGAATGTTATATGTTCCTGCTGGAGTTAAAGTCCCATAACCTGAAAGCGGTGCTGTAGGAATTGTAAAAAATGAAGTGATATCTGTTTTTGTTACAGCAGAAATATCTCCAAGTGCGGTATAATTCGTTGTATAATAAACCTTCAATGCATTACCATTCCAGAATCCAACATTAACATCAAATTTCAAAGTACTTGCAGCTGTAAAATCTACAGGTACTGCAAAATAAGTTACATAAGGACCTGAACCTGAATTTGCTCCCAATTGGATATACTTATTATTACTGAAAGTTTTCAACTGCCAATATCTGTTTCCTACCAAAGCATCATTTACATATTTAGGATAAACTTCTAGATTAGTTGGAGAATAACTTTCAAAATTTTCAAGGAAAGAACCTGAAAACGCTATAGCTGTACCTCCTTTTGGTGGCGCAGAATCTACTCTCGCTCCGGCAAAATTAAGATCGCTTGTTTTTCTGATCAACATTTGCCAGCTTGAGTTATAACGGCTTACTACAAATGTCGCATCACCATTTCCTTTCGGTAATAATTTTGAACCTTCAGAAAAGAATCCTGAATTTCTCAAAACAACATTGTTTCCCGAAGCATCTTCTAACGTTCTGTCTGTATCTGTACCGGCACCCGCAACGTAATCAATAAAAGTTTTATTTACAGGTAAAATATCACCTGAAGAAAACTGCACATTAGGAACTTTCACCAACATATTAATGTATTGCTCATTTTTTGCAACATTCAGGTTAGCTAATTCAAGAGGCTTAAGAGTAGCAACTTCAAGACCGTTACCATTACAAACTCCTGATACATATCTTGACAATAAAGATGCAGGAATTCTTCCGATAGAAAATGTAGGGTCTACAGAACCTATTTTAACGGTTCCTCTATCGAGACCAAGTCTTAATCCTTTTGCATTAATTCTAATATGTGCACCTACAGGAAAATCAGCATAGTTACTAGACTTATCAACTTCCATCTGCAAACCTACTGTAGGGTTTTCAGCTTTATCCTGAAAAGAGATCGTCTTATAGAAGTTTCCGTTTTCGTCTGAAGAAACAACATAACCATCAAAGATCTGATCGTTTGTAATTAATATATATCCTGATGCAGGAGCTTGAGCTTTGAAAGCCGCCATTGTCATCGTTGTTGCAGCAAACTTGTTATTACAGTTTACAGGTGGAGTTTCCCACTCGTCTTTCTGTACACAAGAAGTAAGAGAAATTGCAGCAAATGCAGTTCCTGTTACAATACTTAAGTATTTTTTTATATTCATCTTAATTATTTTTAAATTGTAAGTTTTTTAAAATCTGAATTGTAAGTTAACGAAGTAAGATCTTCCCTGAGTATACCAGTATTTCGGAGCAAATAACGTAAATTCTCTGTCATTATCTTGTCTGAAATCCGGGAATTTTGCATTTCTGGTTTGTTCAAAACCTCCTGTAATGTATCTTGTATTATCAAATACATTGTTAACGGTAGCAGAAATCAACACGTAATATTTACCAATTACCCAAGATTTACCCGCATTTACATTAAAGAAAAATGCAGAAGGTAATTTGTTTGGCTCTAAAACCCTTCTTAGTTCAGATTCTGAAAGATCATAATAAGGAGTTCCTGTATTATTATTCTGAATGAAAGATTCTGTTCTCACCAATGCAGAAGGATCAAGATAATTATCATCAAGATAATTCCAGTTCGCTCCTACCCACCAATATTTCGGAGAATTGTATCTCGCTCCAACTGAGTATGCCTGTTGAGGAGTTCCGCCCTGTCTGTAATTTTTGATATAAGCTTTTCCTAAATTCACATAAGAAAGACCGTTTGAGAAAGTTCCTGTTGCATCTGAAGCAAAGTAAGTTACCGGATCGTTCTGATAAGTAAATTGTCCGAAGCTTGCTAAACCTTGCAAAGATAGTGTAGGTAATACTTTTACATCTACACCCATTTCTGCACCAAGATTTCTTCTTTTCACATCAGTCATTACCTGAGTTACAAAAGCACTCTGTACAACGGTCTGGTTGCCCTGATCGTCTGCATTATTAAGCTGAATACCATCTGCAAAGAATCTCTGTACAGAAGTTTCGTTGCTTGAATTGATCAAATATCCTGTTAATCTCAATTTTAAGAAAGGTGATGAAATTACATAACTAAGATCATTCGCATTGATCACCATATTCTGAACATTTGGAGCTACAGAACCGTTTACTCTTGGATTAATAAATAAATCTTCTAAGTATGGAGTTTGTGAAAAGTAAGCACCGTTATAAACAAGGAAGTTTCTTCCGTTTAATTTATAAATTGCCTGACCTTTCAAACCATAATTCCAGAAGTTGTAATCCTGACCTTTTCCGAATGAATCTTTGTATAAATAATGATTGAACAAACCTTCTCTGCTTGAAGAAGAATATCCTGCCATCGCAGAAACGAAAACATCAAATTTCCCTGTAGAAAATTTAAGTCCCGGATTAATCTTAAATTCCTGTCTTCTGAAGATATAATCGTAAGTCATTTTGTCACCTACTCTTTTTGCTACGTCTGTTTCCCCATCATTGAATAATCCTGATTTCCCAGGCTGGTTGGTAGCAGCAAAAGGATCACGGTTTAATACAAAATCGGCTCCTAAAAGATCATTCACTTCTCTGTATTGCTCAGAACGATAATTCTGATAAGATAAGTTTAATAAAAATTTAGTTGTATCATTAAAATTGTGAGTAAAATGTGTTGCAGCATTGAAGATTTTATCATCACTTACGTCATTTACAAGATAATATAAAGCTCTTTTTCCTGTTTGTCCGTAATACGTTCCGGCAGGTTGCTGCATATTTCTTCTGTAAAGATTATCCCAATTTAACTGAGTGACATTCGGATCTGCATTTTGCCAAGCTGCTAAAGAAGTTTGATAAGCATCCTGAGCTGTTGTCTGTGATCCACCTTGAGGAGGTATAACCGATGCATTCGGATCTAAAGAATCGTAATAACTTGGTAAATTTCTGTAGTAAGTAGGTGAAGGGTTTTGTACATTCTGCCAATCTAAACGAGAACCTTTATCTTTACCGAACTGATAAGAAACAGAAGTCCATAAATTTGATTTTTTATCTATTTTCCAGAAGTCCTGAAGCTGGAAAATTGGCTGGAAACCTTTTCTTACTCTTTCACTTCTTTGTTTTCCATCCTGATATCCCCAATACGAGTTGTAATGTACTCCTCTGTAATCATAAACTTCCTGTGTACTCGGACTTGCTGTAGATCTTCTGTAAGGAGCAGCAATGAAATTAAACGTCATGCTGTGCTTATCATTAAACTTTTTTTCAACTCCCAAATATGCACCGTAAGCATCATAAAAAGTACCTTCCTGAATTCCTTCTTCCGCCCATCTTCTTGCACCCATTATAGTAAACGCCCAACCTTTGCTGTTCATTCCGGAGCTGTATCTCAAAGATGTTCTGTTTCTGTAATTTCTGTTGGTAAGAGATTGTGTAAACTGAAATCCTTTTCTGTATTCGCTTGCTTTGGTGTTTTTGTAAATAACAGAACTGTTACCACCAAAAGCATATTCTGAAGGAGCGTGATTTTGAGAAATTTCAGGGTATCTTGTAATTTCATTAAGACCTCCCCAGTTTCCAAAATCTACGTTTCCGTTATCAGATTTAATCATGGATACACCATTCAGCATGGTTTCCCCCATTCTACCATCGATTCCTCTTGGTCTGAACCAATAAAAACCTAAATCAAAAGCAGCAATTCTGCTGAAAACATCCATTGAAGACTGAAGTAAACCTACAGTTGATGCCTGACTGCTATTGTCTTCATCGTCATCACTTTCAATGATTGCCAATCCCTGATCTGCACTTGTGAGACTAGAATTCAAGGTAAGAACTCCTAGATCCTTCCTTTTTTCATCACTGGTCACATCAAACTCCATTACTTTTGTTTCGTAATTGGGTTTTGTTATCACCAATTGGTAATGTCCCGGCATTAAATCGACTAATTGAAAATAACCGATTTTGTCTGCCGTCACATCATTCTCTGATCCTTTTACATCTACTTCCGCCTGCTCAATAGGTTTTCCCTGAGCATCTTTTAAATATGCAAAAACCGTAGTCTGTGCAAAATAAAAAGATGCAGGAAGTAAAGTAAATAAAGATACTAATGATAGTTTTTTAATCATGCGTATATATACTTTGTTTTAATACTTTTAATCTTAGTTTTCAATGGGTTAAAAACTTTGGGGGCACAAATTTAATAAAAATTTACAGTTAATAATTTTTTTAACATTATAATTTGTTAATATTGTTAAATTTCTATAATGTATCACAAATACAATTAAAATTCAGATCATAAATTTACATTTAATTAAAATGGTATGACATAAATTTAAGTAAATTTGCAAATTAAATAATGGTAATATTCTGAGATGAGAAAAATTTTAAGTCTTGTAGCGGTCATTTTTTCGATAATGGCATTTGCTCAACAAGGAAAAGTAAAAAGAGTGGCTGCTGTAGGATTTCTGAATGTAGAAAACCTTTGGGACACCATTCGTTCTGCTGACTATATAGATGGAACAAAAGATAAAACAAATCCTGCTTTTCACAGAAGCATTCCTTTAGATTCAGTTAAATTTCTGGAGGCTGAAAAATATGAAGGACAATGGAGTGACGGTCTATTAGTAGGCAAAAAAGTAGTGAGATACCAAAGTGGATCTGAGGAATTCACCCCTTCAAGCGGAAAAAACTACAATACTAAGATTTACAAGAAAAAACTGGAAAACGAAGCAAAAGTAATTTCTGAGTTAGGTTCACAATATACAAAAACTGCTCCTGCAGTAGTTGGACTTATTGAAGTAGAAAACAGACAGGTCATTGAAGATCTCATCAAAGAACCAGCATTAGCGAAATACGACTACGGAATTGTACACTACAATTCTTATGATTACAGAGGAATTGATGTTGCACTTATCTATCAGAAAAGAAGATTTACTGTAACCAATTCCCTAAAGAAAGAGCTGAAAGTATATGGTGAGGAAGGAAAAAGAGAATACACAAGAGATATTTTGGTAGTTACAGGTTTATTAGATAATGAGAAAGTAGCTTTCTTTATGAATCACTGGCCTTCAAGAAGAGGAGGTGAAGCTGCGTCTTTACCCAAAAGAAATGCTGCAGCAACTTTGCTGAAGCAACAAATGGACAGCATAAGAACTGCAGATCCTGAAACAAAACTTTTTGCCATGGGAGATTTTAACGATGATCCTGTAAGTGCAAGTTTAAAGAATTATCTAAAAGCTGCAGGAAGTGAAAAAGATTTGAACGATGAAAAGCCTTATCTAAACTTAATGTATCCTTTGTACAAAAAAGGAGTTGCTTCGTTAGCTTATCAGGATGCACCCAACTTGTTTGATCAGATTATTGTATCTAAAAATTTAGTTTTAGATAAAAATCCAAAATCCTACTCGGTTTACAAAGCAGAGGTTTTTGCTCCGCCATATTTAGTAAATAAAGAAGGAAACTATAAAGGTTATCCTTTCCGATCTTGGAATGGCGATCAGTTTACCGGAGGTTACAGTGACCACTTCCCGGCGTTTGTCATCTTACAGAAAGAACCGTAATTACAAGAATACTTTTCAACGAGTGATTTTTGTGTAACTTTATAAGTATGAAAAATTTAATCACAATATTATTCTTAGTTCTGGTTCCTTTCAGTTCGTTCGCTCAGACTACACCAAAGAATGAAAAAGAAGATCCTGTAATGAAACCTGAGAGAAATGACGATGGAGAATGGAATTTAACGGTTATTGATACTGAGTTCGATTACTTTATAAACTCAATAGCGAGACCAATGAATCAGTACCCAGAGTCTTATTTGAAAAGTAGAAATACTTCCTTGGTTAATATATGGAATTCTTATTTTCGCTCTGGAAAGTATAGAAATATAATTGAGTCATTGATTGATTATGATCCCCAAAAAAACTATGGAATCAAATTTGAATATAAATTATTTCAGGTTTTTGTTTATGTATATTGGAAGTATAATTTGAAGTTGAGTGGAATTGATGCAAGTGACACATTCAGATAACAAAAAAAAGGTTCAGAAAATTCTGAACCTTTTTTATATTAATGAAAAATAATTATTTGTTGAATAATTCTTCCACTTTATCCCAGTTCACCACATCAAAGAATGCAGTTACATAATCAGGTCTTCTGTTTTGGTAGTTTAAATAATAAGCGTGTTCCCAAACGTCAAGTCCTAAAACCGGAGTTCCTTTTACATCTGCAATCGGCATCAAAGGATTGTCCTGATTTGGAGTAGACGTCACAGATACAGAACCATCTTCATTCTTTACCAACCAAGCCCATCCAGATCCGAATCTAGTTTTTGCAGCTTCAACAAAGTCAGTTTTGAATTTATCAAATCCTCCGTAGTTTTCAATAGCAGCTTTTACACTTCCTACAGGCTCTTTGCTTCCACCAGGAGTTAGAATTTCCCAGAATAAAGAGTGGTTAAAATGACCTCCACCGTTATTTCTTACAGCAGGTTTTTCTACACCGTTTCTGCAAACATCTTCAATTGATAATTCTGAAAGATCAGTACCTTCAATTGCTTTGTTTAAATTATCAATATATGCTTGATGATGCTTTGTATGGTGGATCTCCATTGTTTTCGCATCAATTGTCGGCTCAAGAGCATCGTACGAATATCCTAATTTTGGTAATTCAAATGACATAAATTTAATTTTTAATGTTAATATGTAAATTTAGCCAATATTTAAGCCAATATCAAAAATTGCAGATTATTTTAATAAATCTTTAACATTGATGATTTTAATTTAGAACTGTTCAGTTTACAAAACAAAAAGCACAGTCCGAAATCTGTGCTGTTATAAACAATATTAACGTTATGTCTATCTATTCATAGACATTAAAAATTCTTCGTTGTTGAGAGTTCCTCTGATGTTTTTGTTGACAAATTCCATTGCCTCAATAGGATTCATTTCTGAAAGATATTTTCTGAAAATCCACATTCTTTGAGAAGTCACCTCATCCAGCAACAAGTCGTCTCTTCTTGTACTTGAAGAAACCAAATCTATGGCAGGATAAATTCTTCTGTTGGCAATTTTTCTGTCTAACTGAAGTTCCATGTTTCCGGTACCTTTGAATTCTTCAAAGATCACTTCATCCATTTTAGAACCAGTATCAATTAATGCAGTTGCAATAATAGTTAATGAACCTCCATTTTCAATTTTTCTTGCAGCACCAAAAAATCTTTTCGGCTTATGTAAAGCATTCGCATCTACACCACCGGAAAGCACTTTTCCTGAAGCTGGTGTAACGGTATTGTAAGCTCTTGCTAATCTGGTAATAGAATCTAATAAAATAACCACATCATGACCGCATTCTACCATTCTTTGAGCTTTTGCAAGAACAAGATTGGCAACTTTTACGTGTTTATCAGCAGCTTCATCAAATGTAGAAGCGATAACTTCCGCATTTACACTTCTCTCCATATCGGTAACTTCTTCAGGACGTTCGTCAATTAAAAGTACCATCATATAAACTTCAGGATGATTGGCTGCAATAGAATTTGCTATATCTTTTAGCAACATGGTTTTACCGGTTTTCGGCTGTGCAACAATCATTGCTCTCTGTCCTTTTCCGATGGGAGCAAAAAGATCCACAATTCTAGTAGACATTGTAGAATTATCCCCAGAAAGATTAAATTTCTCTTCCGGGAAAAGGGGAGTTAAATATTCAAAAGCAACACGGTCTTTGATAAATGCTAAATCTCTTCCGTTAACTTCGATTGGCTTTAGTAAAGAAAAATATTTTTCTCCTTCTTTGGGTAAACGTACGATTCCTTTTACGGTGTCTCCTGTTTTTAAGCCAAAATTTCTGATTTGAGCCGTAGAAACATAAACGTCGTCTGGTGAAGAAATATAGCTAAAGTCTGAAGAACGCAAAAACCCGTAATTATCTGGTAAGATTTCTAAAACTCCTTCGATACTTACTAATCCATCAAAATTAAATTCTTTCTTAGATTCAGCTTCCTCCTGTCTTTCAGAATTTCTGTTCTGATTTTGATTAGGATTGTTTTGATTAGAATTCTGATTTTGGTTATTGCTCTGATTTCTATTTTGAGAATTTCCGTTATTTTGCTGAGGGTGATTTGAACCTTTTTGATTTGGATTCTGGGTATGACCTTGTTGCGGTCTTTTGGGTCTTTCTTCTCTTGTTTGTGTAGGAGCCGAAGCTTGTTGAACAGGAATATCTGTATTTACAGGAGCTTCCTCTTTTTCCTGAGTTTGATTTTCGGGTGTACTTGCAGGAGTTACCCTTTTTCTTTTTTGTTTGGAAACATTTCCTGAAGGTTTTTCTTCAGTCTGTTCTTTTGGAGCTTCCGGAACGGTTGTCTCTGCAACCACTTCCTTTCCCACTTTAGCTTCTTCTGCTTTAGGCTCTTCCTCTTTAGGAGTTTCTACTTCTTTGGGAGTTTCTGAGGCAGCCTTAGTTCTTGTTGTTTTTTTGGGAGCGGCTTTTTTAGGAGCTGCTTTCACGGCTTTTGCAGCTACGGCAGGTTTCTCTTCAGTTTGGGGAGTACTTTCTGTAGTATTAAAGTAATCTTTTGCAACTTTGGGATTAGAAGCCTGAAAATCGAGAACTGCGAAGATTTTATCGTTATCTGTGCTGTTTCTAGCAACTTTAACGCCCAAATCTTTTAGAATTTTAGCCAATTCCGTTACGGACTTTGACCTTAACGTTTCTATGTTAAACATATTTAAAGTAAAAATGTAATTAGTTGTGAGTAAGAAAAGTAAGTCCGGTGACTTTTGTTTTCAAGTACATTGTATATTGCAAATCTACACTTATTTTTGAATTGTGCAAAATTTATGTTATTTTTGCTGTTGAATTTAAAGTTCTATGTTACAAAGGATACAAACTATTTGGATTTTGCTGTCAGTTTTAGCTGCAGCATTCTTGTATATTACAGGACAGGATGTAGAAGTTTTTGGTAAAACTCCAATTATCAGCATCTCATCAATTGTTTTGGTTTTAGTAGGTGCATTTAGTTTATTTAGCTTTAAAAACAGAAAAAGACAGATCATGCTGAATAACATCAGCATTATTATAAACGCTTTGTTGATTGGTATATTGGTTTACTGGGTACAAAACTTATCCGGAGGAATATATTTTCCTGAGAAGGGTATTGAGCCGATTTTCCCATTGATTGCGGTAATATGTTTGTTTTTAGCAAATATTTTTATCAAGAAAGATGAGAGGCTCGTAAAATCTGTAGACAGACTCCGATAACCTTACAATGATTTTTTTGAGTAAGAACAGCTTCTTTTTGGAGCTGTTTTTTGTTTTTATGACAACTCATTTCGCACATTTTTACAGATGTCTAAGTTTTATTTTAAATTTGCTAAATAGCTACTGAAACTTACATAAGTTTTCATTAAAATTACTTCTTTGCAACATTTCAGATAAAACTACGACAGATTCACTAAAAATAAACCTCTACATGAAAAAACTAACGTATCTAATTCTAACTTTTTTCTCAACAACAGCCTTCGCACAGGAAGTTACACAAGACAGAGTAAAATCCGTCATCTCCACACTCGCTTCCGATGAAATGAAAGGTCGTGAAATAGGAACTCCTGAAAATGAAAATGCTGCCAATTACATTGCTAAACTTTTTAAAGAAAACAATCTGGAATACTGCACCGGTGATTCTTATCTTGTTCCTTTTGACTACAAAGGAAAAACAGTGTATAATGTCTGCGGAATCAAAAAGGGAAAATCTGAAAAAAAAGTAGGATTTTCCGGGCATTTTGATCACATCGGGGTAAGCAAAAGAGGAGGTGAAGACACCATCTATAACGGTGCCGATGATGACGCAAGCGGAATTACAACTCTGGTAGGAATTTCTGACTATTTTAAAAACAAAAAGCCTGAATTTTCTATGGTTTTCATGGCTTTTAACGGTGAAGAAAAAGGAATGCTGGGTTCTACAGCGATTGCCGCAGATAAAAATTTAGATAAAATTTACAGTAATCTTACAGCACTTTTTAATTTTGAAATGGTGGCCACAGAATCTGAATTTGGTAAAAATGCGGTTTTCATCACTGGTGACGAATTTTCTGATCTTGATGAACTGATGAATAGTCATTCTGAAAACGGATTAAAAATACATCCTGATCCTTATGCATCCGAACAGTTATTTTATCGTTCGGATAACGTAAGTTTTGTAAAGAAAAAAATTATCGCTCATTCTATTTCTACCGCAGATATGAGCAAAATAAAGCATTACCATCAAGTTAATGACGACATAAGTGTTGTAGATTTTGAAAATCTCACCCAAATTATCAACAGTTTTGGAAAGACTTTAGAAAAATTAACCCCGAAAAACTTCAATCCAAAGTATAATGATAAAGTAAAATTCAATTAAAAACGTCTTATCATTATATTTTAATTAATTTTGCTATCCAATTTTATTGAATGAACGAATATAAAAAAATACTAAAATTCGCAAAACCTCATCAGAAATTCATCTACGGAAGTTTGTTTTTCAACCTTTTGTATTCATTTTTTCAGATCGCTTCATTAGGAGCAATTTTACCGGTATTAGGAATGCTTTTCGGTACTATCAAACCTGAGAAATACGAATCTGCACCTGTTTATTCCGGTGATGTTGTAGATTTATTTTCATATCTGAAAGAATATGCCAATTATACGGTACAAAGTCTGGTTACAGAATACGGTTCGCTCAACGTTCTTGCGTGGCTTTGTATTATTACAGCATTCATGTTTTTGCTGAGAAATATTTTCAGGTATTTAGGATCTTATTTGTTGATTAATTATCGTGTTGGTGTTACAAAAGATTTGCGAGGTGCGATGTACCGTAAAATATTGTCGCTTCCTGTTTCATTTTTTACAGACAGCAGAAAAGGTGATATGATGTCTCGTATGTCAAATGATGTAGGAGAAGTAGAAGGGAATATTTTGGGAAGTCTTGTTGATTTAATCAACGCTCCCTTCATGCTCATCAGTACTTTGATTACTCTTTTTTGGCTAAGCCCCGAAATGACGCTTTTTTCTCTTTTGGTTTTACCCGTGATGGGAACTCTGATTGCTGTAATCGGGAAAAGCCTCAAAAAAGATTCGCATGAAGCTCAAAACGAGATGGGAACTATTTTCTCTATTGTAGACGAAACTTTAAAGTCTTCTAAAGTCATTAAGATTTTCAGTGCTGAAAAGATCATGAATAACCGCTTTATGGGCTCTATGCAAAAATGGATCAACAGCTCGATAAGTTTGGGAAGAAAGAAAGAACTTGCATCGCCAATGAGCGAATTTCTGGGATCAATTACTTTTTTAATTATTGCCTGGTACGGCGGAAAACAGATTATTGTTGAAAAAAGCATTTCTCCGGAAGATTTTCTGGTATTTTTAGGAATGTTTTTCCAGATTTTGCCTCCCGTGAAAAGTTTATCAACATCTATTTCAAATATTCAGAAAGGGGAAGCTTCTTTAACGAGAGTTTTAGAAATTCTTGAAGCTGATGTAAAGATTGAAGAGGTTGCAGAGCCGGTTTCTATATCAAATCTTGATGCTCATATTGAGTTTAAAGACATTGGTTTCTATTATGATAAGTCAAATTTAATCCTAAAAAACTTTAATCTTACCATTCCGAAAGGAAAAACCGTAGCTCTTGTTGGGCAAAGCGGAAGCGGAAAAACCACAATCGCCAATCTTTTAGCAAGATTTTACGATGTGTCTGAAGGTGAGATTCTGATTGACAAAACCAACATTAAGCATTTAAAACTTTCCGAATACAGAAAGCTTTTGGGAATGGTAACTCAGGAATCTGTTTTATTCAACGATACGGTTTATAACAATATTTTGATGGGTAAACCCGAAGCTACAAAAGAGGAAGTAATTGCCGCAGCCAAAATTGCCAATGCAGATTTATTTATCACCCAGCTTCCGAATGGCTACGACACCAATATTGGAGACGATGGCGGAAAACTTTCTGGTGGACAAAAACAAAGGGTTTCTATCGCAAGAGCGGTTCTGAAAAACCCACCCATCATGATTTTGGACGAAGCAACATCTGCTTTGGATACAGAATCTGAAAAATTTGTACAGGATGCGCTGGAAAAGATGATGGAAAACAGAACTTCTCTGGTTATCGCTCACCGACTTTCAACCATTCAAAAAGCGGATTGGATTGTAGTAATGGAGAAAGGCGACATTGTAGAACAGGGAACTCATCACGATCTTATGATGAAACGAGGCACCTATCAAAAACTCGTGGAGCTTCAAAATTTTGATTAAATCTTTTTAAATTTATTTAAAATGAATCCTATACAAAAGTACTTCTTCAGAATCGACGAACCTGAACGAAGTACTCTTTTGTTTTTAAGAAAGAAGATCTTAGAATCTGACACGGTAAATATTACCGAAACACTGAGCTTCGGACTTCCGTTTTTCAAATTCAAAAAGAAAATGCTGTGCTATTTTTATTACAGCAAAAAGCACAAGAAACATTATATCAGCTTTTATCACGGTGATCGGCTGGATTATCCGGAGTTGCTTTCTGAAGGCAGAAAAAAGTTTAAAATACTTTTAATTGATATGGATGAGGATTTGCCTTTAGAATTTATTTTGAGGATAATTAATGAGATAAAACAGTATATCAGAACTTAGTGTTTGGTGAAATAAGTTTTATTTTTGGCTAAAGTCCATTCTTATTGATGAAGAACACTGTGTCTTAAATCCCTATTCTAATTCGTGTTCATTTGTGAAAGGCATTCTTGTCATTTGTGTTTAAATAAAAAAGACTGCCTCATTCGAAACAGCCTTCTATATATTTTTGATTGCATTTTAATCTTTCATTTTTGCAATAACATCAATTCCGCCTTTGGTTTTATCTCCAATTTTACAGATAATTTCTGTATCAAGAGGGAGGAAAATATCCATTCTAGAACCAAATTTAATGAATCCAAACTCGTGTCCTGCTTTTGCAGTATCACCTTCATTACAATAAAAAACAATTCTTCTGGCAACATATCCTGCAATCTGTCTGAAAACCACTTTATGTTTGGTCATACTCTCTACAGCAACCGTCGTTCTTTCGTTTTCAGTAGAAGATTTTTCGTGCCAAGCTACAAGATATTTTCCGGGATGGTATTTTTTGTAAATTACATTCCCCGAAACAGGAAATCTACAAATGTGAACATTTAATGGAGACATAAAGATAGAAACCTGAATTGCTTTTTCTTTTAGAAATTCTGTTTCTTCAACTTCTTTTATCATCACCACTTTCCCATCTACTGGTGCAATCACATTTTCTGTATGATCAAGAATATCACGATTCGGAACTCTGAAGAACCAAAAAACCAAACCGTAAATCACCAATAACGGTACAATAATCAGTAACGACCACATTTCTAGAAAATAAATAGCTAAAGCCGCTATTACGGCAAAAAGTAGACTCGCTACGATGATCGTTCCTTTCGATTCCTTATGTAGTTTCATATGAGGATATATAATTTTTATCGCTTGATTTATTTTAAAATTGCGAACTATAAGTTTAAATAAATTTTTCTAAAATAAAGTACAAATATACAACAGGAACGCAGATTAAAAAACTATCAAGCCTGTCTAATACTCCGCCATGTCCCGGAATAATGTTTCCGCTGTCTTTCACCCCGAAAGTCCTTTTCAGCTGACTCTCTACCAAATCTCCTAATGGTGCAAAAGCTGCAATCAGAAAACCAACAAACATCCAGTTACCGCGAAGCTGTGGCTGGTACATTTCCACAAAATAAGAAAGAACCAAAGTAAGCACTACTCCACCTGCATAACCTTCCCACGTTTTCTTTGGAGAAATTTTCGGTGCCATTTTATGTTTTCCAAAAAACTTTCCTACAATATATGCGAAAGTATCGCTACACCATATCAGAATAAATAAGAAAATAACTTCTAATGAAAAATTGCTGTCATAAGATGAAAACTTGGGTAATCCCAATGCAAACGAGAATGGCAATGCTACGTAGATAACAGTGAAAATAAGCTTTCCGCTGTCAAAATAAAGTTCGCTTGTAAATTTAAATAAGGTAACAACGGCAATAACAATCAGTGAAATTGCAAGTATTTCTGAAAGTCTGAAATTGAAATAGAAATCGTGGTAGAAAAACCTTTTTGAAAACAAATAAAAGATAAACAGCACAATTGGCAATACAACCCATTTTTCATAGCCTTCACCAAATTTCATTATTTTAATACACTCCCATGTTCCTACCAGTAAAAGAAAAGTGATTAACCCGTAATAAAGGTACTGTTGTTTTACAAGACCAGGAGAAACATGATCAAGAAGCTGCGCTCCGAAAGGTGTGGTACAAAGAATAATGACTGCAATATAAACAATCCCCGAAATGGTTCTCTGAATAAGATTTTTGTCCAAAATTTAAGATTTAGAAATTACTAATCTTCTAACAGCAATAAAAACAGCTTAGTATTGTTATTGGCTGCAGTATCCAGTTTAGAATGATTTCCACTGATTGAGGTAAGATTTTTTATATTTCCTGTGCGCTTTATTTTTCCCATTGCATCGTTCAGATTGCTTACGATCTGAGAAACATTTGCCATGATAATAATCTTAGAAGGTAGTCTGGAAGAATGATAATGCAGGATATTATTGTGAGAAAGCATTATTCTTCCGTCATAAGCAATAAGATATTCGCAGGTGATAAATGCTGCATCATTTCCACTCTCAAGTTGTGGAGTATGAGAAACTTTTACAACATTCAAAAAATTCTGCAGGTCTTTGTCACAACAAAACACAGAATTTGCACCCTCAATTTTGAGGATCTGGTTTAAAGTCTGCAAAGCCTCTGCTTCATCAGCACAATAATTAAAAAAACCACCTGAATGGGTAAACAATTGGGCAAACTTATAATCAAGATCAGCGTTTTTCAGCGAATCTCCTAGCTTCTCCAGACTTTGCTTGTCTTCTTCTTCGGGCTGATTGGTTAGTTTGCTTACAATTCTCTTAAATAAACTCAACTTAATGTATTTTTAGTCAACTTAATACAAAAATAGAAAATTAATTAGAATTGTTTCTAATAATATCGTTTTAAAATGAAAAAACCCAGCAATTTTAAAATCGCTGGGTTGTATTTAATTGAATTTAAATATTTTAAATCTGAGTAGGACTTTCCGGTGCCTGGATTTCGCCTTCTTCTACTTTTTCATTTAATGAAATCGTATTGGTTACCGGTCTTTCTGTCAATTCCGGATCCCATGCTCTTTTTCCAAATATATCTTCAAGATCCTCACGGAAAATTACTTCTTTTTCTAAAAGCTTATTCGCCAAAGCATCTAATTTGTCTTTATTTTCTGTAAGAATTCTTACCGCTCTTTCATACTGATTTTCGATAATCATTTTAATTTCCGCATCAATCTTAGAAGCAGTAGCTTCAGAATAGGGTTTACCGAAATTATATTCTGATTGACCTGAACTGTCATAATAGGAAATATTACCAATATTCGGACTCAATCCATAGATCGTCACCATTGCCTGAGCTCTTTTGGTAACAGTTTCTAAATCTGAAAGTGCACCAGTAGAAATATTATTAAATATTACCTGTTCTGCTGCTCTGCCTCCTAAAGTCGCACACATCTCATCCAACATCTGTTCAGTAGTGGTTAACTGTCTTTCTTCAGGAAGATACCAAGCTGCGCCTAAAGAACGACCTCTCGGAACAATTGTCACTTTCAATAATGGTGAAGCGTGCTCAACTAACCAACTAATCGTTGCATGACCCGCTTCATGGAACGCTACTCTTTTCTTTTCGGACGGCTTAATTGCCATATTTTTCTTTTCAAGACCGCCAATAATTCTGTCAACTGCATCTAAGAAATCTTGTTTTGTAACAAATTCATGGCTGTTTCTTGCTGCAATTAAAGCTGCTTCGTTACAAACGTTGGCAATATCTGCACCACTGAAACCAGGTGTTTGTTTTGCAAGGAAATCTCTGTCAACAGTATCATCAAGCTTGATTTTCTTTAAATGAACATCAAAGATCTCTCTTCTCTCATGTAATTCCGGAAGATCTACATAAACCGAACGGTCAAAACGCCCCGCTCTCATTAATGCTTTATCCAAGATATCTGCTCTGTTGGTTGCAGCCATTACAATTACATTCACGTCGGTTCCGAAACCATCCATCTCTGTAAGCAATTGGTTTAATGTATTTTCTCTTTCATCGTTTCCGCCTGAGAAATTGTTTTTTCCTCTTGCACGTCCTATCGCATCAATCTCATCAATAAAGATGATTGCAGGGGATTTCGCTTTTGCCTGAGCAAACAAATCTCTTACTCTTGACGCTCCTACCCCAACAAACATTTCAACAAAATCTGAACCTGAAAGTGAGAAGAAAGGAACTTTAGCTTCACCCGCAACAGCTTTCGCCAATAAAGTTTTACCGGTTCCCGGAGGACCTACCAATAATACACCTTTAGGGATTTTACCTCCAAGTTTCGTATATTTTTCAGAATTCTTCAGGAAATCTACAACTTCTTGTACTTCTTCTTTTGCTCCTTCTAATCCTGCAACATCTTTGAATGTTGTCTGAATTTTTTCTTTTTCGTCAAAAAGTTTTGCTTTAGACTTACCAATGGAGAAGATTTGTCCTCCAGGACCGCCACCGCTACCCATTTTTCTGAATAGGATGAAATAAAATAACCCTAAAATAGCAATCCAGATTAATGCTGAAAATAATATTTCAGTAAACGGGCTTTTACCCTCCGCGTAATCTTTAGATGTTTTTATTGCCGGATTATCCTTCTTTATGGTTTCAAATTTCTCTAAAAAAAGCTGTAAATCACCATACTTCAAACTGTAATCTGCCTTTGAAGACATCCCTAAATTTGAAAAAGGATTGGTTTTATCTTCTTTTTTTACAGTGGCTGTTTTTGCAGCCTTTGTAAGAAATACCTCAGCTTTCTGCGACTGCTTATCTATCAATACATTCTGAACTTTACCCGCTTGCATTTCTCTGAAGAAAGCATCTTCGTCAATAGTTTTTGCATTGTCGCCACCCAAAAAATTTGAGCCAAAAAATAACAAAAGGGCTATTATTGCGATTGGAAAAAACCAGTTAAAACCTTTATTATTCATTTAATACTTTTAAAATTTTTATACTTCACTTTCTATTCTGGTGATAATTGCATCACCCCAAAGTTCTTCAATATCGTAATATTGACGGGTTTCTTTCTGGAAGATGTGTACAACTACGGTAACATAATCAACCAAAACCCACATAGAGTTTTCTGTACCTTCCACGTGCCATGGTCTGTCCTGAAGATCATTTCTTACCTTTTTTTCTACACTTCCCGCCAAAGCTGAAACTTGTGTGTTTGAATTACCACTACAAATGATAAATGTCTCTGCTACTGAGTTTTCAATTTTTGAAAGGTCGAAGATCATAATATCTTCACCCTTTACATCCTGGATAGCTTCTACAATTTTATCTATTAGCGCTTGCTTTTCTACTGTTTTATTCATTAAAATATACTATAATCTGCAAATTTATTGTTTTTCTTTTACTTTAGCCTTACTTTTAGGGCCTTAATGTTCTTAAAGTTTTCTTAAATGAGCGATCTGTTTTATCAAAAAGAGTGTTCTTCTACTAATGACGAAATATCTCAGGTTTTACTTTATCCAGATTCAAATTTTGTTGGTCTTTACACTTTTAATCAAACAAAAGGAAGAGGACAATACGGAAACACCTGGATCTCTACAGCTGAAAAGAATCTTGCATATACCGTTGCGGTAAAAACAGGCTCCATTTCGCTCAGTGATTTTATGTTCAATTATTATACCGCCATTGCAGTCAGACAGTATATTGCCATATTGACTGAAAATACTGTAAAAATAAAATGGCCAAATGATATTATTCTTACCAACAAAAAAGTTGCAGGAATATTGATTGAAAAAAGAAAATATAACGGTGAAAATTATTTCTTAATTGGAACAGGAATCAACGTTCTGCAGGAAAAATTTGATAAAATTTCTAATGCAGGTTCTATTTTTACGCAGACAAAAAAAAAAAACGACCTCCAAACTGTAGTAAAAGAATTTCATCGGTTTTTAATTGAAAAATTTAAAAACCCACCTTCTGAGATCGAAGTTTTGGATGGTTTTAACGAAAATTTATTCCGAAAAGATGAAATCTCTGTTTTTGAAATTGAAGGAGTACGACAAAATGGCATCATTCGAAAAGCAGACGAAAACGGTAAGATCTGGATTGAATTTGAAAACGGACTGCAATCTTTTTATCACAAAGAAATAAAACTTCTTTATTGATTGGCTCTTCTTACATATAAAATTAAAGTCAACGGAAAAAAGATAATATTAGGCATCCACATTGCCAATGCCGGAGACAAAATTTTATTTTCAGACACTACTTTTAGGGCTTCAAATGAGAATACAAATACAAAAGCTAACGAAATACCTATCGCCAAATTAATTCCCAATCCGCCTCTTTTCTTCTGAGAAGAAAGCGAAAGCGCTAAAAAAGTAAGTAAAATGATGGAAACAGGCATTGAAGTTCTCTGGTAAAGCTCATTAAGGTGAGCGTTTAAGTTGCTATTCCCTTTTTCTTTTTCTCTATCAATAAATTTAAGAAGTTCCGGAGTGGTTTTGTTCTGTCCTAAAAGTTCATTCGGAAATAATTCTTCAGGAGCCTGTCCGTAGCTTTTTCTCAATTCAAAACCCTGTCCTAATTTTTCAGAATCATCTTTATTGATGGTCTTTTCCAGATAACTATTCAGTACGAATTGTTTTTTAACAGGATCCCAGAAAGCATCATTTGCTTTAAGCTCATAAATCATCTTTCTGTCTTTATCGAACTTTTGGTAAACAAACCCATAACCTCTGTGTTCACGTTTATTCCATGAGTTGACAAAAATATATTCTGTCTTACTTAGTTGTGCCGAAACAGGAGCTGTACCCAGAATTTTATCTTTATTGGTCTGGTTATAGGTGTAAGCTTCGAGTGCATTTTTTTTAATATTTGCCCACGGAAGAACAAAATGATTGACTGTAAGTGATAAAAGTGCGATGAATAGTGATGTCAGCAAATAAGGTTTTGCAAATCTGTGAAAACTTGCACCACTGCTTATAATGGCTACAATCTCTGTATTATTCGCCATTCTGGAGGTAAAGTAAATCACGGAAATAAAAACAAGAATCGCCAAAAATGTGACAACCAGATTAATAATCCAGAAAGGATAAAAATGAATAAGAAAATACGTTAAATCAAGTTTTGGGTCGATCTCAGTTGCTTTTTCAATTCTAGGAATTTTCTGCTGTACATCGATCACCAATACCACGATAGACAGCAATATCAACATGAAACTGAAAGTTCCAAGATATTTCCGGATAATATATCTGTCTACAATTTTAAACATGGTAAAATTTTAAAGTCTTTGTCTTAAAACAGGAACTACAGAGTTTTTCCATTCGTAGAAATCTCCTGCTACAATATGTTCTCTTGCTACTTTTACCAAGTCTAAGTAAAATGCAAGATTATGAATTGATGCAATCTGCTTTGCCAAATATTCTTTTGAAACGAATAAATGACGCACATACGCTTTAGAATATTCCTGATCAACAAAACTTGTCCCAAACTCATCCAAAGGCGAAAAATCTTTCTTCCATTTTTCATTTTTCAGATTCATAACACCTTGCCAAGTGAAAAGCATTGCGTTTCTGGCATTTCTTGTAGGCATCACACAATCCATCATATCAATTCCGAGACCGATTGATTCTAAAATATTCCACGGAGTTCCTACTCCCATTAAATATCTTGGTTTTTCTTTCGGTAAAATATCGGTAACCTCATCTGTAATTCTGTAGAGTTCTTCTTCCGGCTCGCCAACAGAAAGTCCGCCGATTGCGTTTCCTTCTGCACCTGCTTCCGAAATAACTTCGGCCGATATTTTTCTCAAATCTGAAAAGGTAGAACCCTGAACGATGGGGAAAAACCTTTGTTTATGACCATATAATTGAGGATTTTTTTCATTCCAGTCGATGCATCTTTTTAACCAACGATGCGTCATTTCCATAGACTTTTTCACTTGGTTGTATTCACTTGGATACGCCACGCATTCGTCAAATGCCATGAAAATATCTGCGCCAATCTGTCTTTGAATCTCCATTGATTTTTCCGGAGTGAATAAATGGACACTTCCGTCAATATGAGATTTGAATTTCACGCCTTCTTCAGACATTTTTCTCGTTCCGGAAAGCGAAAAAACCTGAAAACCGCCAGAATCGGTAAGAATTGGAAGATGCCAATTCATAAATTTATGCAAACCTCCCGCTTCCTGCATTACTTCCATTCCCGGACGAAGGTATAAATGATAGGTATTTCCCAAGATAATCTGGGCTTTAATATCTTCTTTTAGCTCTCTTTGATGTACAGTTTTTACACTTGCAACAGTTCCTACCGGCATAAAAATCGGAGTTTTTACCACACCGTGATCTGTCACCAACTCTCCTGCTCTTGCTTTTCCCTGCGAAGTTTTTTCTATCTTAAAAAATTGCTGCATATTTTATCTTACTAATTTGGGAAGATTTGTGTTGGTTTTAGACTTACTTTCCACAAAACCTTTTGCTTTAGGATCTTTTTCTAAAAGAATTTCCTGTGCATCATCCACAATTTTATTCATTTTACCTGTTGCCACATAATATTTGTAGCTTTCGACAAAATCGTCTGCTTTTACATTATGGCTTTTAAGGATATATCTCGTTCCGCTTTCTAAATTTTTATTTAAATACGTATTGGTCACTTGGTCGTTAATCGCCAAATCTGCCATGATCTCAGACATCTTATCTTTATCCAGCAGTTTTTCTGGCTTATCTATGTATTCGCTACAAGAAACCAGAAACAAAAACGTCAAAAGCCCGATCAGTCTTCTCATAATTTATTAATTATAGATTTCCATTTTAAATTTAGAACTCCAAATACCGCTTCATGAATGATTCCACCGTTCATTTTGCTCTCTCCCAGTTCTCTGTTGGTAAAAATAATAGGTACTTCTAAAATTTTAAAGCCTTTTTTGAAAGCTCTGAATTTCATTTCTATCTGAAAACCGTAACCTTTCAGTTTCACATTATCTAGACCAATTTCATCTAAAACTTTTCTCGAAAAACAAACAAAACCTGCTGTAGTATCGTGAATAGAAAGTCCGAGAATAAATCTTACATATTTTGAGGCAAAATAAGAAAGCAAAACTCTTCCCATTGGCCAATTGACAACATTCACTCCTTTAGAATAACGCGATCCCACTGCCATGTCGGCATTTAAACAAGCTTCAAAAAGTTTGGGAAGATCATTTGGATTGTGAGAAAAATCGGCATCCATCTCAAAAATGTAATCGTAATTGTTTTGCAATGCCCATTTAAAACCATGAATGTAAGCTTTCCCTAATCCGTCTTTAATATGTCTTACCGACAAATGAAGTGTGTGGGGAAATTTTTTCTGTAAATCCTTCACGATATCTGCCGTTTTATCCGGAGAAGAATCGTCAACAACGAGAACATGAAACTCCTGACCCAATGCAAAAACCGCAGAAATTATCTTTTCGATATTCTCCTTTTCGTTGTATGTTGGTATGATGACGAGTTTTTTCATTTCAATTTGCAAAGATATGTTATTTAAGCTTTTTATTTTATACAAAATAATCTATAATTTTGCAAAAAAATTTCCCTTTGCCAATATCCAAGAATTTTATAAACCAAATAAGAATACCCGAAAATAATGATTGGGTGGTTTTTATACTCATAGGATGTCTTTTCCTTTATATATTTATGATGAACATTATAGAAAGAGAAGCCAATCTGAAAGATTTTCTTTTGCAGAAATATTTTGACTCTAGTAATAATCTGCCAAGTTGGATCATTACTTCCTGTGTTATTACATTAACATTGGCTGTCTTAATCTCACAATATGTTCCTGTCGTTCCGGAATATGCTGCAAAACTTCAGATTTTGGGGTACCAGATGAATAAATTTGGTTATAGTCTTACTGTAGTTTCATTATTTTATTTTGTAAGAACAGCATTAGGGTTTTTATATTATCAAAGTATAGGTGACGGAAAAAAATGGAGTATTTTTTATTTTACCTCCACAAAATTCAACTTTATCCTCTCGATTTTGGTAATCATTTTATGCATAACCCACTATTATTTTCCTATTGATAAGAGTAAAGCGTTTTTGTACTACTTTTACTTTTTTCTGTTTGTTTTTATTTTCAAAGTTTTTTTCTACTTATTTCACAGGAACAACATCTTACCTCAAAAATGGTATTATAAATTTTTGTATATTTGCACGCTCCAAATAGCACCTTTATTGATGTTATGGAAGTTATTATTTATTTGATAAAAAGTACAAGATGAGAATAAAGTCTATATTGGTTTCTCAACCGGCGCCTAGTGAGTCTTCTCCCTATCTGGAAATTGCAAAAAAGGAAAAAATAAAGATTGATTTCCGTCCTTTTATCCATGTCGCAGGAGTTGATAACAAAGAACTCAGAACTCAGAAAATAGATTTAACGCAATATACAGGTATTATTTTCACCAGTAAAAATGCGATAGATCATTATTTCAGGTTAGCAGAAGAGCTTAGATTTTCTGTTCCTGATACTATGCGTTACATCTGTCAGTCTGAAGCAATTGCAAATTATCTTCAAAAACATATTGTTTACAGAAAAAGAAAAATCAGCTTTGGAGAAAAGAACTTCGCAGATCTTTTGCCATTGTTTAAAAAATTCCCTTCCGAAAAATATCTTCTACCTTCATCTGATGTATTAAGCGCAGATATCCCAAAAACACTGGATGCGGCAAACATCCAATGGACGAGAGCGATTATGTATAGAACGGTTTGCAGTGATTTGACAGACATTAATATCGCAGATTACGATATGTTGATTTTCTTCAGTCCGCAAGGAATAAAATCTTTACAGCAAAACTTTCCGGATTTCAAACAAGGAGACACAAAGATTGGTGTTTTCGGACCTACCACTTCAGCAGCCGCAGAAGAAGCCGGACTGACAATAGACTTAATGGCTCCTACAAAGGAAACCCCTTCTATGACAATGGCATTAGAAAAATACATCAAAAGCTTACACAAATAGTTTTTAAAACTATCAATCATACAACCGTCTTTTCGCTCCAAGGAAAGATGGTTTTTTTTTAATTAAATTTGAACACAATTAATATTGAATAAAAATTGCTTTGATATATTTTAAATTTCAGCAAGATATTATTCAATTAAAAATCAAAACATTTCGGATGAAAACTCCTCAAGCAAAAAAAATTGAAAATATACTCGAAATTCACGGCGATAAAAGAATCGACAACTATTTCTGGATGAATGACCGTGAAAACCCTGAAGTCATCAAATATCTTGAAGAAGAAAACACTTACGCAGAGACGATGATGAAGGAAACAGAAACTTTTCAGGAAGAACTTTACGAGGAAATGAAAGCCCGCTACAAAAAAGATGACGAGTCTATCCCCTATTTCTTCAACGAATATTGGTACATTGTGCGTTATGAAGAAGGGAAAGAATATCCTATTTTCTGTAGAAGACACAAAACATTAGAAAACCCCGAAGAAATAATTCTCGATGTAAATATTCTTGCAGAAGGTCATGAGTTTTTCGAAGTTGCCAATGTTGCGGTAAGTCCGAACAACGAATTAGCTTCATTCTCCGAAGATAATGTCGGAAGAAGAATCTATAGTTTAAATTTCAAAAATTTAAAGACCGGCGAAATTCTATCAGACACCATAGAAAATACGACGGGAAAAGCAGTCTGGGCAAATGACAATAAGCACATTTTTTACATTAGAAAAGATGAAAGTCTTCGCGCATATAAAGTGTACAGACATGAATTGGGAACAAATCCTTTGGAAGACGTTTTGATATTCCATGAAGAAGATGAAACTTTTGATGTGAATGTTTTTAAAACTAAATCTTTAGAATATATTTTCCTGGCGAGTTCGAGTACGATTTCTGATGAGCATCACTTCATCCCTTCAGATAATGTTTTTGCAGAATGGAAAGTCATTCAGCCAAGAATTGATGATTTGGAATATTCTGTGGAACACTACGAAGATGAATTTTACATCATTACCAACGCAGACGATGCCACTAATTTCAAAATTGTAAAAACCAAAATCGACAATTGCGGAATGGAAAACTGGGTAGATGTAATACCGCATCGCGCCGAAGTTTTACTGGAAGGTTTTGAGATTTTCAAAGACTATCTTGTTTTGGAAGAAAGAGAACAAGGACTTTTACAGATAAAAATCATCAATGAGAAAAACGGAGAAACGTATGATATACCTTTTTCTGACCCAACTTACACGGCTTATATTGGCTTAAATTTAGAATTTAATACTGATATTTTGCGTTATGGTTACACTTCTCTTACGGTTCCGAGTTCTACTTTTGAATACAATATGAAGGATAAAACTACCAAACTACTGAAACAACAGGAAGTTTTGGGCGGAAAATTTGTCGCAGAAAATTATATTTCTGAAAGAATTTGGGCAGATTCCAGAGACGGAGAAGCAAAAATTCCCATCTCGTTAGTTTATCACAAAGACACTAAAAAAACCGCTGAAACACCGGTTCTTTTATACGGATACGGAAGTTACGGACATACCGTTGATGCGAGTTTTTCTAATGTGAGACTTTCAATTCTCGACAGAGGTTTTATATATGCAATTGCACACATTCGTGGTGGTGAATATTTGGGAAGAGAATGGTATGAAGATGGAAAAATGCTGTTTAAAAAGAATACTTTTTTCGATTTTATAGATGCAGGAAAATATTTAATTAAGAAAAACTATACTTCTTCAAAACATCTTTACGCAATGGGCGGAAGTGCAGGAGGTTTATTAGTAGGAGCTGTCGTAAATTACGAACCTCAATTATTCAACGGAATCGTTGCGCAAGTTCCGTTCGTGGATGTTGTAACAACGATGTTGGATGAAACCATTCCTTTAACAACCGGGGAATATGACGAATGGGGAAATCCGAATGATGAAGAATACTATCATTATATGAAAGAATATTCTCCTTATGACAATGTAGAGGCAAAAGATTATCCACACATGCTGATTACGACAGGTTTTCACGATTCTCAGGTACAATATTGGGAACCTGCAAAATGGGTTGCCAAACTTCGTGAACTGAAAACCGACAACAATCTTTTATTATTTAAAACCGACATGAGTTCCGGTCACGGTGGTGCAAGCGGAAGATTTGAATCATTAAAAGAAGATGCTTTGGAATATGCATTTTTGATGAAACTTGAAAATAAAATTTAATTAAAAATCAGGTTTAAATTTTACTTGATTTAAATACAATAAAACAAATTCTTAAAATATGACAGAAGCAGAATTATGGGCAAAGGTTGAAGAATTTTTTCAAATAAATTTCGACACTGAAAAACATCCGCAGATTGACACGATTTTATTCTTAATCGGCGTTCAGGAACTCGGAAGCGGACAACAAAAATATACGAAAGACGATAAACTGAATATCCTTCATATTGCAGTGTGTAGATTGCTGGAACCTTTCGGTTATTTTAAATTTACACATTACGATAAAGATGGTTATCCACACTTCGAGGAATTGGAAAAACTTCCTGAGCTGAAACCAAATGAACAGCAGCTTTTGATGAAAAAAGCGATTATTCATTATTTTCAGGAAGAGGAATTAATTTAAATTAAAAAGGAAAGCGTCTTTGCTTTCCTTTTTTGTATCATTTTAAAAGTTCTTCAAGCTGATTCAATCCCATTTTAAAGTCTTCTTCAAAACCCATTTCCAATTGCTTTTTCATATCTTCTTCAGATTCAAAATGCATATTTACCGATAGTTTCGTGCCTTCTTCTACTCCTGTAAAACCAAGAAGCCATTTGGTTTGCGGAAAATCTTCATCAACATTTCCATTTTGGTCACAGAAAGCATCAATACCGTCAAAACTTCTGCCTTGATTAATTTCACCGTATTTCACTCTGCCAAACATTTTTTCGCCTTCCGGTCCGTTCATTGAATAAAGCCATGTTCCGCCTTCTTCAAAGTTCAGATGATCTGTTTTGCACATCCATGGTTTTGGCGCCCACCATTGATCTATCAGTTCGGCTTTGGTAAAATAATCCCAAACTTTTGAAACTTCTGCATCATATACTTTCATTACATAGATACTTTTTGCATCAAAATCTTTATTAAAAACAATTGGTGAACTCATTCGATATATTTTATTTAAAATTAGAAAAACAAACTGAAAAAGAGTGAATTATTTCCATTTAAAATAAAACAATTCCCAAAAAAATGTTAAAAAACACGATTTTAAGAAACTCAACACAATTTTATGGCGCATTTTTTGTTTATATGGTCATTAAATCTCTAATTTTAACATTTGTAATTTCAAACTATAATATTTAATGAATAACAAGTTCATCCCAATAATTTCAGTTTTCATGACAATTTCTCTAATTGTCTTTGTCACACTGCAATTTTATTGGCTTAAAGGGTACTACGGAGCTTTAGAACAAGAGTTCTCAAATAAAGTATATACTGCTCTCGAAAACACCACAAAAACAGTTTCTGAATTGGAGGTTGATAAATTACTCAATGAAAACTATGAAAAATTCAGAGACAATATCATTGCAAATAATAAACAGCCATCTCTTACAACGATTCAACAGACGATAGATTCCGGAACTCAGAGATCTATCATTTACTCTAAAAATCTTATTGAGCAAAAACAGCTTCCCATAGGACCGAGAGGCGATTCTTTAAGTCTTACAACGTTGTATACAGATGAAGCTGCGTACAAAATAAAAAAAGACACCAACAAGAGGCAACAGTTGACTTCAGAAATCAATCAGGATATTCAAACCGGTGATTGGGGAATGAAAGAATACGTAAAGTTTAACGGAACCAATCTTCCGATTTCAAAACGTGTTGATGCTAAAGTTCTAGATTCGATTCTAACGAAAGAACTCAGCATGAAAGGAATTAGTGCAAATTTTGGATACGGAGTGAGTGATAAGAACAACAAACTTACTAATGTCGCTAACAAAGTTTTTAAAGAAAAAAAAGAAGGAAACACTTATTCTTATCCGCTCTTTACCGACACGAAAGACAGAACATTATATACTTTGTCTTTGGTTTTTCCTAAAAAAGAATATTCTCTGGCAATGAACAACTGGCCTATGCTTTTGGGAACTTTTCTTTCTTTATTGACAATTTTAGGAATCTATATCATTTCTATTAATTATATGATGAGGCAGAAAAAAATCGCTGAGATTAAAACCGATTTTATTAATAATATGTCTCATGAGTTTAAAACTCCATTGGCAACAATTTCGGTAGCGACAGATTCTTTGGCGAATGACAAAATTGCGACCAATCCTGAGAAGGTAAGATATTATTCAGGCCTCATCAAGCAGGAAAATTTGAGAATGAAGAAACAGGTGGAAAACGTATTGAATATGTCTAAACTTGAAAGAAATGAAGTAAAATTATTTCTGAAAGAGACCAACGTACGAGAACTCATCAAAAAAACTACGGAGTCATTTGGATTGATTGTTACCCAAAGAAACGGAACACTGAGACAGGAATTTAATGCTGAAAAATTTAATTTCAAAATTGATGAATTTCACATTTCAAATATGCTTGTGAATCTTTTGGACAATGCCAATAAATATTCTCCCGAAGCTCCTGAAATCAGTGTAAAAACAAGAAACGAAGGCAATTGGTATGTGATTGAAATTTCTGACAAAGGAATGGGAATGGAAACAGAAAACAAAACCAAAATATTTGAAAAATTCTTCCGTGAAGAAACAGGAAACATTCACAATGTAAAAGGACAGGGACTGGGTCTTTCTTATGTAAAAAAAATCATTGAACTACATAAAGGTCAGGTAATTGTAGATTCACAAAAAGACAAAGGAAGTACATTTATTATTAAACTTCCGATGGTTTAAAAAGCAGACAGCAAAACAAAATATTAACGACAATTAAATTCATTTTTAATTATAAATTATTAAAATTATGAGCAACAGAATATTATTAGTAGAAGACGACCAGAGTTTCGGAGCAGTATTGAAAGATTACCTTTCGATCAACAATTTCGAGGTGACCTTGGCTGTAGACGGCGAACAGGGTCTTAAAGAATTTACAGAAAACGAATTCGACATCTGTATTTTCGACGTAATGATGCCAAAAAAAGACGGATTCTCTTTAGCCGAAGACGTAAAAAAAATTGACAAAAACACGCCGATTATATTCCTTACTGCAAGAAATATGAGAGAAGATATATTGAAAGGTTATCAGTTGGGAGCAGATGATTATATCACTAAACCATTTGATACAGAATTACTTTTATACAAAATAAAGGCAATCCTTCAGAGAAGTTCTACTTTGGAAAACGAAGAGCAGGAACAATTTAAGATCAGCAATATTTTCTTTGATTCTATGTTGAGACAATTGAGAGTTGGAGACAATGAGTACAAACTTTCACCAAAAGAAAACGAACTTTTAAAACTATTGTGTCTTCACAGAAACGACTTTATGCCGAGAGATCTTGCATTAAGAAAAATCTGGAAAAAAGAAAATTATTTTACCGCAAGAAGTATGGACGTTTATATTGCTAAATTGAGAAAATTACTGAAAGACGATCAGGGTTTAGAAATCATCAATGTACACGGAGAAGGTTTCAGACTTTTGGTAAAGAACTAGCCGAACGTTAAAATACAAACTTAAGATATAAATTAGCAAAGCATTTAGAAATGTTTTGCTAATTTTGTTTTTTAGCATTACTTCGATATGAAAAATATATTTTTAGGAATCATTACAGCAGGAATTTTGGTTATTTCTTGCAAAAAAGACGAAAAACCTACATACATAAAAGACGAAGCCGGAACTCAGCAAACTGTTCCTACGGTTAATAATACTCCACAACCATCACTTTTGAATCAGGCAGGAATTCCGACAGCATCTCCAAACTCACCATCTGTTGCTACTGCTCCTGGAATGAATCCTCCTCACGGACAACCGGGACACAGATGTGATATTCCTGTAGGACAGCCTTTGAGCAGCAGTCCTGCAAATCAGCCAACAGCAACACAGAACGTAACGGTTAATGGCAATAATCCTATTCAGATCGATCCCAATTCGGTAAGTCCGGGAAAAATAATGATAGACCAAAACGGTAAACAAGTAAAAACCGCTCCGGGAATGAATCCTCCTCACGGACAACCGGGACACCGATGTGACATTCCTGTTGGTCAGCCTTTAAACAGCAAACCTGCACCTCAAGCGACAGCGCAAAATATTCAGCCGCAAGTAGTTTCTCAATCTGCTCCAGCTCCTCAAACTGTAGCCAACAATACCGGTCCGAAACCAAAATTAAATCCTGCTCACGGTGAACCATGGCACGATTGCGCTAAAAAAGTTGGCGAGGCTTTGTAATTATTTTGTAAATTTGCAGCGTGAAGTACATTCAGGTTTTTCTAATTATCTTTTGCTTAGGAATTTTCTTAGTTCCTAAAGATAATTTTTATGCCCAAGCTTCTCAGGAAAACTGCTGTAAAGCAGATTCTAAAAAAGAAAGCTGTTGCGAGAAAAACCACGACAATCACCATGATTCAAAGGACAGTAAAGAAAAATCTTCCTGTAAAGATGATTGCTGTTCATTTTGCATGACGTGTCATACCCTTGTAGAAAATCTTTCTGCTAAGTCTATTTTTATTGATTATTCAATATTTGCAACAGATAGAAACGTCTCGTTTCACTATTCTGATCCTTACATTTCAAACAATTTAAAAGATATTTGGCAACCGCCAAAACTAGGTTAATTAGATCAAATTATTCATTAAAACTTTAATGAAACTTTTTTTAATTAATCTAAATTTTAAATAATGAAATCATATACTACCAAGATATTTCTTGGCTTATTCCTGTTATTCACATCATTTATCTCTGCACAAACTCTTAATAAAAATCAGTTTCACGTGAAAGGAAACTGCGAAATGTGTAAAGAAAGAATAGAATCTACCGCATTGAAAGCAGGAGCAACCGCAGCAAGATATTCCATTGATACACAAACGCTGACTGTAGAAACATCAGAAAATATTTCGCCTGAATCTATTCTGAAAAAAGTAGCAGAAGCAGGACACGATAACGAAAAATATAAGTCGCCTGACGAAACGTACGAAAAACTTCCCAGCTGCTGTCATTACGAGAGAGATACAGAAGTAAAATCTTCGGTAGCAGAAAATCATCATTCTTCTAAAGCCGAAAACGAATTTTTCGTAAAAGGCAATTGCGAATCGTGCAAAGCCAGAATTGAAAAAGCAGCAAAAGATGCTGGTGCAAAATCTGCAGAATGGGATGCAGAAAAACAAACCGTTATTCTGGATTTCGATTCTTCTAAAACTTCAGCAGATAAAATTCTGAAAAAAATTGCTGATGTAGGTCACGACAACGAAAAATACAAAACTTCTGATAACGTTTATAAAAACCTTCCGGGTTGTTGCCTTTATGACAGAGAAACTCTGATGGGTGCGCCTAATCCAAAAGTACATGCTGATGAAAATTCAAATAAAAAAGATGCAGATGGTCACAATCATTCAGGAGAAGAAAAAGCAGAAAGTCATAACGAAAAAAGCATTGAAGAAGTAAAGTTATCTGTTTCGAAAGCAGCCACTTCTATCAGCAAAAAAGATGCAGGATTGGTTTTTAATATTGATTCAAAGGAGCTGTTAAAAGCAGCGTGTTGCAATTTATCCGAAAGTTTTGAAACCAATGCAACTGTAGATGTATCATTCAACAATGCAGTGACAGGAACAAAACAATTGAAAATGTTGGGTTTAGACCAAAAATATACAAGTTTAACCAAAGAACTTTTACCTGAAATAAGAGGAATTGCATCCGCATATGGTTTAAATCTTATTCCCGGAAGATGGATTGAAAGTATTCAGCTTACCAAAGGAGGAAGCACGGTTACGAATGGCTACGAAAGTATTACAGGACAGATCAATACAGAACTCATCAAACACGCTGACCAATCTGAAACATCTTTAAATTTATTTTCAGATTTTAATGGAAGAGCAGAAGCGAACATTACACATGTTGAGCCAATCAACGATCATTGGACACAAACGTTTCTTCTGCATGGAAACGGAACTTTTGGAGATACGGATATGAATAACGACGGTTTTCTTGACAGACCAAAAGGCTCACAGATCAACGCAGCTTATCTATTGAATTTCAACGATTTGGAACACTCTGGTTTTGGTTCGCATTTCGGAATTAATTTCGTGAAAGACGAAAGAACTGCCGGACAAACAGATTTTAATAAAAAAATTGCTCAGGATAAACAAACTGCTTACGGAGTTGGGATTGATATATCGAGATTTCAGGTTTGGAATAAAACAGGATACGTTTTTAAGGGAAAACCTTATCAGAGTTTAGGCTGGATGAATCAGTATGTTTTTCATCAGCAGGACAGCTTTTTCGGGTTGAGAAATTATTCTGGGCAACAACACACCTACTATTCAAATTTAATCTTTGAAAGCATTATCGGAAATACCAATCACAAATATAAAACCGGAGCAAGTTTTATGTATGATTCCTATAACGAAGATTATCTTACCAATCAGTTTAAAAGAAACGAAATCGTTCCCGGAGTTTTCGCAGAATATACTTTAACAGGACTAAAATATACCTTGGTTGCAGGAGCAAGAGCCGATTTTCATAATTTGGCAGGAACTCAGTTTACACCGAGATTGAATTTTAAATATGATTTCACACCACAAACTATTTTGAGACTTTCTGCGGGAAGAGGCTTCAGAACTGCTTCTGTTTTTGCAGAAAACCAACAGTATTTTGCATCCAACAGAAATATTCAGATTATCGAAAACGGAGGAAATATTTATGGTTTGAAACCTGAAATTGCGTGGAATTATGGAGCAAGCTTACAGCAGGAATTCAAACTTTTTGGAAGAAAATCTACTTTGGTAGCAGATTTTTTCAGAACAGATTTCCAGGATCAGGTTTTGGTAGATCTAGACAGATCACCTCAGCAACTTGTTTTTTATAATCTGGAGGGGAAATCTTTTGCCAACTCATTTCAGACTCAATGGGATTTTACGCCTTTCAAAAATTTTGATATGAGATTAGCTTACAAATATTATGATGTACAAGCTGATTATATCGACGGAAGAAGAGAAGTTCCTTTTATGGCGAAGCACAGAGGTTTTGTAAATTTTGCCTATGCAACCAACAAAAATGCCAAAGGCGGATTCTGGAGTTTTGACACCACTTTAAATGTAGTCGGAAAACAAAGGCTTCCCAATACAGCGAGCAATCCTGTAGAGTTTCAACTTCCAATGTATTCAGAAACTTACGCTGTTGTGAATGCGCAGATTTCAAGAAATTTCAATCAGAAAATAAGAGCTTATTTTGGCGGTGAAAACCTAACGTCTTACAATCAAAAAAATGCAATTGTAGATTTCAGAAATCCTTTCGGAAATTATTTTGATGGCGGAATGATTTATGCTCCCATTATGAAAGCAAATTTCTATCTGGGATTGGATGTAAGCTTTTAATTAACATATTTTTAAGCATGGTTTTCAATAATTTAATGTTATTAAGATCATGCTTTTTCGTATTTTTATCTCTCTATAAAATATTAATATATGAAACGTAATGCAACAGCCGTTTGGAACGGTACCGTAAAAGACGGAAAAGGTCATTTAACCACTCAAAGCACCACATTAAACCAAACTCAATATTCTTTCAGCAGCCGTTTTGAAGAAGGAGTAGGAACAAATCCTGAAGAATTATTAGCTGCAGCTCATGCAGGTTGTTTCACCATGAAACTGAGCGCAGAACTTTCTCAGGCTGGTTTTACTCCTGAAGAATTGACTACAAAATCTGTAATCACTTTGGATCCAAGTTTAGGAAGAATTACAAAATCTGAATTGACTTTAACTGCAAAAATCCCAGGGATTTCTGAAGAAGAATTTCAGAAGTATGCAAAAATCGCAGAAGAAGGATGTCCTGTAAGTGCAGCTTTCAATTTTGAGATTACTTTGAATGCTACTTTAGCCTAAAATTAAATATAGTCTGAGCTTTATATAAGTCTCAGACTTTATTTTAAATTAAAATATACCGATTGGTATATTTTTGTTATATTTGCAACTACTTCTTACATAAAAATGTCTAAAGCAGAAAAGACAAAACAGTTCATCATCGAAAAAACCGCAGCCTTGTTCAACAGCAAAGGCTACACAAGAACATCATTATCTGACATTTCTGAAGCAACCGGCTTAACGAAAGGGAGCATCTACGGAAACTTTGAAAACCGGGACGAACTCGCAATTGCTGTTTATAAATTTAATTCTGGTCTTCTCGGAAAAAATTTACTGAGATCTTTTGGTGATGAATTCCCCACCTTACTAGATAAACTCTATGCATTTGTTGCATTTTACCGTAAAAACTGGCATTTCGTTTTTGCAAACGGAGGTTGTCCTATCATGAATGCAGCCACAGAATCTGATGATACTTTTCCCGATCTGAAAAAACAGGTTGCTATTTCTTTTGAAAACTGGAAGAAAACAGTATCTAAAATCATTCTAAAAGGTCAGGAAAACGGAGAGTTTAATGCTGAAATTAATGCAGATGAATTTTCATCACTTTTCATTATGCTTATCGAGGGCGGAATACTGTTATCAAAAACCACAGACGACGAAAAATATCTAAATCTTGCTTTAGACAGAGTAATATCGATCATCGACAAAGAAATAAAAAAGAATCCGTCATAAATTATTGCTATGGATAAACTTGCAAAACTACAGACCTTTATCGGAAAAGAATTCACAGACTCTCCGTCACCTTTTATGCGGTGGCTCAATCCTATTGTGGTTTCTGCAGAAGAAGGACATCTGGAATTTCTTTATACAGTAAGAGCAGAATGGCTGAACCCGATGGGAAATCTTCACGGCGGCGTAACTGCTGCAATTATGGATGATATTATTGGCGCAACGATGTTCTCGCTGAATGAGAAAAATTTCATTGTAACCGTAAATAATACCATCGATTATTTTTCTACAGCAAAAGAAAACGATGAAGTTCTCGCCGAAGCAACAATCATTAAAAGAGGAAAACAATTTGTAAATGCACAGTGCGAAATCTGGAATGAAGATAAAAGTCGTCTGATTGCAAGAGGAACTTCTAATTTATTTAAAATCAACAATTAAACACAAAATATTCATGTGATTTGGCATGATTATTAAGCTTTAAAAAGAATATAATTTATATATGAAAAGAGTTGTCATCACAGGAATGGGTGCAGTAACACCTTTGGGAAACAATGTCGAAGATTTTTGGCAAAACAGCATCAACGGAAAAAGCGGAGCAGATTTAATCACGCATTTTGATACAGAAAAATTTAAAGTTCATTTTGCCTGTGAAGTGAAAAATTTTGATCCTAAAATTCACCTTACGCACAACGAAATAAAAAGAAGTGATCTTTTTACTCAATATGCATTGTATTCATCCGCAGAAGCAATTCATGATTCAGGTTTAGATTTTGAAAAAATGGATCCGTTTGATACCGGAGTGATCTGGGGAACCGGACAAGGCGGAATGTGGACTTTCGAGCATGAGGTAATGGAATTTGCAAAAGGAGAAGGCAATCCCCGCTTTAATCCTTTTTTCGTTCCTAAATTTATAGCAAACATGGCATCAGGAATGATCTCTATGAAGTTTGGTCTTCAGGGAATTAACTATACTACAGTTTCTGCGTGCGCCACCGGAAACACCGCAATTATGGATGCCTTCAATTACATACGACTAGGTAAAGCGAAAGTAATTATCAGCGGAGGTTCTGAAGCAGCCATTACTCCCGCTTCAGTTGGTGGATTTTCTATCATGAAAGCGATGTCTACAAGAAATGAAGACTTCGTTACAGCAAGCCGTCCTTACGAAGCAGACAGAGATGGATTCGTAATGGGAGAAGGTGCAGGATCTTTGGTACTGGAAGAATATGAACACGCAAAAGCTCGTGGTGCAAAAATCTATGCAGAATTGGTTGGAGCGGCAATGACAGCCGATGCCTATCACATGACGGCACCTCATCCCGACGGTGCAGGAGCTATAAAAGCGATGCAGCTTGCTTTACAGGAAGCGGGTGCAAATGCAGAAGATATTCAATACATTAATCCTCATGCTACATCTACTCCACTTGGAGATTTGATTGAGCTAAATGCGATCACCAAAATTTTTAAAGGAAATACCAATTTAGACATCAGTGCAACAAAATCGATGACTGGTCATTTGTTGGGTGCAGCAGGTGCAGCTGAAGCTATTCTTTCTATAAAAGCTATTCAGACAGGAATTATTCCACCAACCATCAATGTAAAAAATGTAGATGAGCGAATTCCAAGAGATATTAATATTGTTTTTGACGAAGCCAAAGAAAAAGAGATCAATTTTGCATTAAGCAATGCTTTTGGTTTCGGAGGACACAATGCGACTCTGGTTTTCAAAAAATTCAAATAACTGAACTTCAATATTATAAATAAAAAAGCAGTCTAATTGTAGACTGCTTTTTGTTTATGCTTTTAACCATTCTGATGACGAGAGATAATTCTCATCTGGGTAATAGATAAAGAGGCAATTTTTTCCTTTTATCGTATTGATGATAGGCTCTGTCAAAGGTCGCGGAATTGCTGGACAACCCCAACTTCTTCCTATTCTTTTGTGCATTGCTGCAAATTCCTCACTTACATAATCTGCTCCATGCATTACAACGGCTCTTTTATAAGCTGCATCATTGAAACCTTTATCCATTCCTAAAAGCTTTAGAGAATAGCCATTATCGCCATTATAAGTAGATTCAGTGATGTAAAAACCCAAACTGCTCTGTAAAGAGCTTTCTGTATTTGAAAAATTGGTGGCAAATTCTTCACCCGTATTTTTCCCGTGAGCAACAAGAGAGTTAAACAATACTTTTCTTTCTTCTGTATCTATTACCCAAAGTCTTTTTGTATTAGATGATAAAGAAAAATCACATATTGTTAATAAATGAGCATTCTCATCTAATTTTCCTGCTTTTTTTAGGTTTTCAAATCCTAATAAAGCTTTCGCAAATACATCAAATTGAAGCTTGTTGGTATTTTCGAATGATATTGATTGATAAAGTTCTTCTGAAGAACTCACATTGTTATTTTCTTTTTTTACAGATTTTGTTTCAATTGAAGTTTCAATTTTTTTTGCGCTGTTGATCTCATTATGATCGCTCTTTTTTGGTGAAAGATAAAACGAAGTTGAAATCACGTACACAATACCTAATAAGCTATAAAATCCTTTCATTAATATTATGTTACTTTAAATTTGCGGATACAAAATTATATAAACATAATAAACTTTCCGTAAAATAATGGAAAGTTTAACTGAATTTAAGAAAGTTTAACTTAATGATTATCTGATACTAAGCTTTTATTTTTGTGAATCGGGAACAAATTCTAAACTTACAGAATTCATGCAATAACGCGTTCCTGTAGGAGCCGGACCGTCATTGAAAACATGACCTAAATGAGAATCGCAACGTTTACAAACTACTTCTATTCTTTCCATACCGTGAGAAGAATCTCTTTTGTAAGCCGTACCTTCTTTATCTGCTTCAAAAAAACTTGGCCATCCGCAAGTAGAAGAAAATTTAGAATCTGAACGGAACAAATGATTGCCACAAACTGCACAGTGATATTCTCCCAACTCATCAAACTCATTATATTTTCCCGTAAATGGTCTTTCCGTATTTGCTTCTCTTGCAATTGCATATAAATCAGGAGAAAGAATTTTTTTCCATTCTTCATTTGAAACATTGAGTTTTGTACAGTCTGTTCTTGAGTAATATGGATTGTTTTTTGCTTCTGTATTTTCCATAGAAGTAACTTTATTAGGTTTTTGAGTCTGCGAACACATTTGCAGAAAGGTTAATAAAAATATTGAAATAAAAAATTTCATAATCAATTGATTTTGGAAAAGAATGCAAATTTTAATCCGTAATTGTTATTCGGCTCATCTTTGTTTCGCTTTCCACACCAAATTTACTAAATTTGATCGTATGAATGATGAACTGAAAAGAAAACAGCTCAATAAGTATAAAGCTTTTGCCACCGGACTTTTTGTTTTGATGGCAGTAATTTTTATATTCACGACAATCCTTCAAAAAACGCATGAATCTCACTGGATAGGTTATGTAAGAGCATTTTCTGAGGCTGCAATGGTAGGAGCTTTGGCAGATTGGTTTGCTGTAACTGCACTTTTTCGTCGTCCTCTCGGATTGCCCATTCCGCATACAAACCTGATTGAAAACAGCAAACAGAAATTGGGTGATAATCTAGGGAATTTTGTAGTTTCTAATTTTCTTTCGCCAGAAACTATTCGTCCTTATATTCAGAAAATAAAGATTTCAAATTTTGTGGGAGAGTGGCTTTCAAAAGAAAGAAATCAGGAAAATTTAATTAAAAATATTTCGGACATCATTTTGGATATTCTAAACAAACTTGATGATTCTGAAGTTAGTGCGTTTATCAGCAAAAAGGTTTCGGAAATGACTGATAATATTCAGCTTAACCAAATTTTAGGAAACGGAATTATTTATCTTTTAGACAAAAATGATCACCAGAAAATCGTTACCAATCTTTCAAAACAAATTAAAGAATATCTTATTGAAAACGACGGAATGATTCAGGAAAGAGTAAAAAAAGGAAGCTATTCTTTTATTCCTTCTTTTGTAGATAATAAAATCGCCCAAAAAATTGCAAGCGGACTTTCAGATTTCTTCCGTGAAGTAGAAGGAGATACCAATCACGAAATCAGATCTTTAATTACAAAAAAGATTTATGATTTTTCTAATGAATTAAAAGAAGATCCAAAATGGAATGACGAATTTAAAACCATTAAAAATGATTTTCTGAAGGATGACAAATTAAATGAATATTCAAATGACATCTGGAATTCAATTAAAAAAACACTGAGTACAGAATTGCAGGAAGAAGAATCTTCTCTTAAAAAATACATTATAAAAAATCTTAACGAGTTTTCTCAGAATCTGAAAACAGATGAAAACCTCCAGAATAAAATAGACAATTGGGTAAGAGTTACTGCTTACAAATATATCCTGAAAAACACGCACCAAGCAGGAAACCTCATCAGTTCAACTGTCGGAAATTGGCAAGGTAAAGAATTGAGCGACAAGCTTGAATTAGAGGTTGGTAAAGACTTACAATTCATTCGAGTGAACGGAACTGTAGTTGGTGGATTGGTTGGTTTGATAATTTATACGGTGTCACATTTTTTTATTTAAATTCAAACTGATGAAAAAATATTACACATTATTATCTATTCTCGTCACAACCTTATTCTTTGCACAGACGGAACAAATAAGTTTAAATTTTTTTGTTGAAAAAATACTCCCAAACATTGAGAAAACAAAAGTATTTTATGATGGAAGAGTAATTGATAAAGCAAAATACGAAGAAAATAAATCAAATAGTGACGAAGAAACGGTAATTGAAAATATATTATGGGATTATAAATTACTTGAGAATGAAAGAAGAGAACTGAGTAATAAAGATGTACATTTTTATAAAACTTTAAATTTTTCAGAATTGAAAAATTTGCTAACGTAAAAAACTCACATTTAAAAGTTTTAACAGTACCTAAATCTATAATTTTTGTAGATACATTGAAAATTAAGAAAAGAAAATCAGGTAAGTTTTTATTAAATACAACGAAATATAATTTAAGGATTGCTCCATCTATTCAACTTACTAATGACATTTACCTTACTAGAATTTTTATGACTAAACAGGATCTTGAAAAAGGTAGCTTTTTTGACATAATTGTGCAAAACAATAAAATTGTAGACTGGACAGAGATAGGGTGGATTCAATAATCAAAAAAAGCAAAATTGACGAGATTTTGCTTTTCATTACATTATAGATAAAACTTATCTCGAAATTCTACTCGCTCTCGTCAAAATTTCCTGATTAATATCATTGATTAATTGTGGACCTTCATAGATAAATCCGGTGTACAGCTGTACCAGACTTGCACCTGCATTCAGCTTTTCAATAGCGTCTTTTGCAGAATGAATTCCGCCGACTCCAATGATTGGGAATGCTCTGTTGCTTTTATCAGAAAGATATTTGATCATTTTTGTGCTTCTTTCACGAATCGGTTTTCCGCTTAAACCGCCGTTTCCGATTTCTGCTAAAATTTCTGGTGATGTTTTTAGACCATCTCTGTTGACTGAAGTATTTGACACGACAATTCCGTCAATTTTTGTGTCTGCAATCAGTTCTATAATCTCATCAAGTTGCTGATTGTTCAAATCCGGAGCGATTTTTAGTAAAATTGGTTTTTGATTTGGCTTTGTCTGATTGATTTTCTTTACTTCTGTAATCAATTCTCTCAGATATTCAACGTCTTCCAATTTTGCATGACTTCCAACGTTTGGACAGCTTACATTCAGCACAAAATAATCTACGTAAGGATGAAGCCCTTCAAAACAATCCAGATAATCTTGGGTGTAATTTTCGGGAGTCGTATTGGTATTCTTTCCGATGTTGCCACCAATGATTATTTTTCCTTTGTTGCCTTTCAGTTTTTCAATTGCAGCCTTAAGACCATCGTTGTTGAAACCCATTCTGTTGATGATTCCGCCATCTTCTATAAGTCTGAATAATCTTTTTTTAGGATTTCCGGCTTGAGCTTTTGGAGTTACTGTTCCGATCTCTACAAATCCAAATCCTAAGTCGCCTAATTCATTGAACAAAACCGCATTTTTGTCAAAACCTGCAGCTAAACCAACAGGATTTTTGAATTTCAGTCCGAAAACTTCTCTTTCAAGACGTCTGTCTTCAATCGGTTTTGGTAAAAATAATTTGGTAAGAAATCCGAAATTTTTAAGCATCGAAAAAGTAAAATGATGTACTTCTTCAGGATCGAATTTGAAAAGAATCGGGCGAATGAGCGATTTGTACATTGAAAAAAAGTTTCACAAAAATAATCATTTTAAATTGAATGATTTCTTGATGTGTGATATTTTTATTTAAATGAAGATGATTGTTGTAATTAATTTTTAAACCGCAGATTACACAAATGTTTTTGACCAATAGACAAAGTTTGTCATTCCGCAGGAATCTAAACCAGAATATTTCATGTAACCTCTAATAATTTGTCGAGATGCTTTCAGCATGACAAACTGTACGTTGATAGAAGTTTAAGAAATTAAGAATATGCACTCAAATCCAGTTTCAAAATATCCCCTACTTTTTTGAAATCATCATCTATCGTTGCATTTACCGTAATTCTTTCGTTGGAAAAAGGATGATTAAATGTCAGTTGATGAGCGTGAAGCGTCATTTTATTGATGTCAAATGTCTGAAGCCACAATTTATTTTGCTTATTACAACCATGTTTTCTACAACCTAAAATCGGGTGTAAAATGTGTTTAAAATGTTTTCTCAGTTGATGAAATCTTCCTGTTTCAGGAATTGCTTCAACCAAACAATATCTCGAAGTTTGGTGCTTTAAAAAAGGTAAATCTATTTCCGAAGTCTGCAAACGGCGATAGTACGTTATTGCGTTTTGCGTAATTTCGTTTTCGTTAACCAGATCGTAATCGATCGTTTCTTCTTCTTTCGTCCAGCCTCGCAGAATGGCAATATATTTCTTTTCAACCTGTTTATTCTCAAATTGTGTACTCATCATTCTCAGCGTTTCTTTATCTAAAGTAAATAATAAAACACCCGAAGTTTTCCGGTCTAAACGATGAACAGGATATACTTTTTGCCCGATCTGCTTTCTCAGTTCCTGAATCGCATACGTATCTGCTTCTCCTGAGTAAAAAGATTTATGAACTAATAATCCGCTGGGTTTGTTGATAGCAATAAGATGTTCATCGTGGTACAAAATTTCTAACATGGGACAAAACTAAAGATAATTAGTTTTATAATTCTCTTTTAAAAGTGTAAATAATACCATAAAAACTCCCTCCATAATCTCTACTTTCTGCAGTCACTAACTCCCATCCTTCACTTCCGTATTGATTTAAAGTTTTATCAATATCTGCAGGTTCATATTTGGTTCCCCAAAATCCTTTAGGCTCAATAATAACCGTTTTGTATTCGAATCTTTTTCTCATGATAGATTTTATTTTAAATGTACAATAAATTTTATGAATGTCCATAATTAGTAATAATTTAGTTTTTAACGGTTTGCTTGTCATTGATTTCGTCGAATCTTCGATTTCAGGAGGAATCTAAACTGCCTTATTTTCAATGCGTTGGGATTTCTCCGGAATAATAAAATGACTGCTGATTTTAGCATTATGATTAAAAACGGACGTTCAAATAAATTTTTAGGAATTGTTTGCTATAAAAGCATTTTTATTAATATCCCTGATTGGTGTGGCATCCTTTTTCTGCGTTGGTTGAAAAATTGTTGGCGAAAAAGATACAGTCCTTCGACAAACTCAGGATAAACTACAAGCGAGTTCCATGTTTCTAATAATTTCAAAATTAAAAACTTCCATCTTCCTTACTTCCTGCTTTTTCACTATTTTTGCAGTTCAGACGTAAAAAAATTATGGCAAAGCAAGAAGATGTTTTCAAGAAAGTGATTTCTCACGCTAAAGAATATGGTTTTATTTTCCCTTCTAGTGAGATCTATGACGGTTTATCCGCTGTTTATGATTATGGGCAGAATGGTGCAGAACTGAAAAATAATATCAAACAATATTGGTGGAAAGCGATGGTACAGCTTAACGAAAATATTGTGGGTATCGATTCTGCAATTCTGATGCACCCTACAACTTGGAAAGCTTCGGGCCACGTTGATGCATTCAACGATCCTTTGATTGACAATAAAGATTCTAAAAAACGTTTCAGAGCAGATGTTTTGGTAGAAGATTATTGCGCAAAAATCGAGGATAAAGAAAATAAAGAAATTGAAAAGGCTGCCAAAAGATTTGGTGAATCTTTCGATAAAGCTCAGTTTGAAGCTACAAATCCTAAAATTTTAGAATACAGAGCAAAAAGAATAGAAATTCTTTCAAGGCTGGCAAAATCTTTGGAAAATGAAGATTTGGCTGACGTAAAAGCTTTAATTGAGGAACTGGAGATTGCTGATCCGGATACAGGTTCTAGAAACTGGACGGAAGTAAGACAATTCAACCTCATGTTTGGAACTAAATTGGGTGCTTCTGCAGATTCTGCGATGGATCTTTATTTAAGACCGGAAACAGCTCAAGGAATTTTCGTGAATTTCTTAAATGTACAGAAGACTTCACGTCATCGACTTCCATTCGGTATTGCTCAGATTGGTAAAGCATTCAGAAATGAAATCGTTGCGAGACAGTTTATCTTCAGAATGCGTGAATTCGAACAAATGGAAATGCAGTTTTTCGTAGCTCCGGGAACTGAACTCGAATTCTACGAACAATGGAAGCAAAAACGTCTGAACTGGCATAAAGCTCTAGGTTTAGGTGATGAAAATTACAGATTCCACGATCATGAAAAATTAGCTCATTACGCGAATGCTGCAGCAGATATTGAATTTAATTTCCCTTTCGGATTTAAAGAATTGGAAGGTATTCACTCAAGAACAGATTTCGATTTGAAAGCGCATGAGGAATTTTCAGGAAGAAAGCTTCAGTTCTTCGATCCGGAAAGAAATGAAAACTATGTTCCTTACGTGGTAGAAACTTCGGTAGGTTTAGACAGATTATTCCTTTCTATTTTCTCTCATTGTTTAAGAGACGAAACGTTGGAAGACGGATCTGAGAGAACAGTTTTATCTTTACCTCCGGCTTTAGCTCCAATTAAAGCAGCTATTTTACCTTTAATGAAAAAAGACGGATTAGCGGAATATGCAGAAAAGATCTTCGATGATTTGAAATATGATTTCAATTTATTCTACGAAGAAAAAGATGCTATTGGAAAACGTTACAGAAGACAAGATGCGATCGGTACTCCTTACTGTATCACGATTGATCATGATTCTTTAACCGATCACACCGTGACGATTAGAGATCGAGACACGATGCAGCAGGAAAGAGCTCCTGTTTCTGAGTTGAGAAGAATCATTGATGAGAAAACAAACTTCAAAAATTTACTTTCTAAAATATAGATTAAAGGCCTTGAGAAATCAAGGCTTTTTCATTTGGTGGTAAAAATTATTTTAAATTTGTTACAGATCGTTTATTATGACAGTTATATTTTATTTCATTGCTTTCATTGTTGCTCTCGTAATTTTAGCATATATTTTCGGCTATTCTTATCTCTTCAGCGGAATTTCTAAAACTTATCTTAAGGGAAAACTGAGCGCAAATATAGATGACGGAAAATTTTTCCGAAGTAATATTATTCATACCGCTTCACCAAAACTATGGGAAGAACATCCTGATTTTAATAAAAAGGAATTATCAAAAGAAATATTTGATGATTTGCTGCATTCTAACACCGCCTCGTTTTTAGTGGTAAAAGACGGAAAACTTCTGCATGAGCAATATTTTAATGGTTATAATCAACTTTCAAAAACCAACTCTTTTTCTATGGCAAAAGCAGTTACCGTAATGCTTTTGGGAAAAGCCATTGAAGAAAGGAAAATAAAAAGTGTCGATGAAAAATTCTCTGATCTTTATCCTGAATTTAAAACTAAACCTTTCGGTAAAGATTTAACTTTAAAAAATTTAACTCAAATGGAGTCTGGTTTGGATTGGGACGAGAACTATAAAAATCCTTTTCTTCCAAATGCAAGAGCGTATTATGGAAAAAATCTTTTGAAAGCAGCATTTTCGAGAAGATTTAAAGAACAGCCGGGAGAAAGATTTGAATATCAAAGCGGCTCGACACAATTGCTGGGATTTGCTCTAAAGAAGGCTCTGAATCAATCTTTAGCAAGTTATCTATCCGAAAAATTCTGGATTCCTCTGGGAATGGAGCAGAATGCAGATTGGAGCGTTGACGAAAGCGGAATGGAAAAAACCTATTGCTGCATTCACTCCAATTCAAGAGATTTTGCAAAATTGGGACAGCTATTTTTAGACAATGGGAAAGTAGGCGATAAACAGATTTTAAATTTAGATTTTGTAGAGCAAATGAGAACTCCAACCAAAAAATCTGCTGAAATCTATGGAATGGGATTTTGGATTAACAATGACAATCCTGTTAAACACTATTATTTTCTTGGGCTTCAAGGGCAATATATCATCATGATTCCTGAACATAAAATGATCATCGTAAGAACTGGAAGCTATAATAATTTACCCAAAACAGATCGTGGAAGACCAGACCAGGTAAAATTTCTGGTAAATGAAACTGTAAAATTATTCTCTTAAAATTAAGCTTTTTTTAATCAACTAAAATTTTAGTGAAATCTGAAATTCGCCTCAGGAAGTGTGTTGTTTTTTAAGAAAGCTTCATATTCTGGCGATATTTGCGCACGTCCCCATGTATTTTTTCCGCTCATGCTTCCTAACCGAACTTTGTCTTTCCCGTATTTTTTATTCATCGCATCCATTGCTTTCATTACGGGCAAATGCTGATTTTGTGCATCTTCTTCAAACAGATTAATTAATCTCTGATCTTCAGGAACAAAATCGTTGACGATAACACCTGCTTTTTTATAATGAAACCCTTCCTCGAAAATTGCTTCAAATAATTCATTCACTACTCTTCCAATCAAAATAGAAGAATTGGTAGGATTGGGTAAAATCTGAGTTTTTGCATTTCTATATTCTGGCAAATCTTTTCTGAAGCGATTGGTTTGTACAAAAACAGTGACCATTTTACAACAGGTATTTTGTTTTCTCAGCCTTTCGGAGCAATACATTCCAAAAGTTTCTACACGCTCACGAACATCTTCTTTTTTCGTAAGCATTTCCATAAAACTTCGTGTAACGGCAATAGATTTTTTTGGAGATGGAGCATCTAATTCTAATTGACGGATTCCTTTCAGTTCATTAATCATTCTTACACCGTAGATTCCCATGATCTTGCGAACCCACATTTCGGGTTTCTGAAGCAAATCCCACGCTTTATGAACTCCTGCATCGTTCATTTTTACAGATAATCTGCGCCCGATTCCCCAAACATCTTTTATATCAAGCCATTTAAGAGCTTTTTCAATTTTTTCGGAAGTGTCTAAAATATAAACTCCATCACTGAACTTTTCAGGGAAATCTTTCACAATTCTGTTGGCGACTTTGCATAAAGTTTTTGTAGGCGCAATTCCGATGCTTACAGGAATATTCGCTTCCTTTTTAATCTGCTTTCGGATGTCAAGACAATAATCATAAATATTGACATATTTGAAGCCCGTGAGATTCAAAAACAATTCATCAATGCTGTATGTTTCATATTCTAAAACGTAAGAACTCGCAATATTAATTACCTGTTGGCTTTTAAAATTGTAGAGTTCAAATTTTGCCGAAAAGCTTTTCACATCATGTTGCTTAAAAAGCTCTTTATATTTAAAAGCTGGAGCTGCCATTGGAATTCCCAAATCTTTTGCCTCTCTGCTTCGGGACACAACGCATCCATCGTTGTTGGAAAGCACCACAACGGGTTTGTTTTCGAGTGTAGAATCTAAAGTTCTTTCACACGAAACAAAGAAATTATTGCAATCTACTAAGGCATACATAATTGAGAAAAGAGCATTTTGAAATACAAAACTATAACTTTTAAAACAAAATATTATGTTTAATTCAAACTTTAACATTATATTTAATCAACTCATTATCATCGTTTTAAATATTTTAAAATACGTCAAGTTTTGTCGTATCTCGCATCTACATTTGTTTTTTGAAACAACAGAAATTTTATAATTATGGATAGAATAACCTTACAAAGAATCGAAAAACTACATCCGCTTGTAAGAGAAGAAGTGAAGGAAATAGTCAAAGAATGTAACGAAGCACTTACCGGAAAAGCTAAAGTAAGAATTACACAGGGATTGCGAAGTTTTGAGGAGCAGGAAAAACTATATGCAATCGGAAGAATCACAAACGGAAAAAAAGTAACCAATGCCAAAGCTGGACAAAGCATCCACAACTATGGTCTTGCCGTAGATATCTGTTTAGTAATTAATGGAAAAATCGCAAGTTGGGACACGGTAAAAGATTGGGATAATGACAGAGTTGCCGATTGGTACGAATGTGTGAAAATTTTTGCCAGACACGGTTGGGATTGGGGCGGAAACTGGAAAACATTTAAAGATCTACCTCACTTCGAAAAGAAGAATATTTTAACGAAAAAAGGACTGATAAAAACAAGCTGGAGAACGCTTCTGAAGATGGAAAAAGATAAAGACGGATATGTTATTGTTTAGAAAAAAATAATGCATATAATTATAATACGACGAGTTCTGTCGCTTCCCGTTTCTACCTTTACTATACCAAAATAAAGGAAAAAAAATGAAGAAAACAACCATTCTTTCTTTGGACGGCGGCGGAATAAGAGGCATTATTACCTGCATTATTTTGCGCTATATAGAAGAGCAGCTTCAAAATCATGATCATCCTAAAGCCAAGCTTGGAGATTATTTTGATCTGGTTGCCGGAAGCAGTACCGGAGCTTTAATTGCTTCCATCATTCTCTGTCCGGATGAAAACAGAAAAGCAAAATATTCGATCCAGAAAGGATTGGAATTGTATGCTGAAAGAGGTGGCGATATATTTCAGGTTTCTTTTTGGGAGAGACTTGTCAATCCTTTCGGATTATTAAATGAAAAAATTTCTCAGGAAGCACTTGAAAAAAACCTGCAAGATTTTTTTGGAACACTTGAATTAAAAGAACTAATAAAACCCTGCTTAATAACAAGTTATGACATTGAAAACAGAAGAGCTAAACTTTTTAATTCGTGGAAAGCGCATTTAAGCACCGATAATTTCTATGTGAAAGATGTTTGCAGAGCTACTTCTGCAGCTCCTACATATTTCAGTCCGGTGCAGATTAAATCGATGTACGGACAGATTTTCAGTTTGATAGATGGCGGAATGTTTGCCAATAACCCAGGACTTTGTGCTTACGCAGAAGCAAGAAAAATTCCGTTTGCAGAGGTTTTGAAAAATCATCAGAAGGCAAATAATCCGTCTGTAAATGACATGATTATCGTTTCTATAGGAACAGGCATTGAGTCAAAAAGTTATTCTTTCAAAAAAATGGAAAAGGCAGGAAAGATCGGTTGGGTAACTCCAATTATTGATATTTTGATGTCCGCAAATGCAGAAACGGTAGATTATCAACTTTGCCAGATGTTTCAGACTTTGGGTTTAAGAAATCAGAAAAACTATTACCGATTAAACCCATCATTAAAAAACGCTTCTCCTGCGATGGATAATGTTTCAAGAAATAATATCGAAAATCTTATTCAGGCCGGGTTGAGCTATATTGATGATAACAGGGAAACTTTAAACCAGATCGTTCAAAAATTAATTAAAAATAAAATATAAGCTTTTTTGCTTATAAACAATATACATAAGCTAATTACATTATATTCTAAAAATAATAAATAACCTAAAAATACGACGAGTTTTGTCGCTTATGAGGATTACTTTTGTTTACCAATAAGAAAGCAAAAAACACAAAATTTTCCGAAAAGAAAAATGAAAATAAAATTATAATACGACGAGTTTTGTCGCCTCCAGAAACTATCTTTGGAATAACAAAACAACCAAGAAAACAATAGCTAAATAAGCTTTTCTTAATCTTTAAAGTATCCAAATTAATTTAATTAATCATTAAAATTTTCAGTTAATAAAAAACTGAAACAGGATATCTCTTACCCAATTTTGAATATTAGTTTGCTAGCACTACTATATATTATTAACCAATTTTTAACCTTAAATTTTTTAAATTATGCCAAATTTAGTACAAGAACTAAACAGTTTAGATTTCAGTGTTTACATCGGTGGTCCGTTGCAGGCAGCTGTAAAAGCACAACACGATGCTTCAATTTCTCAAGTTAACTTCATTAAGGAAGTAGGCTTTGTACCTGCCGTTGCGGCTTCAGGAACTACTCCAGCTTCTCCGGCTCAGTTGAGATATGTAGATTTCAATTATCAGAAATCAATTCCCAATCCTTCATATGATCCGGCTGTAAGCGGTTCAAAACCATTCAATGAATCAAGTGTTAATTTGAAAGTTCCATTCCTTACAATGCTTACAATTCCTGCAATAAGAATTGATGAAGTGACAATTGATTTTAATGCAAAATTGAATTCAGTTGAAACTCAAAATATCTCAAGCGAATTTCAGGGAAGCGCTTCACTAAGCGCAAAGTTTTGGAAAATTAAACTAAATGCTTCTGCTTCTTACAAAAAGACGACTTCAAGTACATCTACTACAGAAAAAACATACACTTTGGGTGTACATGTAAGAGCTGTAAATGATGAATTACCTGCAGGTCTTTCTAGAATTCTGGATATGTTGGAAGACAGTATTGCTGCTGTTTAATTTTTACCTTTTTTTCGGATGGTTGCTTCGGCAGCCATCCTTTTCAACTATTTTTTTTTACTAATTAATTTAAAAAAACCTTTGTCATGCCAAAATTGAATGAATATTTAGGAGGTCTCGTTTCTGAGATCGTTTCTGCCAGAAAAATGGCAGATTTACAAACCGTACAAACTGCTAAAGAATATGCACAAGATGATTTGCTAAAACATTTTTCGGTTCCCAGAATGAAAGTCAGCAGCGTAGATCTCACCGTACCTTTTGCTCATGCAGGAGCTTCAGCTAAAATGAGTTTTAAAGAATTTATTTATGATGAAATTACATCTGTCGCAAAAACAGATTATGATTCTTCTGATACGAAAAGTGATCAAGTTCTGAAAGATTTTTTGTCAGATTTAGAAATGGACTATCACAAAACCATATTAAGAAGCAAAATCTCAGCAGCAGAAAGCATAGAGAAGGCAGAAGAATTGGGAGTGCGAAGATTAGAAGCAAAGGCAGCAGCTTATGACTATCCTATTAAAAAAGGGATTTTCGATGATTTTTCAAAAAGAATTACTTCTTTCTATGAATCGTTAGACAATGCAAGTTGGAATCAGACAGATGTTGAACTACTTTATCTAAGTGTACAAAACAGAATGATAAAAGAATATCAAAATACGATTAAAGAAGTAGCCACTCAAACGAGTGAAGTAGTCGTCGTAGAAGCAAGTCATCTCATGAAAATAGATCCTAAATATTTGATCTATGCTAAAGTGAATATCACAGAAGCTGGAATGGAATGGTCAAGGTATGAAGACATTAACGGAAAATTGGTAGAAACTCTAATTCCTGAATAATATGAAAAAATCACAATTTATTTTAGTAAGCCAATTAAAAGAAAAACTACAGGAGTTTCCTGCTATTGTTTCCTCTTTAGAAACAAAAGATCCTCACTTTATTGAAAAAATATTTTCCTGGTTAAAATCTGTAGAAGATGTTTTCTCAACCAATAATATCAGTGAAGTGTCAGAAATGGCAGGTTTCAGAAGCAAAATACTTACTGCAAAATTCAGTGATGAGAGAGGAGCAAATATTAAAAAAAACCAAATAAAAATTGCTGCCGGAAGTCTTTACGATATACAAAATATCGTACTGAATGTTTTGATGCCTTATGAACAAAAAATGAATGATTGCAGAGAAATCATTAAGCAGTTATTGGTTTTAGTATTACAAACAAAAGCAATAGAATATGACCAGAAAATAGATTTTGATGATTTTGTAAAAAGAGTATGGCAATATATACTTTATGATGACAATTTGAAAGCCGGAGCTGTAAGATTGAAATCTGTGCTTTCTGAAATGGATATCACAATGCTTCTTGCTGATGAAATTGATCCTGAAAACTTTTCTTAATCCTAAAAAATAACTCAAAAAAAACTTGAGTTATTTTTTTTATGCGTCAAGTTTTGTCGCATCTCAATACTACATTTGAAATATAAATAAAAACACAGAAAACAATCATTAAAAACTTTTAAAAACCTTTGAATTCATCATTTATAAATGCTGAACAGCCAGAAATATTTTTAAAACTCACCAAAACTTCTAACACAAAAACAACATGGAATCACCAAATCACAACACAGACCTCATCTTAGATAAAGACATTTATACCGTTAAATGGGATGACATTGAAAACACAGAAATTGACTACGACAATTACCTCAACGAAATTGAAAGTTTCTTCAGAGAAGATTTTGAAAATGACATTCTTGAGGAGGAAGATGTTTAATTAAAATTTTAAAACACGTTACGTTTTATCGCTTTCGTTATTGGATTTCAAACATAAATAAAGCACTTAGACTTTTTGAAAAGCCTTTAAATTCATCATTTAAAATGTTGAACAGCTAAAGATATGTTCAAAAACAAACGCTTAAAAAACACAAAATGGTCTCAGTTATTAAAAATCATGGTGGATATCGTTTGCCGGAAACCACCTTAAAAAATATGGCTAAAACCGAAGTAATTCTAATAAAAAGAAGCCTCGAAATTTTAATCTTAAAAAAATTATATAAATGAAATCAAAAGCAGAATTAAAAAAATATTTTGAGAATGGAGACAAACCCACTCAAGAACAGTTTTGGGAATGGCAGGAGTCTTATTGGCATAAGGATGAGAAAATTCCTATGCATAACATTGGTGGTTTAGAAAATGGCCTACCAAATGGCGAAAATATGAAATTTATTCCCATGTCTGGAACTCCAAATAACGAAAGAGTAACCGGTTCGATTGTGTCTACTGCTACTGTTGCTTTTGAGGCAGAATGGCAATCAACAGAAGGGTATGCTCAGTTAACAAAAGATAGCGGATTACAGATAGGAAATGCTGGATCCGCAGAAGTAATAATGAGACCCTCAGACGGGTTTTCGGCAACAAAACTTTATAATCCTGTATCTAATAAACACTACATACAAAAAGGCTATCTTTTTGAAAATTATTATAATCAAACTCAAGTTAACTCTTTAATTAACAGAACCTATAAAGTCATGGGTTCAGTCAGCAATTATAATTCGTTACCCACTGCTAACAATTCAGTTGGGGATGTCTGGAATTTACTGAATACAGGAGAAAACTTTGTTTGGGTTGATAACATAAATAATTCACTAACTGCTGGATGGGATAAGCTTTCAGGAATGTTTGACTCTTCAAATCTTGCGAGTATTGACTATGTCACTCAAGAAATAGCTAAATACATTCCTCTAACTGGCACTTCTGTTCTAGATGGGAAAATAGAAGATATAAATGGAAGATTTAGAATTGGTAAACATTCAAATAGAAATGCTGATTTATTTTTCCAAGAATATTCAAATCCAAATTATCCAGGAAGGTTAAGTGAATTAAGGTTGAGAGTTGATTTAGGTTTTAGAGCAACTGTTACAGGAGATGGCAATATACAATCTCAATTAGAATTAAATAATGGCTTAATTAAGGAAAACTTTTTCAGTATAGATAATGCAACTACATACACAAAGGATTTGAATGGTTTTTACGCCAGCAAGTATTTAATTCCAACTACGGATGAAACTTATGTCCAAAAAAAATATGTTGATCAAAAATCATCATATTCTAGTAATGAACAAATAACCGGAGGTCAATGGATTGACGGTAAACCTATTTATAAAAAAACAGTCAAATTTGATACAATTCCTTCAACAGGCGAAATTGATCTTACATCACATTTTCAAGATGTAGAAACAATCGTTTCAAATCAAATGTTTACAGAATGGTATAATATGGATGTAGCATTTGCAGGTAATCAATATAGAGGCAAAGCATTTATTACTGTACAACCAGAAATGGCTAAAATTGAATATGTTCCAAACATCGATTACGATTACTCAATGATTAATTCGTTTACTCTGACTCTTGAATATACAAAAAGAACTATTTAATAAATTTAAAACAATAAAATGTCAACAGAAAATAATAAAAACAATGCTTCACAAACACTATTCAGATTTGTAAGCTTAAGAAATCCACAATTAACAGAAACTAAGGATAAAAATCTCGGTTTTATTCACAGACAAAAAGAGATCAGTGGTTTCTTTGATACAAAATTGCTAAATCTTACAGACCAATCGGCAATTTCAAAATTTAGCACGTTAGAAAAATATGTCGGTGAGTTCGCAGAAACACAAGATTTACTTTCTAATGAAAATGAGCTTGAAAACACTTTTCCCGGATTGCTAAAAGCCGGAAGAAAAATTTCTAAAAGAGAGCAACTTAATGATGATGATATTCTTGAAATCTCTTTAAGATACAATCTATTATTTGCTAATAATACAGATGGTTATGAATCATTAAAAATGCTCTGGGATAATTTGATTTATCAGATTCTCACTCAAAAAGATTTTTATGTAAAAGAGTCTATTATTCATATTCTCAAAGCTCTTCATTATGGGTATGCAAAAACATTGTCTGCAACCGAAGAAATGGTAAAAATCAACGGAGATGATCTGCCTAAAAAATCTTTAGAAGCTAAAGTTGTTCTACCTGTGTCACTTTTTGGTGACGGAAGTGGCAGTGAAACATCAACAGGAAACTCTTTGACAGGCACCCCTTTTCAGGTAAATGTATCCAATATTGGTGAAGGAATAATCAACGGAACTAAACTATCTGTAGCAACTCAGCAGCAATTGAAAGTTGAAGGAGAAAAAATTTCTGCATTATCATTTCTTGAATTAGAAAAAAACGAGTTTGTACAACTTAAATCAGAATTAGAAAAAATTCAGAAAACATTTTACAAACTGAGATCAAAGAAGCTTGAGGCAGAATATCAAGAATATAAAGATCTTTATCAAGCAACTTTGGATGAATATAATATTGCACTTAAAAGAATTGAAGCTCAAATTCATGAAGGAATGTCTCAGGAAGAAATTGATGCTTTATACGCCGAATTAGGTGAGCCGAATGTTCCTCCATTCAAATTTGATTATAAAAATGAATTAAATTTTGAAGATCTTAAATCTAAACTTTCACAGGAGCTTTTTGCTTTATTTATTAAGAACTTTACCATTGTAAATAATGGTATTCCTGTAGAAAGAGAATTAGATTATTCACAAATTGAAATTGTATCTGATAAAGAAATTCTTATTAATGAAATTCCTGTTTCAATTACCGAAGATTATGATTCTTTTTCAGAAGTATTTGAGAAATTAGATGAAGAAATTGCTTCTAGAAACCAAATATTATTTTCAAAATCTCCTGCAATAGAACAGGAATTCGCAAAGATTGGAAACGTTCTTGTTCCTGTGAATAAAACAACTTATACAGAAATTTCCGGTACTTATTATTTAAAAGTACTTACCAAGAGAGTCGTTTTTATGAACCAAAACTTCCTTTCTTTTTATTATAATACAGACAGTACGTCTTTGGGCTTACTTTCAGCTTCGTTGGAAATGTTAGGAGACGGAACGAATGTTTATAAAAATATATCTGCAATTGATGTTGTTGATGGTAAGGTTGTTTTCCCTTTAGTTATAGGTTCTTTAAAAACTGTTTCATCAGTAAAGATTACACTTTATTTTAAAAATGGAGAATATACAACTGTCGAGCACAATAATATTATATCAGGTGAAACCTATACTGGAAGATTCGCTTTCAGAACGATTGTTGATGAAGGTACTGGTGAAATTCCTGGTGGTGGAACTGAAAATCCTGGTGAAGGTACCGGAAGTTCTGGCGGAACAGGAAATACTGGTTCAAATAGTAATACAGCTGGTTTTATTCGTAAAAACTTTGGCATAAAAAGATTAGGTATTGCCGATTATTTGAAAGTTGTACAAAGCACCCATGCTTATGTTCCGGGAGAAGTTACTCATATTGAGAACATCATGGCAAAAGAATTTAAGCAAAAATCTACCCGAAAACTCAGAAGAAGTGAAATACAGACCACTACTTCAAAATCTACAGAAAGAGAAAACTTAAATGACACTACTTCTACCACAAGAAATGATATGCAGTCTGAAGTGGCAAATGTTATTCAGAGTCAGATCAATGCAGAAGCACATTTCAGGTACGGAGGCGGTAAAGCACCATTTGAAGTTGGAGGAAGCTTTGCAACGAATAACGCAAAAGAAAACAGTACCCGCCAAGCTATTGCAAAATCTCAGGAAATCACTGAAAAAGCAACAGAAAGACTTCTGACAAAAGTTGCTGAAGAAAGAATTGAAAAAATCATTGAAGAGTTTGAAGAAAACAACGCACATGGTTATGATAACCGAGAAGGTGACAAACACGTTGTGGGAGTTTACAGATGGGTTGATAAAAAAATGAAGAATCAGATCTACAACTATGGCATCCGTACTATGTTTGAATTTATGATTCCAGAACCGGCAAAACTTCACCGTTTAGCAACATTTGCGACAAAAGAGACTTTTAAAGAACCTATTGATCCTAGAAAATCTAAAGACCAATGGGAAATGACAAATTCAAAGTCAGCGACAAATGATCAATTGCAATATTGGGCAAATTATTATGGGGTAACTCTAACTCAATTGCCTGAATCTAATATTCTTTATACTGCAGAAACCGGACCACAGAACCTTGATAATAGTGCAGCCCCAAGAGCGTTAACTCTTAACATTCCAGACAATTACAAAGGTCATGAAGCCAATATCACTTATGGATTTTATAATAGATTTAAGAGGAATAATTCTCAGCTTACAATAGATAATCTACGAGGAGGTTTTTTACCGACTATAGAAAACCCGAATAGAGAAGGATGGTTGCGAAGTAGTCTTACAATTACCGGGATTAATGTCGTAGGAAATTATGCCATGCAATATGCGGGTAGCAATGGAACAACCGAGATGTCATTTGTTGTAAAAATTAAATGTACGTTGTCGGATGCTTTTATGGCTTCATGGAGGCAAGAAAATTTTGACAACATTATTAAAGCCTATGAAACAGCTTATGCCGACTTCTTAGAAAAACAAAAAAATGCTGATGAAAATGCGAAAGAAGAAGAAGCTGCCAATAAAGAAAAAATGTCAAACTTTTATCGTGATATGGAGCGTGTAATTATAAAACACAACTGTATTGCTTACTTACTACAAGACTATTTAAATAAGAAAACTCTTGGTGCAGAACTTACAAATAAAGCACAGGCCATGAAGGATTTTAGTATCATTCTTGATGAAAACCTTGATCAATACACCGCTTTAGCTAAGTTTCTGGAACAAGCATTTGAATGGACGATTATGGATTATACATTCTATCCATACTATTGGGCAAGTCGTGACGAATGGCAAACCATGTATTTATCAGAAAGTACAGATCCTTTATTCAGAAGCTTTTTACAAGCTGGGATGGCAAGAGTAGTTGTAACTGTAAATCCCGGATTTGAAGATGCTGTACAATTCTTTATGGCTACCGGAAAAGTTTGGAATGGCGGTGAAGTACCTGTAATCGGAGATCCAATGTATATGAGTATTGTTGATGAAATGCGTGAGCCTCTAGGTAAAAAACAAGGTAAAGCATGGATTACAACCTTACCAACATCTCTTAATATTTTACAGAAAGATTCTGTAGGATTGATAACAACTACAGCCTTACCGTTTTCTGAAGAAAATCCTGAAGAATTCGAAGTTCCTTCTGATGTGGTTACTGACGATTCGGATTTTCAACCTAACAACAATCTTTTAGGAGTAAAGTCTAATGTCACCTCTGAACTGCCTGTTTAACTTAAAACAATAAACTGTCCAATATACAAACTGAAATTCAAATACTTATCTCCATAATCAATTTTTATAAAAACAAAATTGTGTAAAGATATCGATTTGATATTTCTGTAATGGCAGAGCCTAAAAAACTCTGCCTTTTATTAATCTTAAAAATATTAAAATGAAAAACACAGCATATAAAGATATTTTTAATTTTGGGGAGGAGGCGTTATCAATAAATGATAAATTTTCCAATACTACATTTCCAACAATGAAAAATGCTTTTACAATTGGAGAAAACATTAGAGAAATGAAAAATGTGAGCCCACTTGCAACAGTAAAGTTTTTCAATCAGTCAACAGAATATGTATTAGCTAAATATTATCCCGATGCACAAGCTATTACATCCAGCAACAACAATTTGGTTTTAGATGAAAGCATTAAGAAAAGTGGTTATGATTTTTATAAATATGAATTTTTCTCAGATAAAAACAGAAATGGTTCTGTAGAAAAAAATGAAGAACTTATTTTCAAACTATTGCTTTTTGTTTCTACAGACGGTAATAAAGTAAAAGAATGCTACGAAGTTATTAAACCAGCTGATGATGAAATAATCTTTTTTTTAGAAACTGACGATGACACTTTAAGCGATGATGTTTTGTTTGGAAGAACTTCTGAAAAAATAAAAAAACTCTACACTGATCATTCTTCTGGTAAACTTTATAAAACTTTTTTTGATGGAGATATCTTAAATAAAATTAAAAAACATGCAGGAAATATTAACCAAGAAATAATCGAGGAATTATTTCTAAAAGGTTACATCGAGAAAAAAGGAATAAAACAAGGCTTTTTTACTTTCTTGAAATATACATTAATGGGAATTTCTGCACCCGCAAAAGCCTTAGGTTGGGTACTAAACAAACTCGGAAACGGAATTGATTTTTTAAAAATATCCGATGAAGTTTGGGATACTGAAAATGATGCATATTATTTTCAAAAAGATAAGCTGATTGAAAACTTAACAATCTCAAGTGATAAACTAAAATCCTTGAAAGATTTTTTTACAGATAAAAAAGATATTGACGTAGTTGGTTCCGATATTTTGAAAGTAGTACTAGACAATATCATCCTTCAACAGATAACTACAATTGAAGCGTTTATAGAAACATATAATAACTATGTAAAAGAGGAAATCGAAGAAATTTTTAAAACTCTGGAAGATTTACCTCCTTCAGATAGCCCAAGTTTATCAGAACGAATTGCTTTAATTTGTGGTATTTGGAATGGATTAATAGATTTCGTTTCATCTATATTTAAGTTTTTTGGAAGTTTGCTAGAAGCGCCTTTTGATATTAGCAAAAATTTTCAGCAGACGCTTGAGATGATAGATACTTTTTGGAAAATGCTAAGAGATGGAACGCTTTATAAAAATATGAAAAGTTCTATCAATTACGGGATGACACAGATAGTTCAATATCTTAAAAAAAACTCAGATGACATCAATTGGGTAAGAGTATATTATATCGGAGGATTCTCATTGGCATTTTTAGGTACATTTTTTATCCCTCTTGCAAACGTAGCCAAAATTGCAAATGCAGGAAAACTAGGCGAAATTTTAGCAAAAATAAATTCCGAAGTTGGCAAAACAATCTCTCAAACTGCTAAATTTGTAAAAGTTAATAGTATACAAGCTTACCAGAAAGTAAGCAGAGCATTAATAGATTTATTAGAAATCTTCAATGTTGGTGGACAAAAGCTAAAGAAATTTGTAGATGATCTTTGGAAGAAAATTGCTGAATGGTTTGTAAAAAACAAAAAGCTTTTGCTATATGAAGGTCCTGGCAGCGAAATTAGAAGTGCATTAGCTAAGGTTGTAGATATTACTTCTGATCTTGCCCCTATAGAAATTCTTGAGTATGAAAAGAAAATTTTTGATTTCGCTGATGAATGGGCAGGAATTAAAAAAGCTACAGGAGAAATGATTGAGAATATATCCAACAATAAATCTAGAGAAGTGGATTTATCAAAATATGCGAAGGAACTATCTGGAGCGATCGTTACACACAATCACCCTAAAGGTAATAGCTTAAGTACAGGTGATATTCGGAGATTTTTAATGCATGAAATGCAAGAAATTAGAGCGATTGCAAAAACTGATAAAAGTGTATTTGTTTTAAGATATACTGGAAAAAGTTTGACGTTTAAAGAGATAGCAGCTATCCAGAAAGAAATAGCAATAATCCTACGCCCTAAAAACATTCCAATCGATTTTAATTCATTGGATGTTGCAGATTTATGGATTAAAAAATTATTAGAGCATTTCCCCGACAGAATTGAGTATATACACTATAAAAAAATATAAATATGATAACAGAAAAAGACTTAGAAATTCTATATTATATAACCCCAAAAAAATATAGAACTGTATTGGATGGACATGGCGATCCAATGACTATAGTAAATACAGAAAAAGAATTTTCTTTAGAAGAAATCCTACTGAATGTGCCATTAAAGGATTTATTATCTTCAATAATCAAAATTTTTAAAAACAAATATGCTAATCCGTTACCTATTTGGAATAGTATTGTAAACTATAATATTAAAACTGAAGAAGAAATTTCTAAAAGAAAGGATATAAAAAAGATAAATTTTAACTTTAAATTTGGTGTTAAAAACGACTTTGGAACAGATACTCAATATTTAGAAAATCTTTTTATTGAATTTATGTCTTCATTTGCAAATATCAAACCAATTGTTAGAACAGCTTTACAGGGAAAAAACTTTAATGAAAATTCTTCAAATAATAATACAACTTTTACAATACACAATAGTCCTATTTTAAAAATTGAAATCACAAATACTACTTTTCAACTATTTATAGATAAAGATTCATTTATAGATTACGGACAGTAATGGTTATAATTAAGCAGTCAGAAATGGCTGCTTAATTATTTAATCTACTAAATGAAAGTATATGAGTTTACCAAAAAGTAAGCAGAGCATTAATAGATTTATTTGAAATCTTTAGTATTGGTGGACAAAAGCTAAAGAAATTTGTAGATGATCTTTGGAAGAAAATTGCTGAGTGGTTTGTAAAGAATAAAAAACTCATTAATCCGCGATATGATGAAGTAGCTGATATAACTGCTAAAGAATTAGACTGGATGGTTTCCCGAAATATTGGGAGTCTAGGTGGGAATATTTTAAAAGAAACGCAAATTAGAAAACTTAGAGGTATTTTAAAGAATAAAGGTGTTACTGGATATGCAAAGAATTCAAATAGTCCTCAATTTGCTAATAATTTGAAAGTATACAATTTGGAGAAAAATAATCCAAATTATCCCTCCTCCAAAACCTAAAAACTGGATAAACAGTGATTCGATATATTCTTTAGGAGAAAAAAAATTTCGAAGGAAAAGAATATATTGCTGTTTCTATTTTCAAATCAGATGAAAATGATAACCGCAGTGGGCAAGAAGAAATACATTACCTAAAATTAGAAAATTTTGAATATCACCCTTTATATTTTGAAAGTAATCATGATTACGGAAGATGATTAAAGTTTCCACAAAGAATGTCCGGAAGTTTTAAATGTAAATCATCCAATTTATAATTGAGTCGTTAAATGATAACATAAAAAAAAAGTTAACACGAGAAGGCGGTTATAATCAATACCAAATCCTATAATAACTTATCCACAAAAAATAAAACACGACACCGTTTGTCGCATTAACTGTATATATTTGTTTTATAAAATTCAAAAATGAAAAAAGATTTTTACCTTACAAGATATGCCTTAATTATTAAGAAATTAGAAAGCGCTCCTGCTAACTATTCTCAGTTGGAGGAATATCTCCTTAATTCTTTCGAATTTCAGGATGCAGATATTAAAAGTTACTCTATCCGTACTTTACAGCGTGATATACGTGAAATTTCAAATCTTTTTAATCTTTCTATTCACAACAAAAAGAAAGGTGACAACCGTTATTATATCGAAAGCCGACCAATGATGGAAGTCGATGAATACAACCAAAAGCTTCTCGAATCTTTTCAGGTAAGTAATGCCTTAAATGTACATCCCGATTTTGCAGATTTCATCTTTTTTGAAAGCCGAAAACCAACAGGAGTTGAAAATTTCTATGATCTTTTTTTTGCCATTCGTAATAAAAGAGTCGTGACTTTTGAGCATTACAATTACAAAAATAAATTAATGACTTCCAGAAAAGTTCATCCTTTAGCTTTGAAAGAATCTAAAGACCGATGGTATTTAATCGCTATCGATACCAAAGATAAAGCCTTGAAATCTTTCGGTTTAGACAGAATTAATTATCTGGATGTTACCAAAGACAAATTCAGAGAAAAATATAAATTCAATTTCAGAGAACATTTTAAAAATGCTTTCGGGGTGATGAATCTTACCGAGCAAAATCCTCAGAAAATTGTGTTGAAATGCAGTCGTCATCAAGGTGAGTACATCAGAAGTTTTGCACTCCACCAGTCGCAGAAAGAGACCAAAGAAACTCCGGAGGAAATCTATTTTGAGTTTTTTCTCCACCCTACTTACGATTTTATGCAGGAAATCCTCTCTTATGGTAAAGAAGTGACTGTCTTAGAACCTAAAACCTTAGTTGATGAGATTCGTGCTCATTTACAATCATCTCTTAACAATTACTCTGAAGATTATTAAGTACAAATATTCATTTTTTGATTACATTTACATAAATATTCAAAGTTGAAATCACAGTTTCTCTATTTTTTCTTTTTCATTTCTACTTTTTGCTTTTCTCAGCAGACGGAAGAATTTGTACAGGTGAAAAATTACTATAACCAACATCGAAGTATGCTGAATACTGAATTTAAAAAGAAATTTGATGCAGAAACAAACAGTATTATCAAAACTTCCATTAAACAGGATTTTTTATTTTTTATGAAAAAGATGGACAGCATAGAAAATACAGCTCTTGTTGGTGCTTTACTAAAAGTGAAAAATACAGAGGATTTGAGTAATTTAAATTTGGATAAAAAACTAAATCCCACTACAGATCACAGTGAGATTTTCCCATTCACTGACAAAATCGCAGATTATCCTGGAGGTATAAATGCTCTGAGACAAGAAGTTGCGCAGCTATTTTATAGTGATGCCGTTTATTCTGAGACGAATCCTGTAAAAACAAATGTAGCATTTGTAGTAGAGAAAAACGGAAAAATCAGCAATGTAAAAGCGGAAGGTAATAATTTTACATTCAACAGACAAGCAGAGATCGCACTCTACTCTCTCTCAAGGAAATTTTCTCCTGCTGTAATCAATGGCGATCCTGTAAGATACCGTTTCAAACTTCCTTTAACTCTAAATATTGAGTAGTTTTCAAATATTTTATTGCTATTTCAATTTAATGAGTATTTTTGGCAAAAAAACTTATGAAAAAACTCTTATTAGGAATTACCCTGATTCTGGGAACTTTAAGTATCAATGCACAGGAAACTGAAAAACAGAGAAAGAATGATATTCTTGCAGATCCCGTTTTACTAATTGCAGTTCCAATGGCCAATGTTTCTTATGAAAGATTATTGTCTGAAAACAAAGGAATTGGCGTCAACGCAATGATCACTTTAGATCCTGAAGATGATCGCTTTACTCAATTTTCGGCTTTCTACAGAATGTATTTCGGTAAAAAATATGCTTCCGGATTTTTCCTTGAGGGATTTATTCCTGTAACGACTCAGTCAGATGATATTTATTCTTATAATTATGATGACATTAATGGTTATTACTACACCTCTTCCATTCAAAGGAATAATTTCACAACTGTAGGACTAGGTTTCGGAGTCGGAGGAAAATGGGTAATCAAGAACTTCGTTATCGAAGCAAGTGGTGGTATCGCAAGAAGATTTGGTGACAGAGATAAACATTATTTTGAAGAAGTTACAGCAAAAATAATGGGCGGCATCGGGTACAGATTCTAAATATTTAAGATATATTTTAATGAAAAGCTTAGTTTTGTACTAAGCTTTTATTTTTTTATGTTTACTGACGAATATTTTATGAAAATGGCTCTTAATGAAGCCGAATCAGCTTTCGAAAAAGATGAGGTTCCGATAGGCTGCGTTATAGTTTCCAATAACCGTGTGATTGCAAGATCTCACAACCTTACCGAAACTTTAAACGATGTTACAGCCCACGCTGAAATGCAGGCTATTACTTCTGCTGCTAATTTTTTGGGTGGTAAATATTTAATTAATTGTGCATTATATGTGACTTTAGAGCCTTGCGTGATGTGTTCCGGAGCACTTTCATGGTCTCAAATTTCAAAGGTTGTAATTGGAGCCAGAGACGAACAGCGTGGGTTTATTAATAAAAATTTAAAACTTCATCCCAAAACAGAAATCGTTACCGGAATTATGGAAAATGAATGTTCGTTTATCATAAAAGAGTTTTTCAAATCAAAGAGATAGCTCTTGCCCCATTTTTACAAAACTTTTTTATTTTAAATGTTAATTTTCTTTTTTAATCATTTTATGTTGAATTATTTTATATATTTGATTACAACAAAATATTTACAACTATGAGAAAATTATCAAGAAAAGAGACCGCAAAAATTAATGGTGGAATTCGTCCGGATCAATGTTTTTATGTAGATGAAAATGGAGTAAGAAAATTAGGATGCAGACTACAGCCCGTTCCAGATTGTTGCGGAGGATGGATCTATCCTATTCCAGGACAGGATTGCGTTTCATGTTTTTAATCTAAAAAAAACCAGCCATCAAAAGTGGCTGGTTTTTTATATATCCTTTCCTAAAAAGTAAAGTCCTTTCAAAGTATGCAGCCTGTCTGCAATATGTATTTTGTCGGTGAGCGGTTTGTACACATGAGAAACTCCTCCGGTTGCGATAACGAAGCAGTCGTCTTTCACCTCATCATTAATACGGTCAATAAATCCCTCTACCATACCCAGGAAACCATAAACCATTCCGCTTTGCATACAGGTAATGGTATCTAATCCCAATACGGTTTTTGGTTTCACCAACTCAATTTCAGGAAGTTGAGCAGTCTGACTAATAAGGGAGTTTAATGAGGTAACAATTCCCGGAGCGATAATTACTCCTAAAGTTTCGCCGTTCTCTGCCACACAACTTGCGGTAAGTGCAGTTCCGAAATCGAGTACAATTTTTTTTCTGTCGGGATACATATTGTGCGCTGCAACAAGATTTGCATAAATATCGGTTCCCATTTGTTTAGATTTTGCAACAACACCAGAAGGCGTATTACGATCTACCATTACAGGAATGATCCCGTGTATTTTTCGTATTGCAGAAGTAATTTCTCTAGTCAGTTGAGGTACTACTGAACCGATGATAATTTTTTTGATATTGCTGGGATCAATTTTATATGTCTGATATAAGATCAACATCTGACCATGCAGTTCATCGGCTGTTCTGTAAGGCTTTGTATTAATGACCCACGAAATATCACAGTTGTCATTATCAAAAAGACCAAATCTGATATTGCTGTTTCCTACATTGATTACGATAGAATTCATTGAATAGCTTTTCGGTGGTAAATTTAACAATTTTCATAAACAAGAGCCTTTAATGTTTGTAAAAATTGTTAGCATCTTATTAAGCTTAAAATTTAAGAAAAATTTTTAATTCTGCTCTTAATTAGTCATTTTACCATTTTATTTTGTTAATTTATTTTAGTCATAAATCTGGTTTTGGTGACGATGTGAAGTTATCTGAAGAAGGATATTTAAATTTAGCTTAGTAATTTTCATTCTAAATGATCGTTTGTTTCATCTCCATTATTATTGAATGTTACAAACAAAATTATTTTCTTTTGATTCAAAACATATTTATTCTACATCCAATACAACTTACAAACATATTTTTTTGTAACAAATACAATCAGTATTAGAATAAAGTATACTTGTTTTAAAGAAATGCAACTGTATTGATTGTCCTGCAAATTCGGTGGAAATAAAATATAAATGATAGAAGATATAAGCACTATTATTTACGTCAAACATAGTCTTTTAAACATGCAGATTAGTAATTAAGTATGATTTTTACATATATTTGCTCTTTAAATAACACAAACATCGATGAAAAAATTATTCTTGGCATTAAGTTGCTTTGGCACATCATTTTATTTTGCACAAAATATAAAATCAGAAAATTTAGAATACACTAAAACTATTCTTCCTACTATTTTAAATCTCGAAAAACCTTTAGATCTAAATGTACTCCGGATTTCAAGTTCAGATTATATTAATAAATCAGGGTTACTGAATCTTAATTTTAGTAAAACAAGATTTATCAATTACAACACCAGCAATCCAAAATATGTTGCAGTTTTGGAATATATTTACTCAGATCCTTATCTTAATTATCAAAAAAAATCGCTTAATGAGATTGTTATTAAATCTAATATTGAAGCAAAACTTTATTTAATAGAATCAGGAAAAGGTATTTTTGACACTGAAATAATCAAACTTACGAATCCTCAAAATCAAAATAGTTTCGGAAGAGAATTTTATGAAATTTCTTCTACAATTAGTAAATCAATGATTACGGATGCTGAAGCTGCACCTTTTCTTAAAGACGGTAAATTCCCTAATCCTGCAAAAGTAATGGAAGTAGAAACAGAACAGATGCAACGCCTTTCTGTAATTGCAAACCGTAGAATAAATGAGAAAATAGCGAGCTTCGAAGAAGATGCTAAAATAGAATTCAGTTATTTAAAAGAAGATAAAAATTTCAATTCTACAGATTTTGATAAGGTTTACAATACTGTAAAGCAAAATTTAAAACCAATTAACGCAGATCAACTGAAGGCTGCTGTAAAAGATTTTAAAATTGAATTTGATAAATACCAGACTTCTACGGAAAAGAAAACTTTAAAATACAAAGAAGCTCTTTTAGAAAATATTATTACCATATGTTATCTTATAGATGATTATAGCAACGCAGATATTTATGAAAAGCTGATGAATGAAATTAGCCCTAAAAATAGATTGATGAGTTGGTTTATGAGTACAAAGAAAAAATATGAAAACAGAAATAGCATAAGCAAACTTGGTGAGCCTTTAATCTATAGCCCGATTCCTGAAAATTTACTTTCTACATCATCCAATAACAAAAATTTAATACAAAGTAACGAAGAGCAGGACTATAAAATTGATAAGATAAATAGAAATATGAATGCAAATTATATTCAATCAACGATTGAGCTCAATAATTTGTCTTATCAACTGAAAGCTATTCAGAAAAGAGGATTATTACCACAACATGAGAATGATATTTTCAACAAAATCATTTGGACGATGATGACTTTCGATAATAAAATAGGCACTTTACGAGGTTCTGAAAAAACATATATAAAAGATTTAATTAGATTTTGCGAAGTATTTAGTAAAGAAATAAAAGATAAAAAAATCTTTAATAGTGAAGACGGTAAAGATGAACGTCTCATGAAAATAAGAGAATATATTTCTAAAAATTATAAAATTGAAGATTTCACCAACTATATTCCATCTATTGAAAAAGCTGTTTTAGAAAGAACAAATGATAAGAAAGAATCTACTAAAGTGGCATATAGATCTGCAATTCACATGAATTCTATTGTACAGATGAGAGACCTTTTGGCAGATGATCAATTTATGGAAAGTGAAAGAAAATTCTTTGAAGACAAGCTTGATAATGCATTGGAAGAGCAAGTAAAGTCTTACCTTAGTAAAAATGATACTTACTACGAGTTTAAAAAATCTATTAAAGTTTTTGATATCATTAAAAATAAAAGACAATTATCAAAAGAAGAATATGAATATTACGAAACTCTAATGAATAATGTGATAGCGAAATTTATTTATAATATCTAAACAATAATCCCCGAAGAGTTTTCTTCGGGGATTTTCAATTCATTTAAAAACGAAACTACTTCACTTCAACAAAATTGTTTTCAGGATTTACATCTGCCATTCTCTGGCTAAAATCTATTCCTAACAATGACAGTTGAGATTTTGTATAAGGAATCGTTAATGTATATTCTTTCTGCGTCCACGGCCAGTATTTTTCTGTAGTGAAATCACCGTAACCATCTTTTTGTTTCCATGTGTGAGTCATATTCATCGGAATGTAATAGGTAATGATTTTCTTATCGGTTGTCATTACAGAAAAATCGATCGGCATCGGAACCTGACTGTTATTCAACAAAGTGATCGTAGTAGATTTTGTATCGTATTGTACATCTTTAATTCCGTAATCGATTGTTTTTGTGGTGTTGATCCAGTAATGATGAAACCACTTCAGATCCATCCCCGAAACTTTCTGTGCGATGTGGAGAAAATCTCTGTCTGTAGGATGCTTCATGCTCCATTGTTTGAAATATTCGGTCATTATTTTCTCTAAGTTCTGCTCTCCAACAATGTAACCTAATTGAACTAAATACAATTCTCCTTTCACATAACTTGCAAAACTATAAGCCGTTCCGTTGTCATGATGATCGCCCAACCAAATTGCGGGCTCCTCGATTCCTTTTTGCACAATTCCTCTGTAAGCATTTATTTTATCAACAAAAGGATTCGGCCGCTCATCTGTCGGCGGGAATAACTGATGCATCACGATGCTTTCGGCATAGCTTGTAAAACCTTCATCCATCCACGGTCTCAGAGGTTCGTTGGTTGCCAACATTTGCTGATACCAAGAGTGTGAACCTTCGTGAACCATCAATCCCATCAGATCTTCCAGTTTTTTTGCTTCACCCAAAATCATGGTACACATTCCGTATTCCATTCCGCCATCACCTCCCTGAATGAAAGCGTAAGAAGGATAAGCATATTTTCCAAAACGGGAATTCATGATTTGGAAATATTTCGTCACATAAGGTTGCGCTTCACCCCAAAATTTAGTCTTATCGTTTTTCTGATAGACAAAAAACACTTTCGGACCTTGCGGAACATCAAAACTTTCAACCGAATAATCTCTGTCTGCAGCCCATGCAAAGTCGAGCATATTTTTGGCAGTCCATCTCCATGTAGCTTTGTTTTTAGTTGCTTTAATATTTGCAGCTGCATCATAACCTTTCACTTCCGTAGGATTGAGAAGGGCTCCTCCTGCTCCAACAACATAATCTTTATTGATTTTAATGGTCACATCAAAATCTGCAAACGGAGCATGAAATTCTCTTCCTACATAATCGAAAGTTGCCCATCCATCATAATCATATTCTGCAATTTTAGGATACCATTGCGTCATGGTCATATCAACTCCTTCCTTATTATTTCTTCCGCTTCTTCTTATTTGCTGAGGTATTACAGCATCCCACTCCATGGTGAAAGTTGTTTTTGAGTTGGGTTTAATGGGTTCATTCAAATAAACCTTCATTACGGTTTCCTGAATTTCAAATTTCAGATTTTTCCCGTTTTGCTTAATCCAGTGAATATTCTGAGCACCTTCTTCCTCTTTCGGAATGGAAGCCAATCTGGAAATACCGTCTTTCTGCAATCTCGAATCACCATTTTTTCCTTGTCCGGCAACTCTTTGATCCATCATTGAATTGGGCTTAAAAGCATTCCAGTACAAATGAAAATACACGACGTTAAGTTCGTCTGGTGAGTTGTTTGAATAATTTAAAGTCTGATTTCCTTCGTAGGTAAATTTTTCTGCATTGACATCAATATCCATTTTGTATTGTGCAGCCTGCTGATAATAAGCGTTCTGCTGCGCATGAAACTGTGAAAGCATGAAAGCAAAGAGTATTGCAAACGATTTTTTCATTGAAGATTTATTTTTTTTAAAGGTAAGTAAATTTTGAAAGAGGGTAAAATGCATTTTCATTACGATAATTTATATCTTTGAATCAACTCAATTAATTATTCTGTTGAAGAACGTCATTTGCTATATTTTTATTTTCTGTGTCTGCATTTATTGTACACCCAAAAAGAATGTTTCATTTCAAAAGGATGTTTCTTACAAATCCATTATAGAAAACGAAAAACTGAATATTTTATACAGAGGGATAAGAAATCATCTGACAATTCATGTTCCCAAAGCAGATAGTATTCGTGTAAAAGGAGTCGGAGTTTTTAAAGAGGGAGAAAATAAATATTATATTACTCCTTCTACAGGAACCTCATTAGAAATTACAATAATTAGTTTTCTTAAAGGGAAAGTAAGAACTGAAAAAAGAGAATTTCGAATATTAAACATAGGAAGTCCTTTCGCAAGTATAAATAACAAAACAGGAAAAATTATTTTAACAAAAGAAGAACTTGCTACTTCTAAAATAGAATATTACATTCCTCAATTTGTTATTGACTTAGGAAAAGTGCAGAAATTCCGCTACCAAATAAATGATGAAGAACCAGGAATTAATTATGGAAATAAATTTAATGATTCTGTCAAGGAGAAGATCTACCGTATGAAATCTGGTGACATTATGATTATTAATCTTAATTTTAATCTGGAATTAGAAACTGTTGATTTAAAAAAAGTGAAACAATTAGAAGTTCATATTGAATAAAATATGGCTCATTATATTAAACAATTAACTTCTTTATCAAAGTAATCTGTCCCAAATGATAATAAGCATGCTCTATCATACCGTCAATATTCCTTACATAAGTTCCGTATTTTTTATCCACAAAGACTTCATTCATTTTATAATCAGGCATTTGCTCAAGCAAAACTGCAAACTTTTCAGAATCATTCCAAAGTTTATGTAAAAGTTCTTCCCATTTTTCCTGTGATTCGATCGAAGGCAAGTCAAAACTAAATTGATCTCTAATTTCAAGATCACCACCTTCAAAAACATTAATCAATCCTGCGATGTAATAATCAATATGAAAAGTTAGCATTGCAATGGTATTCAAAGAACCCACTTTTGCAGTAGCCTGTTCTAAAGAAATATCTTTAAGCTGATCTTTAAAATTGGTATTGGCAATCCAAAGACCATCAAGCATTACTTCTCTGAATCTTTTTGCTAATTGTGATGTTGAACTCATAGTTTTTTTATTTTTTTAAAGATAATTATTTTCTTTTGCATTGATTTTTTGAATTCTCTACATATTTAATATTTCAGGAAGCAAAAAACCTCAAATGCAAAAACATTTGAGGTTTAGATTTTAATGTAATCAAGTTATTTTTTAGAAGAAACTTCTTTCTTTCCGCTTAGCAAAATTTTCTCAAGGATTCTCAAAGTAATCAGATACGTCGGTTTTACACCCGTCAATCCCAAACCTCCTGAAGAAAGTGTAGCACCCGTTTCCAAAGGATTATCTGAAGCATAGTAAGCATAGCTGACAAAAAGATCCGGTGCAATGTGATGTCTTATTTTAGACGCTACCTGAATTGCTTTCTGGTAATGCGCTCCTTCCATTTCTAGCCCGATTGCTTTCCATGACGTATTCATAAAATAAGAAAGAATATCTCTGTTTTGAAGGGATGTTCCCAAAACGGTAATCATCGGACCTTCAAACGCCTTTAATTCATCGTCTATAAAATCATCCAGCTTTAAAGCATTTTCAAAAGGATAATTATCTGCTGTTCCTTCAAAAATATGAGAAGTCGGGATCATAATATCTCCTTTTCCACCTGCAAGAATCCCCGCTTTACCCATGATAGAAACAGATTTTACTTTCATCATGTAAACCTCTCCTTTTTGCTCGAAAGGTCTCAGCAATTCATCCATTACTTCATAAGCTTGCTCTCCAAAAGCATAATCAAATACCATGAGCACATCGTTTCCATCATATTTTATATGACCGAAAGGAGTATTTTTAAGATCTGTTTTGCTTAAATCTATTATCTGAACATCAATATTACTTCCGCTTTTGTCATTAATATAAATCAATCCTTCTTCCAAAGCATATTTAGAAACCTGGTCGCGAAGATCTTTTTTATCGGAAATATTTCCATACAATTTATAATCTACCTCTTTCGGATCTTTTTTCTTTAATGCATCATTTGCATAAAGCATATTTTTCACAGAATGCATATTAGCAGAAATAATATGAAGCGGACGCATGTGAAGATCATTATCAAAAAGAACCTGCTTCACTTTATTCGCCCACTTTTCACCAAAATAATGGTGCCCTACTCTTTCTCTCAGAATGGCACTGAAATGAATTTCTCTTTCTCTGCTTTGCTTAGCATCTTCAAGACTTGCTTTTCCTAAATTGTAAATAATCTTGAATAAACGATCCGGATTATCATCATCGCCGAAAGAATTGTAAGCATTTAAAGTCTCATCAAAAGTTCTTCCTATTAAAGAAGACAAATGAATTAAGGCGACTTCTTTTTCTCTTCTGCTATATTTTTTTTCACCCTTTACAACTTCTTCGATGATTTTGAAAGCTCTTGTCGGTTTCCAGTTTTCTTCCTGAATGAAAGCCAGATTTCTTATTTTATCTGCCTCTATAAATAAAAACGTTAAATGGGTAAGAATATCATAGATTTCTGAACGCCCTAAAAGAACTTCAATATTCATCTGGTGTTCATCGATTCGGTAACAGTTTCTTCTTCTCTTTTTTGGAACGATAGGCTCAAAACTGCCTTTATCAAAACCTTCGTCTGATGTAAGATGAATGAAAGCACATTCTTCTATTCCTTCCGGAAGTCTGTCTAAAACATACATCAAACCATCAAGCTCCAATTTGCTTGGAACGCTCATGGTACCGTAAATTTCGGGATTGATCGTCTTCAACAAACTTCTAATGCTTTCTCCAGAAACACCGCCCGGCTTGAAAAATCCTCTATAAAACAGATGTCTCATAGAAATGTATAGTCTTTCAATTGCCTCGGTAGTTTCTCTTGCTCTAGAATTTGTCATATATTAAAATTTTTATAAAAAGTTTGCTAAGTTACGAAAAATATTTTTAATGTTTTAATTTATTTAAAATCAGCCTTTTATCATTTAAACTGAAATATAATGAACGTTGGTTTTTAATTACAATGCCAAAATCGGCAGTAATTTTCTCATTCCGCAAAAATCTCAATGCCCTGCAAATAAAGCAGTTTGAATTCCTGCTGAAATCGAAGATTCGACGAAGTCAATAACAAACAAAACGTTAAAAAGCTATGTTATCATTCATTATATTGATAAATTTTAACCGATTTAAAATTACTATTTGCAACTTTATCATAAAAGAGAATTGGAATAAGTTTTATTCATATTAGAAGAATGGTAGAAAATAAAACCGTACATTCGTTATCAAGAGGTCTGCTTACTAACTAAATTTTAATTTTAAAAGACAGTTCTCAATTCATATTTCCATACCTATTTTTTATAAAAATATTTAAAAAATAAAAATAACCCCTAAAATTTTAGGGTAAAAATTTTTATAATTCATTTTTTTCGTAAATTTGCCCTATAAATTCAACACCTACATGTCAACTTTAAGATTTAAAGCTTTAGAAACTTTACCATTCAAGGACTTTAGAAAAGATAATTCAGTAGAAATTCCTGCTAAATTATCAGAATTATTTTGTGAAAATGTATTCTCTGAAAACACAATGAGAGAATATTTAACAAAAGAAGCATTCCAATCTATTATGGACGCTATTAAAAAAGGAAGTAAAATCCAAAGACTCATTGCAGATCAGGTAGCGGTTGCTATGAAAGACTGGGCAATGAGCAAAGGTGTTACTCACTACACACACTGGTTTCAGCCACTAACAGGAAGCACTGCAGAAAAGCACGATTCATTCTTCACACCAATTGAAGGTGGAAGAGCGATCGAAAGATTCAGCGGAAACTTATTGATTCAGCAAGAACCAGATGCATCTTCTTTCCCGAACGGTGGAATCAGAAACACATTTGAAGCAAGAGGTTACACAGCTTGGGATCCTACATCTCCGGCATTCATTATGGGAACTACACTTTGTATTCCTTCTATCTTTATTTCTTACACAGGAGAAACTTTAGATTACAAAGCACCATTATTGAGAGCTTTGCACGCCGTAGACGAAGCTGCGACTAACGTAATGCAGTATTTCGACAAAAATGTAACGAAAGTAACCCCTACTTTAGGTTGGGAGCAAGAATATTTCTTGGTTGATTCAGCGTTGTATCAATCTCGTCCGGATTTAGTTTTAACAGGTAAAACTTTATTAGGACATTCTCCTGCAAAAGGACAGCAATTAGACGACCACTATTTCGGTTCAATTCCTACAAGAGTAATGAACTTCATGAAAGAATTGGAAGTTGAATGTATGAAATTGGGAATTCCTGTTACAACAAGACACAACGAGGTGGCTCCAAATCAGTTTGAGCTTGCACCGATGTTTGAAGAAGTAAACGTTGCGGTTGACCACAACTCTTTATTGATGGACGTTATGGCAAGAATTGCTCACAGACACCATTTCCATATTTTGTTCCACGAAAAACCATTCGCAGGAGTGAACGGAAGCGGAAAGCACAACAACTGGTCTTTGGCAACTGATACCGGTGAAAACCTTTTAAGCCCGGGAAAAAACCCTAAGAAAAACTTACAGTTCTTAACGTTCTTTGTGAATACCATTAAAGCAGTTCACGAATATGCAGATCTTTTAAGAGCAAGTATTGCTTCTGCAAGCAACGACCACAGATTGGGCGCAAACGAAGCTCCACCGGCAATTATATCTGTATTTATCGGAAGTCAGTTGTTCAGAGTTTTGGAAGAGCTTGAAAAAGTAACTGAAGGGAAACTTTCGCCAGACGAAAAAACAGATTTAAAATTAAATGTAGTTGGGAAAATTCCTGAAATCTTGTTGGATAATACTGACAGAAACAGAACATCTCCTTTTGCATTTACAGGAAATAAATTCGAGATCAGAGCGGTAGGTTCTTCTGCAAACTGTGCAGAATCTATGACCGTAATGAACACAATTGCAGCAAAACAATTAGGTGATTTCAAAAAAGAAGTTGATGCTTTAATTGAAACAGGTCTTAAGAAAGATGAAGCAATCTTCAATGTATTAAGAGAATACATCAAGCAATGTAAAAACATCATGTTTGAAGGAGACGGATATTCTGATGACTGGGCTCTAGAAGCTGAAAAAAGAGGACTAAATAACCTAAAAACAACTCCTGAAGCTCTTAAGCAGGAAATGGATGAGAAATTTGTCAATCTTTACGAAGAGATGGGAATTTTCACCCACAGAGAAGTTGAAGCAAGAAACGAAATCAAATTAGAAAAATATTCAACAGTTATTGATATTGAAGCAAGAGTATTAAGTGATATCGCAAGAAACCACATCATTCCTTCAGCATTAAACTATCAAAACAGACTGATTGAAAACGTAAGAGGTCTTAAAGAAATTTTTGAAGATAAAGAATTCAAAAATCTGGCAAAAGAGCAGATGAGCTTAATTACGCAGATTTCAGGAAACATTTCAAAAATCAAATTGGGTGTTGAAGATCTAATGAAAGCGAGAGAAGCAGCAAAAGCAACATCTGACAGCCAAAAGCAGGCAGAAGCATATTGTACAAGCGTAATCCCATTGTTTGATGCAATCAGAGAAGCTTCTGACGATCTTGAAATGATGGTGGATGATGAGCTTTGGCCAATGACAAAATACAGAGAGATGTTATTTACAAGATAACCTCTCTTAAATTCCATATTAGTGAAGATTCCCCAAGCAATTGGGGAATTTTTTTTATGAAAAATTATGATGGTGTTTTTAAATCAAATAAAAACTCAAAGTATTATTAACAAAGGAAACAACATATATTTTGTTAAAAAGTCTTAATAAAAAAAACCTCTCAATCACCGAAATAGGCGGTTGGAGGTTTGTTTTACTTTAACACTCTCCTGTATTTTGTTAAAATCTGTTAAATACAGAACCTGACAATAATCATATCGAGGCTGTTTTGGCTGGAATATCTACTTTTGTAAGGCTTTAGAGAAATAAATATCCTTTTTAACACGGAAATTAAAAAATATGAAGAAAAGAGTTTTGTTTTATTTAGTTGCTTTCGTTTCTACAATATCACTACAATCATGCGTTACTAATTACGTAGTTTCAAAACCGGCAACTTACACTAAAGAATACAAAACAGATGCCAAACTTGCTGCAATAGATACAAAGATAGAGAACGATAAAAAGTTGTTAATCAACTCTTTTATATCTGAAAAAGCAGTGGCAGCTGCAAACGCTAAAAATTCTTTAAAAAATTCTGAAATCGCAAAAGCGATAAAATACAATAAGACTATCGATAACATCTTAACAGAAGCTCAAACTTATCTTGGAACACCTTACAGATACGGAGGAACCACAAGAAGCGGTATTGATTGTTCAGCATTTGTATTATCGGTTTTCGGAGCAGCAGCAGGTCTTACATTACCAAGAGTTGCAGCCTCTCAATCTCAGGAAGGAGAGAAAGTAGAAAAAGAAAACCTTCAGAAAGGTGATCTTATTTTCTTTTCTCACGGCAGAAGAATTTCTCACGTAGGAATTGTAGAAGAGGTAACAGAAGAGGGAGAAATAAAATTCATTCACGCAGCTACTTCAAAAGGAGTAATGATCTCCTCACTGAACGATTCTTATTGGGGACCAAAATTCAGGTTTGCAAAAAGAGTAATCAATGAAAACGGAGAAAGCTACAACAACTTAGCATCTACTAGTTTTTAGTTGAATAATTGATTTAAATACATAAAGCCATCAAAATTTGATGGCTTTTATTTTTGGTTTAATTCAATTCAAGTACAAAAATTAAATATCGTCTTTGTCATTCCGTTGGAATTTCAATGAATTTTATAAAAAATAAGTCTAGAATCCTACGGAATGATAGACTTTAATAATTTTCCAAAACTTTATCAAATTAGCTGTTTTTATCAATTTCTATATCAAATCGACGAAGTAGCCCATGAATCTCTGAAAGAGAAAATTTAGCCTTCTTTAGCGCGTTAGATTCAGGATTAATAATGTAATTGAATGAAGTTCTGAAATCTGTTTTCTCTAAATTGGTTTTTTCAAACGTTGCACCGCTGAAATCACAGTTTAAGAATACTGAATTTGACAAATTGCATTCAGCAAAATCTACTTCAATAAGTTTACAATTTTTAAATGATGTTCTTTTGATTGTCGTTTTATAGAAAACAGAATTATTCAGCGCACAATCATCAAAACTGAAAGATAGACCAAATTCATTACAGTCATCGAAATGCATTCCGAACATTTTACAGTCTTTGAAAATCACATACCGAAAAGCTGTTCCTGCTAATTTTGCCATGCTCAAATTACATCCGGTAAATTCACAGTCTGTAAATTTAAACTGAGAAAAATTGGCATATTCAAAATTACAGTTCTGAAATGTACAGTTTTCATATTCCCCAATTTGCAAAGGAGATTCAGCAAAATTTAACTGATTGTAGTTTTGATCTGAGATATAAGTTTCACTCATCAACTTTTATGATTTTATGTAAAAAGAAAAATTAATAGAAAATTGATCTCGCAGATTAAACAGATTGCACAGATTTAATTTGAAAAATTCGTGGTATGCAAATAAACTTCGAGCATCCAATTTCTAACTTCCAGCTTTATACCAAACTATTTTTGTCTGCGTAATTGAGTTTAAAGAAAATGAAAGTCATCATAGAAAAGGCAAGTAAAGAACTGCCTCCATAACTGAAGTAAGGCAATGGAATCCCAACCGTAGGAAACAGCCCCATAACCATCCCTAAATTGATCGAAAAGTGCATTAAAAGGATAGAAGCAAATGAATATCCGAAAACTCTGTTAAACGAAGATTTTTGCTGTTCTGCGAGGTAATAAATTCTTCCAATAAAAACCATGTAACAAAGTACCAAAATCGCACTTCCTACAAACCCCCATTCTTCACCAACGGTACAGAAAATATAGTCGGTTTCCTGTTCAGGAACAAATTTCCCTTGAGTTACCGAACCTTCACGATACCCTTTTCCCCACATTCCACCAGAACCGATGGCAGTTTTAGAATACAATAAATTGTAACCTGAAGTATCTCTGAAAGCTTTCTCACCTTTATATAAAACCTCAATTCTTTCTCTCTGGTGTTTTGGCATTTTTTCTAAAACGAAAGGTGTTGCAAATGCCAATCCGCACAAGAGAATAATAGAACCTGCAATACTGGAAATCGTAATGACATCCCAACTCATTTTATAGAAATTCAGGAATATTAGAATTGCAGCAATAATAATGATAGCAATAGCAACGTATAAAGGATTTACAGCTAATGATATTAAAAAAACAGAAGCAAAAAGAAATCCGATCCCGAATAACCATCCACTTAAACCTTCACGATATAATGCAATGAAAAATGCTGTAAAAACCAACAACGATCCCACATCGGGGATTGCCAAAACCACTACAGCAGGAATTCCAACAATGGCAAGAGTGGTTAAAAGTGATTTTCTGTTTTTTAAATTAAACTCCGATCCGGAAACATAATTCGCAAGCATCAATGCTACACCAATTTTTGCAAATTCTACAGGCTGCATCGTAAAACTTCCGAATTTATACCAGTTTTTCTGCCCTAAAATTTCTTTCCCGAAAGGAAAAAGGCCTATTAACAAAAGAACACCACCAATATAAATGATCCCGGACATATTTTCAAAAAACTTGCTTCGGCTGAAAAATATAATCACCCCAACAAATAAAGAAATTCCGAAAAAAATCAATTGTTTTTTGCCTAAACCTTCATCTACACTGTAAATATTAGCAATTGCAAAAATGCAAAGCAAAATATATAAGCCGATACCTAATTTATCTATTCCTTCCGTCCACTTCATTGTTTCAAAGGTTTTTTAGGTTCAACTTTTTTCTTGGCGTTTAGTTTTTCTTTGGCTTTTTTTATCAGGTTTAAACTATCCTGTATTCTTTTAAGTTTTATAGAATCCGGTTTTGGTTCTTTATACAATCCTTTACGTTTCAGATCGGCAATCCACTGTCTTTTATACTCGGGCATAAAGCTTGAAGTCACCATTTTCTTGTAAAGATGTTCTCTTTTTATATCTCCGGTAATATATTTTTCAGCAATCACCGTAGAAGCTGGTCCTGCCCAGGTTGCGCCAAACCCAGCATGTTCCATAACAGCAACTACAACAATTTTGGGTTTATCGGCAGGAGCAATCAAAACAAAAATTGAATTATCTTTTCCCTGCGGAACCTGCGCTGTCCCGGTTTTTGCCAACTGAGTGAAATCTTTAGACATCAAACCTCTTGCAGTACCTCGTAAAACTACGGCTTCCATCCCTTTTAAGACAGGTCCGAAATGTTTGGGATCTACCAATGTTTTGTGTTTTACTTTAAATCTGGGATCAGGATTGGGTTTTCCGTCAATAGACTTTACGATATGCGGCGTATAATACCAACCTCTGTTGGCAATTGCCGCAACATAATTTGCTAATTGTATAGGAGTTACCAGAACATCACCTTGACCCATTCCGTTATAGATCGCACCAGTAGACATTTCGTCCCAGTTTTTATAATTATCTTTTTTGGAACCGTTCGCTTTAATAATGGCTTTAAATCTTCTTTCGTAAAAATCTCCTGAAGGAATTCTACCTTTTGCACCAACTGCAAAATCGTTATTTAAAAATTCACCTACACCAAAACTGCTCATGATTTTTTTCCATTCATCAACACCTTTTGACGGATTTCCGGGATATTTTTTAATGATTGCAATAAATGCATACGTAAAGAAACAGTTACTCGAAACCTGAATTGCAGGAATTAGGGGATCTGCGCCACCGTGACCTTTTATTCTTTTTCCTTTGTAATAAAAACCGCCACCACAAGGGAAAATCGTATTTTCATCCATTACTCCCATTTGCATCGCAGCCAAAGCTGTTAGCAGCTTAAATGTAGAACCTGGTGGATAACCTGCCTGTAAGGCTCTGTCGAAAGTAGGTTTATTTTCGAAAATTGTATCTTTTGAAAGTGCGTATAAGTTTTTAGATTTATTAGGTCCCGTGAAAAGATTGGGATCAATATCCGGTCCGGTTGCAGAAACCAAAACTTCACCGTTATTGGGATCTATTGCAACAATAGCACCATGTTTATTCACCAGCATTTCCTCTGCAATTCTCTGCAAATCGTAATCGATGGTTAGAGTAATATCTTTTCCTGTAATAACTTCACGATCTAAAGTTCCGTTTTTATAGGGACCTACATTTCTAAGTTTAATATCTTTCTGAATGTATTTAATTCCCTTCACTCCGCGAAGTTCTTTTTCGTAAGACTTTTCGATTCCGGTTTTTCCGATGAGATCACCCGGAAGATAATAGGTTGAATCTTTCTTGATTTCTCTGTCGTTCACTTCACTTGTATAGCCCAAAAGATTTCCTGAAGTAGAAACTTCATATTGTCTTTGAGGACGTTGCACAATGCTGAAAGCCGGATATTTAAATATAATTTCCTGTACTCTTGCAATTTCTTCTCTGCTCAGATCTTTAATAAAAGTCATGGGTGTGAGCTTAGAATAATATTTTTCAGATTTAATTACATTGATTCTTTTAATAAAATCTTTCTTATCAATTCTCATTAAATTACAGAAAGCCAAAGTATCAAAGTCAGGTTTCATAAGAGCCTGAGTGAAAGAGATTTCGTAGGCAGGCTGATTTCCTACCATAATTTTACCATTTCTATCGAAAATTACTCCACGTTGCGGTATAATGTATTCGGTTTTGATGGATGTATTGGCCGCATTTAATGCATATCGATCTGTAAATAGCTGTAAATAAGAAAGTCTTGCAATGAAGATCACAGCAAGAATAACGAGAACTGATAAAATTTTTATATGACGTGTGTTCAAACTTTCTGTTTGATTTTAAATATTAATGCGTAAATAATGATAAATATAAAAGAAATTACACTAGTTACCAACACATTAAGTAAGATTTCAAAAATTCTGCTGAACTTAAAAAACTCGATATACTGTACCAAAAGCTGATGTAAAAATATGCTTGAGAACAGGAACAGCAAAAACTGCGTCCATTGCAGTGACTGAAAAGAAAAGAAATCGGTAGAAGTATCTGTAGAAGTTCTGAAAATTAATGTTCTAAAGTAAGCAATTACTGTGGTAGCCAAAGAATTGATTCCCCAAGAATACAGAAAAGCATCAATAGATAAACCTATTAAAAAACTCAATGCTAAAAACTGAAATTTATTTCTGAAGAAAGGATAAAACATGACAAAAACCGGATAAAGAACCGGCGTATATTTACCGAAAAGGGTAATCCTGTTCAAAACAAATATCTGTAATGCAACCAGAAAAATCATGATCAAAAGATCAGTAAATAACGTTCTGCTAATCATTTTCTTTTTTTATTACAGCCTGCATGGTATCATTTATTTTCTGAACCTCAGCTTTTTTAAGATTTTTCACTACAAAAACTTTATTCAGAGCGCCCATTTTTTCGCTTAGTTCTACAGAAATATCCCAAAATCCTGTTTGGTTATCCACAGTGTATCCTGCAACAGTACCAATCATGACTCCTTTCGGGAAGATTGCTGACTTTCCGTCTGTAACAATCGTATCTCCAATTTTCAGAGAAACATATTTTGGCACATCCGATAAGTGCATTACTCTGGAGTTGTCTCCCCTCCATGTTAACGTTCCGAAATATCCCGAATTTTTCAGAGAAGCATTAATTCTTATTTTGTTAACACTAAGAATTGACTGTACCAAAGCATAACTGTCAGTTGAATTGATAACAATCCCTGCAATTCCCTTTGGAGCCATTACACCCATTTGAGGAAGAACTCCGTCTCTTTTTCCACGGTTGATGGTAAAGTAATTATTTCTTCGGTTGATACTGTTGAAAACAATCTCACCGTCTACAAAAGTATAGATTTGTCCGCCTCCCAAAGTGTCGTGTACTTTTCTGAAAACAGGATTTTTAGCTCCCTGCTTTCCGTAAAGCTCCATCATCAAGGCTTTATTCTGTGCAACAAGACCTTCGTTTGTCTGTTTAAGTTTTAAATAAGAAACACCTTCATCGATGTATCCCGAAACCCAAGAGTTGAACGCAGCAGTTTGACCTGCAAGCCAAGATCTCTGCATTGCGTTTTTAGAGAATATAAGAACAAGAGCAATAATTTGCAGGAAGATAAAGAACACAAAAAGAGCATTCTTAGAAAATAATCTCAGCAAAAATCCCATTCAGATAAATTCGTAAAAAGTTAAAATTATTTAATTAAGAAATTGAATTTATCCATATTCTTAAGCGCGATACCTGTTCCTCTTACAACAGCTCTTAAAGGATCTTCTGCAACAAATACAGGAAGACCTGTTTTCTTATGCAATCTGTCTGCAAGACCTCTCAATAAAGCACCACCACCTGCAAGATAAATACCTGTTTTGTAAATATCGGCAGCCAATTCCGGAGGTGTAAGAGAAAGAGTTTCCATTACAGAATCTTCAATTCTGATAATTGACTTATCTAAAGCGCGAGCAATTTCTTTATAACCAACCATAATTTCTTTTGGTTTACCTGTAATAAGATCTCTACCTTGTACAGGAATATCATCGATGTCAACATCAAGATCTTCAACCGCAGAACCCACTTCTATTTTCACTCTTTCAGCGGTTCTTTCTCCAATATATAAATTATGGTGGGTTCTTAGAAAATAAGCAATATCATTTGTAAATACGTCACCAGCAATTTTAACAGATTTATCACAAACAATACCTCCCAAAGCAACAACAGCAATTTCTGTAGTACCACCACCTATATCGATAATCATGTTACCTTCAGGTTTTTGCACATCAATACCCACTCCTATTGCAGCAGCCATTGGCTCATAAATCAATCGTACTTCTTTTGCATTTACTTTCTGAGCAGAATCTCTTACCGCTCTTTTTTCTACCTCCGTAATCCCGGAAGGAATACAGATTACAATTCTTAAAGCAGGCTGAATAAATCTTCCTTTGATCCCCGGAATTTTTTTGATAAATTCTTTAATCATGTGCTCTGAAGCATGGAAGTCTGCGATAACTCCGTCTTTCAAAGGACGGATGGTTTTTATGTCTTCATGGGTTTTACCCTGCATATGTTTTGCCTGTTCTCCAACAGCAATCGGTCTCCCCGTAGAACGTTCAATTGCAACAATTGAAGGCTGATCTATAACAATTTTATTATTATGGATGATAAGCGTGTTGGCGGTTCCAAGGTCTATCGCAATCTCTTGCGTAAACATATCGAATAAACTCATAATTTCTCCTTGATTTAAGTTTACAAAGATATAAATTTAAGACTACTAATGAATACTATAGTTAATATAATTTGGTTAAAATTTTATTAAAATTAAAAAATACATTTAACCTTTTCTCTCTTATTTTTTAATAGCCAGATAATATCAATTCATAGCTTTTTACGATAATTATCATATACATTATCTGAGGTCGTATAACTAAAAAAATCGTAATTTTGCTGGGCTTATGATACAGTATTCTAACATACATCAGACATCAAATTTCTCTGTACTTTCTGTAAGCTTTGAAAAAGCTGATGTAGAAACAAGAGGAAAGTTTGCATTCTTTGATGAAAACATCAAAAACTTTGTTGCCCGAATTCACGACGAAGATTTAGGGGATGCATTTGTGGTATCTACCTGCAACAGAACTGAAATCTATACCACGTCTAACAATTATCTTTTGGTAGCAGAAGAATATTGCAAAACTATCGGGGTGAATCTTTCAGATTTTTTGCCATTTGCCAATATTTTAACCAAAGAAGAAGCTCTTCAGCATTTATTCAGAGTTGCGGCGGGACTGGAAAGTCAGATCATCGGTGATTTTGAAATTATCGGGCAGATAAAAAAAGCATACGCAAGATTCAAAAAAGAGAGACAAAACTCGAATCCTTATTTAGAACGCTCCATTAATTCTGCCATTCAGATTTCAAAAAGAATCAAAAATGAGACGGCAATTTCCAACGGAGCGGCTTCCGTATCTTATGCAGCAGTGCATTACATACTCAATAATCAAAAAAGACTTACCGAAAAAAACATTTTACTTTTGGGAGTCGGTGAAATTGGACAAAACACTGTTGAAAATCTGGTAAAACATATTTATCAGCCCAAAATAAAAATTGCCAACCGAACACAGGAAACTGCAGAAAAAATCTCTGAAAAGTATAAAATTCCGCACATCGACTATGCAGATTTTGACAAAGAACTGCAAAACACAGATATTCTCATTGTAGCAACCGGAGCAAAAACTCCTATTATTAATAAGTCTCATTTTCAAAACGGACGGGAAACTTTGGTGATTGATCTTTCTATTCCCCGAAATGTATACAAAGATGTTTCTGACCTGGATCATGTAACTTTAATTGATGTGGATGTGCTTTCCAAACAAATTCAGCAAACCATTCAGCAAAGAGAAAAAGAAATTCCGAAAGCTGAAAAAATCATCAAAGAAATGACAAAAGACTTTCTTGAATGGGAAAAAAAGAGAAAACTGGCACCAAACATTCATCATTTCAAAGCGGTTCTTAAGAACATGGAACGCAATGAGATGCATAATTTTTACAGAAAAAATAAGTACATAAACATCACAGACATGGAGCTTTCTGACAAAATGATTCAGAAAATTACCAACCGTTTTGCAAAATATATCATCGATAACCCTTTAAAAGCCGAAGAAATTAGTAAATTAATGCACGAAATATTAGTTGAACAACCCAATAACGAATTCAATGAAAAGCATTAGAATAGGAACCAGAAATTCGGCACTTGCACTTTGGCAGGCCAGAGAAGTAGCCAGGCATTTACAAAACAATAATTATCTTACAGAGATTACTCCTATTGTTTCTTCGGGAGATAAAAACCTTAACCAACCCCTTTACTCACTAGGAATTACAGGCGTTTTCACAAGAGATCTAGATGTAGCTTTATTGAATGATGAAATCGACATTGCAGTGCACTCCCTGAAAGATGTACCTACCCAACTTCCTCATAATATCGAATTGATTGCCCATCTTGAAAGAGATTATCCGCAAGATGTTTTAATCCGAAGAGAATCTGCAAAAGACAAAGAATTCCATGAACTAAAATTAGCAACAAGCAGTTTGAGAAGAAGAGCTTTCTGGCTGAAACATTATCCGGACACTCAATTTTTCGACATTAGAGGAAACATTCAGACCAGATTACAAAAACTGGAAGAACAGGATTTTGATGCTACTATTTTATCTCTTGCCGGAATTAAAAGAATGAATATGGATATTAATTATGAGATGCTTCCCGTAATGATTCCTGCTGCTTCGCAAGGTGTAATTACTGTTGCAGGGCATTCTGAAAAGCCAGAAATCAACGAGATTTTAAAAACAATCAATCACAAACAAACCCAAATCTGTGTAGAAATGGAAAGAAGTTTCCTGAGCACATTGGAAGGTGGTTGCACAGCTCCGATTGGTGCTTTTGCGGAGAAAATTGAAAATCAGATCCGTTTCAAAGGGGCACTTTGTTCTCTGGACGGGAAAAACTATATTGGTATTGACGAAAGTTTTGAATACAATGAAGAAGAAAACTTCGGAGAAAAATTTGCCAATATCATATTGGAAAACGGAGGAAGAGAATTGATGGCAGAGATTAAAAATCAGCTATAATTGATTTAAAATTTTGGCCGAATGAAAAAATACGTTTCTTTTCTGATCATTCTTTTTTGTTTTTTTAATGTAAAAGCACAAAGTCAATTTGCTCAAAAGTTATCTGATGCCGCACTGAGTTTAACGAGAGATAAAGTAACTTACGATCCCGCTTATTACTCTATTAAATATCCGAATGGAGATGTTGCCGCAAACAAAGGTGTTTGTACCGATGTGGTGATACGTGCATATAGAAAGCTTGGAATAGATTTGCAGAAAGAGGTGCATGAAGATATGAAGAAGAATTTTTCTAAGTATCCTAAAAAATTTGGTTTGAAAAAAACCGATACCAATATCGATCACCGAAGAGTTCCCAATTTGATGGTTTTCTTTTCAAGATTCGGAAAATCAAAATCTACTGAGGCTAATGCTGCACTTTATCTTCCCGGAGATGTTGTAACATGGCTTTTACCCGGAAATTTAACGCACATCGGAATTGTAGTCAACAGAAAATCTGCTGATGGAAAAAGATATTTAATAGTACACAATATTGGTGGCGGACAAGTAATAGAAGATTGTCTCTTTAAATTCACTATCACTGGTCATTATCAATATCCTAAACAATAGCATCGTCATGAGAAAAATGATCTTTTTTTTATCTTTAATGATGATGCATTTTTCGTATGCTCAGAATAGTGAGATTAAAATAATTAAAAAACCCATTAATTATTCTGCTGAGAGAGTACAATTAAGTTTAGAATATTTAAAAGATCATCATCAGATTATTCAAACTACGCCTACAATTGTTCCCAAAATGATTGTATTGCATTATACAGCAGGCGGAACTGTGGAAAGCAACTACAAATATTTCAATAAAACGCATCTCGAAAATGCGAGAAATACGCTGAAAAAACAAAGTACACTCAATGTTTCTTCACAATACATTATTGACAGAGACGGCACAGTTTATCAATTAATGGAGCCTACTCAATTTGCAAGACACACGATAGGACTGAATTACTGCGCTATCGGAGTTGAAAACATAGGAAGTAAAACACAACCTCTTACAGAAAAGCAAGTTATTGCAAACGCAGATTTGGTGAGATATTTAACTCAAAAATATAAAATAGAATACCTCATCGGTCATTCGGAGTACCGAGTTTTCAGAAACTCTAAACTTTGGAAAGAATCTGATCCCAAATATTTCACTGGGAAAGAAGATCCAGGAAAAGATTTTATGAACAAAGTAAGGCTTCAAGTTGCAGATTTAAAATTAAAAGACAAACCCGTTAGTTAGTTTCATAAAAGCGATAAAAGATTCAAAATCTATTTTAATTACAATTAAATAACAAAGTCAACGACCACTTTGTCATTCCGCAGGAATCTCAGCAAAGAATTTAAAATAAATTATTTAGATTTCTACAGAATGACAAATAAACTGCTAAAAAATGAAAATTTTATTTACCAAAAATATTGATTCAGAAGTAATTTCCAAAGAATTGGGAAAAGATATTACGACGGAATGTATCGAGGTAATTAAAATAAAAAATCTGAAAGTTGAAGCATTCGACTTAAAAAGCAAATCACTGATTTTTACAAGCTTAAATGGTGTGAAATCTTTTTTTGAAAATCAATTCAGTCCTAACGAAGATTTCACAGCCAAAAACTATAACAAAATCTACTGTGTCGGCGAAAAAACAAAACGGGAACTGAGGAAAAATGGTTTCGGAACTTTTAAAGTTTTAAAAAACGCAGATACGCTTTCAAAATTTATTATTGATCATTGTCAAAACGAAAAATTCCTGCATTTTTGTGGAAATCTGGCAATTGATGTTTTAGATAAAGAGCTTCCGCTACAAAATATTAGCTACAAAAAAGTTATTGTTTACGAGACAGAAGAGCTGAATCCTGAAATATCTGAAAAATATCATGCGATAGTTTTTTTTAGCCCAAGCGGAGTTCGTAGTTTTGCGAAAAATAATTCTTTGGAAAATATGGTGCTTTTTTCAATTGGAGAAACCACTTCTAAAGAGCTGAGAAAACATACAAAATCTGAGATTTTTACAAGTAAAAAAAATACTTTATCAAACCTGTTGCTGGTTATCCGAGATGCTTTAAAGATCATTCAGTCTTAAAAAGTGTCTGCAAAAACCAACAACGATCAACTAAAAGATATGATTAAAAACGACCTATATTTAAAAGCACTTCGCGGAGAAACCGTAGAAAGACCGCCGGTTTGGATGATGAGACAGGCAGGAAGATATTTGCCTGAATTTATTGCACTGCGCGATAAATACGATTTCTTCACAAGATGTCAAACCCCGGAATTAGCTTCTGAAATTACGATACAACCCATCAGAAGATTTCCTTTGGATGCTGCGATTTTATTTTCAGACATTTTGGTTGTTCCTCAGGCAATGGGAATTGATTTTAAAATGAAAGAAAATGTAGGTCCGTGGCTGGATAATCCGATCAGAACGATGGAAGCTGTTCAAAATGTGACCGTTCCGGATGTAAATGATACTTTAGGATATGTTTTTGATGCCATAGAACTTACTTTATCAAAATTAGATAATGAAATTCCTTTAATTGGTTTTGCGGGATCACCGTGGACGATTCTTTGCTACTGTGTAGAAGGAAAAGGAAGTAAAGCGTTTGATATTGCTAAATCTTTCTGTTTCCAGCAACCGGAAGCTGCTCATTTGTTGCTTCAGAAAATTACCGATACTACGATTGCTTATCTGAAAAGAAAAGTTGAAAAAGGAGTTTCTGCGGTTCAGGTTTTCGATTCTTGGGGCGGAATGCTCTCTCCTACCGATTATCAGGAATTTTCTTGGCAGTATATCAATCAAATCGTGGAAGCTTTAGCTCCGTTAACGCACGTTGTGGTTTTCGGAAAAGGATGTTGGTTTGCTTTAGAAGATATGACGATGTCTCCGGTTTCTGCTTTGGGTGTAGACTGGACGATTAAACCAGAATTAGCAAGAACATTGACGAATCACACAATGACGCTTCAGGGAAATTTTGATCCTGCGAGATTGCATTCTTCTCCTGAAACTATTAAAAAAATGGTGACCGAAATGATCAACCGTTTCGGAAAAGATAGATACATTGCCAATCTTGGTCACGGAATTTTACCTAATATTCCTGTGGAAAATGCGGAAGCTTTCATTAGAGCCGTAGTGGATTGGAAGCCGAATAATTAGTATGTATTCTAACATTGATTTAACCGATTTCTATAAAAATTTAGCATTTAAATATTTCGAAACTTATTCATTGCAGCGTGGAATTGCGTATGAGAAAATATTTAAGGACAAGGAGATGCGTTTTAATCAATTACTAAAAAAATCGACAAAGGAAATTTTAACTAGTGTTGAAAGTAAAGAGTTAGACTTTTTAGATTCTCAACTAAACAGAGTGCAGTTTTTAATTAATGAAAATAAAGAAAAACATTATTCTGCTGAAAGAATTAAAAAAAGCAATTCAAGCGAAGATGAAATACTAGAATTACACAAAATACTAAGCATTAAAACTCAAAAAACTCCATCTTGGATGTGCGCTCCCATTTATCGTGACGCAATTGTTTTTTATAACGATAATAATGAGGTGGTTAATGTTTTAAACATTTGTTTTTCTTGTGAATATATGCAAAATTTAAATCAAGAATTCATTGATGCTGATGAAAGTGTTTATGAAAATTTGAAAAATCTTTTAATGAAATTTGGACATAAGATAAATTCCGATAGATAAAAAAATCCCTTTCAACAAAAAGCTGAAAGGGATTTTTTTTATGTTTAAATTAAATTTCTGAAAAATTAGGCCAACATTCTCTGCGCTTTTTTCACACCTTCAATTAAAAGATCAATCTCCTGAAAAGTATTATAAACCGCAAAACTTGCACGAACCGTTCCTGCAATATTAAAGAAATCCATGATTGGTTGTGTGCAATGATGTCCTGTTCTTACAGCAATACCCATTTTATCGAGAATCATTCCTACATCAGAAGAAATACCTACTCCTTCCAGATTAAATGAAACAACACCCGTTCTGTGTGCATTTTCGCCATATACTTTTAAACCATCAATTTCTAAAAGATGTTTTTGAGCATATTCCAGCAAAGCATTTTCGTGTTGCTGAATATTTTCGTGTCCTAATTTATTAATAAAATCAACTGCTGCACCTAAAGCAATATTTCCACCAACGTTTGGGGTTCCGGCTTCATATTTAAAAGGTAAACCTGCATAAGTTGTAGCATCAAAAGAACAAACTGCTATCATTTCTCCACCACCGTGGAAAGGCGGCAAATCTTCAAGTATATCCTGTTTTCCGTATAAAATACCTGTTCCCATCGGAGCATACATTTTATGACCCGAAAACACGAAGAAATCACAATCTAAAGCCTGAACATCAATTTTGAAATGCGGAGCAGATTGTGCACCGTCTATAACAATATATGCATCTGAATTGGCTCTTGTCTTGGCAATAATTTCCTCAATAGGGTTCACAATTCCTAAAGCATTAGAAACCTGATTTACGGAAACTACTTTTGTTTTTTCACTTAAAAATGTATCTAAAAAGTCTAGCTGAAGAATTCCGTTTTCGTCCATCGGAATTACGCGAAGCTTTGCGCCTGTTCTTTCACACAACAATTGCCAAGGAACAATATTGGAGTGATGCTCCAGATAAGAAATAATAATCTCATCATCTTTTTTAAGTTTTTGTGTTAAAATATAAGAGATGAGGTTGATTCCTTCTGTAGTTCCTTTCGTAAAGATAACTTCAAAATCATGTTTTGCATTGATGAATTTCTGAATTTTTCTTCTGGAAAGCTCCATTTCTTCGGTTGCCAATTGGCTCAAAGTATGAATTCCTCTGTGTACATTGGCATTAATTTCTTTATAATATTGACTCCAAACCTCAAGTACCGAATCGGGTTTCTGTGATGTTGCTGCATTGTCTAAGTAAACCAATGGTTTACCGTTCACCTGTTGGTTTAATATAGAAAACTGACTTCTTATTTCCTGAATGTCAAACATTTATTATCTTTTTTATTATTAAACGCTCTTATTTAGAACACTTCAAATTTACGACTTTTTAATTTGGCGAATGGTTGATTATTATCAGGATTTGATTCATTTTATGAATTTTAATTTTACATTTAAACAAAAAAATACCTGCCAATAAATTGACAGGTATTCTGTATTGTGAGTAAGAAACTTCTTATTCAGCTGCTGCTTCTTCTGTAGCAGGAGTTGCTCCTTCTTCAGCTACAACTTCTTCTTCATCGTCATCATCTGCCATTGCACCACCTTTAGCTGCATTTCTAGACATCTTAACAGCTACAACAACTGCATTGTCTGGGTGTACAAATGAGAACCCTTCAGTTTTAATGCTTCCTACATAAAGTTTGTTACCAATCTTTAATGAAGTAATGTCTACAACTACCTCGTCTGGTAAGTTTGCAGGGATCGCTTTTACTTTCAACTTTCTGAAAGACTGACGTAAAACACCACCAGCTACAACACCTTTAGAACGACCAGTTAATCTTACAGGAACCTCCATAATTACCGGCTTATCGTCAGATAATCTGTAGAAGTCTGCGTGAATAATTTTGTCTGTAATTGGGTGGAACTGAATATCCTGAAGAACTGCAGGAATTACCTGTCCGTCAACTTCAATAGATACCGTGTGTGCTTCAGGAGTATAAACCAAACCTTTGAACGCTTTCTCTAAAGCAGAGAAGTTCAATGGCTCACCACCTCCGTAAACAACACAAGGAACTAATTCAGCATCACGTAAAGCTTTTGTCGACTTTTTGCCCACGCTTTCTCTTTTTGTACCTTGAATTGTAATAGATTTCATTATAAAAATTTAAAAATTTGTTTTGATTTTAATTCGCAAACAGCTTATTATCAATTAGATGATAAACTTACTGCTAATTGATTGATGCTCGTGCACCATCTTCATAACATCAGCAAATAATGGGGCGCAAGATAGCACTTTTATTTTAGATGACAAACCATTTTTCACAGGAATTGAGTCAGTTACAATAACTTCCAATAATTGTGAGTTCTCAATGTTCTCATAAGCTTTCCCAGAAAGCACTCCGTGAGTTGCCATTGCTCTTACAGATAATGCTCCTTTTTCCATCAAAATACCTGCAGCTTTACAAAGTGTACCTGCAGTATCGATCATATCATCAATAAGGATTACGTTTTTGCCTTCTACATCTCCGATAAGGAACATTTCTTCAATTACGTTTGCCTTCTTTCTTTCTTTATAAGCAATTACAACATCTGCTCCAAGATGACCTGCATAATTTTTCGCTCTTTTTGCACCTCCCATATCCGGAGAAGCAATCGTAAGATTATCCAGATTCATGTTTCTGATGTAATCTACAAAAATTGTAGAAGCATATAAATGATCTACAGGAATTTCGAAGAACCCCTGAATCTGATCTGCATGCAAATCCATCGTCATAATTCTTGTTGCTCCTGCAGCAGTTAAAAGATTTGCCACCAATTTAGCTCCGATAGGTGCTCTTGGTTTGTCTTTTCTGTCTTGTCTTGCAAGCCCGAAATACGGAAGCACTACGGTAATACTTTTCGCAGAAGCTCTTTTCGCAGCATCAATCATAAGAAGAAGTTCTAAAAGATTGTCTGCCGGCGGAAATGTAGATCCTATCAGGAAAACCCTTCCTCCTCTTACAGATTCGTCTAAAACAGGCTCAAATTCCCCATCGCTAAACTCCTGAAAGTTGATTTTTCCTAATGCTTTCCCATAATATTGGGCAATTTTTTCTGCCAAGTCCTTACTAGTCCTTGTACAAAACAGATAACTTTGTTGATCAGCCATTTTTACTTTTTAAAAGATTTTGCAAATTTAAAAAAAAACCACAAGAATCAATCCTGTGGTTTCTATTTTTTATTTTCTTCCTTTTTACGGGAATGTAACTCCTGAATATTTATTCGGGTCTACCTGTGGCAATGTAGATTTATACTTTGCGTTGATAGATTTTATAAACTCATTAGCAACGATAGCATATCCTCTACCAGTAAGGTGTACACCGTCCAGTGAGAATGCACCACCTGTAACGAATGTAGCAGTATATTTTACACCATCCCAAACAATTCCGGATTTAGAATTCAGCTCGGTCATTTTCGCATTCATATCTACGAATGCAAGACCTTTAGAATCTGCTAAATTCTTAATTGTTGTATTATAAGATGCTGTTGCTGCTAAAACCTTGGCAGCTTCCATTTCTGTAAGAACCAATTTATCTTCCAAAGGAACCGAAGTACCTCCTCCTGCTTGCGGAGTGAGAACTGCACTTGCAGTAAGCAGGATATAATCTTTAGAAGTGGTTTGTCTGTATTTCGGTAAACCAGGAACAGTTGCCAAATCTTTATCTGTAATAACAGCTCCATTTGCAACAGCTCCCGCTGTAAATTTGATTAATCTTTTTTGGTATTCAGCATCATTTATAGCTCCTAAAGCTTTCGCCTGAGCCAATCCTGCATTATATGTTGCGTATCCGCTGTTCAATTGAGTAACCTGAGCTGCAGTAAGATTAGTAAGAGGCATAGCCGGAACTCTGGTAAAGAAAGGGACATTAGTTACATTAGGAATATTTGCAACAACACCTTTTCTTGTTGTACCGGCAGGAAATACCGTGCTTACCAAAGCAGTATAAGTGCTTGTAAATCCTACACCAACAGCTCCGTCAACAGGAGTTATCGGATTAGTTCCGTCTCCACCAGTGGTTGCATATCCTAAAACGTCATTATTTCCTATCCACAAAGAAACAAAAGTTGGATTTTGTGCTAAAGCATCGCCAACAACTGAAGCTGTAGAAGATGAAGCAAACCTTACAAAATAAGGATTTGCCAACCCTAAAGAAAGACCAGCAGGATTACCATAACCCGGAGCCAACAAATGAGAAACCTTCGCACCCGGAACACCCATATTCTGATACGGAGCACCCGAAACAACATTATCTAATGCTGCTGCTGCATTATTAGCGACAGGACTCAATGAACCGTTAACCATTTTAAGCTCAAGCTTTCCTGGGAAGCCAGGTAAATTTGTAAATCCGCCAACATTATTCGGCATTAATGGCTGTTTAAAATCTCCGCCTCCTGCAAGCTTCATCTGCATTGCGATCATACTAGGAAAAGATTCGTTTTGTCCACCAGAGTACAAAGCACCGTCTCTGTAGCCAGAAGTCAATGAGTTTCCTAAAGAAATAAATTTAGAGAAATCTGCTTCACCTTTAGTGACAACAATGTCTTTCACGTCTGTATCAAAATCTGTCTCGCAACTTGTCGTGAAAAACAATGCAGAAACAGCAAGTGTAGATATTATTATTTTTTTCATAATTTAAAATTAAAAAGGATTATAAGATAAACCTAGACCAAGATAGAATGCTTTAGATTTTGCTTGACCGTAGAATCCTAATGCTTTATTGTTTGCCGATCTGCTCTGTAGCATTGCATATCCTCCTGCCAAGTCAACTCCGAATTGCTTACTGAGTTTAAGACCTAAACCACCTGTAATAACAAAATTATCAAATGAAGGCGTTTCTGGAATGAAATTCTCGTCGGTATAAGGAGACTCATCATAGTAAGCTCCCAAACGACCAAAAACCATGTCATTAAACATATATTGAGTTCCTAACCTGTATGTTTTAGCGTTTCTAAAGTTTTTAGGCGAAACCGAAACTGTAGGATCTGTCTGATTTCCGATTGGAGCATTGGCAAAGTCTAAAGTCAATTTACTATATCTTTCCCACCCATGGTAATTAAAATCTGCTGAAATTAACCATTTTGGAGTAACCTTATACGTCAAACCAATGGTATATTCTTCAACCAATGGTAAAGTTGCTGTAAAACCGTCTTGTCCTGCACTGTTTAACCCTAACAAACCGTTAACTGTATTTTGTGCAGGAACTGTAAATGTAGCAGTTCCTTTTTTAGCTTTCATATCAACAGGTGAACGGTAAGCAATACTCATATCAAACTTTGGATCTGGTCTGAAATAAAAACCAAAACCATAACCATGACCGCTTGCTTTCTCATCTTTAATATTTACAGTACCTCCAAACTGAGTAACTGCTTTATCCCAATTTACACTTCCTCTAGCATAAATATAGCTCGCTCCAAAAGATAACCAATCTGCCATTTTCACAGAAACCATAGGCTGAAAGTAAAAGCTTTTAAGCTCAAGCTTCTGTACTATTTCTCTTCCTTCCCAATCTGAAGGATACTGAATTGTACTCCCAAAAGGCGTAGAAAAACTAAAACCGATAGATAGTTTATCAATAGGTTTATAAGCTATTGCTGCATAAATTGGCGTTCCTAATGGATTATCTGTGTCTGTACTTTGCAAAGTGTTTAAATTCTGAAAAGTTGTTTTGTTACTCACTCCAAAGCCTCCTGCGACAATACTTAATTTGGAAGGAATGAACGACATACCTGCAGGATTAAAGAATGCAACACTCGCATCATCAGCATGAGCACTTGTATGTGCCATTGCCAATTGTTTTACCCCTTGCAAAGAAACCCTGAAGCCACCCGCATAAGATAAAACCCCAGCTAACAAAGCAGTTGATATTAATATTTTTTTCATAGACATTTATTATATGATTCAAATATAAAATTATTTTAACTACACTTGTTAATTATTCTTAATTTTTTAAACAAACTCATAAAAGAAAATTATGTTTAAAATAACATTTTATGTATGGTAACACACAAACAATTGTTTTACAGCAATTTAAAGCACAAATAATTATTCAACATTTATCACGTTTAAGTTTAAACATTTTACAAAATAAAGATTTACTATTTTTGGAATTGTGTAAAGATAAAAATCAATAAATTTGCAAGATTAAATAAATTATAATATATGAGTTGTGGATGCAAAACATCCGGCGATTCTGCACATTCTTGCGGAACGAAATCCGCAAATGGTTGTGAAAGTGTAAATACCTGTGGTAATAGTTATAAATTAAGTGTTTTCGATTGGTTATCTAACGTACAAAACCCAGCATCTAACCGATGTGATTTTGTGGAAGTTAGATTTAAAAATGACAGAAAATCGTTTTATAAAAATGTAAACAATATCCCTTTACATATAGGTAGCGTAGTAACAGTAGAATCTAGTCCCGGACATGATGTAGGTGTAGTAAGTCTCACCGGAGAATTAGTGAAAATTCAGATGAAAAAGAAAAGATTTTCTGATGAAGGATCATTCAAAATATACAGATTAGCTAACCAGAAAGACATCGAAGTATGGCAGGAAGCTAGAAAAAAAGAAGAAACTGTAAAAGTAGAAGCCAGAAAAATATCTCACAGACTGGGTCTTGAAATGAAGATCACCGATGTAGAATATCAAGGTGACGCATCAAAAGTTACTTTTTATTATACAGCAGATAATCGGATAGATTTCAGAATGCTGATTAAAGAATTTGCAGGAACCTTCAGAACCAAAATCGATATGAAACAGATCGGTTTCAGACAGGAAGCTGCAAAAATCGGAGGAATTGGTTCTTGTGGAAGAGAATTGTGCTGCTCAACATGGTTAACAGATTTCAGATCGGTAAACACCAATGTTGCAAGATATCAACAGTTAAGCATCAATCCTCAGAAGCTTGCAGGACAGTGCGGAAAACTGAAATGTTGTTTAAATTACGAATTAGACAGTTATTTGGATGCTTTAAGCCATTTTCCGTCTTCTTCAACGATGCTCGATACTGAAAAAGGAAGAGCCTTTTGTATTAAAATTGATGTTTTCAAAAAGAAAATGTGGTTTGCGTACGTTGACAGCTCAATGGCGTGGTACGATTTCGATATTGATTTAGTTAAAAAACTTATTGCTCAAAACAAAAAGGGCGAAAGAATACTTCCGCTTGAAGAGCTGAAAGTTCCCGATATTGCGCTTCCAAGTGTAGACCTTATTCAGGAAAACAGTGTAGACAGATTCGAGAAGAAAAACAGAGGAGGTTTCAATAAAAACAGAAATCAGAATCAGAACTCAAATCAGAACAGATCAAACAGCAATCAGGGAGCAAGAAAGGAGCGTCCGGAAAGGAATGACAGAAACGAGAGACCTCAGAAAACTGAGCGTCCAACAAATGACAGACCTGCAAATTCTGAAAGACCGAGAAATACGAATCCCAACGCAAAACCTAATCAGAACCCAAACCAAAGACCACCAAAGCAACAGCAAAAGGTACAGTCAGAAAAAACAGAGGTTAACGTTAATGTAAATTCAGAGCAAAAACCACAACCTCCTAAAAAGAAATTTAAAAAGAAATTTCCGCCCAAAAAAGATAACAATGCATAGAGTTCTAGGGATATTAATGCTTATTTTTTTAGTAGGATGCAGCACTTCAAATGACAATGTGATCATGAATCCTATTGATAACAAATGGAGTAAAAAAGCAGAACAAAAATTTAAACTTGAAATTACAGATCCGCAAAATCCTAAAAATATTATATTTGTTGTAAGGAATAATAATCAATATCCTTACAGCAATATAAGATTTATTGTTAATTTTAAAAATCCTGACAGCAAAACTTCCGAAGTAGATACGTTAAATTATATTTTAGCAAAACCGAACGGGGAATGGTTGGGAACAGGATTTGGAGAAACCAAAGAAACATTATTTCAATACAGAACAAATTATAAATTTCCGAAGAAAGGAACTTATGAGGTTGGTGTAATGCAGGCAATGAGAAATGATAACCTTCCGGGAATTGAAGATTTGGGTATAAAAGTAGAAACGGCTAAACCGTAATTACAAATGGAAGAAAAAAGACAAAATACAGGAAATACAGGGAAAACTTTCCCTCTTCCTCCTAAAAAAAATGCTAAAAATACTGCATGGAAAAAATGGGTCAAATTTATTTGGGTTGGCTTAGCTGCAGTAGTTTTAGGAATTTCAGGACTTTTCTTTGCTGTATCACAAGGCTTTCTTGGAGATATGCCCGATGTAAAAGAGCTTGAAAATCCGGATATATATGTTGCATCGGAAATCATCTCTTCTGATGGCGTACTTTTAGGTAAATTTGAAAAGGAAAAGACACAGCCAATTTCTTACCAAGACCTTCCACCTCACATTATTTATGCTTTACAGGCTAAAGAGGATGAAAGATTTAAGGAGCATTCAGGGATTGATTTACAGTCTATTGCACGAGCTGTAGTTTTTCGAGGTGGTAGAGGTGGTGGTTCTACAATCACTCAACAGTTAGCAAAATTATTATTTACAGGTAAAAGATCTGACAATAAAATTAAAGCTGTTATTCAGAAATTAAAAGAATGGGTTGTAGCAGTAAGTCTTGAGAAAAGATACACCAAAGAAGAAATTATCACTCAGTATTTTAATAAGTTTGATTTCTTATACAATGCCAATGGTATTGAAATGGCTGCTAAAATTTATTTTAACAAAACAACAAAAGAGCTTACTCTTCCTGAAGCGGCAATGTTTGTAGCAATGCTGGAAAACCCTGTCAAAAATAATCCAATGAGGAATATTGAAAGGGCAAAAACTAGAAGAGATGTTGTTTTAGATCAAATGTTGAAAACAGGATATATTGATCAGGCTACTTTTGAAAAAGCCATATCTACATCAATCGCTTTAGATTATCATCCGATCAAAAACATCAACGACAATCATTCAGCGTACTATAAGTTTTATTTAAAGAAAGAAATTGATAAATATCTTGCAGATTACGAGAAAGAAAAAGGTAAAGAATTAAACCTATATAAAGATGGTTTAAAAATCTACGTAACTCTTGATTCTAAAATGCAGAAATATGCTGAAGAAGCAATCAAAGAACATTTAACAGACCTTCAAAAAAGATTTGATGCAGAACAGAGAGGAAGAAAAAGCAGACCATTCTATTACCTGAATGACCAGCAGGTTAACAGTGTAATGATGCAGGCTGTAAAAAGAACAGGGCGTTATAAGCAGCTGTCAAGAGCAGGAGTTCCCGAAGATTCTATCATGATGGAATTCCGTAAACCTATAAAAACCTCACGTTTTACTTGGTCAGGAGAAGAAGAAGTAGAAATGTCTCCTTGGGATTCTATAAGATACCACAAACAAATTGCACAGGCAGGATTAATGTCTGTAGTTCCGGGAACTGGTGAAATCAAAGCTTGGGTTGGCGGAATCGACTGGCAACATTTCCAGTACGATCATATTAAACAGGGAAAAAGACAGGTAGGATCTACCTTTAAACCTTTCGTTTACGCAACAGCTATTATGAAATTAGGTTTAACACCATGTTCTACGATATCAAATGCAAGTTTTAACAAAGGAACTTATCATGTTCCGGGAAGAGGTGGAATGCTTACTTTAAAAGATGCATTAGCACATTCTCAAAACCCTGTTGCATTAAGACTTGCAGAAATGACAGGAACTCAAAGTGTCATACAGACAGCCAGAGATCTTGGAGTAACTGAAGAAATTTCTACAAGTTTACCAATGGCTTTGGGTTCTTCAGACATTACCATTTACGAAATGGTAGGAGCGTATAGTACTTTCGCCAATTATGGAAATTACAACAAACCCGAAATGATCTGGAGAATTGAAGACGCCAACGGAAGAGTAATAAAAGAAGTAAATGCAGAACCAAAAGAAGTTATGAATCCTAACTATGCTTACACCATGATAGAATTGATGAAAGGTGTGGCACAATTTGGTACAGCTTCCGGTGAACTTGGAAGAAAAGGGATATCTAAAGATGTAGAAATTGCCGGTAAAACAGGTACCACCCAAAATAACTCAGATGGTTGGTTTATGGGAATCACACCAAAATTGGCTACTGGAGCATGGGTAGGATGGGAAGACAGAGCAACCCACTTCTACGGAACAGGCGAAGGACAGGGAGCAAAAATGGCATTGCCAATATGGGCAATTTATATGAAAAAGGTATGGGCAGACAAATCTCTTAACATTTCTATGGATGATAAATTTGTAAAACCAGGGGATTGGAAAGATGGCTGTACCAATCTTAAAGGTCTTGGCGGTGGCTATGGTGATGACGGTGGATTACAGACTATTGATGAAATTAAGAATCCTAAACCTGCAGATCCTACCCCAAAAAATAATTCAGGTAAAAAAGAAGATAACGTGAATGAAAATCTGAATACTGGTGAAGATATAGATTTTAATAAATAATTTTTTAATAATTATCATAAGACCTTTCAATAATTGAAGGGTCTTTTTTTATTTCTGTTTTAATATATTTGAGGTATGAATCTTAAGAGCATCAAACAACCTTTCATCGAAACTTTTCCCGGAGACTTTTCTAAAAACCCAATTCAGAGAAACACTCCGAAAGTACTGTTTTCAAATATTGATCCGGTAGGATTTGAGGATCCTGAACTAATTATTTTTAATGAAAAATTATCCAAAGAAATTGGTTTGGGAAAACTTGATGGTGACACTAATTTTCTTGTTGGAAATAATTTACCTGAAAATATAAAAACCTACTCAACAGCTTATGCAGGACATCAGTTTGGAAATTGGGCGGGACAACTGGGTGACGGAAGAGCTATTCTCGCTGGCGAAATAGAAAACGAAAAAGGACAGAAAACGGAAATTCAGTGGAAAGGTGCAGGAGCAACACCTTACTCCAGACATGCAGATGGAAGAGCTGTCTTAAGATCATCCGTAAGAGAATATCTAATGAGTGAAGCGATGCATCACTTAGGAATTCCCACAACTAGAGCGCTAAGCTTAAGCTTCACAGGAGAAAATGTGGTACGCGACATGATGTACAGTGGGAATCCTCAGGAAGAAAAAGGAGCAGTAGTAGTAAGAACCGCAGAAAGTTTTCTTCGTTTCGGACATTTTGAATTAATGTCCGCACAAAAAGAAATTGATACATTACAAGAGCTAGCCGATTTCACAATTACAAATTACTTTCCTGAAATATCTTCTGTAGGAGAGCAAAAATACAAAGACTTTTTCCAATCTGTTTGTACAAAAACTGCAGATTTAATGGTAGAATGGTTTAGAGTTGGTTTCGTACATGGTGTGATGAATACCGACAATATGTCAATTTTAGGCCTTACAATAGATTACGGTCCATTTTCAATGATGGATGAATATGATCTGAATTTTACTCCGAACACCACAGATCTACCCGGCAGAAGATATACTTTTGGAAAACAAGGACAAATTTCTCAATGGAATTTGTGGCAACTTGCCAACGCACTTTTTCCATTAATTAAAGACGAAAACTTCCTTGAAGAAACTTTAAGCCAATACGGAACATATTTTTGGAAAGCCCATGATCAAATGCTTTGCAACAAATTCGGTTTTGATGAATTAAAAGAGTCAGATGAAGAATTTTTTATTAATTGGCAGGGTTTAATGCAGGAACTACATTTGGATTACACATTGTTCTTTAATTTATTAGAAAAGATTGACAACATTTCGGACATAAAAACAGAATTCAACAAAATTTCTTACACATTTTTTGACGAGTCTAAATCAAATAAATTGGAGAATTTTCTTCAGATTTATAAAACACGACTAGAGAAAAATATAATTTCAAGAGAAGAATCTTTGGATTTAATGCGAAAAACAAATCCTAAATTGCTATTGAGAAATTATCTTTTATATGAATGCATTGAAGAAATCAACGAAGGAAAAACCGAAATGCTAGATAAATTAATTAAAGCTTTAGAAAACCCTTATAAAGAAATTTTCCCTGAATTTTCTGTAAAAAGACCTTCAAATTATAACGATATTTCAGGATGTTCTATGCTTTCTTGTAGTTCGTAAAAAAAACATTAAACTATACATATTTCATAATATTTTTTTTTAATTTTATAAAAAAATATTATGAAAAAACTTTTACTTTTTGCATTATTTATTGGCTTAGCTAAAACCAATGCACAGACAACAATTTTTCAGGAAAATTGGGACGGTCAAGGACCAGGAATTTCCGCTTGGACCTTATACAACGTTGATAATTTAACACCTGTTGCTCCTACCACTCCTGGCGGTGGAGCTCTTTCAGCTTTGATTACTAATGCATGGAATGTTCTTTCATTAGCAAATATTCAAAGTGCCACCCCCACTTACACCGGATATCCAGCTGGCGCTACAGGCATGTCTGGTAATATCATTGCTAGTAATTCTTGGTACAATCCTGTTGGAACAGCAAATGATTGGCTGGTATCACCTCAAATTTCAATACCAACTGGTGCTACCAATGTAAACTTGACTTGGTCTGCAACAAGTATGGGTGATGCTTCATTTTTAGAAGATTATAAAGTGTATGTTTCAACCACTGGTAATCAGGTTGCAAATTTCACAACAGTTCTTAAGGACGTTCAAAATCAACCAAGTACAGGATCCACTCATACGGTCGATATGACAAGTTATGCAGGTCAAAATGTTAGAATAGCATTTAGAAATGACAGTAATGATCAATACGTTATGTTTTTAGATAATATAAGAATCGCTGCGAACAATGTACTCTCCACTGACGAAGTTTTAAAATCGCAAACCACAATTTTCCCTAACCCAACAAAAGGAGAAATCAACATCAAAACAGACAAAAAGATAAAATCTTCTACAGTATTTGATCTTTCAGGAAAGGCTTTGTTACAAACAAATTCAGAGAAAGTAAATATCAGTTCTTTCACAAAAGGAACATATTTATTAAAAGTTGAATTTGCTGACGGAAGTACAAAAACCGAAAAAGTAATCAAAGATTAATTAAAATTATTTTAACAATACAAGAAAACTCACCTTAATCGGTGAGTTTTTTATTTTATTTTTGCAGAAATTTAAATTCGTGTCTATTAAATCTAAATGCATTAATTTTTTCAAGATTGTTTTTCCGTCAACATTATTAGAATTGGGAATTTTCATCTTTTTTCTATCAATTTACGGAATTTTAGGGTCTTATATAGCTCTCAATTACAGAATTATTTTCGACAGCAGAATTCCGTGGGATGCATATTTCAGTTTTGATAACAAAGCCATTGTGATGACAGGCGGAAGCTTTGAAAGACATCCCCTCTCCTATTATTTTTTTAACTGGATCCGTGAAGCTATTTTGCTTTTTACTAATGGAAAAATGGATGTTAACTTTAGATTGATTTTAGCGTGGTTAAGCAATTTTGTCATTAGCTTAAGTCTGGTTCAGGTTTATAAATATTTAAAAAATATTATCCGACTTCCGCATCTTCTAAATCTTCTGATTGTTTTCTTTTTCAGTTTATTTTCAACCAACATTCTTCTCTCATTCACGCCAGAAACTTATACTTACACACTTTTTTTATTAGTCTTATTCAATTATTACACAGCAATAAAACTAAAGAAAGATGGCAAAATAGCAGGTTCAGCATTGGCTCTTGCAGGAGTAACGATTGGCGGACTTACAGTAACAAATATTGTAAAAGTATTCATTCCGATTATTTTTGAAAAAGGACTATTTAAAAGCTGGAAAAAATTTGGAAATGCGACTTTAAGGTTGCTAATTTCTCTTTCAATTTTTATTTTGCTTTATTTAAATCGAATAGATTTTAAATACCAAAACATTCTTTCAAAATCAGGAGAGCAATATGAGAAGTTTTCGAATGTGAACTCCACTCCGATTTGGGATATGATATATTCTTACTTTTTTGGCGGTAATATCCTTTTCCCGAGTTTTTTCATCCGAGAGAAGCACAACATGAAAGGCTTCTATTACAAAGCCATTTTCATGGAAGTATATTCAACGGCTTTTTCCTATATCTTTGTCGGATTGGTTTTAAGTTTTGTTTTATGGAGTTATTTTAAGAATTTTAAAAACAAACTCGTTCAAATTCTTATGCTTTCATTTTTAGTAGATATTGCTATTCATTGTGTATTCAGATTCGGACTTCACACCTCATACATTTACGGCGGACATTGCGTTTTTGTATATCCTTTATTTTTAGGATGGTTATTTTATGCCTATAAAAATTCACCTAAAATATTATCTTTTTTAACAGCTTCAATGGGTGTATTTACGGTCTTTTTAATGCTGAATAATTACCATAGAATGATTGACTTCTTTGAGTTTCTAAACTTATATTACATCTAAAAAAACAAAAAGGGCTGAAAAATATATTTCTCAGCCCTTTTTTATTGATTGTATTTTATCCTATTTCGCTTCCGCGCAAAAAATCCTGTACTGTACAGAAACTGCAGATTTAAAATATTCTCTAACTCTGGAAAGATCTGAGGCAGCACTTTGTTTTGTAAAATAACTTCCTGCAAGAATTTTGTAATTCGGTCTCAGAGAAGCATCTGTTTCCACTTTCAAATTTGGAAATCTTTTTCTGAAATACGCCTTTATTTCGTTTGCTTCCTCATTACTTTTCACTGTCGTGATTTGAATTTTGTAGCCTAAGATTCTAGGATTTTTTCTGCAAACCTCTGCATTGGTAAGTTCTCTATTCGGTACAAAAACTTTAGTTGGTTTTGCGGGAGCATCGTCATTATATACAGATGAGTTCACTGCAACTCTCGCGCATTTCTCTTCAAGATTCGTTATTGCATCGTTCACACGCGAATCCATCGTCATTACCAACTCTGTTCCTGACAAAGTATCTTTTCTTACAACCTGTTGGGCTTCAATAGTATAAAAACCTAAAAAAGATAACACTGAAAATATTTTAATGAAATTTCTCATTTAAACTTGTTTCTGCAAATTTAGGATAATTTAAAAATACAGCAACCATAGTTATTTAGAATAATTACAAATTATGTGTTAATGACATTTTCCCCTTTAGATATACCGTTAAATTCTTCTTAAAAATATTATTTTTGCGGGATTGATTACATATTCAATATTTACTAACATAAGATAATTTAAATGATTAGTTGGAGAAAGCATTATAAAAAAGGGCTGATTGCGATAGGTTTATTGTTGTCAACAAGTGCTTCAATTTACGGGCAAGACGGTGATCCCAAAAACGGCGAAAAACTATTTAAAGCGAATTGTACAGCATGTCACGCTTTAGACAAACAAGTTGTTGGTCCGGCATTGAAAGGTGTTGTTGCAAGACTTGAAAAAGATCAGGGACTTGGGAAAGATTGGCTTTATAAGTGGATTAAAGACAATAAAGCACTTAGAGCTTCTGGTGATAAATACGCCAATGAAGTTTTTGAAAAGTTCAATAAAACTGAAATGCAGCAGTTTCCTAATCTTACGGAAAAGGATATTGATGACATTTTAGCCTATACAACTAATCCTCCAGCTCCTGAAGAGCCTAAAAAGGATGCTGCAGGAACAGCAACTGCAACAGATGGAGCACAAGCAGCTCCGGCAAACAACACAACATCAAACATTGTAATTATTTCACTTTTAGCAATTGCAGGTCTATTAGTTTGGATCTTGCTTAAACTGAGACAATTAGTAAAATTAGGTCAATCAGAAGATTTGGCGGGTCTTAATGAGACAAGAGTTAAATCTTTCAGTGAAATCTATGCAAAGTATCATTATGTTGGTAAAGGTCTATTAGCTGTATTGGCAATTTTAGCAACTTATGGTGTATGGAACTGGATCATGTGGATTGGTGTTTACAAGGGCTACAAGCCAGAACAGCCTATCTACTTCTCCCACAAAATTCACGCAGGAGAAAACAAAATCGATTGTCAGTTATGTCACTCAAGTGCTAAATACGGTAAGGTATCTGAAATTCCTTCTATGAATGTTTGTATGAACTGTCACAGAACAATTTCTGAATACAACGGTAAATATCTTGAGCCTGGTAAAGACAAAGCATTCTACGACGGAGAAATCCAGAAAATATACGCTGCAACAGGATGGGATTCTGAAAAGCAACAGTATACCGGTAAAACAACTCCTGTAGAATGGACGAGAATTCACAATATGCCGGATTTCGTTTACTTCAACCACGCACAACACGTTGTAGCAGGTGAACAAGCGATCATAAGCTCATTCAACAAGAAAAACCCAGACAACAAAATTGATGTTGTTTGTAAGGCTTGTCACGGTAAAATAGATACAATGAATGTTGTACAGATGGCAAATGACTTTACTATGGGATGGTGTATCGAATGTCACAGAACAACTGAGATTGATATGAACAACGGTTATAATAAAGAATACTTCAAAAATCTACACGAAAAGCTTAAAAAGCAATACCCTAAAGATGGCGGTAAAATTACTGTAGATGCAATTGGAGGTCTTGAGTGTGGTAAATGTCATTATTAATAACTAAAAAATCAGAAGTATAAATGGCTTCAAACAAAATACAATTTAGAAGTATTCACGAACTTAAAGACCCAGCTTTAAATGGTAAGCTGGCTCTTAAAGAGTTCCAAGAAGAAATTCCGGTAGAAGATTTCTTAGGAGACGCTGAAAAAAATGAATCTAGTACATCAAGAAGAGACTTCTTAAAACTATTAGGTTTTTCTACGGCAGCAGTTACCTTAGCAGCTTGTGAAGCTCCGGTAATTAAGACAATTCCTTATGTGGTAAAGCCGCATGAAATTATTCCTGGGGTTCCTAATTATTACGCTTCAACTTATTTTGATGGTTACGACTTCGCTAGCGTTTTGGTAAAAACAAGAGAAGGAAGACCTATTAAAATAGATCCGAATCCGGCTGCAGGTGATTTAGGTAAAACGAATGCAAGAGCTCAGGCAAGTGTACTTTCTCTATATGATAACGACAAAGTAAAGCAGCCTAAACTAGATGGTAAAGACGAAACTTTCGATAAAGTAGATGATTTCGTAATCAAAGGCCTGGAAGAGGCGAAAGCTTCAGGTAAAAGAATTGTTTTATTATCTCACTCTTTTGCTTCACCTACCTTCAAAAAATTGTTTGCTGAATTCAAAGCAAAATATCCTACTGCTGAACTGGTAACTTACGATGCGATTCCTTACGCTGCTTCTTTGGATGCTGCACAGGAAGTATTCGGACAGAGAGCTTTGCCTGTTTATGATCTTAAAGGTTCAGAATTGGTGGTTGCTTTCCAGGCAGATTTCTTAGGAGAATACAATGCTGCAAGTTTAGAAACTTCTTATGCTGCAGCAAGAAAACCGGGAGCAAGCATGTTGAGACACATTCAGGTGGAATCAAACATGTCTTTAACCGGAGCAAATGCAGATTCAAGATATAGATTAAAGCCAAGCGCGGTAAACAAAACTTTGGTCGAAGTTTACAATGCAATCGTTGGAGGTGGCTCTTCAGATAAATTAGCTTCTGAGATTGCCAAAGAATTATTGGCAAAAGGAAGCAAAGCTGTTGTTTTTGCTGACGGTTCTAAAGGAGCTCAGGTTTTAGCTCACCTTATCAACCAAAAATTGGGTTCAGTAGCTTTCACGGGTAAAGCAAACTTCCTTAAAGAATTTGACAAAGCAAGATTTCAGGAATTTTTAGGATGGTTAAATAGCGGACAAGTTGGTGTATTAATCACTAACAACGTAGATCCTATCTATTCTCACCACAAAGGACAGGATTTCAAAAAATCTTTAACTAAAGTTCCTTATGTTATCGCTGTTGCGGATAAGAAGAACGAAATGTATAAAGCAGCGAAAGCTGTAATTCCTGTAGCTAACTGGCTAGAATCTTGGGGTGATATTGAACCTCAAACTGGAGTTTATACATTAATGCAGCCAACAATCCAGAAAATTTACAAATCAAGACAGATCGAAGAATCTCTATTGGTTTGGAAGAATGGAAAAAACAATGCTGCGAACAATTATTACGATTATTTAAAAGCTAATTCAGCTTCTCTTTTAGGAGGAACTTCATTCAACAAAGCTTTATACAATGGTATCGTAGCTTCTGCTAATGCAACTACTTTATCTTACGCTGGCGGAAACGCTGCACAGGCTGTTACTGAATTAGGAAACTTTAAAGCTTCAGATTTAGAATTAGTTTTATATACAAAGACTTCAATCGGAGACGGAACTCAGGCAAACAACCCTTGGTTGCAGGAATTACCAGATCCATTGACAAGAATGTCTTGGGATAATTATTTGACAATATCTCCTAAAGATGCAGAAAGATTAGGAATAGAAAATGATCTGAATGCAAGAATGCAGTTGGATGGTTCTATAGTAAACCTTACTGTAAACGGAGTAACTATAGAAAATGTCCCTGTATTTATACAACCTGGACAAGCTGACGGATCTGTAGGTCTTGCACTTGGATATGGTAAGAAAAATTCTGGAGCAACAGCAGATACAGGTGTAAATGCTTACCCTCTATTTGATGGTTCTAACCTTGCAGTTTCAAATGTTAAGATAGAGAAAACAGGCGAAAGCCACGAGTTTGCTGGTATTCAGCTTCAAAATACCCTAATGGGTCGTTATGATATTGCTAAAGAAGTTCCGTTAACGGAATACTTGAATGTAGCATTTGATGACGAACACCACGGTTGGAACAAGCCATTGGAATATCACACAATAAGCGGTGCACTTCCTGCAGGTAAAATCGATCTTTGGGATGCATTTGATGATACAGATGGGCCTCACTTCAACTTATCTGTTGATCTGAACTCTTGTACTGGTTGTGGAGCATGTATTATTGCTTGTCAGGCAGAAAACAACGTTCCTGTAGTAGGTAAAGAAGAGATCAGAATGTCTAGAGATATGTATTGGTTAAGAATTGACCGTTACTATTCTGCAAAAGAGAAGATCGAAACTAAAGAAGGTGTTGAAAGAGGATTAAACGTTCCGAATCTATACGACATTCTAATAGAACCAAACGAAAGTCCTGATGTGATTTTCCAACCGGTAATGTGTCAACACTGTAACCATGCTCCGTGTGAAACTGTATGTCCTGTAGCGGCAACATCTCACAGTAAACAAGGGCAAAACCATATGGCTTACAACAGATGTATTGGTACGAGATATTGTGCAAACAACTGCCCATACAAAGTAAGACGTTTCAACTGGTTTACATATAACTTAAATGATCGTTTTGATTTTAATCAAAATAATGATTTAGGTAGAATGGTACTTAACCCGGATGTTGTCGTAAGAACAAGAGGGGTAATGGAAAAATGTTCATTATGTATCCAAAAAACTCAGGCAACCATCTTGAATGCTAAGAAGGAAAACAGAAAAGTAACAGATGGTGAATTCAAAGAATCAGTAGCTTGTGCAGCCGCTTGTTCCACAGGTTCATTAACGTTTGGAGACATGAATGACAAAGAATCTGAGGTTAGAAAATTATATTCTAGCAACAGAAGATATCATTTACTTGAAGAGATAGGAACAAAACCAAATGTGTTCTATCATACTAAAGTAAGAAACAGAGTAGAAAAATAAAGTTTAAATAATAAATAGGTAAAAAATGTCAGGACATTACGAAGCTCCGATAAGGGAACCTCTGATTATTGGTCACAAAACTTATCACGATATCACAGAAGATATTGCACGACCTATCGAAGAAAGAGCAGGGAAATTATGGTGGATATCACTATATGCAGCCTTGGTTCTATTCATCTACGGATTCGGTTGTATCGCTTACACGATCGGGACAGGTATTGGAGCATGGGGGCTTAACAGAACTATTAACTGGGGTTGGGATATTACCAACTTCGTATGGTGGGTAGGTATCGGTCACGCCGGAACACTTATCTCCGCAGTATTATTATTATTTAGACAACGTTGGAGAATGTCTGTAAACCGTTCTGCGGAAGCGATGACGATCTTCGCAGTTGTACAGGCAGCAATCTTCCCTGTAATCCATATGGGTAGAGTTTGGGTAGGATATTGGGTATTCCCTCTTCCTAACCAGTTCGGTTCTCTTTGGGGGAACTTCAACTCTCCTCTACTTTGGGACGTATTTGCAATCTCTACGTATTTCTCTGTATCTACAGTATTCTGGTTTATGGGACTGATCCCTGACTTTGCAATGATCAGAGACAGAGCAAAAACTCCTTGGACGAAGAAAATTTATACATTCCTTGCATTCGGATGGGGTGGTAAAGCAAAACACTGGCAGAGATTCGAAGAATTATCTTTGGTTCTTGCAGGTTTGGCTACTCCTCTTGTATTCTCGGTACACACTACAGTATCATTTGACTTTGCTACATCGGTTATTAAAGGATGGCACTCTACAATCTATCCTCCATACTTCGTTGCAGGAGCAATCTTCTCAGGATTTGCAATGGTGCAGACCCTATTGTTGATCGCTAGAAAAGTTTGTCACCTAGAAGACTACATTACTATGTATCATATCGAAATTATGAACATCGTTATCATCTTAACTGGTGGAATGGTAACAGTAGCTTACGCAACCGAATATTTTATCGGATGGTATTCTGGTTCAAGATATGAAGATTTTACTTATCTTTCTCCAGGTGCAGCAACAGGACCATACTGGTGGGCTTTCTGGTCACTAATTATCTGTAACCTAGTTATCCCTGCATTATTCTGGTTCAAGAGAGTAAGAACAAACATCATTGCTACATTTATTATCGCATTGATCATTAATATCGGTATGTGGTTTGAGCGTTTTGACATCATCGTTATTAACCTTTCAAGAGATTACTTACCTGGTTCTTGGACGATGTTTAAACCAACAATTATTGATGTAGGTGTATACTTAGGAACAATAGGATTCTTCTCTGTATTATTCTTATTGTATGCAAGAACATTCCCTGTAATTGCACAGGCAGAATTAAAATCGATTTTGAAAATCTCAGGTGAAACTTATAAAGCAAAAGAAGGAGATGAGCACCACTAAAATTGTATACGGACTTTATGCTGATGACGACGATCTAATGAACGGCGTGAAAGCATTCAACGATAAAGGAATTGCGATAAACGAAGTTTATACTCCGTTCCCTGTTCACGGACTTGATAAGGCTTTAGGTTTAAAGAAAACAAGAATTTCTGATGCAGCTTTTCTATACGCTCTTTACGGAGTAAGTATTGGAGCAACAGTTACTTGGTATGTAATGAACCACGACTGGCCTCAAAATATTGGTGGTAAACCAGCTTTCGACTGGGCACATAATATGCCTGCTTTCGTAGTTCCAATGTTTGAATTAATGGTATTCTGTGCTGCACACATGATGTCTTTAACTTTCTTGGTTAGAAACAAAATGTATCCTGGTGCACCGGCTCAGAATCCTGATCCAAGGACTACTGATGATAAATTCATGATGGAATTTATTACTGAAGATGTAGAATCTATTAAGCAGCTGCTTGTTGACACGGGAGTTGAAGAAATAACTGTTAAAGATGCTTAAAATGAAAAAGAATATACTAAAAATCACAACAGTTTTAGGTGTAACAGCAGTTCTACTTAATTCTTGCGGACCAAAAGAAAATACACCATTGGTATATTTCCCGGATATGTATTTTCCGGTAGCTTATGATCCATTAATGAAAGCTGAACTTGCATATTCTGATCACGAAAATGAAATTCCAGCATTTGTAAGAAATAATGGTGCAACAGGTCTTGGTCCTGTAGAAGGTGCAGTAGCTCAAAATAAAGATGGAATTTTTGCAGAAGGTAAACTTCCAAAGAATCCAGATGAATATAACGCTGGTTATGATGCTTCAAAAGCAGTAACTTCTTCTCCGCTAAACCCTGCTAATGCAGCGAAAGATCTTGAAAGAGGTAAAATATTATTTGATCATACTTGTTCAGCATGTCACGGAACTGGAGGTGATGGTCAAGGACCAATTGTACAAAGTGGAGCATATTCAGGTGTACCAAATTATGCAGACAGAGAAATCACTGTAGGTTCTGTTCATTATGTATTAACAAACGGTAGAAATGCAATGGGTTCTTACGCAGGTCAACTTAATGCTGGAGACAGATGGAGAGTTGCAATGTATGTAATGAATGCCTTTAAAAAAGGAGGAACACCGGCAGCAGCTTCAGCTTCAGCAGCAAAAACAGATTCTACCGCAACTAAAAAATAAGAAAAGAAATGTATAGTTTTTCACCAAAATTAAAATCAACTTCTATAATACTTCTTGTTGTAGGTTTAGTTCTATTTGGAGTCGGTTATTTCATGAATCATGGCTTGACTGCAGAAAAAATAGAACACATGATGGAGGCAGTTCATTCTTCAGGTCACGATGCGCCTACTCACTCTAGTGAAATGGTGGGTCCTCAAGATCATGCTTCGCATTTAGAACATGCGACAATGCAAGTTCATAATCAACCTTTAGCAGCAATACATTTTGTAGCTGTCTTTTTCTTCGGAATAAGTTGTGCAGTATTATTTTTCTACTGTATTCAGCACGCAGCTCACGCAGGATGGCCTATTATTATTACAAGAGTAATGGAAGCTATTGCTTCTTATATTCCTTACGGTGGAGCAATTTTAGTAATATTAATGTTATTGAATATATTTCACCAAGGTCATTTATTCCACTGGATGGATCCGGATTTAACAGATCCTAACTCTGCACATTTTGATGTGATCTTATTTGAAAAGAAAAGATTCTTAAATATACCTTTCTATGCAATCAGAACTTTAATCTATGTAATTGGAGCATCTTTCTTCGCATGGAAACTGAAAGCACAATCTAAAAAAGTAGATGATACAAAATCTTTGGTTGAGTATCAATTCCTTTACAGATGGGCAGTAGGATATATTGCATTCTTCGGGTTTGCTTCTGCAGCTTGGGCATGGGATTGGTTGATGTCTATTGACCCTCACTGGTACTCTACAATGTATATTTGGTATTCTATGGTTAGCTGTCTTTCTAGTGGTATCGCAGTAATTATTTTACTAAGTGTTTACCTTAAGAAAAACGGATTCTTACCACAGTTCAATGATAACCACTTACACGATTTAGGAGTTTTCCTTTTCGCTACAAGTATGCTTTGGACGTACACTTGGTTTGCTCAGTTTATGTTGTATTGGTATGCAAACGTACCGGAAGAGGTTAACTACTTCTTCGGAAGATTCCAACACTACGGAGTTACATTCTTACCAATGTTGATTATCAACTTCTTATTACCATTATTGGTATTGGTAAGTTCAAGCATTAAGAGAAATTACAAAGTGGTTACTATTATGGCAGTAGTTGTAATTTTAGGACACCTTTTAGATTATTTCAATATGGTAATGCCGGGAACAGTAGGTCCTTACTGGAATACTCCAGAAGTATTATTATTAGTATTAGGTGCTGTATTATTTGTAGTAGGATTATTTATCTTTACAGTAATGTCTGCATTGGCTAAATTGAAATTAATTCCGACAGGAAACCCTTTCCTTCACGAATCTGAAATTTATGAGTATCCTTTCTAAGGACTTGTAACAAAATAAAACTTCAAAAGACTGATTTGTAATAAATCAGTCTTTTTTTATTTAGGCAACCTTTTCAAAATTAAGTTGTCTTTAAAGTAAATAAGATTTTAAACTTAAACTGTAAACTATGAAAAAAACTCAATTTCTTACACTTTTTTTTGTGTTATTGCTAAACTTCTTTAATGCACAAACGATCACTTTTGTTTCAGAAAAAACAAACCTTCCACTTCCTAAGGTTTCTGTATTTGGTAAAGACGGCAGTATTATAGCCTACTCCGATATTGATGGGAAAGTTGACAGGAAATCTTTAAGCCCTTCTCAGGAGAAATTTCAATTAGTATATGACAATTTATCTCTCGGAACATTTTCGTATGCTGAATTAGATAAAGATGTTGTTAAATTAAATGATAGGGTAAAAGATATTGAAGCGGTTGTTATCAAAAACAACAAACCTGCAAGATATGTTCTCATAAAAGGAAACTTTAATACTTATGTAACTTTAAACAGTAAACTTAATTGCTATACAGACGGAATAATTACTTATGTATTTGATAACAAAACAAAAAAACTTAAAAGTACAAATGTAGAACAATACAGAATTTTCAGATTAGAAGATGCTAAGAATGAAAAAAAAGAAACAAGTTCCTGGGACTACAACAGCTTTCTTGATTTACCAAAATTGAAAGATGTTGGAAATATAGGAGAATATAATTCCAAAAAAGCAAAAATTAAGGAGCTTAAAAGCAGCAATAAAGATGAAATTGAAATTACTGGCGAGGCACTTCAGGAAAAGGAACTCGCGCTTTTGGGGTATAGATTATTTGATATTAAATCAATTATTAATCATTCTTACGAAAAAGATTCAAAAAAAACTTTAAGAGATTTCTTAGAGTCTAATGAAATTGCATTTATCAAACTGAAACACAAAAGCGAGCCAAATTATAATCAGGTAATTGTTTATAGAAATTTTTATCCGACAGAAATAGATTTTAGTGACAACAATGATGTTGCAAGAGTGAAATTCAATAAAGACAATAGCAATTATACCAATAATTATTGGAAGGGTGAATCTTTTCCTAATATGCAAACCATTTTTAGTTCTTTCTTCAAAGAAGATTTAAAGGAAAAAGAAAACAAGAAATAAAAAATCTGTATTAATAAAGGTTTTAGTAAATTTGCACCAAACCATAAACAAATGAAAAAGCTAACTTTTCTTCTGATTTTCAGTTTGCTTCTTTTTACAGCTTGTAAAAAAGATTCTGTAGATGCAACTACGACACAGACTTTGCAGTCGAGCATCAATGATATGGCATCCAGCCTTACAACAATCGAGCAGATCAAGTTTAATGAAGCTTTATATATTTTAAAAACATTTGGTGTAGAAGCTGAAGGTGATGTAAATGAGTTAAAAGCTTTAGGACAACTAATCAATGGAAAAAAAGTTCCTCAGATTATGTCTTTAGCAGATCAGGTTGCACAACGAAACGGTATTGAATGGGCAAGTACAGCTCCTCCATCATTAGGTGAAATGAATATTTTTGGTGACGATAAAGCCAAGGAAAGCGATTCAAATGATGTTCGTGCAAACTCATTAAGCATTATTACCCAGCTATCCGGTGATAATGGCAGTGGTGCTACTGCGATGCAAATTATTCCAAGATTGGTAGACAATGCAGGAAAACCAATTGCATTTACTGGAGCAGGTTTAGAAACAACTTTAGAGGTTTTCAGCAACGGAGTAAAGCTTTCAACAGCTAAAAATCTGATGCAGGATAATAATTTTAAAGGCTTCAATCTTAGATTCTCATCTTTATTGGCATCTAAAATTGTTGATAATAAAATTGACATTACAGTTTCTGTAAAAACGACAGCAAAAACTTTCAAGATGTCAAAAATAGGATTAGATGTAAATCCAAATGCATTAAAAGTCCCTGAAGTACCAAAAACCGATTCTACAATGGTAGTAGAGGATCCAAGTGCAGTAATTGATCCTAACAATCCTACGGGAACTACTCCTGCAACAGGAACAGATCCAAACGCGACTCCTGCAACACCGAAACAACCGACAGCAGATCCCAAAGCTACGGTAAGCAAGTTTTTAAACAATGTAAGTTCACAAAATCTGAAAGCAGCATTCGATGCATCAAGCAATCCTAGTTGGGGAAGTTATGAGTCTTTCTCAAATCCTACCTCAGGTTTTGGAGCAGTGAAAAACGTTAATGTAAAAAATATAACAACAAATGCTTCCAACCCAAATGTAGCAAGCGTAAATGCAACGTATGATGTAACCGACAAAAACGGTAAAACTACATCTTTGAAAGCAACTTTCGGACTTAAAAGTGTAAATGGAGACTGGAAAATTTCAAGCTATAAGATTAATCCGTAACATTTAAGCAAACAAATTATTCGTTTGGAATTACGATAATATCAATAAGAAAATAAAGAATTTACAATTCATTTAATAATACCTGCAAAGTATTTTGTATATCCCTCAGAAACAATTAAATTTGCAGTTCAATTTTTTAAGAATTTATGGCAAAATTGGGAAAAAATGCTCCAAATGAGCAAGAAGGTAAAGAAACAGTGGAATTTTTTAAAGATCTTGACAGAGAGGCTTTAAACACAGAAAGATTCCTTGAAAAATATCAAAAGCCACTAAGCATTGCTTTTGGAGCTTTAGTTTTAGGAGTTTTAGGGTTTTTCGGATACCAACAGTTTGTGGTTGCCCCAAAAAATGCTGAAGCTGTAAAAACTTACTTAGCAGCACAAAAAAATCTTACAGAAGGTAAAGATAAAGAAGCTCTTGGCGGAAAATCTGCAGCAAATCCTGGTTATTTAGGAACATATAACGAATATTCTTCAACTAAAATTGGTAAATTGTCTGCTTACAATGCAGGTTTATTAAAATTTAAAGAAGGTAAATTTCAGGAAGCTTACGATTTGTTAGATAAATTTACTTCTGACAACAAAACGTTGATGGCAATGAAATATGGTGCAATGGCAGATGCACAATCTGGTCTTAATAAAAATGATGAAGCTTTATCATTATTAGACAAAGCAGCTTCAGCTTCAGACGATCCTTACACTTCTTACTACTTCACCAGAAAAGCAGGTATTCTTGCTTTAGGAATGAAGAAAAATGCGGAAGCTAAAAAATATTTCGCATCAATCGACGAAAAATATCAGGACTACGACAACGGAATGTCTGATTCTTATATTGAAATGACTAAATATTACTAAATAATGGCAACAGTTAATCTTTCAGATTACAAGCCACTTCATATAAACAATGCCGAAGATTTTTCTATCGGCATTGTTTTTTCTGAGTGGAATGATTTTGTAACTTACAATCTACGTGATGCAGCTTTAGAAATTCTCGCAAAAGAAGGTGTAAAACAAGAAAACATCAAATTGTTTTCCGTTCCGGGAGCTTTTGAATTGAATTATGCAAGTATGCAGCTTTGCAAGGAGCGTAGATTTGATGCAGTAATTGCTATCGGATGTGTTATAAGAGGTGAAACTCCGCATTTTGATTTTGTATGCGATGCTGTAGCACAGGGAATTAAAGATTGTAATATTTTAACCGATACGCCTACTATTTTCTGTGTTTTAACAGATGACACCAAAGAACAGTCAATTGCCAGAAGCGGCGGCGATCTTGGAAATAAAGGTGTAGAAGCAGCAGTGACGGCTTTAAGTATGATCAATTTTAAAAGAAATCTTTCTGATAAAAAAGGAAACATTGGTTTTGGGAAGTAATCCAGAATCCATCGAAATAAAAAGGAGCTGATTTTTACAGCTCCTTTTCTTTGATATAAATTTTGTTCGAGTCAATCAAATGAGGAACAAATCTACTCTGATTATTGGTTATCAAATGTACGCTCTCTCTGATACCAATACCGGCTGCTTCCTGACCAATTACCCAGCTTCCGATCACTGGATAATTTCCGTCAAAGTTGGGAAGTTCGAATAACTGTTGATAGATAAAGCCATATTTTTCGTAATCACCCTCATTTTCTTCTACAGAAATATTGTTTTTAAATAAACTCACATTGGCTCCTTCTCTTGAGTAAATTGGCTTTTTTACAAAATCTTTCAAATCTTTCGGCTCAAAATAACATTCTAACAAATACGGATGATTGGGGAACATCTCCCAAAGAACAGGCAAAATCGCCTTTGAAGAAAGAAGTATTTTCCAAGCCGGCTCCATCCATTGAGATCTGAAATTATTGTTTACCAGTTTCTCACCAAAACCGTCTTCCAGAATCCATTCGTAAGGATATAATTTAAAAATATATTCCATTATGGCATTGTCTCCGGAAATGAATTCCTGAATATCTTCTGCCCAGCCAATATCCTGAATGGGAATAAATTCTGTCTCGAAACCTGCCTGTGTTGCACAATCCCGCAAATATTCTACATTCGTAACATCTTCAATATTAGTCAGTGATGAAAAATAAATATAATGCGGATTCATATATTTTTTAAGATACGTCCAATAATCAACCAATTTTTCATGTATAGAATTAAACTGGTCTTTATAAGGAAACATTTCCTGCAACCAATACCACTGTATCACCGAAGCTTCGTATAAAGAGGTTGGTGTATCTGCATTAAATTCAAGTAACTTTATATTTTCACCATCAAACCCCAAATCAAATCTCCCATAGATTGACGGATGATCTTCTTCCCAACTTGTAATGATATAGTTTCTAAATGATTGAGGAATATTGAATTTATCCCAAAGATTTTTCTCTATAATATAATCAACTCCTTGAAGACACATTTGCCACAATTCTGCAGTTGCATTTTCAATTGTATTGATTTCTTCCAATGAAAACTCATAGTAGTGACTTTCATCCCAATATAGTCCTTCCAGCGAATGATAGCCAAATCCTAAATTCTCAAGTTTGTGTTCCCAGTTTTTCCTGAATTGCGATTGTATTCTCTTCATAACTATGATGATGCTCTAAAGCCACTTCTACCCAATCCCCCTCTCACAACGCTACCTTTGTAAGAACTTCTTCCTATATTGGATTTTGTACTTATCGCGTCGCTGTAATATCCAGCTCTTTGATAAGCACCATTGCTATACATTCCGTAAGGTCTAAATGCATGATACAACAAAAAGCCGTTTATAAAACCGTGTGATTTAGAATATGAAGCAGTCGTATCTGATCTCATATACACCTTTTTCTCACCACCCCACTGCTCTTTTGGTTTTTCCTGAGAACATGCTGCAAGAATTCCTGTTACAAAAAGTAATTTTACAGAACTAGATTTTTTCATTACTGAACGGTTATATAAAATTCATAATCTTTTTTCACCTTGGCATTATGCTCATTACCGGACTCATCTTCTACAATTTGCAATGTATCTCCTAAACTCGGAATGGTATCTCTTTTTACAATTTCTTTAAAAAGCTTATTGTTTTTCCAGATTTTATACTTTGTAACCAAAACATCAGCCGTATCAATATGCTTTACTGATAATTGTGTTTCAATAGCCGATTTTTTATCAACGTTTTGCACTTCATCTTCTTTAGATTCAGCATCATTACAGGATTTTATACTTATAAAACCCAGAAATAAAAGAGCAATTTTAATTTTTCTCACTTTAGTTGTAATTTTTGACAAAAATATTATTTAATATTTTAAATTTACACATAAAAATAAGAAACAATGAAATGGACAGACGACAGAAGCGGCAACGTAGATGACAGAAGAGGATCTGGTGGCGGTGGTGCAATTGTAGGAGGCGGATTAGGAACAATCATCATTGCTGCAATTGTATTTTTCTTAGGAGGTGATCCTTCGGCCATTCTTTCTTCAGGAGGAAATTCTGCACCCCGAACTGAACAGAGAGAACTGAACCAAAACGAGCTTCAGGTAGGAGAATTCATTAAAATGATTACCGCTGAAAACGAAGAAACCTGGGCGAAAATCTTTGCTGATAACGGCATGAGATACCAACCTGCAAAAGTAGTTTTATTTGAATCTCAAACACAATCAGGATGTGGAACTGCACAATCGGCAATGGGACCTTTCTATTGTCCGGCAGATCAGTCTGTTTATATGGATATGAGCTTCTTTCAGGAATTACAGCAAAAATTCGGAGCAAAAGTTACCGAGTTTACCATTGCTTATGTAATGGCTCACGAAATGGGACATCACGTACAAAACCTTCTGGGTACTTTAGACAAAACCGACCAGTTGAGAAGAAGCGGAAAATATTCTGAAGAAGAAATGAACAGAGTATCCGTTGCTACAGAACTTCAGGCAGATTTTTATGCCGGACTTTGGGCAAGATATTCTAATGAAAGAGAAAAATTTCTTGAGCCTGGAGATTTAGAATCTGCCGTAGAAGCAGCAGAAGCTGTTGGAGACGACAATATTCAGAAAAGATCACAAGGATATGTAAATCAGGAAAGCTTCACTCATGGTTCATCGGCACAGCGTAAAGAATGGTTCATGAAAGGCTATAACTCCGGAGATATTAAACAGGGAGATACTTTTAATCAACTTTTAAGATAAAAATTAACTGTCGTTTTTTAATTGAGAGTTTAAGCATAATCGAATAAAAAATACCTGAAGGAAATGTCTTCAGGTATTTTTTTATTTCAATTCAATAGGATTGCTGTTTTTCTTCAGCTCCTCTTTTACTCTTTCTTCCATACGTTTTCTTATATCTGCAGGATTCTGGTTTCCACCGCCTCCCATTCTCATTGGAGCAGAAATTCCTCCGCCTCGCTGACTGTTTACAAAAGACATAGGATCAGCTTTAAATTTTTCCTGTTGTTTTACATAATCAGATCTTTTTACTTTAATTATATTTCCGAAAGTCGTCATTTCAGGAAAATCTGAAATTTTGTAATTTTTCATTAAATCAAAAGAATAATCTCCTTCGGAATCTTCTGCTTTCACCACCAATCCGGGAAGTCCGGTAAATTTATACGGTCCATCCTGATAAGGAAGATCTGTGGTAAACCAGGCTGTCCATTTTCTACCGCCAAAATCAGTCTCAGCTTTCTGAACTTTATAATCTCCTATTTTTGTAGTTTCAGATAAAATTTTCCAGTCGAGAGGACGATCTTCTTCATAAGAATAAATATCTCTGCCTAAACGGTCTTTATAAAGTATCTTCTGTTTTTTTTTATCTTTTTCTATGGAATAATTGATATTTGATCTTAAACTTTCCATTTGATCTCGGTTAAATCCTCTCGCTCCACCACTCTGAAAATTAGCTTTGATGACAGAATCTCTCTTGATTCTATTTTCAGAATAAAACATTGATTTTTCAGCAGAAATATCTAAATAGGCATTTTCTGTTTTTACATCTGCTTTATTGGAAGCATCTGGCTTCATAGTCACCTGATAAACAAATCTGTTGGTCTGCGCAAAAGCGGTCTGCATCAATAAGACCGTGGCTAAAATGCCTAGTTTTTTCATTATTTTCTTGATTTATAGTTTTGATTTTAAATATACCTCAAAGTTAAACCATCGATGATAAAAATTGATAAAATAAAAACGTTGATTTTTATATACTGATTATTGTTCGTATTTTTGCATTATTAAATCATTCTAAATAAATACAATGATAAAAGTTTCAGATCATGCTAAGGAAAAAGCCATTCAACTGATGACAGAAGATGGTTTCAATCCGGCAGAAGATTATATAAGAGTGGGGGTAAAAAGCGGAGGTTGTTCTGGTTTGGAATATGTTTTAGGTTTTGACAACAAAAAAACAGAAACAGATCAGGTTTTTGAAGACAATGAAATAAAAATTGTTGTAGAAAAAAAATCGATTCTTTATTTAGCCGGCACAGTCCTGGAATATTCAGGTGGATTAAATGGAAAAGGATTTGTTTTTAACAATCCGAACGCAGCCAGAACGTGTGGTTGTGGTGAGAGTTTTTCTTTATAATTATTAAAAGATTAAATAATTAAACATTCAAAGATTATCGATGGCTGTAGAATTTGAAAATTTTGAAGTTTACAAACAGGCCACTAATCTTACAAAAAATGTTTTCAATCTTTTAAGTAAAGAAAAATTTAAAAAAGAATTTGAATTGACAAATCAAATTAAGAGAGCCGTTTTGTCAATTACAAATAATATCGCAGAAGGCAGCGAATATAATAACAATGCACAATTCATTAGATTCTTAAAATATTCTAAAGGAAGCTGTGGGGAAGTAAGAAATATGCTAAACCTTTGTTGGATGTTATATGAAGAAGATACAACCGATTTAATTAATGATTGTAAAATAATTTCAAAACAATTGTCAAAATTTATTGATTATCTGTCTAAAACTGATAATAAAAAGCGAAACTAATTTTCTAATCATCTAATTTTTTAATCATTTAATAAATGTCAAAATACACTGAAGACGACTTAAGAGTCGATTTAGAAAATAAAAAATACGAATTTGGCTGGGAAACCAAGATCGATTACGAAGATTTCCCTACAGGTTTGAACGAAGACATCGTACGTGCTATTTCTGCTAAAAAAGAAGAGCCGGAATGGATGACAGAATGGCGTTTGGAATCATTCAAAATCTGGCTGAAGATGACAGAACCTGAATGGGCAAACATTAAATATGAGAAACCAGATTTCCAGGCTATAAAATATTACGCTGCACCGAAAGCTAAACCTGAATTGGAAAGCTTAGATGAAGTAGATCCTGAATTATTGGCAACTTTTGCTAAATTAGGGATCAATATTGAAGAACAGAAAAGACTTTCGGGTGTTGCTGTAGATATTGTAATAGATTCCGTATCCGTAAAAACAACGTTTCAGGATACTTTAGCCGAAAAAGGAATTATCTTCTGCTCAATTTCGGAGGCAATTAAAAATCACCCGGATTTAGTAAGAAAATATCTTGGAAAAGTAGTTCCAAGAGGTGATAACTTTTACGCAGCATTGAACTCAGCAGTTTTTTCTGACGGAAGTTTCTGTTACATTCCAAAAGGGGTAAGATGTCCTATGGAATTATCAACTTATTTCAGAATCAATCAGGCAGGAACTGGTCAGTTTGAAAGAACACTTGTTATTGCAGATGAAGGAAGCTATGTTTCTTACCTTGAAGGTTGTACAGCTCCTTCAAGAGACGAAAATCAGCTTCATGCTGCGGTTGTTGAATTGATTGCAATGGATAATGCCGAAATTAAATACTCAACAGTACAAAACTGGTATCCAGGAAATGAAGAAGGTAAAGGTGGAGTTTTCAACTTTGTAACCAAAAGAGGACTTTGCGAAACAAAAGCAAAAATTTCTTGGACTCAGGTTGAAACAGGTTCTGCTGTAACCTGGAAATATCCTTCTTGTATCTTGAAAGGTGATGGTTCAATCGGTGAGTTTTACTCAATCGCAGTAACCAACAATCACCAATATGCCGATACAGGTACGAAGATGATACACATCGGTAAGAATACGAAATCGACGATTATTTCTAAAGGAATTTCTGCAGGAAAATCTCAAAACTCATACAGAGGATTGGTAAAAGTTATGCCCTCTGCAAAAGGAGCGAGAAACTTCTCACAATGTGACTCATTATTAATGGGTAACGAATGTGGGGCGCATACTTTCCCTTATATTGAAATAAAAGATCCTTCAGCACAGTTGGAACATGAAGCTACGACTTCAAAAATTGGTGAAGATCAGATTTTCTACTGTAACCAAAGAGGTATCGATACAGAAAGAGCAATTGCTTTAATCGTTAACGGTTTCAGCAAAGAAGTTTTAAACAAATTACCAATGGAATTCGCTATTGAAGCTCAGAAATTATTGGAGATTTCTTTGGAAGGTTCTGTAGGATAGAATATAAAATTAAGATTTTTTTTAAATTTTAATTTTACAAACTAATATATTAGCAGCACTTTTGTCATTACGAAGGAATCTAAATATAGAATTTCAACGCTGCCGAGATTCCTGCGGAATGACAAAGATTATTTTGAAAATCTGCATATTATATTTAAATAAACTGATAATAAAATTAAACATAGGAATTTATTAATTCTTAATATTAATAAAATAATAAAACAAAAGCATTAAGTATTACTTAGTGATCGATAAATAAAGTTTATGTTAAACATTAAAAACTTACATGCCAGAATTGAAGATGGCGCACAAATATTAAAAGGTATTAATCTTGAAATAAAGCCGGGCGAAGTTCATGCGATCATGGGACCAAACGGAGCCGGAAAATCTACGCTTTCTTCTGTAATTGCAGGAAAAGAAGATTATGAAGTAACGGAAGGAGAAATCCTTTTTCAAGGTGAAAACATTATTGAAGATGCTCCCGAAGAGAGAGCTCATAAAGGTATTTTCCTTTCATTTCAGTATCCTGTAGAAATTCCCGGAGTTTCTGTGACGAATTTCATCAAAGCTGCTTTAAATGAAAACAGAAAAGCAAACGGATTTGAAGATATGCCTGCAAAAGAAATGTTGGCTATGATTCGTGAGAAGTCAGAGAAATTGGGAATCAAAAAAGATTTCCTTTCAAGATCATTAAACGAAGGATTTTCGGGAGGGGAAAAGAAAAGAAATGAAATTTTCCAGATGATGATGCTGAATCCTAAATTGGCAATTCTTGATGAAACCGATTCTGGATTGGATATCGACGCATTAAGAATAGTTGCAGATGGTGTAAATCAATTTAAAAATGAAGGAAATGCAGTTCTTTTGATTACGCACTATCAGAGATTGTTGAATTATATCGAGCCTGATTATGTACACGTTTTAGCGAACGGAAAAATCATTAAAACAGGTGACAAATCTTTAGCTTTAGAATTAGAAAGCAAAGGTTACGATTGGCTTTTGAATTAATTTAAAGATTTAAAGCATTTAAAAAAAATTAAAAATTAAAACGCAATCTTTGTCATTCATAGAAATCTAAACTTTCTTATTATTGACAAATAAACGTTCAAATAATGAGTTTAAACGAACAAATTTTAACGAATCATACTGAGTTTCTCAATACACTTCGCCACCGTTTTTTGGACGAAAACAGAACTAAAGCTTTAGCAAAATTTGCTGAATTAGGTTTTCCTACCAAGAAAGACGAAGAATATAAGTATACCAACATCAAAGAAATTACAGAAAAAGAGTACAACTTTTTCCCAAAAGAAAGTCACAACATCACCAAAGAACAGCTTGATGAGCTGCACTTGGGTGAAGAAAATTTCGACTGGATTGTTTTTGTAAATGGTAAACTTCACAAAGAGCTTTCTAATATTTCTATTGAAAATGCTGAGTTTTTGTCATTCAATTATGCTTTGAATGATGAAAATCACAAAGAGGTTTTCGATAAATACTTCAATACAATTGCTGCAAAAGATTTAGCTTTTACGAATTTAAATCAAGCATACTGCAAATACGGATTTTTCCTGAAAGTCCCGAAAAATGTGATCATTGAGAAACCTATTCATGTTTTTTATCTTTCTCAAAATCAGGAAGAAAACACGTTCTACAATACAAGAAATTTATTGATTGTAGAAGAAGGAGCAAAAGTTGAGATCATCGAAAGTCATCATAATTTTGATGAGAGTTTTGTGTTTACCAATTCGGTAACAGAAATTTTCACGTATCAGAATGCAAAAGCAGATTGGCACAAAATTCAGAATGACAGCGATACTTCATATTTGGTAGATCATACTTTCGCAAAACAGGAAAGAGACAGCTTAACGACGGTAAACACGTTTACTTTTGGCGGAAAGATCATCCGAAACAACTTGGATTTTATTCATAACGGAGAAAACATCAACTCTTTCATGAACGGAATCACCATTATCGGGAAAGATCAGTTGGTAGATCATCACACGGCGGTTCATCACAATACTCCGAATTGCCAGAGTTATCAAAACTACAAAGGCATTTTCAAAGATAAATCTCACGGAGTTTTCAATGGAAAAGTTTTTGTGAATAAAATTGCTCAGAAAACCAACGCTTACCAGCAAAATAACAACGTTCTATTGAGCGAAGGAGCAACGATTGACACAAAGCCTCAGTTAGAGATTTTCGCAGATGATGTGAAGTGTTCTCACGGTTGTACAGTTGGTCAGCTGAACAAAGATGCTTTATTCTACTTAAGAGCGAGAGGAATTTCTAAAAAGGAAGCACAAGCATTATTGCTTTACGCTTTTGCCAATGACGCAATGCAGAATATCGACATTGAGCCGTTAAAAGTAAAAATCGAACAACTTCTGGCAGAAAAACTTGAAGTTACGATGGAATTTTAATTCCAGGTTAATATACATACAAAAGCACTTCAAATTGAAGTGCTTTTTTGTTGGTTTTTATATTTATTTCTTTTGCCAAGATTGGTTATCTTTTTTATCAGATCGTTTGCGTCCGTTATTAATATTGTATCCCAAACCGACACCTAAAGTCTGTTTCAATTGAGTTTTTTGAATTTGATTATGATCGTACAATACATCGACAGTAATGTTTGTAGAAATGTATTTGTTAATTTTCATATTCAGAACTGCACCATACGCTAAAACCAATCTTTCAGGATGATCCAGATAATTTGAAAACACAGAACCCGTATTGATGAGGCTTACATTTTCCATTAGTTTCAGTTTATACATTGCAGTTCCCAGAAAACCAAATTGAAATAGTGATGAATCGCCATCGTTTTTCAATCCATAATTTCCTGCATATTGCAGTTCTTTATCTAAAACAAAAGTGATTCTTGCATTGGCAGGACGGAGTGTCATTGTAAAATTATCATTCGGTCGGTATGTTACACCCATCCCTACATTCAGAAATCCGGGAGCCATAAAGTTTGATATTTTGGCAGCATCGGGATTATTTCCATCTTCGTAACCGCCTGCAAATTGAGTTAACAGATTTGCACCCGCAGATAGATACCAGTTTTTCGCAAACTCTCTTCCATAATTGGTAGACAGATTAATAACATCTTGTGTTTTTCTTGTTCCAACACCTTTGGTATTGTTTTGTCCGTAGCCAAGAACAATTATATTTTCCCAAAGGTCTTTTCCTTTTTCGTAGGTCATATTATAATTAATTCCGGCTAGCCAACCTACATTGTTTGCTCCGCCTCCAATCCAGTTTGAAAAGGCAGCCTGATTGAGCAATAAAGAATTCTGACCTTGAATAGACCATGCTTTTGTGGTATCAACTGCGGGAGCTTCAGCCTCTTGAGCGTTCATGCCAATTCCGAAGCCAATCGAAATAAGTAATAAAGTTTTTTTCATTTTGCAAAGATGATAAATGGTAATATAAATATATTATTTTTTCAAAATAAATGTATGTTTTTCATATAAAAACATATTTATGTGGTATAATTGATGTTTAATTAAGTAAAATACATGTATTCATATTGATATCGCTGTAATCATTAGTTTCAACATTTCTTGGGATTTAGAACAAAAAAAAGCAACTCATTTCTGAATTGCGTTTTACTTTAATCTTCTTTAAAAATTATTTTTTTAACCACCATTGGCTGTCTTTTCGATCAGAGCGTTTTACTCCGTTATCAATATTATATGCAAATCCTATCCCTAAAGTCTGCTTTAGCTGAGTTTTCTGAATTTGATTATGATCATACATTAAATCTAAAGTAACAATTGATGAGACAAACCTGTTGATTTTCATATTCAAAAGCATATTGTATGATAAAACCATGTGATCAGGGTTATCAAGATAGTTGGAAAAGATAGATCCCGTATTGGTCATTTCAATATTTTCCATCAATTTAACCTTATAAATAGCTGATCCAAGGAAACCAATCTGCATAAGAAAAAAATCGCCGTCTGCTTTCAAACCATAATTTCCTGCTAACTGTAATTCTTTATCAAGTACAAAAGTAAATCTTCCATTGGCAGGTCTTAAGGTAACGGTAAGATTTTCATTGGGTCTGTAAGTGATCCCTAAACCGGCATTTACATAACCCGGAGCCATAAAGTTTGATATTTTCTTTGCTTCAGGATTATTTCCGTCTTCAAAACCTCCGGAAAATTGTGAAAGTAAACTTGCTCCTGTAGAGAGATACCAGCTTTTTGAAAACTGTCTGCCATAGTTGGTAGAAAGATTAAGCACATCCTGAGTTTTTCTTGTTCCCACTCCTTTTGTACTATTTTGTCCGTAATTCAGGATAATAATATTTTCCCAAAGGTGACGCCCGTTTTCGTAAACAAGATTATAATTTGCACTTGCAAGCCAACCTACATTGTTAGCTCCACCACCTACCCAGTTTGAGAAGGCTGCCTGATTAAACATGACGCTGTTTTTAGCATTCACAGACCAATGTCGCGGTTTTTTTATGGTATCTACGGCAGCAGAATCACTAATGACAACCTGCGCAAAAGAATGCATACTAAAATACATAAAAAGTAAAACGAAAATCTTTTTCATAAATCTCAATTTTTCCAATTGCAAAAATAAGGATATAATGCGAAACAGAATGTTCACACATTTTCAAGGGTTTATAATGAAATGGTAGACAGCATAATTTTAAATTATTAAAAACTTAAAAACATTACTTTTTGTCTCAAATATTCTTTTAAAAATAAAATCATCGACAAATTTTCCGAAATTTATACTTGGCTTTTGATTTGACGCTTTTCCCGTATGTTTAAAAATGTAATTTACAAAAACGCAATCATCTCTCCTCTGCTAATGCTGAGCGCAATGTGGTTGGGATATTTTTTACAGATGCAAGGCTTTTTTGCAAGTTGCTTTGGTGCTATTATTCCGTTATTACCAGAAGGTTTATTAGGAATTATTACGGCACCACTACTCCACGGAAGCATCGATCATATTATCGGAAACTCAATTCCTATCGCTGTACTCATGTTTTTATTATACCAGTTTTATCCTTTGGTTGCCAATAAAGTTTTTATTTTAGGTTGGCTTTCAGCAGGTCTTCTGCTTTGGATGCTTCCTCCAATCGATATTTTAACCGGACAATATCTGTATACCTGTACCATCGGAGCAAGTGGCGTTGTGTATGTTCTTGCATTTTTTCTGTTTTTTAGTGGTGTCTTCAAATGGAATATGACACTTCTTACCATTTCGCTTCTGGTCGTTCTGTATTACGGCAGTCTTATTTGGGGAATGTTTCCTGAAGAACTTTTCTACAATATGCAGGAACCAAGCAAAATTTCGTGGCAAGCTCATTTATCCGGAGCAATTGTAGGGAGTATTCTAGCTTTTGTTTTTAAAAATGTCGGCGATAAAAAGAAAAGATATATCTGGGAATTTCCGAACTATTACAGCGAAAAAGATGATAAACTTTGGCAGGAATATAAAGAAAATCATCCTGAAGACTTTCTTGAGTTGCCTTATAAAAAAAATGAAGATATTTGGGATCATTTAGAAGAAATAAGAAAAAAATAATTCTGAATTTTTATTACATTTGATGAAAATAAACACAAATGTATTCTGAAGAACACCTCTATTCTATCGCATTACGAGAATGCAATTTTATCGGTGATATTAATTTCTACAAACTGGTTCGCAGTTTTGGCAGCGCAAAAAAAGTTTGGGAAACGTCTAAAAAAGAACTCAGTAAGACAGACGGAATAGGAACTAAAACAGTTTCAGACATCGGAAATGCAGAACATTTGAAGTTTGCTGAAAAAGAAATTCTTTTTTGTGAAAAAAATTCTATAAAAATCAATTTAAGACATCAAAACGAACTCCCTTTTTTACTGAAAGAATGTGATGATGCACCTGCAATTCTATACCAGAAAGGCAATTTTGACACTGCTTTAAAACCGATAAGCTTAGTAGGAACCAGAAACATCACTTTATATGGTAAAAAATTTATTGAAGATTTTTTTGAAGAAGCAAAATCACACCGGTTTATTTCTGTCAGCGGTTTGGCTTTAGGCGTAGATAAAGATGTACACGAAAATTCTTTAAAATATCAAATTCCTACTATCGGAGTTTTAGCTCACGGTTTCCATATATTATATCCTTCAAAAAATAAAAAACTTTCAGAAAGAATAATCGAAGAAAACGGCGGTTTACTTACAGAATTCAACTCTTCACGAAAACCGGATCGTGAAAATTTCATTCAACGAAACAGAATCGTTGCAGGTATTTCTCCTTGTACTATTGTTGTAGAAACAGCATTTGGTGGAGGTTCTATAAGTACTGCGACTTTTGCCAACACCTACAACAGAGATGTTTTTGCGCTTCCAGGAAAGATTACCGACAAATACAGCCAAGGTTGTAATCATCTTATTTTTCAGAATAAAGCATCAGCAATTTCTACCATTAAAGATCTGCTGGATTTGGCAGGATTTAATGAAAACAAAGAGAAAACAGGACAACTTTTTCCGCATTCTAAAGTCTCCATACAATTATCTGAAAGTCAGGAATTAATCTATAAAAGCATTGCAGAAAACCCTCACATCTCATTAGATGATTTGGCAGAGAGACTATCTATCGCTTCATACAAAATTCTGCCAGTAATTTTAGAATTAGAGCTTTTGGGTAAAGTAAAATCGTTTTCCGGGAGACAATTTATAGCAATTTAAGAATTAACGATTTCTTAATATTTCATTATTTAACAAATAACATTTAATTTTTAATAAATTTTAATTCATAATTATCAATTTAATAATATTATGATTCATTATTATTGAATTTTCAGCAAATATCAAATAAGCTATTGTGAATCTTGAAAAAAAAATTAAATTTGTTGACATAATATTCAACCTTACCTAATATGGAACAATATAATATTGACCAGAAAATTCAGGAATTTATCGCTAAAATTGAAGCGAAAAACCCTAACGAACCGGAATTCTTACAGGCCGTAAAAGAAGTTGCAGTAACGGTAATTCCGTTTATCCTTACCAGAAAAGAATATACTGGTATGAAGCTTCTTGAGAGAATGGCTGAAGCTGAAAGAATTATTATTTTCAGAGTTCCATGGGTTGATGACAAAGGGGAAATTCAGGTAAACAGAGGTTTCAGAATTCAGATGAACTCTGCAATCGGACCTTACAAAGGGGGAATTCGTTTCCATCCGACTGTAAACCTTTCTGTACTTAAATTTTTGGCATTTGAACAGGTATTTAAAAACTCTTTAACTACACTTCCAATGGGAGGAGGAAAAGGAGGTTCAGATTTTGATCCGCAAGGAAAAACCGATATGGAAGTAATGCGTTTTTGCCAGGCTTTCATGACAGAAATGTGCAAGCATATTGGTCCTGAAACTGACGTTCCTGCGGGAGATATTGGTGTAGGAGCAAGAGAAATCGGATATTTATTTGGGCAGTACAAGAAAATAAGAAACGAGTTTACAGGAGTTCTTACAGGAAAAGGTCTTGCTTATGGTGGTTCTCTTATCCGTCCTGAAGCTACAGGATACGGAGTTGTTTACTTCGCTGAACAGATGCTAAAAACAATCGGACAAACATTTAAAGATAAAATTGTAACAGTATCAGGTTTCGGAAACGTTGCTTGGGGAGTTATCAAAAAAGTAAACGAATTGGGTGGTAAAGTAGTTACACTTTCTGGTCCGGACGGTTATGTTTATGATAAAGATGGTATCGATGGTGAAAAAATAGATTATTTATTAGAATTAAGATCTTCAGGAAATAACAGAGCTGAAGATTATGCTAAAAAATATCCTTCTTCTGTATTCTATGCAGGAAAAAGACCTTGGGAAGTGAAGTGTGATGTAGCAATTCCTTCTGCAACTCAAAACGAACTGCACCTTGAAGATGCTAAACTGTTGGTAGAAAACGGATGCGTTTGTGTAACTGAAGCTGCAAATATGCCTTCAACTTTAGATGCGATTAACTATTTCTTAGAAAACAAAGTACTGTTCTCACCAGGAAAAGCTTCTAACGCAGGTGGTGTAGCAACATCAGGATTAGAAATGACACAAAACTCTATCCGTCTAAACTGGACTTCTGAAGAAGTAGATGCAAGATTGAAAGAAATCATGATCGGAATCCACAAAGCGTGTAGGGACTACGGAAAAGAGGAAGATGGCTATGTGAACTACGTAAAAGGGGCAAATATTGCCGGATTCGTAAAAGTAGCAGAAGCAATGCTTGCTCAAGGAGTCGTATAAAATATAAAGGTCGGGAAACATTCCTGACCTTTTTCCATAAAGCCTGTTCCCGGGATTATAAATGGGAAAAAAGTAATAGTGAAAGTGAAAGCATTGAATGTCCAGTTCAATGCTTTTTTATTTTATTTATTTAAATTATCCATCATTTTCTCAACAAACTCGAAAGCTGCGGGACAAATCACCGTGTTTTGTATCATGAGATGATTAATTTGATAGATTTTCTTTCTGTCGGTGTGAGGATATTCTCTGCAAGCTTTCGGACGAACATCGTAGATGGAACAAGTATTATCCTGATTCAGGAAAAAGCAGGGTAAATTCTGAAGCACTTTATCATTATCTTCATCTACTCTCAGAAACTTAGCCTCAAAATCAGCAGACTTCATTCTGAGATGTTTAGAAATGCGCTCAACATCTTTTTCCGTATACAAAGGTCCCGTTGTTTTACAACAATTGGCACATTGCAGGCAATCTATCTTTTCAAAAACCTGATCGTGCGTTTCCTGCACCACATAATCAAGATTTTTTGGCGGCTTCTTTTTTAAAGTCTCTAAAAACTTTCGGTGTTCTTTCTGCTTTTGTAAAGCCTGCTTTTTATAAGATTCTAAATTCATTATGCTTTCTCATTATCAAAAACAGGAATTTCTGCTTTCTCATAATCATTAATTTTATCAAGATCCAAAACTGTTGAATCTTTGTCGTTATCAGGATAATACATCGGGACAAATTTTGCTCCGTAGATGATCTCTCTCGAAACATAAGAAGATCTCTGTACAACCGTATTAGAAAACACTTCATCAAATGCTCTTACATGAACGATTATTTCAATATTTGTGTTTTTAAAATCATCGGCAGAAAAACCAAAAAATGGTGAATTCTCATCAATTTTATGAACGATCGTCCAGTTAAGAGATAAAGTATTGATCTTACTCAGCTGAGTTTCTAAGCGGTAAAAATTGGTTTTCAGATTATTATCACCTTCATTGATCTCAATTGCTGTAGAAAGTGTAACATCTGCATCTGTTAACGCATTATTCTTATACGGAGCCAATCTGAACATTAATGCCGAAGCATCCTGAAATGGAGCAATTACAGCAACATCAGAAAACTTAAGATATGCTCGAGGTCTGGAAAATCTTCCGTAAAACAAACCTGTTGCAATGGCAAAGGTAAGTAACCCCAGAAACGCTTCGAAAGTCGCAATTAAGCTTGCTAAAAAACCAACCGGAGCTATTCTTCCGTATCCAACTGTAGTAAAAGTCTGCGAACTAAAGAAAAACACATCAATAAATTCATTCATCGGATCGCTTTTATCAATCCCGGTAAGATGTTCAACTCCAATAAGATAATATATTAATGCAAAAACCAGATTAATGAGAATATACATCACAACCAGATAGGTAATGAAGCGAAATGATGATAAATTCAGCATTGTATGATACCAACTTAAGCTGTTTAAAACATTTACACCTCTTCTTCTTACATTCGGAAGACCGTCTTTGTTGATGAATCTTCCCGAAGCACGACTTCCAAAACCACTGTTTTGGGTGTTTTCCTGTTTAATTCTTTTCTTGAAACCTTTTGCCATATTGAGTAATCATTTGTGTGTTTAATTATTTTAATCTCAAATTTAATCCGGATATTTTTAGCTTAAAAAAGATAAATAACTTACAAAGATAAAATATTGTTTTTATGAATTTAAAATTAAATTTTAAGCTAAATTTGATGAATGAAAAAGCTGGAATCCAGAGAAGATATCGAACTTCTTGTCAATAGTTTTTATGCAAAAGTAGTAAAAGATGAAACGATTGGTTTTTTCTTTAAAGATGTTGTGAATGTGAATTGGGACAAACATTTGCCCAAAATGTACACGTTTTGGGAAACCATTCTTTTCGGACAAATGAGCTACAAAGGAAATCCTATGCAGATGCATTTTCCGATAAACGAAATAAAAGCAATGGAGAAACACCATTTCGCAAAGTGGCTCGAACTATGGAAACAGACGATTGAAGAAAATTTCGAGGGAGAAAATGCTTCTTCGGCAATTACAAAGTCTGAAAATATTGCCAATTTAATGGCTTACAAAATGGAAATGGCAAGAAAATAATTAATTTTCCAAAACGTTACTTAAGGCACTATTACCGTAAAAATATACGCTGCAAGATTTACCAAAAGAACGGTTCCGTATAAAACATTTGTTTTCCCTCTACTTAATGACAACATAACGATGAAAACAGATAGCGTAAGAAGAATAATATCTTTTTTATCAAGCCCCAAAACCAAAGGAATATCATACACTATACTTACTGCAGAAATCGCAGGAATCGTTAAGCCAATACTTGCCAAAGCTGATCCTAAAGCTAAATTTAAACTAGATTGTATTTTATTGTTTCTCGCAGCGCGAATCGCAGCCACGCATTCAGGAAGCAATACTACTGCTGCAATAATAACTCCCACCAATGATTTTGGAGCGCCCATACTTTGCACCATATCTTCAATCGATTTAGAAAGACCTTTCGCCATCAAAACAACGATAACCAGACAGATAATCAAAAAGAAAAAACTTAGAATTGCCTGAGTTTTATTGGGAATAAAATATTCTTCAGAATCGCCTCCTTCTGGAACAAAATAACTTCTGTGTCTTACTGTCTGTACCATTAGAAACACTCCATAAATCACAAGACAAGCGATGGAAACAAAGATCAACTGCGCGTCGTTATAGTAAGGTCCATTTACACTTGATGTAAAATTGGGAAGAACTAAAGTAATAACAAGAATAGAAACAATGCTCACCAAATAGGTTGTAGCAGAAGTACGTGCAAAAAACTGCTCAAAGTACTTTACTCCACCAACCAAAATACAAATCCCGATAATACCATTTAAAATAATCATGACGGCAGCAAAAACAGTATCTCTCGCTAAAGTAATAGCCTGTTCACCTCCCGCAATCATGAGCGACACAATAAGCGCAACTTCTATAATAGTAATGCAAAGCGCTAAAATAATTGTTCCGTAAGGTTCGCCTACTTTGTGCGCAACAACTTCTGCGTGATGCACTGCAGAAAGCACACTTCCGATTAGCAAAATACCCGCAATAACATCATAGACAACTCCATTTCCCATGAAGCCCGTAAAGTAATAAATGACGGCAATTACAGGAAACAGATAAGTGTAATTTAAAAATTCTTTTAGTTTCATAAACGTCTCTAAAATACATAAAATCTATGAGAAATCAAATATCAAAAGAAAATATTAATTTTATCTTAATGCCATAACTGAAAATCCAGAAAATCAGTCAGCATATGAAAAAGAAGACCAATGCCGATTATTCTTATATTTCCTTTGAAAAAGAGGAGCAAAAAATACACCGCAATTGCATAATAGGAATGCAGAAAATGAAACCCCACACTTGCTCTTTCAGGATCAAAAACAGGATCAGCAAAAAGATGATCCAAGTCTACAAGCATTGTTGACAGCAAAATAAGGTACGTTTTCTTCCAGTTATCTTTATAAAAAACCAAAGCGATAAACACCGGAAATATAAAATGCAGAAAATAATGAATGATTGATTTTAGTGATAAAAGATCTGAAAAAGCCATTAAATTTACATTTTTGAACAATAAAACAATTATAACCTCAAAATTAAAGGAAGTTCATTTTTCTTCAGTTTAATTTTAATTAAATAATCCTGCGATTTATTTCCGTAAAAAATATAATCAACATTTTTAAAAAATTCTTTATATGAATTACCAAAAGTCTTGAATACAGAAAACAATAAAGGATTATTTTTTACGAAAATATAATTTTGTTTTCTAATATCATCATTTTTTACCGATTTTCGGGTAGATTTAATAGAAATCTGGTTATTATTTCTGTAAATCGAATTCGGCTGAAACGGAATTACTGTAAATTGATTCTGACTATTGATCCACTTTTTTTGTTGAAAATAAGTCCATGTTTTGTCTGCATCTGAAGTCTGAAGAATCAATTCATAATTTGGCTGAACAATTTTCTGATAACTGACTTTTTCAATTTCGTTAAAATTATCATCGTAACCGTAACTGATAATCGTATCGTTTATTTCTTCAATATTTACACTCATTTTCAGACTATTAACAGATAAAGAATCTGAAATGTTTTTATTAAAAACAGAACTTATATTTTTAATATTATTCTGATCTAATTCTGCTTTCAAAAATTCAGTTTTACTTTCTAAATCAGCAACTAAAGATTTAAAATCATCAGAACTTTCACTGGTTTTTATTTCGATATCGTCTTCATTCAAATCAATTGAAAAATTTCGGGTTCTTAGTTCTGAAATAAACGAAATGCTTCCGAAGCCATCTTGCATAAAAGAATCTGCATTCAATACTTTATTTCTGAATTTCTGCGACAATGGCGATCCGATGTTTTTAAAATTCTGATCAGAAGTTCCTAGAATACAGTTTTTACCTTTAATTTGAATAAAAAATCGTCCGTTTTTAAACCTGTCTTTTCCATCGTTTACAAATTGACGACTCTCTAAAAATGCTGAAAACTTTTCTTTATTCTCGATCTCCAAAATGGTGTACCAGTCGGAAATCTTTGTATTTTTCAGATGGAAAATTTGAAGAAAATCCGGAATTTTCACCCCGGATTTACTGAAAGATATTTTGTTTTTGTTTTTCTTATCGTCTTTAAACCATTCTGAAGGATGCGTTAACAACTCAGAAATATATTGTCTTGTTGCTTTTTTCACATCAACCAAAACAATGGCATCTGCATTTTCAGGGATAAATTTCAAGCTTTTACTTTTGTGAAAAAGCAAAAAATAAATACTTGCCGAAAGCAGAATGGTGACAACAAGAACTATATATATTTTTTTCATGAAATGTTTGTAAGTAGATGAAAGAAAATAAAGATAAAAGACTCAAAATCAAACGCCAACAAGCACAAAACAGATCTTTAATTATTTTGAATTGCTTAAAATTAACTGTTCTTGATATTAAGTTTTAAATAATATTTTTTATGAATGTCCGTAATTAGTAATAATTTAGTTTTTAACAGTTTGTTTGTCATTCCGGAGGAATCTAAACTGCTTTATTTTCAGTGTGTTGAGATTCCTCCGGAATGACAAAATGACTGCTGATTTTAGCGTTATGATTAAAAACGGACATTCAAAATATTTTTTTTAAAGTGTCGGAGTTTTCTTCTCGGCTTCCTTATTTTTGAAAATCTCATCAAACAAATCGAAGAAATACATTAAGCTGTTTTCAGAAGAATTGTTGATGTTATAATTCATTTCTGTTTCTACGCTTCCGCCTTTAGCTTCGGTTTTAAAATACATTTCGCCTACATTTTTCTTCAGCATATCCATTGTTTTTCTTTCCGAAGTCGACTTAAACTCTTTATCAAGACCTGTTAAAAGTTTTTGAATATCTAATCTTCCTGATAAAGGATATTTTGCAGAATCTTTCATCCATTTTTCAGAAAGAGAAGATGTGCTTTTAGCAGTAAGATTGTCTGTGGAAGTGGTAAGATAAACGATACCGTCTTTCACCGTGAAATACAACTGTTCTATATAACCGTTTTTGCCTTCTTTAAAAGAATAAAAATCTCCTTTTTTCGTAAAATTTTTCGCAAATTCTTTATTGGTCGTTAAAACTTCAAAAACACGTTTCCAGTAATTTTCGTTTTCTGTGGCGAAAGCAAAAGTGAAATCGGGAACCATTACCTCTTTTGTTTTTTTTACTTCTTTCTCGTTGTAGTCATCATCGTAATCAAAATCGGTATATTCTACTTTTTTAGATTTCAGTTCGTTTAAAACAAAGATTCCGTTTCCGGGTGCAATCTTGGCAATTGCTTCTTCGTCTAGCACGATTTTCATGGTTTCCATTACCAACTGCATTTCTTTCTGATATTCTTTGTCTCCTGCATCCTGAAGAAAACTGTACATCATGTCAAAATACTTGTATCCGTTGACATTCATTGCGTAATATCCGATGCTTTTATCGCTAATTAATGCAGTCAGTTTTTTATTTCTCTTTCCTTTATAAACAGCCAGAATATTCTTTTGAGTTTCGGGATCTTTATGCTGATAATTGTTGACCAATCTTACCTTATCTTTATCAAAATAAAGATTGTAAGCAGTGTTTGAATTGTACATCTTGCTTAAAAATTGGGTGAAATCATAACGGCGGTACATATTTTTGTATAGACCTTCATTGAGAATTTTACCATAATCTGCATACACGAAAGCATCTGAATTGGCATCATGAAAATTCAGCATTTCTGCAGGAACATCAATTTCAAGATTAGAATTAAAGTATGTGTCGAAATTACTTTCTGCAATTCCTTTTACGATTTTGAATTTTACAGCCTTCAGCGAATCCATTTCTTTTTGATATTCAGAATCTATAGGATAAGCTTCGGTCTCTACATAATCATCCTGAGACGAAGGTGGCGCTGTTTCTACACTTTCTTCAGAATAGGGAGAATCTGTAGTTTCTTCCGGCTGTTTTTTCTCTTCAGGATATTTGTGATGCTTTTCAAGATATTTGATATCTTTCTGATATTTGGCAATATCTGCATTATTAGATTTAATATTAGATTTTAGATATTTAATTTCTTCTTTCAGATATTCAATTTCCTCTTTGTAATCAAACGGTTTTATTTCTTCCTCTTCATACGCTGCAGCTGCACTGTCAACAATTACTGCAGCACTATCAACTGCAATGGCTGCACTGTCGGCTTCGTAAATGTCATTCCAAACATTTTTAGAGCGTTTGTTATAATTAATTAAAGTAATCATTGCACGTTTGTCATTCCATGCAACAAAAAGATCTTCGTCCAGATCTACATAAGAATAATTGTTTTTCTTAGAAATCTCCAATCCTTTTTTCTTGCTTGAATTAATAAATTCCTGAAACTTTTCTTTATTATCTAACACAAAATGCGCAGTATAAGCTTGCACAGAATCTGTAATTCTCGCATAATGCTGTTGTGTTGCATCATACTTTATTCCTGTTTTAGAATAATCATTCCAAGAGGGTTTTCCTTTTTCTTTTTTATCGATTTCTTTTAGAAAAGGATTAAATTTTTCCCAATTGATTTTTTTGTTGAGCTGTTTTCCGTTGATTTCCATGTAAAAAACCGCATCAGACGGAAGTTTCATACTATTTTGTGCAAAAGTGAGTGCAAAACCAAAAAGCAGAAAAGCGATTGTTTGTGTTTTTAAAAGTAGAGATTTCATATATAAATTGTGAATTACTGAAATAATATTGTATTCTGAATCTGTTTTTTCTGAAGAATAAAATCTAGAATATTGCCTTCAAGCTTCATCGCTTTTTTGTTTGGCGAAAGCTGATAAGCATTATTAGATTGAGATTTTACTGTATTTTCAAACTGCAGAACTGATGTATATTTAGCATTATTAAAAACCTCTTTATCTGCGGTGCTCAATTTGTCGTAATCACTTTTGAAAGTATTTATTTTATTCCTTACGAAAGATTTTTTAGCAGGATTGTGAGCATAAATTTGTGTCGGAATCATTTTACCAAGAATATTTTTAGCTTTCAATTGCTCCAAACCTGTATTTATGTTCTCAATTTTTTTGAAATTGCAACTTAGTTTGATGATATAATTATCAAAATCCATTGCTGTTTTTACATTAGAAATACCGGAAACGCTTTTAAAAATTCTTGCAGCTTCGTTGATGTTGCTTTCGATTTCAGCTTTTTTAGGAACTTTTTTACCGTTAATGGTTTCCATTTTTGAGATGGATGCTAATCTTGTTTTGCTTTTGCTTGCATTAAGAATCAGCGAATATTCACCACTTCCGTCAGCTTTTACGTTGACTTTATCTAAAATATCGAAACAGCTTGTGAGAAATAATAGGGGAAGCAACAACAGGATGCGTTTGAAGAAAATTTTCATGATTTACGTTTATAAAACAAATTTAATTAATTTTTTTCGATATGATGAAGATCATTCATCAACTAAACTCTGCCTTTTAGATAATCTTGCCTCAATTCTTCATCCAGCTTTTCGATGGCATAACGAAGACAGGTTCTAGGCATTTCTTTGTAATGTTGATTGAGATACGCAATAAGTTCAGATTCGTCTTTATTGCCCATTTCTCTCAGAAGCCAGCCATTTGCTTTGTGCATTAAGTCGTGTGAATGATGTAAATTTTGAGTCACAAATTCTTTAGTTAAATCAAAAGAACCCTTTTTTATATAATGCATTGTTCCGACAACAGCAATTCTTTTGTGCCACATTTCATCAGATTTTGAAAGTTCTTTTAGAAGATTTTCTTTCTGATTTTCAAAAGCATATCGACCCAAAATCTTGTAACAACTTGTATCAACCAAATCCCAATTGTTAATAAATTGTAGATGATTTAAATAAAATTTTACAATTTCATCTTTTGCAGTTTGTTCTTTTGTCTTTTCAAATTTGGAGATTAACATCAACAAAGCGGTTAAACGATGTTCGTGAATTTCAGAAGAGAGCAGTTCGCTCAATTCTTTCAATGTTATTTTTGAAAAATATTCTTTCGCAACTTTTCTTTGATCCGGAACAATTACACCGATAAACTGATCGCCTTCACCATATTCTCCTTTTCCCGTCTTGAAAAATCGGGGGAGAAATGCAGCTTTTTCGGGAATGGACAAAACAGCTAATGATTCTTTGATTTCTTTAAGAATACTATTTGTCATCTTTATAAAGATCTTTATGGTGGATTGTTTTTACAAAAAACAAATCCTGTCCGTTTTTATAAATATTAAGCCAAGAACCATCAGATAAAACTTTTGTCGTAAATGTTATTCCTCTTGTAAAAACTTTTGAGTTCTCTAAAGCAAGCATTTGGTCTGAAAAATTAGCGACTACAATTGGGGAAACATCTAGTTTTCCTGTTCCGCTATTCATTATTGTTTCATACAAAAGATGATATTGACTAAAATGGAAATCACCCTTATCTTGTTTTTTTATTTTGTAATATAATTTTTGAAGATCTAACAGAAGCTCTTTACTCAAAGGATTTTTTTCATAAAGCATTTTTGCTTTTTCTAAAACCTGACTTGCTTTTTTAAATGAAATATTTCTGTTTGAAAAGTTAGTAACTTCACTAAGAATATCATTAAATTCTGATCTTTTAAAGCCATAATCAACATAATTATTTCCGTAATAAATGTAATTAAGCTGTTCCTGATTTAATAATTTTGGATTAGTTTTGAAAATTTCAAGATTATCATAATAATATTTTTGCGGATTTTCGGTAACATTTTTCTTGATTTCATCTATATTCACTTGAGAAAAATAAATTCCAAAATAAATTAAGAAAAATAATAAATGAAGTTTTTTCATATCACAATTATATTGGCTAACAAATAATTAATGACTCTCATTTAAAGCAATACTTTCCTGCTCCTGTTCTTCTTTAGCAATCTGTTTAGGATTGGCTACTTTAGCAATGGTAAGTCCCTGAACAATAATTGAAAACACAACCACACAATAAGTAATACTTAAAATAGCATTACTATATTCATTTTTCGGAATAGACATCGCCAAAGCGATAGAAACACCACCACGAATTCCACCCCAAAATAAAACCTTCACTGTTTGCGGACTAAATCTCGTTCTGAAAGACATGAATTTTGTAGGTCCCCAAATCGAAATAAATCTCGCCACCAAAACTACAGCAATCGCCAAAAGACCAGGGATTACATAATGATTTAAGCCTTTAATCATTAACAGTTCAAAACCAATAAACAGGAATAAAACAGCATTTAGAATTTCATCAATCAGTTCCCAGAATTTAATAAGATAATCCTGAGTGATTGATTTCATTTTAAATTTAACATTAAAATTACCCATAAATAATCCCGCTGCAACCATCGTTAAGGGACCGGAAACATGCATCTGTCTCGCTACAAGATAACCTCCCATTACTACCGCAAGTGTTACCAAAACAGAGATGATATAATCGTCAACTTCACGCATTAATCTTGAAGTCACCCAACCTAAGACGACACCCAAAAGCAATCCGCCTCCGGCTTCGTGGAGAAGAAGCATTCCGATACTTTCTATACCCAAATCTACTTCGTTACCGACTGCCAATTGTAAAACGACAGTGAAAACAACCACCGCCATACCATCATTAAACAATGATTCTCCAGCAATTTTTGTCTCTAAAGATTTTGAAACATTGGCTTGTTTTAAAACACTTAAAACCGCAACAGGATCTGTAGGAGAAATCAGCGCTCCGAAAACCAAACAGTAGATAAACGGAATCTTCAAACCAACCAAAGGCAACAGATAAAACATCCCAAAACCTACAATAAAGGTAGAAATAATAACTCCTGCCGTAGAAAATATGAGAACCGGACGAAACTGTTCTTTAAGATCATTGATGTTAATATGGATTCCTCCCGCAAAAAGAAGGAAATTTAGCATGGCTCCCATCAGAACTTCGGTAAAATCTATGCTGTTCATCAGATTATTCAGATGTCCAAAAGTTTTAGGAAGAAAATTTTCGCCAAACAAGACCAAAATAATGGATACCATAATGGCAATTACCATGATTCCGATGGTACTCGGAAGCTTTAAAAATCTGTAATTGATATAGGCAAAAATGGATGCTAAAACGATAAGCGCCGAAAAAGAATAATATAATTCCAATGAATTGTTGTTTAAAAAATTAAGTCCAGATAAAGTATTTTAATATAAATTTTATCGTTGCCTTTTTCCCAGACATCGATTACGCTATCTGTAAGCATTCGAGAGCTTCTTGTGTAATCCCGTCCTACATTCATTACATTAAGAAAAATGTACTCGTCTCCTACACTATTCACTTTATAAGCAGTTTTCTCAGATTTTCCGTCACCCGAATTTTTAATGGCATCTGTAAGAAGCCTTAATTGTGAAAGATGATGCGAAAAATTACTGATATCTTTCGTCTGATCATAAGCACGAAGCAAAATAAGAATAACATCAAGATTCGTAGGATCTTTTGCATATAGAATCTTCCCAAGTCTGATGCAATCTGCAAAATTATTGTTCTTAAAAGCTTCAGCCAGACTTTTGAACTCTTCGCCAGTCTGGGAAACTTTATCTTTTATGAAATTTCTCCCGTAGTACAAATGCTGCGCTTCTATACTGTCTAGAGATTTTGGAAGACCTTTAAATTTAAAAATCAGTTTTTCGTAATTGTACGGTGAAGCCGGATTACTAAGATTTTTCTCAATACTTTTCAAATTCATTTTTGTTTTCTGGCTAAAACCAAAAAACGGAAGAATAAAAAGGAAAACGAGTATTCTGTAATGCATTAATCTTGTTTTTCAGACCCTTCTTCTTCGTCATCAAAGTATTCGAAAAGAAAATCGTTGTAAGGAAATCTTGAGATATGAATTTTCATCACCTCATCGTAAACCAACCTTTTCATTTCAGGGAAATTTTCTCTGGTAAGAGCAGAAATGAAAACTGCAGGATGTTTAGATTTTGCCATCCACGTTTTTTTCCATTCTTCAAGCGAAATATTTTTGTTTGATCCCGGAGTAAGATCGTCTTCTTCTTTTTTCTCGTAGCTAAAATCATCAATCTTATTAAAAACCATAATCATTGGTTTCTGATGCGCATTGATTTCCATTAAAATCTGATTTACAGATTCTATATGATCTTCAAAACTTTCATGAGAAATATCGACAACATGAATCAAAAGATCCGCTTCTCTTACCTCATCCAAAGTAGATTTAAAAGATTCTACCAACTGAGTCGGCAATTTTCTAATAAAACCAACCGTATCCGTTAAAAGGAAAGGCAAATTCCCAATTACTACTTTTCTTACGGTTGTATCGAGCGTTGCAAAAAGTTTATTCTCAGCAAAAACGTCTGACTTTGAGATTGCATTCATCAAAGTAGATTTTCCCACGTTGGTGTATCCTACCAAAGCTGCACGAACTACTTTTCCTCTATTGTTACGCTGAGTAGCCATTTGTTTGTCGATAACTTTCAGCTTATCTTTCAGTAACGAAATTCTGTCTCGGATAATCCTTCTGTCGGTTTCAATCTCTGTTTCACCCGGACCACGCATCCCGATTCCACCTTTTTGTCTCTCAAGGTGAGTCCACATTCTTGTTAGTCGAGGGAGAAGATACTGGTATTGCGCCAATTCCACCTGTGTTCTCGCATAAGAAGTTTGAGCTCTTTGTGCGAAAATATCCAGAATAAGATTGGTACGGTCTAATATTTTTACTTCAATTTCTTTCTCAAGATTTTTAAGCTGAGAAGGAGAAAGCTCATCATCAAAAATAATTGTTCCGATCTCGTTTTCTTTTACATATTCTTTTATTTCCTGAGCTTTTCCGCTTCCTACGAAAGTTTTAGAATCTGGCTGAGTCAGTTTTTGAGTAAAGCGTCTGTCAACAGTAGCTCCAGCTGTGAAGGCAAGAAACTCCAATTCATCCATATATTCCTGCAACTTATCTTCGTCCTGATTTTGTGTGACAACGCCTACCAAAACCGCCTTTTCGTAATTATGTTGTTTTTTTTCTAGCATTAAATTCTATATAGTTTATAAGATTTACAAGATAACATTTTAAATTAATAAATGCAAACGGAGTCTCAAAAAACAGTGTTTTCCCTTTTAAAAATAGGATTAATTACCTATTGCTGAATACAATTGTCTTTAATTAACTTTACATTGTAAAATTTTAAAAGACAAACTGTAAAACCAAACCAACTAATAACCATAAAGAAAGAAGTCTGCTCTACTGCAGGCTTCTTCGTTTTACAAATTAGTCCCAATCTGCAGCGATAAATTCCATTTGGTTTCCTGAACCGTCAGAAAGTATTAATCGATGACCTTCAATTACATAATTTTTCATATTTCTGAAATTTTTCAGGAAAGCATTTTCCAACTCTATGTTTTTACAAGCCATTTCTGTGCTTGTAATTTCTGAAATATTTATTTTTTTGTTATTTCTAAATTCAATTTTAAAGAAAATACTATTACAACCCATTTTTGCAGAACCTTTTACTACATTTCCCGCCTTTTGTCCGGTTAAATTGATTGCAGCTTTGTTCTCAGTCAATTGTAGCTTTGTAAACTGGTTAAAAGAAATCATCATCCATTCTCTTTGATAGTGTTGGTTGCTACTCATTTTTGACGTTGAACAATTTGACAGTATTGTTAAAATAAATAGAGCAAAAAGTCTTAAAATAGTATTCTTCATGCTCATCTGTCACCCATTTTCGTACCAACAAACCATGAATTATGATAAAAATTAGTAAATTAGCCCCAAATAAATTATTTAATAAAATGAAAAGAATATTTTTACTATTCACTTTCTTATTAGGTTTTGCTCAGATGAGAGCAGACGAAGGGATGTGGCTGTTGATGCTCATCAAAAGACTTAATGGCGTTGATATGCAGAAAGAAGGTCTTCACCTTACTCCTGAAGAGATCTATTCTGTAAACAACTCCAGCCTTAAAGATGCGATTGTAAGTTTCGGAGGATTCTGTACAGGAGAAATCGTATCAGACAAAGGATTGATTTTTACCAATCACCACTGTGGTTATGGCGCTGTAGCTGCAGCTTCTACTCCGTCGAAAGATTACCTGAAAAATGGTTTCTGGGCGATGAAGGAAAAAGATGAGTTTAATGCAAAAGATCTTTACGTAAGATTTTTGGTAAGAATGGATGATGCTACGCAGAGAATCAATTCAAAACTGAATAACAACATGACTGCAGCTGAAAGAAAGGCTGTAATCGACGCTGAAACAAAAGCAATACAGACAGAAAATTCTGAAAACGGAAAATATAATGTGGTTGTAAGAGATTTCTTCAATGGAAATGAGTTTTATTATTTTGTTTATCAGGATTATAAAGACATCAGATTAGTAGGTGCACCGCCTTCATCTTTAGGAAAATACGGAGGTGATACAGACAACTGGGAATGGCCAAGACACACTGCAGATTTCACTGTTTTCAGAGTGTATGCAGACGCAGCAGGAAATCCTTCAGAATTTAAACCTACCAATGTTCCTTTGAAGCCTAAGCATTTCTTACCGGTTTCTCTTAAGGGAATTAAGCCTGGAGATTTCTCAATGATCTTAGGTTATCCTGGAAGAACAAACCGTTATTTGACTTCTTACGGAATCAACCAAATGGTTTCTAAAGATTATCCAGCTTGGGTAGAAACTTCTAAAATGGCAATGGATGTGATGAAGAAGTATATGGATAAAGATAAAACCACTCAGTTGGCTTATGCTTCTCAATATGCTTCTGTAGCCAACTATTGGAAAAACAGACAAGGAACTATTGATGCTGTTATAAAAAACGGAACAATTGGTGATAAACAGAACATCGAAAAAACTTTCAGACAATGGGCAGCACAGCCGGGTAATGAAATGTACGATGGTGTTCTAGAGGAAATCGCAACCTATTACAAGCAGGTTTCTGAAAGAAATGTTGAAAGAAATTACTCTTCTCTTCTTACAAGAAATGCAAAATACATTTCTTTAGCTTACCAATTGGCACCAACTCTTGATGCTTACGCAAAACAAGATATGGCAGGAAGATTAGCAATGAAACCTAAAGTAGAAGCAGCGATTAAAGCTGCCTATGACAACATCAATCCTGAACTGGAAGGAGAGATGCTGAATTCTTTAGTGAACCTTTACAAAACCAGAGTAAATGCAGATGTAGCTTCACCTACAATTATGGCTTTGGATGCTAATAACCTGTCTACAGTTGCATTCTCATCAATATTTGCCAACAAAACTTCTGTAACCAACTATATTCTAAACCCAGATCGTTTGAAACTGGATGCAGATCCGTTATTGAAAATCGCAAAAGGTATTGCAGACGACCAGAGAGTTTCCAGTGAAAGATTCGTGAAAATCGATGATAACTTTGCTAAAAATAACCGTTTATTCTTAGCCGGATTAATGAAAGCTATGCCTGAGAAAAAATTCTATCCGGATGCAAACTCTACCATGAGATTAACTTACGGGCAGATCGATACATTGCCAATGAGAGACGACAGAAATTACTTTGGTGTTACAGAAAACTACTATACAACAATGGAAGGTTTAGTAGGAAAATATAAGGCAGGTGACGAAGAATTTGATCTTCCACAAAGAGTAATTGCTCTTCAGAATGCTAAAGATTACGGTCAGTATGCAGATAAAGCAGGCTATCTTCCTGTAAACTTCCTTTCAAACAACGATATTACAGGTGGAAACTCTGGTTCTCCTGTGATTGATGGCGACGGAAACCTTATCGGTATCGCATTCGACGGAAACAGTGAAGCACTAAGCGGTGATATTGTTTTTGAAGACAAATGGCAGAAAACAATCAGTGTAGACGTTCGTTTTGTTCTTTGGACAATCGATAAATATGCAGGTGCAAGAAGAATCGTAGATGAGCTGAAATTAGTAAGAGACGAAAATACTCCTGCTGATACAGGCGCTTCTAAAATCAAAAATGTAGCTCCAGCAAAAAAGAAAAAGAAATAGTTTTTTCTAAATGATATTTTAAAACCGTAGAATTGTATTCTGCGGTTTTTTTGTTTTGATAAATTTAAACTTCGATCAGCAAAGTTTTTATTTTTTGTTATTTAGATACTTCTTTATTGCTTCACTTCGATTTCTTACCTGCAATTTTTCATAAATACTTTGAGCAATTTTTTTTATGGCATCAATCGACAAAAATAACTTGTCCGCAATTTCCTTATTCAAAAGTCCATTTGAGATATGATTTAAAACCTCCAATTCACGAGGCGTAAGAGTATCGATTTCTAAAGCATTGTTTCTATCATTTTCAGACTTGAAATAATCAATTATTTTTTTTGCAATAGAAGATGTTATTGGCGCTCCTCCTTCTTTAATAAGCAGAATCTTCTCTGTTATTTTTTCTAAAGAATCTTTTTTAAGCAAATATCCATCTGCTCCTGCTTTCAGTGAGTTGAAAACATTATCGTCATCTTCCAGAACAGTCAAAATAATTAATTTAGTTTCCGGATAATCTTTCTTTATGACAGAAACGGCTTCTACACCAGATATTCCGGGAAGATTGATATCCATCAAAACAATTTCCGGAAGAATGTAGGGAAAATCTTTAATTAAAGATTCTGCATTAGAAAACATTCCGACAATATCAAATTCTTCGCTTTCAAGGAGCAATAATTTTAAAGATTGATAAAAGAGGTTGTTGTCTTCTACAAAGGCGATTTTAATTTTCATCTTTTTTATTACTTGTATTAATGACTAATTGAAAAGTAGTTCCGAAATCATTGCTTTGTGCCAAAACAATTTGTGCATTGATCAATTCAGCTGCTTTTTTGGCTTTTAATAATCCGATTCCGATACCTTTTACATTGTCTATGCTGTTAATTTTGATATAGGGTTTAAAAATATTTTCTCGATCAGCTTCATTGATTCCTACTCCGTTATCGGTAAAATTGATCGTCAAATTATTTTTGTTGATATTATAAATTATTTCTAAAGATTTAACTTGACTTTTGTTATGATGATAAGCATTTTCTGCAATGATAGTGATGATTTTATTTAATAATCGCGCATCTGTTTTTAATATAACTTGCTGAATATCTATCACATAATCAAAATCATTTTTGCTTTTCTTGAGATTTTCTAAACTTTCAATCAAAATTTCTGTCAAATCATGACTTTTCTTTTGAGGTACAGTCAAGATGATTTTATTGTAATCAAACATATTGTTAATGAATTTTTCTTCCTCATCGATATTTTTTTTAATGACAGAGAAATAAGACTTCAGCTCCTCGTAAGATTTATTTTCATTAATTCCCTGTTCTATTTTCCCGATAAACGTATTGAAAACATGAATAGGAGACTTTAAAAAATGACTTGAAGCTTCACTAAAAAGGAGGTAATCTTCCGATTGATTTTTCAGTTTAATTTTTGCGTCTTTGAATGTTTTGTTAAGTTTTATTAATCTTTTCATTTTAAGACGCATATAATAAGCATACATAAAAAGCAATCCGAGAATAAAATTAACATGAACAACCAACACAATAATGGTGGTTTCCTCGTGATTTTTATCCTGATAAAAGCGCGGTAAATATTGGCTTAAGGAAGTGTTTTCAATGATTAATAAAGAAAAAGACAAAAAATTAATGAATAATAAATATTTGAGCTCTTTTGTATTAAAGACAATCGCGGAGCCAATAATCACAGGAATATAATAGTAGGAAAGATAAGGATGGGAAAAATAACAGGATGTAACAAAAATAATCGCATTGTAATAAGTAAAAATAATTAATTTGGAGAGCAGATATTTTCTTTTATAATTAACATAATATATCAACACCGGAACAGGCAGTAACAACAAAGAATAAACTGCACTGTTGTAAACCCCCATAAATAGGTAAAGAAACGTTGCAAGAAACTGATTCAAAAGGCAACTGAAATTGAGAATATTAAAAAAGATAATCTTCACATTGGTTTCCTCAGAATTATCCTTATGAAAACCGATGTACATTAATCTCGCAATTTTAATTAGGAAAAAATATTTAATATGGCTCATTTTCATCGGTAAAATCAAGTTTAAAGATGGAGCCTTTTGCTTTACTGCTATAATGCAAATCCAGTGTTGCATTCATCTTAAAGGCAGCAAACTTTGATATCGTTAGTCCCAAACCGCTTCCTGCAGACGTTTCAATTTCATTAATTCTGTTGAAAGGATCGAATATTTTTTGCACATAATCTTTACTGATTCCAATACCGTTATCTTCAAAGAACACAGACAAAGCAGTTTTATGTTTTTTAGCATAAATCTTAATTTCAGGTACTTTGGAAACATTATATTTCAAAGCATTCTCTACCATATTCTGAATAATAATTTCTAAAAGTAAAGGATTAGAAATTACCGTCATATCTTCAACCTGGTTAATAATTCTGGCTTCTTTGTATTTTATTTTGTAGATCTCGTAGCATTTTTCGATAAACTGGCGAAGATTAATAATTTCAGAATTTCTGACAGTATTATAGATAGACAAATACGAAATCAAATCGCTAGAATATTTCTCATTAAGCTGATTGCTTTCTTTGATAAGGCTAAAATAATAGTCATGCAGGTGTCCTTTATTATTTTGCACATTGTTTTCAATTTTATTTAAAAAACTGTTAATAATAAACAAAGGCGTCTTGAGAGAATGAGTTGCCGCCAAGCCAAAAGTCTGCAATTCATTATTCTGTACTTTAAGTGTTTTTTTAACCAGAAAAAGTCTTGCCTTCAATTTTTTTAGTTTTTGTTCCTGAATATCTACAATGAAAACAATTAAAAAAACAAGACAAAGAAGAAAAACACTCATTGTTAGAAGAAAAATCACATTCAATAATTCTTTTCTTTCGGGAGAAAGTATATTAAAACTTACCGAAAACAGATGATCGGGATAAAGTGCCTGAATAAAAAACAAAGAGATAAGCTGTATAATAAAAAAGATCATATAATGCACTTCTTTCGCAGAAAATATAAACAGGCATACAATAATTGGAATTGTGTAATAATGTGTTAAAGTAATAGGATAACCGTAAAAAACGCCACAAAGAAACAGATAAGCAATAACTCCCTGTAAACCAAAAACTTTTGCTAATAGAAAATATCCTTTTTTTAAAAACTTTTTATTGAGAAAATAAAGAAAGAAAATAATACAGTTCAAAAGAACCATCCAATAAAAACCATAAATCAAATAGACTGCGGTTACAAGTAATGTCAAAAAAAATATACAAATAGAAATAGTATTCAGAATTTGTATCTTGTTTTTCTCGGCAATACTTTTATAGTTATGAGATCCGTTATTGATCATACGGAGCAAGTATATCTTATTGAAAAAAGGAATCATTTGTGAAATTAACAATAGATTAAAGATAAATACTGTTTTAAATAAAAAACGGGGAATCGATACGTTCCCCATCAATACAAAATAATGAAAAAATCTAATCCTTTTTTCTGTGGCAAAGATGCCGTTTTTAAATGGAGAACGATTTACACTTTTGGAGAAATCAAAATGCACTTTGGTGTAAATTGATTAATCTATACATTCCAAAATTCCCGATCCAAACTTCTGTATTGTATCGCTTCAGAAATATGATGCGATAAAATATTTTCAGATTCTTCAAGATCAGCAATTGTACGGGCAACTTTCAAAATTCTGTCATACGCTCTTGCAGAAAGATTCAGCTTTTCCATCGCCATTTTGATGAGGTTAAAAGAAGCATCATCCAGTTCGCAAAACTGCTCCAATTCACGAGAACCAATTTGAGCGTTATAACTGATTGACAAATCCTTATATCTTTCATTCTGAATCTCACGAGCTTTTAAAACACGTTTTCGAATATCTTCACTTTTTTCACCCTTCCTTTTTTCAGCCAATTGCTCAAATTCTACTTTCTGAACTTCCACATGTATATCAATCCGGTCTAAAAGCGGGCCCGAAAGCTTATTCATGTACCGCTGCATTTCAAAAACTGAAGAAGTATTATTAGGATCATCAGGAAAATATCCGCTCGGACTTGGGTTCATCGAAGCAACCAGCATAAAACTTGAAGGATAATTTACGGTAAATCTCGCCCTCGAAATCGTAACTTCACGATCTTCCAAAGGTTGTCGCATTACTTCCAAAACGGTTCGTTTAAACTCAGGCATTTCATCTAAAAACAAAACTCCGTTGTGTGCAAGAGAAATTTCTCCGGGTTGTGGATAACTTCCGCCACCAACTAAAGCAACATCTGAGATTGTATGATGTGGTGACCGAAACGGACGAACCGTCATTAAAGAAGTTTCTGTTCCCATTTTTCCGGCAACAGAATGTATTTTGGTGGTTTCTAAAGCTTCTTTTAAAGTAAGTGGAGGCAAAATACTCGGAACTCTTTTCGCCAGCATTGTTTTTCCGCTTCCGGGCGGTCCGATGAGGATAATATTGTGACCTCCCGCTGCTGCAACTTCCATCGCACGTTTTGCTGTTTCCTGACCTTTTACTTCAGAAAAATCAAAAGGAAACTGATTTATTTTTTCCTGAAATTCTTTTCGGGTGTCTAAAACCACTTTTTCAATTGGCTTTCCTTCATTAAAAAAATCAATGACTTCTTTTATGTTTTCAACACCATAAACATCAAGATTATTGACGATTGCAGCTTCCCGTGTATTTTGTTTTGGTAAAATAATTCCTTTAAAACCTTCTTCACGAGCCTGAATAGCAATTGGGAGAACTCCTTTTATAGGCTGCAAACTTCCGTCTAAGGAAAGCTCACCCATGATGATATAATCGTTGATATTATCTGCTGTAATCTGATCGGAAGCTACCAAAATTCCCATAGCAATACTTAGATCATATGCTGCTCCTTCTTTTCGGAGATCTGCAGGAGCCATATTGATGGTAATTTTTTTTCCCGGAATTTTGAAGCCTACATTTTTGAGAGCGGCAGAAATTCTGTAACTGCTTTCTTTAATTGCATTATCCGGTAAACCTACAAGGTGATAACCAACGCCGCCTGTATCAATATTTACTTCAATGGTGATTGTCTGAGCTGAAACTCCAAAAATGGCACTTCCATAAATTTTTATCAACATTTATATGTGTTTTGAGTAAAATTAAAAAAAAATCTGTTTTGAATGTTGGTTATTTTAATTTTTTTTGTTTCTATTTTGATACTTTTGTTACATCAGTAATTAACTTCAGATGAAAACGAAACCCGAAATTTCATGGCAAGATTTTGAAAAAATAGACATACGGTGTGGTACAATTATTTCCGTAAATGATTTTGAGAAAGCCAAAAACCCTTCTTATCAACTAGAAATTGATTTTGGTGATTTAGGAATAAAAAAATCTTCAGCACAGATTACAAGTTTATATTCTAAAGAAGATTTATTGGGAAAACAAATTTTAGCTGTTGTAAATTTTCCGAAAAAACAGATTGCCAATTTCTTCAGCGAATGTCTTGTTATGGGAATTTATGGAGAAGATCCGAAAGATGTTACGCTTTTAAACCCATCAAGACCTGTGAAAAATGGCTTACAAGTTGGGTGAACATAGCGGATTTTAAAAATCAGTTAGATTGGGATAAATTAAAAAACTAAGAAGAACAAAAAATGATACAAAATATTGCTTTAGAAAAAGTCTTATTTCTTGATATTGAAACCGTTCCCAATGCAGGATCATGGGAAGATTTATCTGAAACCGAACAAAAACTTTGGGATAAAAAAACAAGATTTCAGCGCAAAGATGAGATCTCTCCAGAAGATTTTTACGAAAAGGCCGGAATTATGGCAGAATTTGGAAAAATTATCTGCATCAGCATCGGAATGCTTGAAAAAAATGATACCCTCAAAATAAAAAGCTTTGCCGGACATGATGAAAAGAAAATCCTGATGGAGTTTGGTGAAATCTTTAACAGTCCAAGACTTCGTGATGTAATTCTTTGCGCACATAACGGAAAAGAGTTTGATTTCCCTTGGATTGCAAGACGCTTTTTGATTAATGGAATAATGCCACCAAAACCTTTTCAGATGTTTGGAAAAAAGCCGTGGGAGATTCCGCATATTGATACGATGGAACTCTGGAAATTCGGAGATTATAAAAGCTATGTATCTCTTGAGTTGCTGGCTCATGTTTTCGGAATACCGACCCCGAAAGATGACATTGACGGATCAATGGTTTCATCAATTTACTACATAGAAAAAGACTTGCCCAGAATAGTTGACTATTGTGAAAAAGATGTCTTAACTTTGGCAAATATTTTCAGACGGATGCGTCAGGAAGATTTATTGCAGAGAAATTTGAATTTAGATTAAATTAAAAATGAAATTTACAGACGATCAGATCGCAGATATAGGAGAAGAAATCATCAGAATACTAAAAACCGTTTATGACCCGGAAATTCCGGTAGACATCTATGAATTGGGACTCATTTATGATGTTCAGATTTCGGAAGAAGCCGATGTGAAAATCATTATGACTTTAACCACACCAAATTGTCCGGTTGCCGAAACTCTGCCACAGGAAGTAAAAGACAAGGTAAAAGCCGTAGAAAATGTAAACGAAGTGGATCTGGAACTTACCTTTGAGCCAAGCTGGAACAAAGACATGATGAGTGAAGAGGCAAAATTTGAGCTAGGAATGCTATAGAATTTAGGAAGGTGGAAGCGGGATGCCAGAAGTTTTTTTAATTGTAAAACAATTATTTCCTCAAAAATATATGAGCTGTCAATAAATTTTGGCAGCTTTTTTTGATTCTGAATTTTATAAGTATCTGCTTTGTCATTCAGTAGGAATCTCGGCAGATTTTAGTTAATTCTACGGGATTATAGAAACCCAGTATATTAATTAAACTTCTCTGGCGATCTCTTGCCCTTCTCTTCTGCTCCACTCACTCCAAGAACCGACATACAAATTCGGAATTTCAAAACCCGCATAATTCAATGCTAAAATAGTATGACAAGCTGTAACTCCGGAACCGCAATGGATAATCAGCTTTTCAGGTTTACCTTTTAGTAATCCTGAATATTTTTCTCTTAAAATTTCAGGTAAAAGAAAACTTCCGTTTTCATCAAGATTTTCAGAAAAAGGAATATTAATCGCTCCCGGAATATGACCTGCAACCTGATCAATCGATTCAAATTCACCTCTAAAACGATAAGCATCTCTCACGTCAATTACTGTTGCAGAACAATTTATCAATTCATTTTCAACACCTTCCAAAGACGAAATAGGTAGAAGCCAATTTTCAGTTTTAAGTAATTCAGATTTTTGGAAAGTTTCTTCTCCTGATGAAAATTTCAATCCTTCTTTTTCTGCAATCTGAATTCCGCCATCCAAAACCTGTACATTTTTCAATCCGAAAGATTTCAGCATCCACCAAGTTCTGGAAGCAGCATTTGCTCCGTTTTTATCATCGTAAATTACAATGTGAGAATTTTCTGAAATTCCTAGTCGGGAAACAGTTTCACCAAACTTTTTAATGCCAGGAAGCGGATGTCGCCCTCCAAAAGCTGCATCTTCACCAATTTCTGCCAAATCTTTATCCAGATCTATAAATCTTGCTCCTTTAATATGCTTGATGAGATAATTCTGATAAGCATCTTTTCCTGCTCTTGCGTCAAGAATAATGAGATTTTCAGTAAGGTTTTTCAAATCAAAAGCTGAAATTATTGGTGTCATTTTGGCGAATTTAGTTGATCACTTTAAAATAGTAAGAGTCGAAGCAATGCTTGTCATTACTCAGGAAGCTCAGTAACATTACTAATAACTAATTTATATAAATTAAAAAAACCGCAGAAGTCTCTGCGGCAGTTATTTATTGATAAATGAAAATCATGGTCTGTACCAGTTCCGGATGAAGGCTTCTTGCAACCGGACAATTGTGAGCAGTCTCTTCTATGAATGCTTTTTCTTTGTCAGAATAAGTATCCGAAAAGACAAAATTACAAACGATTTCCCCAATTCTTCTCGGTTCAGATTTCATAATTTTCTGAAGAGTACAATATGCGCCGTCAATATTGATTCCTTTTTCTTTTCCTAGAATCGCAATGGTAGTCAGTGCACATTCAGCCAAAGAAGTGGCACAAAGATCAGTTGGCGAAAACTTCTCACCTTTTCCGTGGTTGTCTGTTGGCGCATCAGTTTCGATGATGGTTCCTGACTGTATATGTTCTGCCGAACATCTTAAATCTCCTGTATATGCTATTTTTGAGGTCATAAATTAAAATTTAGAGAGACAATGTCTTAAAAATGAAAAATATCTTTCGCTTTATTATAAGAACTTTCGAAATTCAGTAAGTTCAACTTGTGTTCCGCTTTTTCAACGCTCATGAAATTGATGACTTGTTCGGTCGGCATATTTCCCACCAAATCGTCTTTCGCCATCGGACAACCGCCAATTCCCTTAATTGCTGAATCAAATCTTCTGCAGCCTTTATCATAGGCAGATTTTAATTTAGAATAAGAATCTTCATATCGGTTATGAAAATGCGCTCCAAAATCAATTTCAGGATATTTAGCAGGGAGCTTTTCAAATAATACAGAGATCGTTTCTGTAGTTGCAACTCCCGTAGTATCAGAAAGTAAGATATTTTTAATTCCAATTTCAGAAAAACGGTTTGCCCAAAAATCTACATCTTCCCATTTCCAAAATTCGCCGTACGGATTTCCAAACGCCATCGAAAAATACAGATTAAGCTTTTTTCCTTCACTTTTTGTAAGCTCAACCATTTTCACGACATCAGTAAAAGCTTCCTCCTGATTTTTGTTGGTATTTCTGTGCTGAAAAGTTTCGGAAATAGAAAATGGAAAGCCCAAAATATCTACAGAGGGATGCATCAAAGCTTTCTCGGCTCCTCTGTAATTACCGATGATCGCAGAAACTTTGGTATTGGATAAAGACTTGTCTATATTTTCTGCAACCTCAGCAGAATCAGCCATTTGCGGTATCGCTTTCGGAGACACGAAACTCAGGCAATCCAAAACATCAAAGCCAACTTCCATGAGCGAATTGATATAGTCGATTTTTTTGGCAGTCGGTATAAATTCTCCCCAACCTTGCATGGCATCTCTAGGACATTCTGTAAGAAACATTTTCACTTTTGATTTTCTCAAATATAATAAAACTAAAACAATTCGTTCTTTATACAAAACAAAGCTAAGATTCTTTTGATAACCAACAATTTATATCCGACTCATAATTTTGATGCGTCATATTCAATTACAAAAAACCGCTTCTCAGCATCAAATTTGCTAACTTTGTTAAAATTTAATTTATCTAATGAGTACAATCGAATTCAACGAAATGTGGAGAGAAAAACTACTTAACCGTTTTCTCAACTATGTAAAAATATATTCAACAAGTGACGCAGAAAGCGAAACCACACCTTCTACAGAAAGACTGTGGGACATCGCCAATTATATCGTAGAAGAGCTAAAAACGATTGGTCTGGAAGATGTTTCTATTGATGAACACGGCTATATCATGGCTTACGTTCCATCAAATTTAGAAAATGACAACCAACCAACGATTGGATTTATTTCTCATTATGATACTTCACCTGATTTTAGTGGAGAAAATGTGAAACCTCAGGTTTGGGAAAATTATCAGGGAGAGGATTTAGTTTTAAATAAAGAAAGCAACTTTACGTTATCACCTTCAAAATTTGAAAGTTTAAAAAAACATATTGGTCAGACTTTGATTACAACTGATGGAAATACACTTCTGGGAGCCGATGACAAAGCAGGTTGTGCAGAAATTGTAACAGCAGCAGAATATTTAATCGCTCATCCGGAAATTAAGCACGGAAGAATGGCGCTTGGTTTCACTCCGGATGAGGAAATCGGAAGAGGGGCGCACAAATTTGATGTGGCTAAATTCGGGGCGGAGTTTGCTTATACAATGGATGGAAGTGAAGTGGGTGAGCTGGAATACGAAAACTTCAACGCAGCAGGAGCGGTTGTAAAAATCCATGGACTGAGCGTTCATCCAGGTTATGCTTTCGGAAAAATGGTGAATGCAAGTCTTTTGGCTGCAGAATTTATTCAGTCTTTACCAGCAAACGAAACGCCTTCTACTACAAAAGGCTTTGACGGATTTTATCATTTAATGGATGTAACTTCTGATGTTTCAGAATGTAAACTTCAATACATTATCCGTGACCATGATGATGAGAAATTTGAGGCGAGAAAAAAATTCATGGAGGAAAAAGTTGCTGAATTCAACCAAAAACATGGAGAAGGAACGGCTGAAGTGGAAATCAAAGAACAATATCGCAATATGAAACAGCAGTTTGAAGGCAAAATGCATATCGTAGACCTTGCTGCAAAAGCGATGAAAGAAGCGGGAATCGAACCGAAAATAAAAGCCATCAGAGGCGGAACAGATGGAGCGCAATTATCCTATATGGGATTGCCTTGTCCAAATATTTTTGCAGGCGGAATGAATTTCCATGGACCTTATGAATATGTTGCTTTGGAAAGTATGGAGAAAGCAATGGAGGTGATTGTGAATATAGTGAAGGCGTAATAATATTAAAATATATGTCAAAAGCCAGCTTGAATAAAGCTGGCTTTTTTTATTTAATTTTTTGTCAGCAATTTAGCAATTCATCAGCAAAAAATCATTTGATTGAAACAAAAATGTAATTTCCATTCATTTATTGTCAATTATATGAAATCCTTTTTTTATATTTAATCAGCTAAAAATAATTACAAATTAAAACAAAATTGAGTATGAAAAACTTAAAAAAACTTGAAAGAAAGGAATTATTGAACATTCTTGGTAAAGGAGGATCTGGTTGCCATATGAATGGAGATTCTGCGTATTGCTGGTCTGATTGCGATTGTGCCTTTGGAAGAGCATGCGAAATGAATGATGATGGTAATGCCGGACAATGCGTCACTGTAGGTGGAGGTGGCTCTGGTGGAGGAAACCCATGTTTCAATGGAAATAATAACTGCACAGAACAACCCTATTAAGTAAAAAAAGAGACTACTAAAAAGTAGTCTCTTTTATATTAGAAAGCTATATGCTTAAAAATTATTGCGTTTGTTGATTGCTTAAAAAAGCATCCCAACCTTGAGCCGTTAAAGCAACTAACTGATTAGAACCTCTTGCCACCATAAAATTCCCGTCCTCTTTTTCAACAGCATAACCGATAATCGTAAAATCAGGATGATTTTTCATTTTATCAAAATCATTTGGAGAAATGGTGAACAATAATTCGTAGTCTTCTCCACCGCTTAAAGCTGTCATTACAGGATTTAAATTAAAATCATCTGCTGTAGTAATCGTTAAGTTATCCATCGGAATTTTCTCCTCATACAATCTAAAACCTACATTCGATTGATCTGAAAGATGCAAAATTTCCGAAGCCAAACCGTCTGAAATGTCAATCATAGAGGTCGGTTTAATATCCAATTGCTCCAATATTGCTTTGACGTCGGTTCTTGCTTCCGGTTTTAATTGTCGTTCCAGAATATAGTCGAAACCTTCCATTTCCGGCTGCATATTCGGATTGGCTAAGAAAACGGCGTGTTCTCTTTCCAAAATCTGTAGTCCCATGTAAGCTCCGCCTAAATCTCCGCTCACAACAAGCAAATCGTTTGGTTTTGCACCGCTTCTTTTGACGAGATTTTCTTCATTCTCGATTCCGACGGCCGTAATACTCATCACCAAACCTGCATTTGAACTGGTTGTATCGCCACCAATTAAATCGACTTTATATCTTCCGCAAGCTGCCTGAATTCCGGAATACAATTCCTCTAGAGCTTCCACCGGAAAACGGTTTGAAACCGCCAAAGAAACCAAAATCTGCGTTGGTGTTGCGTTCATCGCTGCAATATCACTAAGATTCACCACTACAGCTTTGTAACCCAAATGTTTCAAAGGAACATATCCTAAATTGAAATGAACTCCTTCTGCTAAAACATCGGTTGTAAGAACCACTCTTTTGTTTTCAGGATTGATTACTGCTGCATCATCTCCTACTCCAACCTCCGAAGATTCGTTGGATAAAGGAAAAAATTCTGTCAAGTGTTTTATCAATCCGAATTCTCCTAATTTTGAAATCGGTGTTAATTCCGGGTTTTTATCTTCAAACATATTTTACTTTTTTTGCTGGGTGTTGGAAGCCGGATGATGGATGTTTCATCAACTTCAAACATAAAACATTGAACTTTAAACATTGAAGTTTGCCGGATCAATGTTTTCCGGACGGAAAGGAAGTTTTTTAAAATCTTCTCTTGTTAAAACCACCGTTTCAGGAGATTTATATTTATTCATGGCTTCAACAACATCATCGGGTGGTGTTGTCATTTTTCTCAGCATCGTGTCTATCCAGACTCCGGTTGCTTCTGCAGTGGCACAGTGCTCTCCTTCCGGTGTATAAAACTTGTGTACAAAACGGTAAATAGAACAGTCTTCTGCACAGGCATCAATATCAAGACTTACAATCACCGTCTGATCTGCAAATATTTCTTTAAAAAAAGAAAATCTTTCGTGCATAATTACAGGACCAATTCCCCATCGGCTCATTTGGGTAACTCCCATTTTTTCCTGCTTCATAAAAGCCATTCTGGTTTGCGCACAGTACTGAACGTAAGATGAATTTGCTAAATGTTTGTTAGCATCAAGATCGCTCCAGCGAACTTCAAAAGTATGATAAAAAGTCATTTTTAATAATAGTTTTATATTGAACTTCTTTGTTAAACTAAAAATTTAAAAAATCTAACCTCCCAGTTTGTCATTCCGTAGGAATCTCAGCTGAATTGAATAACGTTGTTTAGATTCCTGCGGAATGACAAACTGGTGAATATCTAAAGACTTTATTTTATAAAAAAAGTTCAAAAATTATATTCCTCAAAATTACTCAAATAAGATGGTTTATAAAAATTGTAGTTTTGCAAAAATAATCTTCAGCATAAGATTAGAAATATATGAAGCAAATAATCATTATCGGAGGTGGAGCATCGGGTTTTTTCTGCGCTGCAAATCTGGACGAAAAGAAATATAAAATCACGATTCTTGAACAGAATTCGGATGTTCTGCAGAAAGTGAAAATCTCGGGAGGCGGAAGATGCAATGTAAGTCACGCATGTTTCGACCCGAGAGAACTGGTGCAATTTTATCCTCGCGGAAACAAAGAACTACTTAGTGTTTTCACCAAGTTTCAGCCAGGAGATACGATGGAATGGTTTGAAAACCGAAAAGTTTCGTTGAAGATTGAAAACGACAACAGAGTATTCCCTGAAAGCAATTCTTCGCAGACCATTATCAATACTTTTCTGAATGAAATTCAAAAGAAAAATGTTGAAGTAAAAACAAAATGCTCAGTAAAAGAAATTGAAAAACAAAACGACAAATATCTTGTAAAAACAAGTTTGGGAGATTTTCCGGCAGATTATGTCGTTTACACAACGGGAAGTTCACCGAAATCTCTGAAAATGATCGAAAGTTTAGGTCATAAAATCATTGATTTGGTTCCTTCCCTGTTTACATTTAACATTAAAGATGATTTGCTGAAAGATCTTTTGGGAACAAGCTTCGAAATGGCTGAAACATCGATTCCGAAATTGAAAACAGAAGAAAGCGGACCATTATTAATTACGCATTGGGGACTTTCGGGACCTGCAATTCTTAAAATATCGGCGTGGGAAGCGATTAATTTGGCAAAAGTGAAATATAATTTTGAAATTCAGGTGAATTTTATTTCAAAAGATACTGACGAAGCAGAAAAATTGTTTCAGAATTTTAAAATATCCAATCCTAAAAAGTCAATCGGTTCATCAAAGATCTTTGAGGTAACGAATCGTTTTTGGCAAAGAATTTTGGAAGTTTCAAAAGTCGATTCAAATAAACAGATTGCCAACATTTCCGGAAAAGAAATCCAGACGATTCTGGAGAATTTGTGCAAAAAGAAATTTCAGGTAACCGGAAAATCTACTTATAAAGATGAATTTGTGACTGCAGGTGGTGTAGATTTAAAAGAAATTAATTTTAAAAATATGTCTTCCAAACTTCTTCCGAATTTCTATATTGCAGGAGAAGTTTTAAACATTGATGCCGTGACGGGCGGTTTTAATTTTCAGGCTTGCTGGAGTGAAGCTTGGCTGATTGCGCAGGATTTGAATTTTAAATAATTTATCTGAAAACAATCCGTTTGTCATTCTGAACAGAAGAAAGTGGAGTGAAGAATTTCTAAAAAAAAGGCTTAGGTTCTTCCTTCGTCAGAATGACAAACTGAATATAAAGCTATAGAAAAACACATTAATTAATGACTTCAGTAAAAAATATTTCGAGTCTTACAAAAGCCTTTCTAATCATAGGGTTTGGATATTTCTTTTGGCTCATGCTGAAAATCACTTTAGAATACATTCCTCTGAAAAATGATGTAAGTTTTTTGATGATCAAACAAACCGAAGTTGTTGAAAGACCAGAATATCTCTACTTTTTTTACACGCATGTTTATACAAGTATTTTTGTTTTGCTAACAGGTTTTTTAGCTATTATCAGAAAAGATTTCGGCTTAAAAAACTTTCATAAAAATGCTGGAAAAGTTTACATTTTTCTGATTTTACTTTTTGCTGCTCCTTCAGGAATTTATATGGGTATATTTGCTAATGGCGGATTTTTATCTAAAATTTCTTTCGTGATTTTAGGATGTCAATGGTGGTTTTCGACTTATAAAGCATTTAATTTTGTTCAACAAAAAAAATTCAAAGAACACAAACAGTGGATGTGGAGAAGTTTTACGCTTACACTTTCTGCAATCACACTGAGAATGTGGAAGGTAATTATTGTATATTTATTCCACCCAAATCCGATGGATGTTTACCAAGTTATTGCTTGGCTCGGATGGATTCCCAATATTATTTTGATTGAATATTTAATCTTAAAAAAACACTTATAATGCTATGAAAACTTTAAAAATTACTTTTGCTTCCTTATTGATTATTTCTCTCGCAAGTTGTAAAAAAGAAGGAAAAACCATCGAAACTTCAGCAGATTCTCTCATCACCAAAAAAGATTCTGCGGTTGTACCCGAAATCTATAAAGAATATTATGGTATTTACACAGGAGAGTTTGCCGGAAAAGGAATGATTACTTCAGAAGACGGTGAAGAATATGAAGGTGACATCTATAAAAAAATTTCGCTGAAAATTAACCGGATTACCAAAGACAGCGTTTATGGACAAAGTATTGTTGAGGGAAACCAGCGTCCTTTCAGGGGAGTTTTTAATGAAAGTTCAAACTCGTTTATATTAGATGAACCCGGAAATGATAAAACCGACGGAAGATTTGAAGTAAAACTGAAAAGCGACAGCATTACCGGAAAATGGACCGCATTCAACAAATCTGTAGTTAAAGCTCCTTCTAAAACCTTAAAACTAATAAAAAAAGAATTTGTCTACAATCCGAATTTTATTCTGGATGAAAATTCGGATCTTATTGATTGGGAAAACCCTAAAGAGTTTGTAGAAAAATACACAGATGAAGAGACCGGAAAAACAGAAACCTACACTTCTTCCAAAAACAGAGTCGCTTCTGATGCCGTTTTCAAAATTAATGCTTCAACACAAAAACTTACAGAAGAAGAATTGAAAAACCTTCGAAAGCTCGATATGGAAATCATCAAAAATGCTGTTTTTGCAAGACACGGATATGCATTTAAAAAGCAGACTTATCGTAGTTTTTTTGAGCAGACCGATTGGTATATTCCTGTTTCCAATAATGTTGACAATGAGCTTTCATCGATGGAAAAAGACAATGTCGCTTTACTGAACCGCTTTATAAAATATGCGGAAGACAAATATGATCAATTCGGGAGATAACCTTTTACTTCTTTAATTTCACCAACAAGTAAAGCAGCAAACATCCTACAGCGTAACAAGCAATATCAACCCAGGAAAAAGAATTTCCAATCACAATATACATTAGGCTTCCCGGTTGGAAGCCTAATTTTTCGGCTATATTAAAATATTGGGCTAACTCAACAACACAGGAAAAGGCAAAAATTCCCAAGATGAGCTTTGTATCGTTTACCGTAAAAAAGCTTTTCACAAAAGTATAAAGTAATATCACTACGATTACATCTCCGAGATAAGCTCTGATGAAAAAATTGTTTTTCAAAACCGTCGCAATTAAAACTTCGACAAGGAAAATAAGTATCGTAAGAAGCAGATATTTTGGTTTAAATTTTAATTTCATCTTTTTATGGTGTGTCTTTTAAGCTTTAAATAAATCTTTACTCAAGACTCGAAGATATAAAATTTTCGCATAAAGTACCATTGGTTAAATATTCATTGATGCTTATCAATTTCTTTTGATGAGAAAAATTACGAATTAAATACACCATACCGTGAATTTACATAAAATACATTCAACAAAATTCAAAATTTTCGGTATATTATTTGATGAATTTTAAGTTCAAAAACACATATGATTATTTTTCCGCAAATAATTATTAAAATTTTAATGATTATGAAAAAAGCTATTTTTCTACTTAGTTTACTTTTCACACCATCCCTTTATGCACAAAATTCAGAGAATATCGCGCAGGGAAACATCTCTTCATTTCCTGATTATGCCATTATAAAAACGAAAATGAATCTCAAAGACGTTGTTACAAAAGCAGACTCTATTCCCGAATTTCCCGGCGGAATTAAGGTTTTTAAAAGAAAATATTTTGAGAGTATAGAAACTTTAGATGTAAAAATTAAAGAAAAAGTAGATACCCGTCTTTATTTTATTGTTGAAAAAAGTGGTTACGTAAGAAACGTAAAAGCAGTGGGAACGAATAAAAAACATGTAGAAGCCGCTGAATTGGGATTAAGAAGAATTTTTGCACGCTGGAAACCCGCAACCATTAATGGAGAACCTGTTCGTTATCTCATGTATTTCCCATTGACCAATAAAGAATACTAAATCAGCAAAGTTTTTTATCTTCGTAAAAACTTAATCGGTGAAGAAAATATCATTCATTTTTTGCTTACTTGCTTTCTATTTTGTTTTCGGACAGGATTCAACAAAAATCTCTGGTCAACTCAATGAATTGGTTTTAACTGAGAAAAATGGGAAAATAAGAGTTGATGCTGAGAAAAATGCTGTCTTTTCTAAAGGTAATGAAACTTTTCAAAACATGATTTACAAAAATTTTAGAATGAGGAAAGTTTTAAATACTGGTAAAAAAGAGAATTGTGAGGTAACATTTATTATCGAAAAAGATGGATCTTTAGTAGACTTAAAAGCTTTCGGTAGCAATGAATCATTAAATAACGAAGCAATAATATCTGTTCAGAAAATTAAAGAAAAATGGATTCCGGCAGAAATGAACGGAATAAAAGTTAGAGAAAAATTTAGATTTCCTATTAAAATTGACTTTACAAAAAAAAACAATTAACTACTTCCCAATCATCTTTTTAATCGAATTTAATTTCATCAAAGCTTCAATCGGCGTTAAAGTATTGATGTCGATTTTCGTTAACTCTTCTCTGATGTTTTCTAAAACAGGATCATCCAACTGAAAGAAAGAAAGCTGCATATTTTCTTCGGTCACTCTTTTGATGCTTTCAGATGAACTGCCTTGAGAACGACTCGCTTCCAGAGTTTTCAGAATATCATTCGCTCTGTTGACCACTTTTGAAGGCATTCCTGCTAATTTTGCAACGTGAATACCAAAACTATGCTCACTTCCTCCCGGAATTAATTTTCTTAAAAAGATAATATTACCTTTATTTTCCTGAATAGAAACATGAAAGTTTTTTATTCGGTCAAAATTCACGGTCATTTCATTCAACTCGTGATAATGCGTCGCAAATAAGGTTTTTGCCTGAGTAGGATGTTGATGAAGATATTCTGCAATCGCCCAAGCTATAGAAACCCCGTCATACGTTGAAGTTCCACGACCAATTTCGTCTAATAAGATCAAACTCCTGTCTGAAATATTATTTAAAATATAAGCAGCCTCATTCATTTCAACCATAAATGTAGATTCTCCGGCAGAAATATTATCGCTTGCTCCAACTCTTGTGAAGATTTTGTCTAAAACCCCAATTTCAGCATATTTTGCAGGAACAAAACTTCCGATTTGCGCCATCAGACAAACAATTGCAGTTTGACGGAGAATTGCAGATTTACCCGCCATATTGGGACCGGTAACCATGATAATTTGCTGAGAATCTTTATCTAAAAAGATGTCATTCGGAATATATTTTTCACCTAAAGGAAGCGCATTTTCAATAATCGGATGTCTCGCTTCTTTCAGATCGATGGCGAAACCTTCATTCAAAACCGGTTTTGTATAGCTTTCGGAAACAGCCAGTTCAGATAAACCAACTGCAACATCAAGCTGCGCAATAATGTTTGAATTTTCCTGAATTCTATCCATATAAATCATTGTATCCGAACAAACCTTTCGATACAATTGGTTTTCTAAAATGCTGATCTTTTCTTCAGCTCCCAAAATCTGACTTTCGTATTCTTTTAATTCTTCGGTGATGTATCTTTCAGCATTGACAAGTGTTTGCTTTCTGATCCAGTCACTTGGAACTTTATCTTTATGGGTATTTCTTACTTCAATAAAATATCCGAAAACATTATTAAAATCAATTTTCAGACTTGTAATTCCGGTGCGTTCTACTTCACGTTGACACATTTCGTCAAGAAAACCTCTTCCTTTATTTTGTAAACCCCTCAAATAATCTAGCTCTTCGGAAATATTTTTTTTGATGACATTTCCTTTGGCAAGATTTACAGGCAGTTCTTCATTCAAATGATTTTCAAGCAATTCAATCAATTCATCCAAAGAATTTAATGGTTCCAACCAAGCTAAAACATCTGCATAAGGATGAAGTAATCCCTTAATTTTCTGAATATTAATCAAACTTTGACGGAGGTAGCCCAATTCTTTTGGCGAAATTTTTTCTGCCGCCAGTTTTCCCATTAATCGGTCTAAATCTGAAATCGCTTTTAATAATTGTGATATTTCATATTTCAGATTGTCGTTTTCATTTAAGAAATCGATTAAAGAAAGTCTTCTGCCAATTTCTTCTACAGATTTTAAAGGAAGAATAATTCTTCTTCTCAATAATCTTCCACCCATCGGTGTCGATGTTTTATCGATAATATCCAACAAAGATTTTCCTTTCGGATTGCTTGGATAAACAATTTCGAGATTTCTCAGCGTAAAATGATCCATCATCAGATAATCTTCCTGCGGAATAATCTGAATTTTGGTGATGTGCGCCAATAATTTGTGATGTGTATCTTCTACCAAATAAGCAAAAATAGCTCCTGCCGCTGTAATTGCCAAAGGCAAACCTTCCACCCCAAAACCTTTTAACGAATTGGTTTTAAACTGATTGGTAAGTTTTTCGTATGCGAAATTGTATTGATAAGCCCAGTCTTCGAGTTTAAAGACATTTCTGTTTTTCAGTTGATCCGGAATTTGTACGCTTCGCTGATAAATAATTTCACTTGGGTCAAAAGTATTGATGATGTGTAAAGTTTTATCTAAATTTCCTTCACTCACCAAAAATTCTCCGGTAGAAACATCGACCAAAGCAATTCCGTATTTTTCTTTTTCTTTGTGAAGAGAAAGCAGAAAATTATTCTTTTTGGAAGTCAGAACCTGATCGTTGAAAGTAACTCCGGGAGTAACCAGTTCTGTAACGCCACGTTTTACAATTCCTTTGACGGTTTTAGGATCTTCCAATTGGTCACAAATAGCAACACGAATTCCGGCTCTGACCAATTTAGGCAAATAAGAATCTACCGAATGATGCGGAAATCCTGCTAATTCGATGTGACCTTCTCCATTGGCTCTTTTCGTAAGAACAATCCCCAAAATCTGAGAAGTTCTCACAGCATCCTGTCCGAAAGTTTCGTAGAAATCGCCCACTCTGAAAAGCAAAAGCGCATCAGGATATTTCGCCTTGATGGTATTATACTGTGTCATTAACGGGGTTTCTTTCTTCGTCGCCTTTGCCATTGATATTTACTTAAATTTGGGTTGGTAAAAATAGGAAATAAATAAGGAATTAAGAACTTTTGAATATCTTCTGTAATATCAGTTTTTTAGTGAGTTTAAATTAAATTTTTATAAAAACTCATGTAACAAGTAATATTTTAGGAAATCGGTATTATAAATTTGTGATAATAAAAAATTAGTATTCTTTTTGAAATTTATAAAAATTTATCTTTGCATAAGACAGACAAGCAATGAGAGTTTACAATACCAAACATTTCCTGAAAATATTGGTCAGCTTACACAAAAGCGACACCTTAAAGATTCTTTTCCCAACGATGGTTTTGATGGGCATTTACTCTTACGGAATTCAGTACCTGGAAATTGAATATCTTCATTTAACGTCAAAATCTAAAGTCAGCAATGTCGGGATGATACACTCTTTACTTGGTTTTGTGTTGTCTTTATTATTGGTTTTCAGAACAAACACAGCTTATGACAGATGGTGGGAAGGAAGAAAACTTTGGGGAAAACTCGTCAATGATACCCGAAATTTTGCCATCAAAATAAATGTCATTCTTGGAGACGACAGAAAATCGGCAGATCAGATTGCACGATATTTAAAATATTTTCCTCATTTTTTAGCCAAACATCTTTCTCAGGAATCTACAAGACTGGCTTTAGACGAAGATTATTCTGAGATTGAAAAATCATTAAAAAATCACGGACCGAGTGATTTGATTATTCTTTTAACGCACAAATTGTATCAGTTAAAAAAAGAAGGGAAAATCTCTGATACAGAAATGCTTTATTTAGACACACAGACTACAGGTTTTCTGGATGTTTGTGGAGGATGCGAAAGAATAAAAAACACTCCAATTCCCTATTCGTATTCATCTTTTATAAAAAAGTTTATTATTTTGTATGTATTGGCTTTGCCTGTTGCTTACGTCATTAATCTCGGACTTTTTATGATTCCGCTGACGGTTTTTGTATATTACGTTTTAATGAGTCTGGAATTGATTGCTGAAGAAATAGAAGATCCTTTTAATAATGATGAAAACGATATTCCGATGGAGACAATCGCTCAGAATATTGAGAAAAATGTGCATCAGATAATGGGTTTAAAAAAATAAAAACACAAAATAAAAATTTTAAAAGAAAAATAATTATGGGAATGGATTATTATATTGAGCCCAAAAGTGAAAACGAACATGAGGATTATCTAAATTTTCCAGATACACTTTCGTATTTTTTCGAACAAGCTGGAGGTTATGACGAAAAAAGTATTGTTTCACAGATAGAAAAAATTTTAGATATTGATTTAAGTATTTTTCAAAAAACTTACAATCCTGAAATGGAATTTGAGATTGAAGAATCTGATTCTAACCCATTAAATGAAAATGATTCAAGCTCCGATGATTTATGGATAAATACGGAAGATTTAATTAAAAAACTTGAGGAATTTCAGGAAAAGATTAAAATCAACAATAATTACTTTTCACAAATTATTTTTAATCCATATAATGACGATTCAAAAATGTCGGGTATGGATATTGAAGATATAATTCGATATCAAAAAGAAAATCCTCTAACTTTATATCCTGCCAATAATGGAATTGTAACCGAGGGAAATTTAAGTTCTTCAATTTCCGAATTGATGAAAATATTAGAAGATTTAAAAATTCAGAACACTAAACAGATAAGATTAAATTACATGTAAATTTAGCTACATAATTGATTGTAAATTAATCCAAACAACTTGAATATTCGTAAATTGTAATAAGAAATAAACAAATTATTTTGGTAAATAAATTAAAACTGGAAGAACTCAACAGGATAGATGTAGAAACTTTTAAGATAGTTGAGAAAATTCCGTTGGTGGTTGTTTTAGATAATATAAGAAGCATGCACAATGTAGGGGCAACTTTCAGAACGGCAGATGCTTTTTTGGTTCAGAAAATTATTTTGTGCGGAATTACTCCGCAACCGCCGCATCGGGAGATTCACAAAGCAGCATTGGGAGCCACGGAAAGCGTTGACTGGAGCCATGAAAGCGACATTAATACAGCAATTGATGAATTGAAAGATCAGGGTTTTGAAGTAGTAGGAATAGAGCAAACTACAAATAGTACAATGATTACAGATTTTAAAATTGATGCAACCAAGAAATACGCTGTAATTTTAGGAAATGAAGTTGAAGGAATAAGCGATGAAGCCTTGCAGAATATTGATTCTTTTATTGAAATTCCGCAATTGGGGACAAAGCATTCTCTTAACGTAAGTGTTTGTGGAGGAATTGTAATGTGGGAGTTTGCAAAAACTTTAGGAATTAAATAAATATAAACTATTGGTAATGTTTAATTAAAACTTTGAGGTCTTTGCTGAGTGAAACGCCTTTGCTAACTCAAAAACAGTTAGTAGTGAAAAAAATCTTTGCAGACTTTGCGTTTAAATAAAGCGTCACAATCAGTTTTGAAAATCAGAATATGCCCTAAAATAAAAAAACTGCGTCTGTCTAAAAGACAGTGCAGTTTGAAATAAATCTAATAAAAAGTAAAAATGAAAGGCGACAAAGATACTTCAAATTTTTATACAAACAAATTTTAAAATCATTTTTTTTGCTTTCCCGAAAAATAACTTCATTTTTAGAGAAAGGTTTCGTTTAAAATTTTATAAATTAGCACAATGTTTATCAAGGACTATATCTCAAAAGATTTTCCGTGTTTTCATCTGACTGATTCTATCGAATCGGCTAGAGAAACAATAGAAGCATTTGGATATTCGCATATTTTCATTAAAAAATCTCACCTTTTCTACGGAGCTATTGCCAAAGACTTTCTTTATGAAGAAGAGGGAACTTTGAAAAATCTCGAACATCAGGTAGAAAGATTTGCCATCCTTGAAGACAATAATATCATGGATAGCATTCGGTTGTTTTATACATTCAATGCAAACGTAATCCCTGTAATTAATAAAAACGAAAAATATTTGGGATACATCTGTTGTGATGATGTTTTCCAAACCTTTTCAAAATATCCTCTGTTTTCAGAAACCGGTGCAATACTTACGGTAGAAACTCCGGCAAGAAAATATTCTATGACAGAAATTGCAAATATTGTAGAAAGCAACAATTCTAAATTCTATGGCGGTTTTATCAGTTTCATGTCAGACGAAGTTATTCATGTTACCATAAAAATCAGTAACGAGAATTTATCTTCCATTGATGCTACTTTTGACCGCTATGATTACAGAATTGTAGAAAAATATTATTCTGACGAGAAAACAGACCTTTTCAAAGACCGTCTTGGTTTTTTACAAAAATTTATCGAAATATAACATGAAGGCAGCCATATATTCTCAGAAAAAAGATCTTGATACTTTTTTATATTTAAGCAAATTTATTTCTGAATTGGAAAGCAGAGGTGTGAAATCTGTTTTGTTTGATGAAATGGCAGATGCGCTTCAGTTTTCTAAAATTTTTGAGACTTTTGGCAACAAAAAGGATCTTATCGACAAAAAAGTAGATTTGTTTTTCACTTTTGGTGGCGATGGAACAATTGTTAACTCTTTAACGTTTATCGAAGATCTTGAAATTCCGGTTGTTGGTGTAAATATTGGAAGACTTGGTTTTTTAGCCAGCTTTACTAAAGAAGAAGCCTTTAAAGAATTAGATTCTATTCTGAAAGGTGATGTAAAAACCAGCCGAAGATCTGTGATTGAAGTTGTTTCACCAAAATCTGACGAGTTTTTTCCGTATGCTTTGAATGATGTTACCATTTCCAGAAAAGAAACCACATCTATGATTACGGTAGATTCTTATATTAATGACGAATTTCTTAATGTTTTTTGGGGAGATGGTGTTATTGTTTCTACACCTACAGGTTCTACCGCTTATTCATTAAGTTGTGGCGGCCCTATTATTTCGCCTAATAACGAAAATTTTGTGATCACCCCGATTGCTCCTCACAATCTGAACGTAAGACCTTTGGTGGTAAATGACAAGGTGGAAATAAAATTCAGAGTAGAAAGCAGAGTTCCTCAATATTCTCTTTCTCTAGATTCAAGATTAATTCATATTGAGACTGATAAAGAAATTATCATCAGAAAAGCAAGCTTCCAGTTACTTCTGGTACAGCCCAACAATTTAAGTTTTTACGAAACCATCCGCCAGAAGCTACTTTGGGGAAGAGATAAAAGAAATTAGTAATTTCTCAAAAATCATTACCTTTACAGGAATTTTTAAAAATACATCCTAATATTATAATAAATAAATATGAGCAGAATTTTCCCGGCAGGAGTTGCCACAGGTCAGTTAGTTACAGATATTTTTCAATACGCAAAAGAAAATAAATTTGCATTACCTGCAGTAAACGTTATTGGTTCTAGTAACGTAAACGCGGTAATGGAAACAGCTGCAAAACTAAATTCACCTGTAATCATTCAGTTTTCTAACGGTGGAGCTTCTTTCAACGCTGGAAAAGGACTAAGTAATGACGCTCAGAAATCAGCTATTTTAGGTGGTATTGCTGGAGCTAGACATATTCATACCCTTGCAGAAGCTTACGGAGCAACTGTAATTTTGCATACCGATCACGCAGCAAAAAAATTATTGCCTTGGATTGATGGTTTGATGGAAGCTAACGAAGAATTCTACAAGCAGACAGGAAAATCTCTTTACTCTTCTCATATGCTTGATCTTTCTGAAGAATCTTTAGAAGAAAATCTCGAGATTTCTGCTGAATATTTTGAAAGAATGGCAAAAATGCAGATGACTTTAGAAGTTGAAATTGGTGTAACAGGAGGTGAAGAAGATGGTGTAGACAATTCTGATGTGGACAATTCTAAATTATATACTCAGCCTGAAGATGTAGCTTACACATATGAAAAGCTGAAAGCAATTTCTGATAATTTCACTATTGCAGCAGCTTTCGGAAATGTACACGGAGTTTACAAGCCAGGAAATGTAGTTTTGACTCCTAAAATTTTAGATAATTCTCAGAAATTTGTTCAGGAGAAATTCGGAACTGCAGAGAAACCAATCAATTTTGTATTCCACGGTGGTTCTGGTTCTACTTTAGAAGAAATCAGAGAAGCTATTGAATACGGTGTTGTTAAAATGAATATTGACACTGATCTTCAGTTTGCTTACACAGAAGGAATCAGAGATTACATGGTAAATAATGTGGAATATCTGAGAACTCAGATCGGAAATCCTGAAGGTGAAGAAAAACCAAACAAAAAATTCTACGATCCAAGAGGATGGATCAGAAAAGGAGAAGAAACTTTCTCTAAGAGATTGGTTCAGGCATTTGAAGATTTAAATAACGTAAATACGCTAAAATAAATTATAAATTTTACATTACAGATTTTAAATTATTTTTAATTTGTAATCTAAAATTCAAAATCTAAAATTTTATACATGGCATTCGACTGGTTTAAAAGAAAAGCACAAAATATTACCACTTCTACAGACGATAAAAAAGATGTACCAAAAGGTCTTTGGCATCAAACTCCGTCCGGAAAAGTTGTGGAGCACGAAGAACTGAAGAAAAACAACTACGTTTCTCCTGAAGACGGATTTCATGTAAGAATAGGAAGTGCGGAGTTTTTTGACATTCTTTTCGACGACGGAAAATTCACCGAACTTGACGCAAATGTTGAAAGTATAGATATGCTTAATTTTAAGGATACTAAATCTTATACAGATCGTTTGAAAGAGGTAAAAGCCAAAACAAAACTTACAGATTCTATCAGAAATGCTGTTGGTGATGTAAACGGAACTAAACTTGTGGTTTCTTGTATGGATTTTGCTTTCATCGGAGGATCTTTAGGTTCTGTGATGGGTGAAAAAATCAGAAGAGCGGTAGATTACTGTATTGAAAACAGACTTCCTTACATGATTATTTGCCAATCTGGTGGAGCGAGAATGCAGGAAGCAACGTATTCTTTGATGCAGTTAGCAAAAGTGCAGTCAAAATTGGCGCAGCTTTCAGAAGCAGGACTTTTATACATCGCTTATCTGTGTGATCCTACTTTTGGTGGAATTACCGCTTCTTTTGCAATGACGGCAGATATTATCATGGCCGAACCAAAAGCTTTGATCGGGTTTGCAGGACCAAGAGTTATCCGTGAAACTATCGGTAGAGATTTACCTGAAGGGTTCCAGACCTCAGAATTTCTTCAGGAAAAAGGCTTTGTAGATTTCATTGTGAAAAGAACTGAAATAAAAGAAACTGTTTCTAAAACTGTCAATTTATTAGCAGCAAAAGCTTAAAATTTAAACTAAAAAATCATATAATCTCTCTCTTTCCGGGAGAGATTTTTATTTAAGTAATAGTAACAATTTATTTAATATTTTTAAATTTATACGGTTTGTTTTAAAATTCAAAGCGATAAGTCAATTGCCAAAAGATACATTATGAGGACTTTTAAAGTAATTTTCAATACAATCAGAAGCATGAGTTTTAAGAAAATTCTTAAACTCTTATCTGCCGTTTTACCTCATCCGTTATTTTCAATATTGAGTTTTTACGCAACCGTAAAAGCTTTTTCTATCGCACAAAAATTATATCCGAAAACAGCATCAAAAAACGGTGAAGGAAACGCTTTCAGACACGCATTCTGGTGTTGCCTTATTATGATGTATTGCAGTAAAATCTCTTCTCCTGAGAAAGCTTTAGATTTCTGTAAAAAAATTACAGATCTGCACGAAGAACTTTTCCCGAATGAGCCTTTGGAAACCAAAATGGATCTCCACAATAATAAAATCGGTATGGATTACTTTATGGAACTTTTACCGGGAATTCACCGTCAGTTTTTTGAAAAAAACTTTTTTGTAGAAGCACTTCAAAAGAAAACTGCTGAAGCAAAAGTTCTAAAAAGTCTGGATGATGATTTTGCAGGTGAATTGGTTTATTTAGATGAAAAATAATTTTCATTTGGTAAGACATACACTTTGTTATTCAGCAGAAATCTAAACTTCATTATACTTGCGACACTAAGATTACTGTGAAATGACAAACATTGCGTTCATTCGCTCTTGTTATTTTAGATTTTTGCAGTTTAAAATATTTTTAACTAAGTTTAAACAATTAATTTAATCAAATGGTTCTCAGCAGAATTTGGTCAGCCTTCATTATCATCGCTATTGCTATTGCAAGTATAAAATACATTTCATCAAGCCATTATAAAACTATTTTCAACGATATGGTGGTAGGAAAAGGCGGTGATACGGTAAAAGTTGCCTCACAGAATATCAATACGCTCTCTCCTATCATAAGAGATAGTTTAATGAAAAAAAATGATTTTGAAGAAAGCAGAATCCATTACAAAACCGATTCTTTAAAACAAACAGTCAATGTCTATCGAGTTCAGGAAGCAGATGGCGTTATCGGAACTTCTGAAACTGCGGTGAAAATATGTCTCGGTTTGATTGGAATTATGGCATTATTCATGGGATTTATGAGTATTGCCGAAAAAGCAGGCGGAATCAATTTATTAAGCAGATTAATTCAGCCATTTTTTTCAAAATTATTTCCTGAGATTCCTAAAAACCATCCTGCTTTTGGTCATATGCTGATGAATTTCAGCGCTAATCTTTTAGGTTTGGATAATGCAGCAACACCGTTTGGTTTAAAAGCGATGGAAAGTTTACAGACTTTAAATCTCAATAAAGACACGGCAAGCAATTCACAAATTATGTTTCTCTGTCTTCATGCAGGCGGAATGACATTAATTCCTGTTTCTATTATTGCTTTAAGAGCTTCAGCAGGTTCAAAAAATCCTACAGACATTTTTCTTTACTGTATGATTGCCACATTTGCGGCGACTTTGGCAGCAATGATTATTGTTTCGATATATCAAAAAATAAATCTTTTAAAGCCTGTACTTTTAGCCTATATCGGAGGAATATCTGCATTGGTCGGACTTTTAGTTTGGTATCTTACAGGACTTAGCAAAGAAAATTTAGATACATTCAGTCAGATTTTGAGTAACGGACTAATTCTTTTTATTTTTTTAGCCATTGTTTTGGGAGCTCTTTACAAGAAAATAAATGTTTTTGATGCTTTTGTGGACGGTGCTAAAGAAGGCTTTACCACAAGTGTGAAGATTATCCCGTATTTGGTTGGGATGTTGATTGCGATTTCGCTTTTAAGAACTTCCGGAGTTTTTGATGTTATTATTGACGGAATGAAATGGGTTGCGAATGCGTCTAATCTTGATGCGAGATTTGTAGACGGACTTCCGACTGCGTTGATTAAGCCTTTATCGGGTTCCGGAGCGCGCGGAATGATGATGGATACAATGGCAACTTTCGGACCCGACAGCTTTCAGGGAAAATTGGCAGCCGTTCTTCAGGGAAGCTCAGATACCACGTTTTATGTGATTGCGGTTTATTTCGGAGCTGTTGCTGTGAAGAATACAAGATATACAGTAATTGCCATGCTTCTGGCTGATTTGGTGGGCGTGATTACTGCAATATTGTTGGCTTATATGTTTTTTGCTTAATGCTGAGAATTTCATCTTTAATCATTATCTTATTTCTTGTCAGTTGTAAAAACGATAAGCAGGAAAAATTTATTGGAAATCAACAATTAAAAACCAAACCCTTAAAGAATTATATTGATTTCAAATATGATAAAGTCATTGCATTTGCAAGTGTAGATCCAACGGATTATTATGGAGATGATTTTAATGAAAAAATTGATGTAAAAAAGTTTAAAGATACCATCAGCAAAACATTAGATTCAATTCAAATAAAAAAACTGAATGATATTCTTAGCGGAAGAAAAAATCAGAAAACAGATTCAGTAACAATAGTTGCAGATTGTTTTTATCCAAGACATAATATTATCTTTCTTAAGGGCAAAAAGATCATCAATCATATTGCCGTTTGTTTTGAATGCAATCAGATTAAAAGCAATAAACATCCTTTTGCAAATATGAACATTCTTGAAGATTTCTTTAATTCAATAAATTTGAAAATATTTTATAATCCGCTTGAGCATAAGAGACATTACGATTCTCTAAGATTACCAAAAACAAAATAAGTTCTGACCATTTTAAATTTTAAATCAAATAAATTATGATCACCGATAAAGAATTCACATTACGACTCATCCGTCAGTTAACTCAAGCATTAGAAAAACTAATTTTAGACAAACCTGAAGAAAGTTTAATGCAAAAAGAACTTGATTTTGATTCTTTAATGAAAGATATTTTTAAATTTGATTTTGTTACGCTTTCTTCAAAATCAAAAGAAGAAATAGTAGATATTGTAAAAGACAGACAGGAAAGAGACCACAAAGACTATTACGAAATGCTTGGAAATCTTTTCTATTACAACGGAAAAGTTTTAAATAACAATGACTTTTTAGATAAAGCAAAAACTTTTTATGAACTCTACCTTCAGACAAGCGGAATTTTTGCGCTTCCTGTTATTAACAGAATCAATGAAATAAAAAAAGCACTTGAATAAAGTGCTTTTGTATTTTTAGAAAGAAATTTTATAAGTTCCGGTGGAAGAAACACTTGCTTTCTCAGCCTTCACATATTTCTTAACCCAAGAAACTGAAGTAGAAACTACACAAGGATCTGAAATACCTCCGGATCGTCTTGCAGACACCACGTTTCCGGCTTTATCAACGGTATACGAAATGGTGATTGATCCTCCTGCAGAACAACTGTGACTCGGTTGCACTCCTCCTCTTCCCATCGTTCCGGGAATATATCCTACCAACCTTCTGTCTATACCTACTTTGCTGTCCCCGTTTCCGTCTCCGCCTAAAGGATCTCCATCATTTCCGATTCCGTCACCTGTTCCCTGACTTCCGGCTTTCGTACCACGACCTCTGATAAGATTTCCAATCGCAGCTGTTCCTTTTCCGTCACCATTTCCTGTTTTTGAATTGGCTGTTGTCGCAGAACTTTTAGCTTTCGTTTTTGTTGTAGAAGTTGCAGTAGACTTTTTATTTGTTTTGGAATCTTCCTTTTTCGGAACAGCAACTTTAGTGTTGTTTCCGGTAATGATTTTATCTTTTACTTCCGTTTTCTTCGTTTCCGGTTTAGGATCCGGATTAATAACCGTTTTGGGTTCTGTAACCATATTTTCTACCGGATCGGGAGCATTTTCTTCAGCCTTCGAAGCCAGACTTCCCTCTTGGTTAGCCGGCTCATCAATTCCTGCTCCATTTCTGTTATCTCCAAAATTAACGAGCATTGTCGTTACCACTTCAGTTTTTTTTGGCTGCTCTGTAGGTTTCATTTTATAGATGAAGACGAACAACAAAATGGCAGACCAAATAAGCACAGAAAGCACTGCACTTTTCAGTTTGTCTCTTTTTTCTTCTTCTCTATTTATGGTGTAACCTCTCATTTAATTATTCTTTTACCGTTGCAATGGCAATATTCAGCTTATGCTTTTCTGCAATTTCCATTAAGAAAACTACGTCTCTGTGCATCGTGCTTTCGTCGGCTCTTATGGTAAATGATTTTGCTGACTTGCTGTTAAGATCGTTTACGATAGTTTGTTCTACCAACTCTCTCGTCACAGGTTTGTCATCTACATAATACGAACCATCCGGTTTTACGCTTACCGTCATCGGATTCGGAATATTATCTTCAATACTTCCTGTCTGCGGAAGTTTTACATCTATCGCACTTTGATTGGCTGCGGAAGAGGTGATCATAAAAAAGATCAGCATCAGCAAAATAACATCTGTCATTGCCGCTAAACTAAATTCCGGATGCGCTTTATTTCTTCTTTGAATTTTCATAACCGAATTACAAAGGTTTATTAATAAGATCTAAAAACTCGCCCGAAACATTCTGCGTTCTCAATACAAACTTATCAATTCTTGTTAATAAAATATTGTAGAAAAAGTTTGCCGGAATCGCTACTGCCAAACCAACCGCAGTCTGTCCTAATGCTGTATAAATACCTTCAGATAAAGTTTTCGGAGAAAATGCACCTTCAGAATGTGATAAATCGAAGAATGCAATAATCATCCCTATAACAGTTCCCAAAAGTCCCAACATTGGTGCAATACTTGGAACGACAGCCAAAAGGTTCAGATTTTTTTCCATATTGGCAACTTCAATCTGAGCTTGAGATTCCATCGCACTTACAATGTCTGAAACCGGTCTTCCCAATCTTGAAATTCCTTTCTCTAGAATTCTTGATTCTGGTGAGTTCTGGGTTTTGCAATAATCTGTTGCCGCCACGATTTTCCCTTCTTTAATGAAATCTTCGATATTATGCATAAAGTTGGAATCTGTTTTGGTCGTCATTCTCTTAATGTAGAAAAATCTTTCGAAGAAGAGATAAACAGAGAAAACACCTAAAGTTAAAACAGTTACCATCACTATCTTAGCGAAAGCACCTCCGTGAAACAGGATGTCCCAAAATGAAAATTCAAGTTTTTCCGCAACCACATTGGGAGCAGCAACCTGTGCAAATAAAATCTGAGTAAGTTCCGTTAGCAGCATTAATTGTTTATTTATAATGGTTTTAAACGACAAAAATAAAGGAATATTATCAATACTTATCTTAAAATAAGCTTAAAATATAACATCGGTAAAATATATCTCCTTAAAACAGCAAATTTCTTTCCAAAAAAAGATTTGAAAAGAAATTTATAGTGTATGATTTACAAAAGTTTAGTCTTCGTCGACTACAATTTCATCTTGTTTAAATTCGCATTTTAGCCTGAAAGGAAGCGGATTATCAGATCCAGTGTAAAAATCGTCAATATTTCCTTTCCAGATTACCTGCAGCTCACCTTCTTCATTTTTATCAAATAAAAGCTCATTGTCATATATGAAAGCATCTTCATCATCAAACAAATCTACTTCTGTATAAATATCATCTACAGTATCGTTGATAGTAAGAGATTTCCCCTCAATCTCCGGAGAATCGATCGGAAAATCATTTACCTGAAGTAAAATCTGAGGAAAATTGTACTGTAGAGAATCGTCATCTACATGATCGAGCCCGTCATCCGTAATGATCTCTACTTCTAGAAAATGTTTTTGATTACTATAAATTGCCTTGCAGTAAGTGCTTTTTATATTGTACTTCAATGTTTCGTCCGGATGGTAAATTTTTAAAATCCCTTTCATTATTTCTTAAAAAAGAACTATAATACTATGATTGTTAAACGCTTTACGCAAAGATAAAAAATTGTATGAATGTTTAAAATATTTTCAAAATTATTTTTTTACAAATAGTAATTCTTCAAATCTTTCTTCAGCTAATATTATCTATTTTTGTGCTTTAAAGATTTCAAAATGAAAAACATTATATCAAAAGCGGTTTTAGGACTGGGTTTAGTCATAAGTCTTGCATCATGCAAAAAGACAGACTCACCTCTAACCAAAATTACGCCCACCAATCTGGATTCTATTGCAGCAAATTACTACGAGCAATATCTTAAACTCTATCCTTTGGAAGCTACTTCGCAGGGAGACTTGAGATACAATGACCAACTTCCGATTAATATTGATAAAGATTTTATTTCCGGAGAAATTGCTTTTTATCATTCTGTACAGACTCAGCTTGATAATGTGGATTACAAAAGTCTTTCAGACGAAGACAAAGTGGTTTACGACGTACTCGATTTCACATTAAAAGATAAAATTGAAGCTTACGCATATCATCCAGAGTATATTCCTTTCACCCAGTTTGGAGGATTGCCATTGAATTTTCCTTTGTACGGAAGCGGACAGGGAAGTCAACCATTCAATACCGAAAAAGATTACGAAGACTGGCTTAAAAGAATGGAAAAATTCCCTGAATGGATGAATGCTGCCACAGAAAACTTCCGAGATGGAATGACCAATAAAATAGTACTTCCCAAAAAATTGGTTTTAAAAATGATTCCGCAGATGAAAGCCGAAGAAATCATTACACCAGATTTTAATAAAAATATTTTTTCAGGACCAGTAAAAAATTTCCCTAAAGGTTTTACATCTGCTCAAAAGGAAAAATTCACCAAATTGTATCAGGAATCAGTTGCTAAAAATATAATTCCTGCATATACAAAAATGGGAGAATTTCTGGAAAAAGAATACCTGCCGAAATCCAGAGAGACAGATGGTTACAATAGTCTACCAAAAGGAGGCGACATCTATAAATATTATGCTAAAAGCTGGACAACAACTAACAAAACTCCAGAAGAAATCAACGAGATCGGACTACAACAAGTGGCGATGCTGCGAGCAGAAATGGAAAAAGTAAAACAGCAGGTTGGCTTTACAGGAACTTTGGAAGAATTTATTACTTCTGTAAAAACAGATCCGAAAGCGATGCCTTACAAAACATCGACAGAAGTTCTGGATGGTTTTAACGGAATTTTAGCTAAAATAACACCGAAGTTAAGAACAATGTTTGGCGTAACACCGAAAACTAAATTTGAGATCAGACAGACAGAAAAATTCAGAGAAGCAAGCGCAAGCGCAGAATATATGCAAGGAACTCCGGACGGAAAAAGACCAGGAATTTTCTATATGCCACTTCCCGATCCGTCAAAATTCAACGTTACTTCGGGAATGGAATCTTTGTTTTTACATGAAGCCATTCCGGGACATCATTATCAGGTTTCTCTTCAGCAGGAAAATACCAAACTTCCTAAATTCATGAGATTTGGATGGTTCGGAGCATACGGTGAAGGCTGGGCGCATTATTGTGAAACTTTAGGTCCGGAATTCGGATTGTATACAGATCCTTATCAGAAAATGGGATATTTAAGCGATCAGATGTTGAGAGCCGTTCGATTGGTAGTAGATACAGGAATTCACACCGGAAAAATGACAAGAGAAGAAGCCATCACTTATTTCCTGAGCAACATCGCTTATGACGAAGCAGGTGCAACTGCAGAAGTAGAAAGATACATGGCGATGCCTGGACAAGCTTTGGGCTACAAAATTGGTTCTTTGAGAATTCGTGAGTTGAGAGATCAATACCAAAAGCAATTGGGAGATAAATTTAGTCTTGCAAAATTCCATGATGAGCTTTTAAGTCAAGGTTGTCTTCCTTTGGATGTTTTGAACAGGAAAATGGAACTTTGGGCGAAAAAGCAGAAGTAGCATTAACATATAAATTAAGGAAAATAATTCAAAAAATTAAAATCCCGATTCTACTGAGTCGGGATTTTTGCTGTTCAGTCGACGAAATTGACGGTTCGGTTATATAAAGTTGAATCAGGTCTGTTTTCTGACATAGATTTGACTCAAGAAAAACAAACAAAATTAAAATTTAGAAATCATGGAAAATTTATCATTCAACAAAGAAAACTTAGCTTACGAAAAAGCAGCAAAAAGAGTAAGAGATCTTAAAGGATTTTATGGAAATCTTACTTCATACTGCCTTGTAATTCCTATTTTATTAATTGTCAATCTTTTGACATCTCCTAATGAGCTGTGGTTTTACTGGCCAATGTTGGGATGGGGAATCGGGATTGCTACACATGCTGTAGGTGTTTTTGGAATAGGAAAAGATTGGGAAGAAAGAAAAATACAGCAATTGATGGAAGAAGAAAGAAGAAACAAAAAATCACTTTAATAAATAACCATAAAAACACGACAAAATGAACTACAATAGCGCACAACAAAGAGTAAAAGATCTAAAATCATTCTACACCAATTGTTTTTGGTTCGGGATCGTGGCAATAATAATTCTTTGCAGGAGAATAATAAAACACGGAAGTTTATCAGAAGCAATTTCCACAGGGTCGATCATTCTTACGGTTTGGGGAATTATTCTCGCAGTAAAAGCTGTAAAACTTTTTATATTAAATTCTGATTGGGAAAACAGAATCTTAGAAGATGAACTTAAGAAAACTAAAAAGCCAATTAATTTTTAAAACCGGAAAGATTTAATTATTTTTATTTCAGATTTCAACCAATAACACATGATCAGAACACTCATCATAGAAGACGAAAAACCTGCAGCAAGAAAACTTGAAAGAATGCTTAGCTTATTTCCTGAAATTGAGCTTGTTGCAAAGATAGAATCTGTAGAAGAAGGTATAGAATGGTTTTCCAATCATCATCATCCGCAGCTTATTTTTTCGGACATTGTTTTGGGAGACGGTTTGTCGTTTGATATTTTTGAGAAAATTCAGACAAAGGCTTTTATTATTTATACCACTGCTTTTGATCAGTATACTTTGAAGGCTTTTAAATTAAATAGCATCGATTACCTTTTAAAGCCTATTCTGGATGAAGATCTTTCTGGGGCGATAGAAAAATTCAAATCTTTTTTACCCGATGAGAACTCCGGAAACGTACAGGAAATAAAGCAGTTAATAAAGAAAGAAAAAACTACGCTTTCCAGAATTCTGGTGAAAATCGGCTATAATTTAAAAATTGTTCAGACTCATGAAGTCAGTTGTTTTTTTAGCGAAAACAAAATCGTTTATCTTCAGACCAGCGAACGAACGTATCCTTCAGACTTCACTTTAGATGAGCTTGAAGATGTTTTAGACGAAAAGAAATTTTTCAGGGTGAATCGTCAGTTTATTATTCATTCAGATTACATCAAAAACATTCATACATCTCCAAATTATAAGGTTGAGCTCAATTTTCAGCCTTCTGAAGAGATTACAGTGAGCCGGGATCGCGTGAAAGATTTCAAAGACTGGTTAGTTAGTTAGTTAGTTTTTAAAAGGAAAAACCATCAACCGACAACCATTAACCGTCAACTATTTGTAATCTATACGGTTGGCTTCTGTGTCTTCAAGCTGTTTAATAATTGATGGCGGAATTTCGTCGCTGTCAATTGGAAAACTGATGGAATCCGGATGAAAACTTTTCCGATCGCTTACTTTCTGGAAGATCTCAAACAATGCAATCGGTTCTTGATTAAAACTAATACACGTACTTATAAAATGCAGTTCATAGAGCTTATAATCTGGGTTTTTCAGCTTCTCCTTAATATCTTTTATTCTTGAGATAAAATGTCTTTGGCGGATGAATGTATTGCTGTTCATGATGATAAAAATATAATCTGAATACGCAGTTACCTTCCCAAAATATTTATGGTGATCTCCTCCACTTCTTTCGATAAAATATTCACCTGTTGTTTCAGATTTATAAATTTCCATTGCAGAACGCCAAATACGGTCATCTTTTGCCTGAAGAGGATTATCTGGCAAATTTCTGTTATAAGAATACCAACATCCAACAAGCCGATCCAAAAGCAAAGTGTTTTGCTTCGTATTGTTCATATTGATTTTCAAATCATTAAAGTTAAAAGCTTCTGTATTTGAATTAATAAAATCAATGTAATTGGTATATCCTAAAACTTTTACAATAAGACTGAGCTTGGCAAGATTCGGTTTACTTAAAACTGAATTTTCATTTTGATAATATTTCTTTAGTTTATTGATTATCAAATGTTCATACAGATAGTTTGCTCCTAAAAGCTCTGGCTTTTTCCTAATATCTTTTTCTTCGTTGTCATGAATGATCAATTCGTTGAGCTCATCAACAATATAAGACCATTCCGTTTTGGTCACATTTTCCCAATTATTTTTTTTCAAAAAATGAAGACTGAGAAAATTCATGAGTTTTTCCAAATGTACAATATCTTCTTTTTTCATATGTAGATTTTTGTTTTTTTTAATGGTCATATGTTATCGCCTCATTCTCATCGGTGTTTATTTGAAAAGTTCGTTAATGGTGATTTCATACAATTTATTTTATAAGACTAATTTAAGGTTTTTTTAATTCTAAAAAAGACTCATGCAAGACTTTTATATTTTCAAATCGAATGAAATTTGAGTAGAAAAATAAAAGAAACATGAAAACAAACATTGTATTGAAAAACGTAAATCTTTGGGAAAGAATTCAGGGATTTTCATTAGATGCCGAAAACAGCACATTTCCTTTCTCTAAAAAATTAGCAAAAGAAGAAAACTGGAGTTTAGATTTTACAAAACTAGCCATTGACGAGTACAAAAAATTTGTTTATCTGTGTTGTATTCTACCAAACGGAGCTTCGCCAAGCGAAATCGTAGACAAAGTATGGCATATGCATTTAATATACACTCAGAATTATTGGGAAGAGTTTTGTCCCAATATTTTACAGCAAAAGCTTCATCATAACCCTTCAAAAGGTGGCGAAAGTGAAAATGAAAAACACAAAAACTGGCTGGATGAAACGTTGAAAAGTTATCAGGAAATTTTTCACCAAGAACCTCCGCGGGATATTTGGAAACCCACAATTAATACTTCAAAAAAGGATAAAATATCATTCTCAGGTAAAATTGTTTTGATGCTGTGTTGTATTCTTATCATTTATTCTTGTCGGGAAAACAGCAATGATGGCATTACAGCTCTCTCTTTAATGGCGGTCTTTTTTGTAATTATAATATTAGTAATTAGAAAATTCAGCAAAAACTCAAATACTTCTGATAAAGAGAATGGCGACAAAGGAAGTGATGGATTCTTTTTTTTCTCTTGTGGAAGCAACAGTTCTCATGGCGATGGCGGAAGCTCATCCAGTTGCAGCAGTTCTTGCGGAAGCAGCTGTGGAGGCGGATGTGGTGGTTGCGGCGGCGGAGATTAGTAAAAACTAAAGATCATGAAAAAAATTATCATTCATTCTATTCCGGTTGTTACGAGCTTTATCTGGCTTGCTCTTACCAAATCTACTTTTAATCTTATTTCCTTAAAAGGACATGATTTTCTAAACTTTTACTTCATTCTTCTTTTCGGATTTTACACTTCAATTTTTGCGTTAAAATTTTTCGAAGAAGCCATTTCAAAAACAACTTTCTATTATCTGATTTCTATATTTGTTTTAGGAATTATAAAGCTGATTCGAGGGTTATATTTAGGAAAACCGGTTGGCTATCTTTTAATTATTTTGATATTGGAAATTGCTGTTTTCATTATCATTAAATCATTTCTATTCAATCAAAAATTGAAGTAGTAATTCTAATTAATAAAAATCAAAAACCCCGAAACAAAGATGCTTCGGGATTATTTTTATAAGTCTTTTATCTTTTCTCTATCTTCTTTCTAAGAAATCACTCCGCTTCCAATTAGCTCATCATCCAAATACCACGCTGCAAACTGACCTTCTGCAATTGCCGATTGTGGCTCATCAAACTCTACAAAAAAGGCATTTTCAAACTGATAAACTGTTGCTTTCTGAAGCTCTTGCCTGTAACGGAATCTCGCCATTACTTCCATAGATTCTCCGTTTTTTAATCTTAAATCTTCTCGAACCCAATGCAGTTCTTTATTATCAATTTTCAAAGCTTTTTTGTGCAAACCAGGAAAGCTGTGACCTTCTCCAACGAAAATAATGTTGTTTTCCATATCTCTTGATACAATAAAACAGCTTTCTTTATGTCCGCCGATTCCTAATCCTTTGCTTTGTCCGATGGTGAAAAACTGAGCGCCTTGGTGTTTTCCGATTACTTTTCCGTCGGCTTTTTTGTAATCAATTTTTTTGCTTAAAAATTCTAATTCTTCCTCTTTTGAAGAAAAACTTGGTACTTCCTGAGAAAATAATGGTGAATCTTTAAAAATTTCTACAATCTCCCCTTCTTTTGGAACCAATTGCTGCTGTAAAAATTGTGGCAAACTAACTTTCCCGATAAAACACAATCCCTGAGAATCTTTTTTATCAGCAGTCACCAAACCAATTTCTTTTGCAATTTCTCTTACCTGTGGTTTTGTCAGTTCACCAATCGGAAATAAAGCTTTTGATAACTGATCCTGATTGAGTTGACAAAGAAAATAAGACTGATCTTTATTATTATCTTTTCCTGCCAAAAGATGGAAAATTTCTTTTCCGTTTTCATCTATCGTGGAGTCTACTCTTGCGTAATGTCCGGTTGCAACTTTATCTGCACCCAAAGACATTGCTGTTTTCATAAAAACATCGAATTTTACTTCTCTGTTGCACAGAACATCAGGATTCGGAGTTCTTCCTTGTTGATATTCATCGAACATATAATCAACAATCCTTTCTTTGTAAAGATCGCTCATATCGATTACCTGAAACGGAATTCCCAATTTCTGAGCAACCATTAATGCATCGTTGCTATCTTCAATCCATGGACATTCATCTTCTAGTGTTACCGAAGCATCATTCCAATTTCTCATAAATAGAGCCACAACTTCGTGACCTTGCTGTTGCAGCAAATACGCTGTAACACTTGAATCTACACCTCCGGAGAGGCCAACTACTACTTTCATTATTTCAATTTTACGAAACTCTTAACGGGAGTTCTTAGTTTGACGGAGCAAAAATACGATTAAAAAGAATCGCAAAAAAGTCCTATTTTTAAGCATTGATAAAAACAATTTTATGAAAAAAATAAACCTTGTATTAATGCTGTTGATTTCTTCAGCAGCTTTTTCCCAGTTTTCTGTAGCATCTTCTCCAGCAGAAACAAACAAATGGACTTTCGGAGGCGGAATCGGATTAGGATTTGGCAGCAATTCTTACTTTAATCTTCAGGTTGCGCCAAGAGTCGGCTACAAAGTTACGAATGATCTGGAAGCCGGTTTGGTAGGAAGTGTTTCCTGGCAAAGTTCTAATTCTTATAAGTCTACCATGTTTGGTTTTGGTCCGTTTGTGAACTACTATTTTGCGAGATCATTTTTTGTAAGCGGAAATCTGCAGCACTTTTTTGTAAATTATGAAGATAAATTTTATGATTTTAAAAACAACCAGCAGGAAACGGCATTGTATCTCGGTGGAGGATATATGCAGCAAATCGGGAACAATTCTTTTATGCAAATCGGTTTAATGTACAATGTTTTGTATAAAGAAAACAACAGTATTTTTTCCAGCGGATTGATTCCGAGTGTTGGTTTTGTGGTGGGACTTTAATGTTGTTTAAACTCTCATATATTGCTAAAAAAAAGCATCGGGAATTTCCCGATGCTTTCATTATTTAAATTAATTATTAAGACTTTTCCGTTGCCGACTTTTTAGTTTTGTGGGGTTTACCTTCCAAACCGTCTTTAGCTTCATTCAAATCCAAAACTACAGTTTCGCCTTCAGACAATTGTTTGTTGACCAACATTTCTGCCAATAAATCTTCAATATATTTCTGAATAGCTCTCTTCAATGGTCTTGCTCCGAAATCTTTATCCCATCCTTTGTCTGAAATGAAATCTTTAGCTTCTGTAGTTAATTCTACTTTATAACCTAATTTTTCAAGTCTTGAATATAATTTAGACAATTCGATGTCAATAATCTTAGAAATATCAGTTCTTTCAAGAGAATTAAAGATAACAATGTCATCAATTCTGTTTAAGAATTCCGGTGCAAATGCTTTTTTAAGTGCATTTTCAATGGTGCTTCTTGATCTTGAGTCCGAATTATTTTTCTTAGCATTAGTTCCAAATCCTACACCATCACCAAAGTCTTTAATATCTCTTGTTCCAATGTTTGAAGTAAGAATAATAATTGTATTTCTAAAATCAATTTTTCTACCCAAGCTGTCTGTAACGTGACCTTCATCCAAGATTTGTAGCAAGATATTAAATACATCAGGATGCGCTTTTTCAATTTCATCTAAAAGAACAACTGCATACGGTTTTCTTCTTACCGCTTCGGTTAACTGTCCGCCTTCCTCATATCCTACGTATCCTGGAGGCGCACCAACTAATCTTGAAACCGCAAATTTCTCCATGTATTCACTCATATCAATTCTGATCAATGCTTCGTCAGAATCAAAGAGTTCTCTCGCCATTACTTTTGCAAGCTCAGTTTTACCAACACCTGTTGTACCTAAGAAAATGAATGTTCCAATCGGTCTGTTAGGATCTTTCAATCCGGCTCTGTTTCTTTGGATCGCTTTCACTACCTTTTTCACAGCGTCTTCTTGTCCGATAACTTTTCCGTTCAGATTATTATCCATTCCAGCCAGTTTATCCAGCTCGTTCTTACCAACTTTCGTTACAGGAACACCGCTCATCATCGAAACCACTTCGGCAACACTTTCTTCTGATACGATTTCTTTTTTCTCTTTTACATCTTTATCCCATTGATCCTGAGCAGAATTCAATTCCATCTGCAAACGCTCTTCTTCGTCTTTCAGCTTTCTTGCTTCAAGATAGTCCTGAGCTTTTACTGCTTTTTGTTTAAGTTCTTTAATATTTTCTATTTTAGACTCAAAATCAATAATTGCAGTAGGAACTTTCATGTTTTTAATATAAACACGAGATCCAGCTTCATCCATTGCATCAATCGCTTTATCCGGTAAAAAACGGTCTGTAATATATCTTGATGTCAAATTGACACAAGCCAGAATTGCATCTTCTGTATACACAACATTGTGATGCTCTTCGTATTTATCTTTGATCTGATTTAAAATCTGAATCGTTTCATCAATAGAAGTTGGCTCCACCATTACCTTTTGGAAACGTCTTTCTAAAGCACCATCTTTTTCGATGTATTGACGGTATTCATCAAGAGTTGTTGCTCCGATGCATTGAATTTCTCCTCTTGCTAAAGCCGGCTTGAACATATTTGAAGCATCTAAACTTCCTGTAGAACTTCCTGCACCAACAATTGTGTGTAATTCGTCGATAAATAAAATTACGTCACGGTTTTTTTCAAGTTCCGTCATGATGGCTTTCATTCTTTCTTCGAACTGACCACGATATTTCGTTCCGGCAACCAGACTTGCCAAATCCAGCGTAATTACTCTTTTACCAAAAAGAACTCTCGAAACTTTCTTTTGCTGAATTCTCAAAGCTAAACCTTCAGCGATGGCAGATTTACCAACTCCAGGCTCACCAATCAACAACGGATTGTTTTTCTTTCTTCTTGATAAAATCTGTGAAACTCTCTCAATTTCTTTTTCACGACCAATTACAGGATCTAATTTTCCGTCTCTTGCCAAAGAAGTCAAGTCTCTACCAAAGTTATCCAAAGTTGGAGTTTTACTTTTTGCCGAGCCTAAATTTCCTGTAGGCTTTCTCATTTGCTCAAATTCTTCTCTGTCATCATCATCGTCATATGCAGAGTTTTGAGGCGCAGATTGACCAGAATTTTTCAGCATCGTCTGATATTCTCTTGAAACCCCTTCATAATCGATGTCGTAAGCTCCTAAAATACTTGAAGTAGGATCCTCATATTTGTATAAAATGCCCAAAAGCAAGTGAACGGTATTAATCTCGTTGCTTTTATATTGTCTGCATTCTAATTCTGCACGTTTGATGGAATGATCTGCCATCTTCGTGAAAGAAATATTGGTAACCTCCTCAGAAATAGGATTTAAACTTGCAGTATTTAAAGTTTCAATTTTTCTTCTGATTTGTGTTAAATCGGCATTAAGCCCTTGAAGGATTTCTTTTGCAGAGTTTTCTGTTTTTATAATACCTAAAAGTAGATGTTCTGTATTAAGAAATTCACTTTTCAGCCGCTTAGCTTCATTTTTGCTTTGTTTGAACACTTGGCTCAAACCTTGTGAAAACTTATAATCCATAATATTGTATCTCAAATTGGAATAACGGCAACATTTGTCGTTTATTCTATATCTAAATTACAAATATTTTACCAAAAAACAATTAATGACTTTATGGCAGAAAAAAGTTTTTTATCTTATTGAAAATGATTATGTTTGTCCTCCTGAAATTATTCTCATGAGTCCCGAGATTGCAACTTACATCGGTTATGCCGCTTCACTTTTCATCGTTTTGAGTTTTATACTTAAAGATTTAAGAAAAATCAGAATTGTCAACTTAATTGGTTGTATCTGTTTCGTGATCTACGGAATTTTCAGCGGAATGCTTTGGCCGGTTATCATTCCTAATGCAATTATCTGTTTCGTACAGATGTATTATTTACTTACTCCAAAGCAAAAGTAATGACTCGAAAAAAAGTTCTTACTTCCGCATTCAGCAATCTTTACACAGACCAAAGAATAGAAAAAGTCTGCGGTACTTTACATGCAAATGGCTATGAAATCGAGTTAATTGGCAACAATTGGGGCGGTGAAGAAAAAATGGAGCGTCCGTATCGGTTTTCAAGAATAAATCTTGTCTCTAAAACCCTAAAGACAGCTTATTTTGAATTTAACTGGAAACTTTATCAGGAGCTTAAGAAAAGAGCTGACGAAAACACCATCCTTCATGCCAATGATTTGGATGCATTGCTTCCCAATTATATTTTATCTAGAAAACTAAATATTCCTCTGGTATTCGACAGTCACGAAATTTTCTCAGAAATGCCCGCAGTTCAGGGGAAAATGTCTCAGAAACTATGGCGTTATCTTCAAAATAAAATCGTTCCGAATCTGAAATATATGATTACCGCAAGCGGAAGTTATTCAAAGTGGTTTCAGAATAAGTACGGAATTAATCCGGTTGTTGTTCAAAATGCACCCAGAAAAATCGATTTTTCAATTGAAATTCCGGAAAATAATCCAAGAATTATTTTATATCAAGGCGCAATTAATCCTTTTCGTGGAATTGACAAAGCCATTTTGGCAATGCATCATTTAGAAAATGTTGTTTTTAAAATTGCTGGAGACGGACCAAGAAAAAAAGAATACGAAGATTTAGTTTTAAAAGAAAATCTGCAAAATAAAGTTCAGTTTTTAGGCAAACTGCTTCCGGAAGATTTAAGAGAAATCACCTTGACAGCGGATGTAGGAATGAGTATTGAAGAAAATGGCGGCGAAAGCTATGAATTTTCACTTCCCAACAAGGTTTTAGATTGTATTCAGGCGAAAGTTCCGCTTATTTTATCTCCTCTTCCGGAAATGATTAATATAAAAAATCAGTTTGATGTTGGTGAAATTATTAAAAATCATCATCCTGAAAATATTGCAAAGGCAATCAATTTAATTTTGAATAAAGGAAGAAAAAATTATCAATCTGAATTGGAGAAAGCTGCTAAAATTCTCTGTTGGGAAAATGAAGAAGTAAAACTGCTGGAAGTTTTTGAAAAAGCCTCGAATTTAATTTAAACCATTAAGAAGATTGAAAAGATAAGAATTGTTAAGAGTAGCTTTGCTTTAAGATTTATACTTGTATTTCGAAAATAAGTGAAGCGGCTTAGTTTACCTTGAAATACTTTCAAAATTTTTCAAAAGATCTTTGTTTAACCTTGCGTCTAAAAATAATGATTTAATCATTTTAAAAAATAGATTTACAGATACAATCTGTTTTAAATTATCTTTTTAAAATTGGTTATCTTTGCATAAAGAAGTAAAGAAATGACCATTAAAGAAAATCAGCAGGGAATAATCGACGAATTTGCTTTTCTTGAAGACTGGGAGCAGAAATATGAGTATATCATAGATTTGGGCAAAGAATTGAAAGGTCTTCCAGAAGAGAAAAAAACAGACGACAATCTGATAAAAGGCTGTCAAAGTAAAGTGTGGATTGATGCAGAATTTAAAGATGGGAAACTGTTTTTCAATGCAGATTCTGACGGAATTCTTCCGAAAGGTATTGTTTCTTTGCTTATAAGCATCTACAGTGGTCATTCTACGCAGGAAATACTGGATTCTGATTTTGAATTTATCTCCGAAATCGGGTTGCAGGAATTTCTGTCGCCTTCAAGAGCCAACGGTTTGATGGCGATGACCAAGCAAATCAAATTTTATGCTGTAGCGTATCAACTGAAATCCTAAACGTGATCAGAATTTTAGCATACCGTTTTTCCGCTTTTGGTGATGTTGCCATGACAATGCCTGTTTTTCGTGAGTTTTTGGAACAAAATCCCAATGTTGAAATTGTAATGGTTACCCGAAGCAATTTTGAAGCTTTATTTACTGATCTTGAGCGAGTTATATTTAAAGGAATCGACCTAGATGACTACAAAGGATTTTTAGGATTAAGAAAATTAGCAAAAGAGCTTCTGGATGAATTCAGACCAAATTATATCGCTGATCTTCACGATGTTATCCGCACAAAGATTTTAGATAAAATTTATGTAAGAAAAGGTCATCGAGTTTTTAAAATCAATAAGGGCAAAGAGGAAAAAGAGGAGCTTACCGATGTTTGGAATTTAGATAAAATTCAGCTCAAAAAAACCGTGGAGCGTTATGCAGATGTTTTTCGCGAAATGGGTTTTCGGGTTGAACTTTCTCATCAATTAAGACCTCAAAGCAATGAAAAATCGGGAATTGGTTTTGCTCCATTTGCACAGCATAAAGGAAAAATGCTTCCTCTTGAAAAATCATTTGAGCTTGTAAAAATTTTAGCACAAAAATATCCTATTTACTTTTTCGGAGGTGGAAAAAATGAAACTGAAACCCTCGAAAAGTGGGAAAGACAAATTCCCAACACCAAAAGTCTTGCAGGAAAACTCAATCTTTCTGAAGAACTCAAAAAAATCGCTCACCTTGAAGTAATGATTTCAATGGACTCAGCTAACATGCATTTAGCCAGTATTGTAGGAACAAGATGTATTTCTATTTGGGGTTCTACACATCCTTATGCCGGGTTTTTAGGTTTTGGTCAAAGTGAAAAAGATGTAGTCCAGATCAATGATCTTACCTGTAGACCATGTTCTGTTTTTGGTGACAAAGAATGCTATCGCGGTGACTGGGCGTGTTTAGAAGAAATCAGTGTACAGCAAATCATTGATAAAATTTAAATGATGAAACTTTCTGTATGTATTCCTGTGTTTAATTTTGATGTTCGGGAGCTTGTTTTCGAGCTTAAAAGAGAAATAAAGGAGCAAAATATCAATGCAGAAATCATTTTAATTGATGACGCATCAAATCATCAATTTAAAACCATCAATAATGAAATCATAAGTGAAGTAAATAACTTTATTTTTCTTGAAAAAAACATTGGAAGATCTAAAATCAGAAATCTTTTTTTAGACTATACAAAAGGAGATTATTTACTTTTTTTAGATTGTGACGGGAAAATAATTAAACCTGATTTTCTTAGTATTTATATTGAATATCTTAAGAACAATACCGAAACTGATGTTTTATATGGCGGAAGAATTGTAGCAAAAACCTTGCTTAATAAGAAATATATCCTAAGATGGAAATTCGCTACAGAACGAGAGAATTTGCCTGTTAACAAGCGCAGAGAGAAGCCTTATCTTTCTTTTCAGACTAACAACTTTATCATCAAAAAAGAGATTTTCGCAAAAGTACAATTTGATCCAGAATTTGAAAATTATGGTTACGAAGATTTACTGTTTGCAATGGATTTGAAATCCGAATATGTCACAATCGACCACATAGACAATCCTATTTTCAACAATGATCTGGAAACCAATGAGACTTATTTAAAAAAAGTAGAAGAATCTGTGGAAAGTCTTGCCAAAATGCTTAAAAAATATTCTTTAAGACCTAAAATTTCTGAAATCAAACTGGTCTCTGCTTACAATTTTATATCAAAAACTTATTCTAATACTTTTTTTCTACTTTTGTTTTCTTTAATTGAAAACACACTTAAGAAAAACCTTCTTTCTGAAAATCCAAATTTAAGAAACTTAGATTTTTACAAACTAGGATTACTCTTGCGAAAAATGAAATAGTAGCTATTTTACTTCGATCTTTAATATTTAAATTCTTAAGATATTCTGAGTTTAATTCAAAGATTTTGAAGAATAAGGCGAGTATTACAAGGATTATTAAATTATAGTAAAATAAATTTTTGCAAACTAGCATAAATAAAAAACTCTCAGAGTAATCTGAGAGTTTTTGTGGGCCCTGAGGGATTCGAATTCTTTCAGTTTACAGATTGATATTTAATATCTTACATCTTTTTCTTAATGAGGGTATGCCTAAAAGTATGCCTTTTCACTTTAAACTTAATTACTTTGTTTTATGTCAGGATATAACTCTTCGATAATATCACTTTGCCAAAATTCTTTGGAATTAGCATCCATGATACTGAGTTTTCCTTCCCCATAGCCTGCTCCTGTATCTAAATTCCAAATGTTACATCTTTTAGTAGGTACAGTCTCATTTAGGATCAGTGTAGGGGTATGACCTATAAAAACTTCCTCATGAGCATTAAATATTTCCATTCTAGCCTCAACATCAAAAGTATTATGTTCTGTGTTAGCAAATGACCACAGGCTTCTATCCCAATAATAATTCTTAAGAAATCTTTCATTCCCTAGACCTTTAGGAGAGGTAAATCCTGCATGAACATATCCTCTGTTCTTAGTGTCAATATAGAAATAAAACATTTCATTGAAGAAGTTCAAATGAGATTCTTCATTGATGTATCCTGTATTAATGTAAGATTCTACAGTAGCTTTCCCTCCCTGCATTAACCACTCCATTTTAGGAGCTGCTCCTCTTAGCCAACTATGGCAGAATACATCATGATTCCCTTTAATAAATAAAGGCTTTAATAAACATTCCTCTGAAAGCTCTATGTAAAACTGAACTAATTCAGCACTTTCTATACCTCTATCAACTACATCTCCTAAATTTATTAATAGGTCTTCCTCTGGATTGAATTTACATCTTTCCAAGACTTGTTTTACAGCCTTTAAGTTTCCATGATTGTCACTGGTAATAAGTATTCTTCCCATTTTAATGTTTTTAGATTAATGTTAATAATGATTTCAAAGTTTCACTCTAATAAGGACTTGATATAAGGAAATGAATTTGAAAAGTAAATCAGTCTTATTTCTTTATTAGCAGGAAAATAGATATTCCAATAGTTCACTTTTCTAGTCATAAACTTGTGTATCATAGTACCATCATTATGAATTTCAAAGTTCACTCTTTCCAATCTATCTGATAGGGATTTATTGAGCCTACTATAATAATGTTCAGATTTCTTATCAAACTCAAGAATTACAACTTCCAGTATATCCCAATAGAATATAAGCTCTGTTCTCTGAGGTATGAAATTTAAAAACCTTTTAATTTCACTTCCTACCCACAAGTAACTACAATAAGAATTATCAGGGATACTGTCTGCTATACTCATGAGATTTAGCTCCCAGTTGTCATATTGGTAACCTATACGGAATGGTATTCTTGGTTTCATTTTAGTTTTGATATTAAAAAACCACCTATTTTGATGAGGTGGTTGCAAATATTATTAAGTAATAAAGGCTATTCTTTGGGGCATAGAATTTTATATATGTTATCAATAACTGATCCTGGTGGAATTGGTTGCTCAGCCATGGATGGATTGTCTTGTTTAACAAGATTTCCATTAGAATCATATTCAAGGCTGTTTTTAATTATAACTGTTTTATCTATACAAGAAATTTTCATTAATGATAAAGTAATATTTCCTGTTATATTTACATATTTACCAGTTTTAGTTTTTACCTTTTTATTTGGGTTATTATATCTTAACCAAAATTCAGTATAAAGCCCAATAGTATCTTCTATATTACTTTGTGGTTTGATATAATAATCTATTTTATTAGTATCAGTTGTAGCATATTGAAATCCATCCTGTTGAGAATAAAGATTAGATGATAATTCGAGTATGAGTAGTAGTAGAATTTTTCTCATGGTTTACTTTTAGTTAATCAACATATTTCACTTTAGGCTGTGGGAATTTTTTAATGTACTCTTTTGCTTTTTCAGGCTCGATAATATCAAATGAAGCTTTTCCTGTTGTTAGACCATAAGCTGGACTAAGCCTTATGTAATAAGTCTTTCCCTCTTTAGCATTTACAGTAAAGAAATCTTTATTTTCAGTCTGATCCTTTCTGATCTTGTTGCCCTCAAAAGCTCCTTCTAAATTGTATTTACCTGCATCTACATCCCAACACAGATAGTTTTTATAATCAAGCCTTCCTATCATATTTCCATTAGATGATAGTGTTATATAATAATGGCTTAATTTTACTGTTGGTCTTATAATGTAGATTCTAGCTTTATTAGGAGATACCTCAGAGTTTATGTCTGGAAATTCTACATATTGATATGTTTGAGAATATAAGTAAGTTGAACATATCAAGATGAATAATAGTAAAGTTTTTTTCATTGTTTTAAGTTTATTTTAGTTAGCAAATTACTTGTAAATCTTGGTTGTACCTTATGGGAATCCATAAAGTGACAGATGTAATGTTGCCATATATGGCATTACAAGCTGTAAATATATTAAGTTCCTTTGACTTGACAAATATGGCAAGTTGGAAAAATCAGAAATATTAAAATTAATTGGTAAAAGAATTAAAGAGTTGAGAATACAGAAAGGTATCTCTCAAGCTGATTTAGTGGGAAAAATGGAAGGAAATATTGACCCAACTAATATATCAAGAATTGAAGCAGGAAGGACTAATCCTACAGTAATTACTCTTTACAGAATTGCAGAAGCCTTAGAGGTTGATATCAAAGCATTGCTTGATATTCAGGACTAGATTGTGTCTTTAAGCAAACCTTACAACATTCAAATCCTAATTTTTCCAGATCAATTTCATCATAATTCTTCTCTTTGAAATTGTAAGTCCATTTAAAAAATTAAATTATCGTAAACTTTTTGCTTTATTGCTAAATGTTTTTGCCAAAATTTTTTTATGTTTCTTAAACCATATAAAGAACAGATGTCATGTTCAAATTTTTTTAAAAGATATTCTGAAATAAAAGTATCATCTTTATTTAATAAAAAATCATAATTTGCCATTTTCATTCTAATAAGATTATCTCCAATTAGTTTTTTTCTTTCCTCAATTAAATTGTTCAATTCATTTTTATTTAGAACCAGATCAAAATTGGGAGCTATTTTTGTGCTCCCTGAATTTGTCCGTTCTCTGATGAAATTATACTCTATGTTTACTTTATTAAGTTTAAAAAGTTTTGGAAATACACTATTATAGGCAACTTGAATTTTTGCATTAATAGCATCTCGATTCCTAGCTTGTAAATACATATTCTTGTAACCTCTATCATCAAACCATTTTCTAAAATAATTAACAGCTTCATCTCCTAATGATCTTATATCATCAGGTATTATAAAATCAATGTACTCGCTACTAACAGATTTGCAATTTTCATAAAGATGATATTTATATTTCCACCTTTTGAATAAACATAAGTTTTATTATCACTTCTTGCTTCTAGAGCCCTGTAAAACTCATTTATAAATTCTTTTTCATTTTCTAAAAGGTATTTAGCAGTAAAAAGCTTTTTCCTTTCATAAAAGTTGAAAATATAGTAAAGCAATTTATTTTTTATTACATTTTGAAGGAAAAATGTTAAATCATCAACATATTTTTCCCTGCTGATTTTTCCAGCGGAAGAGTTTACTAATTGACCAAAAGTAGAATTGGTAATAATAGGCATAAAAGTAAAATTACAAAAAAATTCAATTTTGCTATTTGTTAGTTATATAGATTTTTACTGCTTATTTCTTTTGTTTGTCCCATTTTTTATCTAGAAGCCTATAAGTAGCCTTATTTCATTCACTCTTAGCTTCCCACATTCAGTTAGTAGCCAAGAGGATATTATAATTTCGCTATATTATATATGTAATAAGATTTAGCCATTTGCCTTAAATTTGGATTGTTTGGTGTGATATTTAGCTCCCATGTGCGAGTGTGAATAATTTTAGAATTAAAATAATCTCAGTAATACAGGAGATTCATCAGTGACAAAGTGCCAAAATATCTGAGAACTCATTTCAATACAGCTCTGTACCACTAGATTAAAATGTAATCTATTGATACTGTTTTATTTGTGTTTTGGGATTAGCTCCAAAAGCTGAACTCAGTATAAAATGGCACTTTGGCACTGTTAAGGAACTTACATTTCCTGAAACTCATTCAGTTTTGCTTCGAGTATTACAACTTCTGTTTTGTCTGTGTAGCAATTATTTTCCTTTGCATATCTGTTTGCAAGTTCAAAGCTGGAAAAAATACCTAAGAAGATTCGAGATGATTTACTTTTATAAACATCTGTTTCAAATAATATAAATAAGTTTTTCATGATGGATTTGTTTTTAAATTCCAGATAGATATAATGAAGCTAGAGACTTATTGGAGCTACTGTGCCTATTTACAATAATCCATCATCTGCAAAGCTAAAATAATCTTCTTTTGAAATAATTAGGTGATCTAGTAGCATAATATCCATTATCTTACAGGCTGATTTCAATTTCTCAGTAATATCAATATCTGCTTTACTAGGACTTAGGTTGCCACTAGGGTGATTGTGAACAATAATAATTCCACTAGCCAAGGTCTTTAGTGCTATGGAAAGGACTATTTTAATATCTATGATACTAGATGAAATTCCTCCTTTTGATAGATCATAAATGCCTAGAACCTTATTGGCTTTGTTTAGAAGCAATATCTTCACTTCTTCCAACATTTCCATTGTATCTAGGTTCCAGTGATTGGTAATAAGGCTATAACTCTCTCTGCTATTACTTATTTTTTGTTCAGACATTATATGAGCAGAATAAGAAACAAGTAATTCTGCCACTTGTGTATTTGTTTTCATAAAAGGATTTAGGATATTAATGGATGAGTAATCTAAAAAGTATGAGTTTCTGTATTTACTATATATACTTCTGCAAAAACTCATACTTTTTACTAGTAGATAAAGATTAGAAATGTCCATTTTGTGCAGGAGTATATAGTATTACCACACAGAATGGACATTTTTTGTTCTAGAAAAAAAGTAAAATCCGTCCAAAATTCCTACAATCTATATATGGACTCAGGAAAAATGGACGGATTAATTTTTATGCTCTAGGGCTTATGCAAAGGCTTCTTCAAGCTTCTTTGCTAGTTTCTCTTCAGAACTTTCTACACCTTCAGGAAGATAGATGTATTTGTGTTCTAAGGAAATAGTTTCTCCAGATTCCTTTATTACATACTGATAAGGCTCTGTAGTAATCTTCACAATTTTTCCTGACATCTCAGAGCCTATTAAGCCTATACAAGTCTGTTCATCAAATGTAGTTGATAGAGTAGCTTTCTTGGCTGTAGCATAGTATTGACCTGTAGCCTTGCTTAATACCATTTCAATACCACCTTGTACCTCTAGAAGATAAAAGTTTGTTCCATCTTCTTTTTGTCTTGTTTTGTAGCCTAAAATTCTTACCATTGTTTTTGATTTTTGAGTTAAAAAATGACCTCTCTGAGAAACAAGCTCATCACAAGCTAAACTTTACTTTCAACTAAAGTTCAATCTGCCTGAAAACTTGTTTTCTCAGAAAAGGGTACGGGGTATTTCCCCATTCCAACATAGGTGGGGGTGTTCTGTTGAGGGCATTCACGTAAGAATAAGCTCTATAAAATTTTATTTTTTATGATTTTTTACAGAGTATCACAGATAAGTTGGGTGGTTTGGTAGGGGAGAAGAGTAAAGTAAGGATGAAAAACTTCTCTCAAAAATGGGAGAAGTTTTGCTTTTTTATCTTGTAATAAAATATTTTGAGTGTTTGTCAAAAAGACAAAAGGCAGATTGTTTTTTTCTATTTTTACTGTTTTTTATTGCATTGTACAATTGATAGAAATAAAAAAATATTAATATCTAAAGCTATCAATACTTTTATTGATTTGCTCATCTTCTTATATTACCTCTAATGGAATCAGCAAATATTAATTTATCTCCTTTGATTTTGTAAATATATGTAGGATACATTACATCAATCATTGGAGCTTTGCTTAGAGTATATTTATCTAAATCTTTTTGCAAATACTTTTTGACAAATTTTTGACCTGTTTTATTATCATCTATAATACAAGTAGCCTGTAATTTATTGTCCTTATAAATTCCGAAGGACTTTTCCTCAAAACTTACTCCACTTGGATTTAGTGTTATGTAAAGAGAGCTATCTTTATAGAAAGTTGCTTCATAAACATATTTCAAATTTTTAGAAATTAAAAAGAACGTTTCGCTGCTATTCTCTTTTGTTGGTGTAGGATTTTTCGCTTGGTAATCTATTAGTACATTATATAATTGTTCATCAAGATTTTTTTTGCTCCCATTTCCATTACATGAAAGGAGTCCTAAACTCGATATGATTAGTATTAATATCTTAAATTTCATTATTGTAAATCTTTACTATTATTAATTTTTCTTATTAATTTAATTCCTTGAGGAGTAATATTATACAAATTCTTAGAACCAGGGAAATATGTTTGATAGGGATATGTTAAAGGCTTACCTGGACCATATCCACTACGGACATTATTGTAATCACCTGAAATTCTTGTTTTACCATTTTGTGATTTAAAACCCATTGAATTCATTTCTGTAAAAGTATTATCATAGGTATCATTACCAGGATGATTATGTATAAGCTTATTTGCTTTTCCTGGTTGTACACCAATTTGGTCCATTCCAGGAGAGTTCTCCCAAATATTATATGTTTGTGTTGATATAAACCTTTTGCTTCCGATATTAAAATCAGTTAGTGAAAATTCTACATCTTTTGCATTATTAGCTGCGAAGTTATATAAACTATACATGTCATTTGCGGTTTGCTGAGTATATTCTTTTATTGCCTGATGATATGCTGGATTACCGTCTGATTTATTTCCATCCCTAAGATATTGCAACTGTCCTACAATACCTTTCTCTACTGTGACACTTTTGCTTTTATCAACATTGCCTTTTTTATCAGATGCAAACAAAGTATCGGTTTTGTCATTAGTTTTTTCAATTAATTTTACCTCTCCATTTTTAAGTAACTGGTAATTGTCCAAAATCTGTCTACCATCAGGGTCAATATTACTTATCGGATTATTATAAACAATATGATAAGGAGACCAGCTTGAATATTCCTCACTCAAAGGGTCAGGTGAAAACCATCTACCAGCAGTATCTAAATAAGGCTGTGCATCTGGGTCAGTCAAATCAATTTCTCTGAACTCAACAATCTCTTTGGTCTTTCTGTTGAATCTTACTGAGCCAATGCTCACAATAGAATCCTTATCGTGAAACTCTAAATATTTACCTTTGCTTAAAGTAGCAACTTTAGGATAGTAGCCCTGTTTCTTAAATGGGTTTCCAGCTTCAATGTTCTTTCTTCTCCTTTCAGCTTCTTCTGGAGTTAAATTATCTCTGGATTTTAAAACCTCATCCATGTAAGGTCTGTTTCTTTCCTCTTTGGTCAGCTTTACAGGGTTTACAAAAGGTTTTTCTGTTTTGGTCTTCTCGGATTTACTTTTTACTTGTGCCTGTGTAAATCCTGCAACAAGTATAAAAGCAGTCAATACAATTCTTTTCATAGTCATTTGGTTATTTCGTAAAGTTATTTAATAATTTTTTATTCTCGTATTTTTCTCTTTCTGTTTTTAATGATACCAACCAATCCAAATACATTTCCTCTGGCATCTGTCTATAACCAATATCATAAATGTGTCCGTATTCTTTGGTCATTAACTCCATGAGTTCTTTAGCTTTTGGGTCTTGTTGAGCTTTTTTAAGGTTTTCAGGATTGGTTGAACTCAATTGTTGTTTACCCATCATTTTTTCAAACTGTTCTTTGTGGGTTTCAGCTTTTAAGATTAAGGCTTTGGCAAAGTTGGGATAAACTTCTAATGCTCTGTTTGTTGCTTTCAAAATAAACTCTCCATCATTGCCAGGAAAATTCCTGTTATAAGCCTGTGCTAAATCAAACAGGCATAAAGCCAAACTTTCTTTATTGTTCAAGGCTTTCATAAACACCCCATTTTTAATAGCATCCAGATGAATGAATCCCGAAGCCATTAACCAAGAATCTTGTGGAAATATCCCACTTGTCAACTCCGTATTATACCATCCGTCAGACTTGATTTGATGCTTGATATAAACATGATTCGGTGCTAAGGCTAAATTAGCCTCAACTCCCAATTCTTCTGCCAATATCTTATACAGATATGGCATAGAATTACAGTTCCCTTTTTTGGTAGCCAAAAGTTTAGATACAAATAAATTGGTAATGTCTTTATGACCAAACACATCCTCAAAATCATAGTTGAAAGGTTTGTATTGGATTACTGTATCTTTTATAGCAATGGGTAGAGTTTGACACATGATAGAATACACTGCTGCATACTTGCTTACTTTGTCTTTGTCAGACTGTTTGTAAGTAAGCTCCCTGCTTCTTACAATAGCATTGGCAAAACCTTTTAAAAAGGCTATTTCTTGATTTAATTTGTCCGTATCCAACTTACCCTGATAGTAAGCATTTTCTACACTAAAAACAGCCTCTTTGAAGCTGTACTGCTGTTTATCATTCAGCATATTGTCAATAGTCTGATAAGAATCATTATAAAACTGATTATTCTGAGCTTTAACAACTGATATACTCCAACTTAACAGCACTATTGAAAGTAGAAATTGTAATTTATTTTTAATTTTTTGTTTCATGTTTTATTAATGTTCTCACATTTATGTTTTAAGATAGAATAGTTTTTTACGTTTCTCTTCCTCGTTCTTCTTCTCCTGAGCCTTTCTCTTTTCTTCCTGAGCTTTGGTTTTTGCCTCCAATTCTTTCTGTTTCTGCTTTTCGGCATTAACCTGTCTCATTCTTTCAGCAAGAGCCTCACTTTTCTGTCTGTTGGCTTCTCCTTTCATATTACCCAGCCACTGTTCGTAAGCTCCTTCGGGCATCATCACAAATCCTAAGTTATCAATATTGTTAAATTGGGCTTTTGTTTCCTGTAGTAAAGCTACTGCTCTCGGATAAAATCTTATTTTTTTCAGCTCTTCTGGATTTTCTAAATTGGCAACTCCTAACTGACCTGCAACATAAGCTAATTTTGCCTGTTGATACATTGATTTAAGTTGATTAGCATAAATATTATTGGGTGAATGTTCCAAAGCTTTGTCTAAAGTCTTTCCTACAAATTCATCCATTCCGTATTTGTGTATGTAACCATTGGCTAAATCTGCATAGAACTGTGCTAACAATTCTTTTTTACTCAGGCTTTTCATGTAAATGTCATTCTGTAAAGCTTCTGATTTTATATAACCTGATTCCAGAATTAATGAATTGGCAGTAAAAATGCCATTGGTAAGCTCTGCATTCTGCCATTCTCCCTCTTCATCTAAAAACTTAATGTAAGTATGATTAGGTGCATAGGCTAAAGAGGCTTCTGTGTTCATCTCTTCTGCCAACATCAGATACAACAATGGCATGGAATGACATTGCCCTGAACCTGTTTTCAAAAGTTTGGAGACAAACATTTTGGAATGGTCTTTTTGCCCCATATAATCATCAAAATCATATTTGTAGGCTTTATGTTGAACTCCTCCCACCTTCATGTCTTTAGAGAAGTACTCAAATATCATCAGATTTTTATCTGTGTTACTTTCTGTATCCTTTTTTCTCTCCTTCATTTTCTGCAAGAGCTGTTTGGCTGTTTTCTGAATACCAGATTTAAACTGATTGAAATTCTGTTTACCTCCGTAGTAAGCATTCTCTACAATGAAATTAGCTTCACTTACAGAATAATTATTAGTATCAAGTCCAGAAAGTTTATTAAAGGCATCATAATAAGGCTGAGTTTCTTCTTTTCCAGATAAAGAAGGTAAATTGTAATAAGAATCTTCTGTGGCTTGTAGCTTGTTGTATTCTTCCTGTTTACTTCTGGCTTCCTGCTCCTGAGCTACTCTCTTAAAATCCTCCTGAACCATTCTCATATTTTGCTGGTTTATCTGTGAACTTCTTTGATTGTATAATCCACCATGGGGAACAGAGGTAACATTTGACCTTGCTGGGTTACTATAGTTTTGATTAGAGTAATTTTGAATACTACTGGCATTAGGTATTGATGTAGTTGGTAGATCAGGAATCTGCCCCAGTCCATATATGCTGATACATAATAAAGGTAAAACCTGTAGTCTTTTCATCATTATAGAATATTAATATTTCTGTGTTTTAATCTTGTTGCAAGTTAAGAAAATTCTCTAATACAAGATAAATAATTGTCATTTATGGCAATTTAGCTTTTTTTATTTTCATATTACTTTAGTTCTCTTAAGCAAAAATATATTCTAAAGACGCCAAAACTTGACGTGTTATATTTTGTTGTGAATTAAAAAGCTTAACTAACAAAATTGAGATGAAAATCCATTTTCTTTTTATTAGATTTAATCTGTTTGAAAAACTTGTTTTTCTAGAAAAAGGTATGAAGGAAGTATTATTACGGATAACCATAATAGTATCACGAAATATCTTTGTATTTTACGAATTAAAAATAAAACATATAATTATGTGGAAAGACAGTGAAACTTATCTTGATTTATTGAACTTTGATTATTTAGTTGAAGTTACCAAAGATATAATTGAAAATGAAAATTTGTCTCCTTGCACAATTGGAGTCTATGGAGATTGGGGTAGTGGAAAATCTAGTTTGGTTGAAATGATTCTAAAGTCATATGAAGGCAATGAAGATTTTTTATGTATAAAGTTTAATGGATGGTTGTTTGAAGATTATGAAGATGCTAAAACAGCTTTGTTAGGTACAATTATAGATAAAATTAAAGAAAAGAGAACTCTTACTGCAAAGGCTAAGGCTGGTGTAACAAAATTATTAAAAAATATAAACTATCTTGACTTAGCAAGCAAAGGATTAAAGTACGGAGTAGATTTCATGCTAACAGGTGGACTAGGAACTATTGCAGATATTACACTAAATCAAGTTGCTTCTAAATTAAAATCAGCAGGTCAGGAAGTCAATGATGAGGAAATAAAAAAAGTTCTTGAAGGTACTTTTTCAAAGGAAGAAGTGAGAAAAAATCTTAGAGAGTTTCAAAAGGATTTTGAAGAACTACTTAAAGAAACTAAAATTAAAAAACTAGTTGTTTTTATAGATGAACTTGACAGGTGTAACCATGATACAATTCTAGAGACTTTAGAAGCGATAAGATTGTTCTTGTTTACAAAGGGAACTTCATTTATAATTGGTGCAGATGAAAGACAAGTGATGTATGCTGTAGGAAAAAGATTTCCAGAAGTTAAAGGAAACCATTTAGATATTGGTAAAGAGTATCTTGAGAAAATGATACAATATCCAATAAAAATACCTCAGTTGGGTATTTACGAGATGGACTTTTATATTACATCATTATTTCTTCAAGAAACTTTCAAGAAAGAATATTCTGAAATAATAGAGTTTCTTAAAGAAGAAAGAGAGCAAAACTTCATTAAGTTCGAGATTAGTTATGACTTAATAAAAGATAGGTTCGAAGATATTGATGAGGATAAATTAAAAGATGTACTATCAGTCTCAAAACAACTTTCATCAGTACTATCTAACAGTCTTAATGGGAATCCAAGACACTGTAAAAGATTCTTGAATGCATTATCTATGAGAATGAAAATGGCTGAGTTTAAAAGTATAAACTTAGACAAAAAGGTTTTAGCTAAGTTAATGTTAATAGAATATTTCAAAGATGATGTATTTAAGAAAATAGGAGAACTTCAAGCAAATGAAAATGGTAAGCCAACAGAGATTAAACTAATTGAAGAAAACAAATGGGATGATGTTGAAGCTTTGAAGCTTTGGAAAGATGATTTTTGGTTAAATAATTGGATAAGCTCTGAACCAAAACTATCAAATATTGATTTACAAAACTATTTTTATTTCACAAGGGAAAGCTTACAAACTACTTTCTTTAAATCATCCTACTCTCTTAGTTCAGAAGCTGAAAATATATTAAGTGGGTTGCAAGCAGGTTCTGATACTTTCAGAAATGAAGCTATTAAAAAATCCAGAAATATAAATGAATTTGAATCTTCAGAGATTCTAAAAACACTTTTTATATCAATAGAAGCATCAACAGAGATTGATTTAAATTTATTAAAGTCATTTCTTGAATGGGGTAAAACCAAGGAAAGCCTACATTCTGATACTATAGCAAAATTATCAACCTTACCTGCAAAAGCTATAAAATTCACTTTCATACCCAATATTTTTGAGTTTGGAAGAGCTACTGATAAGCTTGAAGATATTAAAGAGCTGGCAGGAAAATGGGAAAAAGAAAACACAAGATTAAAAAAGGCAATTGAGCAGGAAGTAAAACAAAACTAAAGAAAACTATGGGAACATCAAGTATGTATGGGGGCTATTCCAATGGGGGTTCACAAAATAATCCTTTAATACCACCAGATTTTGAAGATAATGAACAGGAAAACGCGAATAATCCAGAAAGTCAGAATCCTGAAAATGAAGACCCTGAAAAAGATTCAGAAGATAATAATACTGAACAACAAGAAGAACAGACTGTTGAATGGAGTAATGCAAAAACTTTCATGTCAAATGTAGCTTCAGGAAGATCCTCTAATATTAAGGGAGCAGTTTCAAAATATGTAAAAGCATATGGAGGAGCTAAATCTGCATCAAAAAATGCAGTAGGAGGAATTAAAACAACTATTAATCTTGGAAATTTTGTAAAAAGCATTTCAGAGCAAGGACTGAAAGAAACTCTTGATGCATACAAAATAGATTATAAGAATAAAAGCACAAAAGAAATTCTAAGTGAACTAGTAAATATTTTAGCTCCTTCCCCTAATACAAAAGAAGATGCTGTTTCAAGAAAGGCTTTGATACTTACAATGGAAGTGTTATATGAACTAATAGAAAAAGAAAACTTAGAGATAGAATCTATTGAAAACTTAGATGTAAATATCATAATTCCAACTTATATAGAAGTTTATATCTATCAGAAGCTAATAAATGATTTAGGTTCAAGAATTGAAAGTAATTCTAAAAGCGCAACAGATGCAGTCGCCTTAGAAAAGAATATAAAAGAATATATTCATTCTAAGATTGAAATTGTCTTTAAAGGTAAAGATATTAAAGATTATAATTTCTCTACAAAAGAAATATTAAGCCTTTATAACCAATGTTACACCGTAATAGAAGATTTATTATGACAGAATTTATATTTAAACTAAATACTGATGATGGATTCACAGTAGCCTCAGCAATTGAAATAGATTTAACTTCAAAAGCAGACTATAATCATACTTTTTTTAAATTATTAAGACCTCTATATCGTATGCCAAGCTTCTTTCAAAATGAGGCATTAGATTTATGGTACATCTCTTTAATGGTATATTATGTTGATAGAAAAGTTTTAAGAAAAGGAACATTTGACAATTGGACTAGAGAAGTTAAACTTTATATTCCAGTATTAGAAGTTGATAAATGGAATGAAAACAAGGATCTACTTATAGAAATGATTTCTTATTTAAGTGGAGATATTTGGGATTTTGAGTTTAGAAAAAGGGAGCTAAATGAAAATGAAGCTAAAATATCTGAAAATGTTGCCAGAAGTTATCTCTCAAATAAGTTTACCCCTGATAGCTTCTGTATGCTATCTGGAGGGCTAGATTCATTTATTGGTGCAATAGACCTACTAAAAGATAATAAAAACATTGCATTTATTGGACATTATGGAGGAGGAAAAGGAGTAAAGCCTTTCCAAGATAAAGTCATCTCATTATTGAAAGATAAATTCGAATTACAAGAAGGACAGTTTTTTAATTTTAATGCAACTCCAATAGGAGGGGTTGAAGATACAACCAGGACGCGTTCATTTATGTTTTTTATGCACGCTATCATTCTAGCATCTTGCATGGGTAAAGAAGTTAATTTATATATTCCTGAAAATGGATTAATATCTTTAAATATCCCTCTTACGAATTCTAGATTGGGTAGTAGTAGTACTAGAACAACACACCCTTACTACCTAAAGATGCTTCAAGAGCTATTAACAAAACTTGGTATAAAAGTAATATTAAAAAATCCTTATCAGTTTTTAACTAAAGGAGAAATGTTATTAAACTGTAATGAACCAGATTTTATTAAACAACATTATAAAGAGACTATGTCATGTTCACATCCAGATCAAGTCAGATGGGTAAAAGGTAGTTTTGAGCCTAAACACTGTGGTACATGTTTGCCATGTACTATTAGAAGAGCTTCTGTTTTAAAAGCTTTTGAGAATGATGTTACTGAATACAGAGATCTTGATTATGTAAATAGAAAAGCAAACATAGAACTAAGATCTTATAAGATTGGAGTTTTAGATTATATTGAAAGTAATAGTTGTTTATATACAATTCAAATGTCTGGTAAAATTGATGAGAATATAGATGAGTATGAAGATCTATATAACAGGGGGATGGAAGAATTAGCTACTTTTATAAATACAAAAAATGACTAATTTTTTATTTGATACACATGCTCATTTAGATTTGTCAACTAATTTTAATGAGGAAGTTAATAGTATTGAAAAACTAAAAATATACACAATAGCCGTAACAAATCTCCCTCCTCTTTACACTAAGTTTAAAAGCAGGATTGAATCAAAATATATAAAACCCGCTTTAGGGTTTCACCCCGAACTTATTGAGAAATACCAAAAGTATATACCTCAAATGTGGAACCTATTAGATGAGGCAAAATATATTGGGGAGGTTGGTTTGGATTATAAGGTTGCAATTAATTCAAAAGCTATTCAATTAAGTTTTTTTGAATCACTTATTCATAAATGTAATGATTTAGGAGGGAAAGTATTAACAATACATAGTAGAAATAGCGTTGATGATGTTTTATCTATTATAGGAAGTAGGTTTAATAGTAAATTTATTTTACATTGGTATTCAGGTAATTTAAAAAATATAGATGTAGCAGTTGCTAATGGAGCCTACTTTTCTATTAATAATGCAATGTTCAACTCTAATAATGGTGTAAAGATAATCAATCATGTACCTACTGACAGACTTCTTCTAGAATCTGACTATCCTTTTGTAATGAATAAGAACAAAACATCTTTCAGAGTTACTGATATTAATGAGACAGCTCATAATTTAGCCATACTCAGAAATAAAGACTATGATGAAATGTTAAAAATACTAAATACTAACTTTAGAAAAATATTAGTTTGAATTAACTAATGATTTATATTAACAAAAATAAAATACCATGTACAATTTTGATTTAAAAGATTTAAGACAAAGGTTTGATATGATTAAATCTAAAGGAGAAAACGAAGAGAGTGATTATGAAGAAGATGTTTATGAACTTGAAAGAAATATAGATGATGAAGTAGAATCATTGGAAAGTTTTACAGATGAACACCCAAGAAAGGAAGAACAGGTAGAGCTAAAAGGTTTGAAACAATTAAAAATAGAACTAAACCAATTCAAAAAAGAGTATGATTTTTATGATGAGGAAGGAGAATTAGATATGATGTTCCCGAATAGACATGATAATGATTTTGATGAAGATTCCATGTCTTATGATAGTGTTTTTGGAGATAACTAAAGTATAATTTTTTTTTAATATGGATATTTCACCTGACAAACAGAATATAGATAGTGTATTTTCTAATACTACATATTACATAGATTTTTACCAAAGACAATACAAGTGGAATGAAGAACCTGTAAAAAGATTGCTAGATGATGTTTTTTATAGGTTTAATGAAGAGTATAAAAAGTTTAAGGATTCTGATATACCTATTGATAAGAATATAGATAAGTATTCTTGGTATTATCTAAATACCTATGTAACCAACTTGGTAGATGGTAAACTCTTTGTAGTAGATGGGCAACAAAGACTCACCACACTTACCTTAATACTGATAAAATTAAAACAATTAGCAGATAAGTTTCAAGAAAATGATTTAAAAGGTTGGTTAGAAGATAAAATTATGGGGAGGTCTGGTTTTCAGAAAAATTTTTGGATGAATCATACTGCTCATATCAGTACTATGCAGGAACTTTTTGAAGAAAAAGAACCCAATTGCATAGCAACTGATTCTGGGATTACTGCCCAAAATATGGTGAAAAATTTTACTGAAATCTCTAGATATATTAATCTTGAATTAAAAGATAAAGTAAAATTTCAAGCATTTACATTTTATTTCCTTAGGAGATTGGTGCTTATCAACCTAGATGTAAAACAGACTGATGTACCTATGGTATTTGAAGTCATAAATGATAGAGGTGTAAAATTAAAACCTTACGAAATTTTAAAAGGAAAACTTCTTGGGCAAATAGACAAAGATGAGTTAATAGAATTAGAACTCAATGAAATTTGGGATACCCAAGTAAAGCTAATTAATGATTTTAAAGAAGATGAAATTGATGAGTTTTTCACTTATTACTTAAAAGGGAAATTAGCTGATACCAGAGGTTTAGCACAAAAATTCGATAAGGATTACCACAGAGTAATGTTTGAAGAAGAATATGACAAAGTACTACAGCTAAATCACAATCCTAAGGGGGTAAAGAGGTTTTTACTAAATGATTTCATCTACTTCACCAATTTATATCATAAGATATATAACTATTATAGAGACTTTAATGAAAATCAGCCTTATGTATTTTACAATAATCTCACTCAGATGAACACTCAATTTCTATTGATTCTATCTGCGTGTGAGCTCAATGACCCCAAGGAAGAAGAAAAGATATTTACAATAAGTAGAAATCTTGATAAAATGTTTTGTTTGTTACAGCTTCAAAGAAGTTATAACAGTAACACATTTTCAACAGATGTTTATAAGCTAAGTGCTGAAGTAAGAAATAAACCTATTGAAGAAATAGAAATTGTTTTTAATAAATATTTATTATCACAACTCTCAGATGCAAGAGGGGCTTTTGTAGACTCTGAATTTAATTATAGCCTATTTAAAGATACAGGCATAGACCTAGAGAAAAGATTTAAAAGATACTTTTTTGCTAGGATAGAGAAATTTATTGCTTCTAATACCAAAATGGAAATGAAGCAAACTTTTTATAATTTAGTACAGAATACAGGAGCAGTAAATGGATTTCATATTGAGCATATTCTCTCACATAATGAAGAAAACAAAGCTCTCTTTAATAATGATGATGAATTGTTTGAGAGAGAAAGAAATAGATTGGGAGGTCTATTATTATTAAAAGGCTTAGACAATATTTCTAGCAATAATGAAACATTTAAAAAGAAACTAAAATCCTATGCAAATACTTTATATTGGAATGAAACTCTAAGAGGTGATACCTATAAATCTAAATTAGATTTCAATAAAATGATTAATGAATTTAAATTAAACTTTAAACCCTATGAACAGTTTGGTTCGGAAGAATTAGAAGAAAGGCATAGGTTATTATATGATATGGTAAAAATAATATGGAAATAAATAAAACTGCCCCTTCTGGGGCAGTTCCTTTAACTCAAAAACCAATGATAATCTGAACTACCATTGAGTGTTTTCTGAATACCCTTTGAAAACTCAAATGCATTCAAATTTCTATCAAGAAAGGTATCTATATAACTACTTTTATTTGCTTGTGTGAAGAGGTTGTAGACATCCCAGAGGTTTATCCTTCCATCTTCTTCTCTACAGAAATTCTTATCTTCATAATAATCACGAGCCATTATGTTGATATGACTATCATTAAAATTTAGTAAAGGAATCTTCTGTTTATCTAATTTAGGTAAATGTTGATAGAGCCTGCTTTTACCAATTAATTGAGCAAACTGATGCTCTGAAAGTGAATAATCTACAAGAGATTTCATTTCAGATAGATGCTTTTCAGCATTATAATTTTGTAGTAATTGAAGAATTTGATTTCCTAATTCTTGTACTGAACTAGCTCTTAAATCATCAACAAAACCATCAGACCAAACACACAAATTTGAACAAACTTTTACCTGAAATCCACAAAATACCTTAAAATGCTCCATTGACTTTTTATTGAAAAGATTTGAAGATTTATAGCTTCTGATTCCTCCAATTGTTAAAGACAACTCATTGCCATTTATAGAATCTCTAATACTTGGAATCCTGATAATAAAAGCCATTCTTTCCCAAAATAAAGTTTTCTCATTATCCAATAACTCTTTTACAGGTTTATGAAGTGCTTCAGGAATCCTGCCAGAAACTTTATGGCTGACACGAATTTCAGGTTTATCTGAACTATGATATGGAAATGCTTTTGCTATAACATTCTTGCACAGTGTTGATTAGCTGAAAGTGAGCAATAGTTTGTTCAGAGTCTCTAAACACAGGTATAATACAGTCATTCTGCAAATGTTTTAGACTTACTTCCTCTGTATTAGCCACAATGAAAGGACTTGGTTCATTTTCTTTAACAACTTCTACAACAGAAGAAATTACAGAATTGGGCATTAAAAAAGTCTGAACTTCATCTTTTAATTTAGGCTTAGATTCTTCATTCATCTTACTTGGATAAAATATTTCTGCATCTTCAAAACTCTCATTATCATCTAGGAAAATATCCCTAATTGATTTCTTTTCTAAAGAGGTTTGATTGCCTACACTTCTTAGCTGTAGATTTACATGGGTTTCTTGAGGTCTTACACTTACTTCTATTATGCTGGGAGTTTTACTGAAACTTTGAGTGTCCATTTTGTGAAAAGTTTTGAGGGTTGGTTAAATTGGTAATTAATGATTTTTTAGCTTCAAAATCTACTTTTAAACTAGCTTGAAACTGAGGAAATGCTTTGTAAAGAGCATATAGTTCTTGAATGGAGTTACATTTCTCAATGGATTCAAATACCTCTTGCTCAGAAGTATTTGATAAATCCTGACTTGGAATAAATCCATTTTCATTATCATGACATTCAAAAGCATCCTTTGGGTCTATTTTAGGCATAGAGTTTCTTCCTGTATAACTAGGTATAAATGTTTTTGTAGAGTCAGATTTAGAGCCTGAATTACACCATTCCAATATCATCTTACCTGTTTCAGATGTGATTTTAAACTCAGGTTTTCCCATAAAGATTTCAGTTCTATCCTTACTTGATACAGCAAAGTGTTTTATATCTATGTCAAACACTAAGGTAAATTCATAGTCCAACCCATCTCTCTGTACAGCTTTTAATCCTACTTTCTCAGGAATGAACTTACCATCTTTCTGATTGAGTACATAGTCCTGTTTTGTTCTCATAGTGGCTATTACATGAGCATTACATTGTAATATCTTGTCTACAAAGAGTTTCTCTAATGGTTTGATTTTAGTCCAGTTTGTGAAGCTGTTTCCTGCAAGTGAGCTGTGATAATCTAAAAGATAATCCCAGCAGTGAGAGATTGAATCCAAAATAATCACATTCATGCCTGAATTCTCACAGAGTTCAATTGCATCAACATACTGTTGTGGTGTAAATGGAGGTTTGAGAGAAACTACATTGTAGTTCCCTAAATGTGCGTACAAATCTGCACTTCCATTCTCTGTATCAATAATGGCTACTTTGGATAAGTCTCCATTTGTAAGTCCTTGTGCTAACAAAAGAGCAGAGAATGTTTTCCCTGCTCCTGCACTTCCTTGTAAAGCCATCTTGATTTTGGCTTGTTTTCTTTCTGATTGTCTTAATTGCATAGTTTTGAATTTAAAAATGAAATTATTTTATGAGTGAATTACAATTTGGCTATTAGCTTCAAATGTATATGAATAGGGCTAAAGCTATTGATATTGTCCTGAAAAAATTGTAATTTTGTATACCAAAAGTTTTGGAACAAAACTACAACAGAGTTGTCCTCCTCTGAATTCGTGCGTTGTTAAATCATAGATTTTTAAGGTTGGGGAGATTTAAAAAGAACCCCTTGTTTCATTATCTGAAACTATCCATTTTAAGGCTAGTACAGCAGGAGTGTAATGTATTCAAATAGAAAAGAGAATTTAACAGAAATAATATAATCCCTGTACCACTAGGTTACAGGGATTTTGTTTTGGTAAGAAAAGGGATTTTACTTGTTTTTTGTTTGGTACATGAATACTTGTGACGAAAAATAAGTAATTAGAAGATTCTTATTACCTTATGGTGATTTTTTCTAATTCCATTAATCATTAGTTGATGACTCTCAGCTTTACACTTTGTTTTGATAATAAATTCATAAAATCTATCCTCAAGAGCTTCATCAGATAGTGTATTATAACTGTCAAAAAAGTTAGCAAAATCTTCTCCCAAAGGATAAATTCCTTTTAGCTGTTCAATTATATTTTTGATACTAGATGCTTGACCAGAAAATATTTGAGATATGTCATAGGGTTTATAATATGAAGTGTTGGTTCTAATGATAATATTATGATCTACAAGGCTTCTAAAATGAATAATCTGAGTTTCTAGCTCATTTGGAGATTCATTCAGGAAGTTATTGAAGTATGAAATAATAAACCTTATTGCAGGCTTTATATCTTCTGAGGTTATTGTTGAGATATTAGTTTCATTATCTAATACAAAGTTTAGGGTTTGTTGTCTTAAACTCCTTTTTAAACTATCATCAGCTCTGGATAAGTCAAGTGAAGATTCTAATAAGTAGAATTTACTACTGATATTTTCATCTTCTTCAATATCTGAATATGTCTCTGTGAGAATTTCCTCTATATTGTCATAGTTAACATCAGAAGGAGCATAATATGAATGAAGTTTAGTGTTAAAAAACTGATTTGTGAAAGCTGCATAAGTAACAAAAGAAGATAGGTCTCTTCCTAAAAAACTTTCTCTCGAAGTACATTTTTCCCCATATGTTAGAATGAAGCTATCAAAGTCTGGCAGTTTTAAATCTGGTTTTAACAATAAAGGTATTCTAAATCTTTCTTGCTGGTTTTCCCACCATCTTTTTCCCACTTCAATATGCTCAGAGAATGAGATATATTTTGTTGGTAAAATTCTTACATTATTCGTAGAAGGAACAGTAGAAATAGGAATACAGATTTTATTAAAAGTTTGTATGAACTTTTCTTTCTGTACAGTATTCATGTCCGTAGGTAAGCTTTCATAATCCATCATGATAGGTCTGGGTAAGATTATATGTATTTCTCCAGTAGTTCGTTGTCTGGCAATAGCTTGAATCACAGCATTAATCCCCTCAGAATAGATACTACTATAATTGGCATAAGTTCCTCTGGCACTAGCAGGAGGTAAGACAACAACAAAGGCATGGTTTGTTTTAGTAATATTTACCCCAGATTTAAAGTTTGTTCCAATATTACAGAAGCTATTATCAAACCTGTTTCTATTTAGATTTTCGTCATTATCACCTTGATTCCCTTCAATTGAGGAGGTGCAGTCTCTTAGTGTTCCAAATTTTTGAGAAAGCATTCTCCCTGGCTCCTTATCTGTATTGAGTAAGGCTTTGCAAAGTTTTTTAGAATAACAAAGAACATCAATGTTTTTATTTCTAGTTACAAGGCTACGAATAATCTCTGTAATAGCCTTATGATTCTTAACTCCATATTGGTTATGATAATGTAAAAACAATTGACTTTGCTCTCTTACAACCTTTCTTTCAGACTCCAACACTCTTATTTTGTCATCAGTCTGATTAGCTAATAGCTTAATCACAGGGATTGATTGGATATTATAAGTTGCACTAAGTAAAATATTCTTGCTTATAACACCTGAAAAATGAGAAAGATATGCAATACCTGTTGGTGTAAAGTTTTTGATAGCTTCATGAATTTCATCATAAATAATAATTAATTGTTTTCCTGTAGAACTTAGCTCATGGGAAAAGGCTTTAATGTAGTTATACTTTCTGGCAGATTGAAGTATTGCATGTTCTCCAGCATTACCTAATAAGGTATTAACTGTAACAAGGTGAATTTTACAGTTGACATCAATATAATCTTCACCACTTTCAGGGATATTATCTGAAATACTTTCGTAACTATAAATCTGATTTTCCTCAAAACCTAGTTCTAATAAATCCCTTTTGTATTGGGTCACTAAACTCACTAATGGTACAGCAATAATGAAATAAGTATTGATACTATCTTCTGTATTTAAATACTCTTTTATGGAATGTAAGATCGCAGAAGTTTTTCCTTGTCCTACAGCACAATTGACAACAGTTGTTTCTTTTTCAGAAAAATTGATTTTATTATATAAAGAGTTTCCAATAAAGCCATCTTGGATTTCTAAAGGTTGTTTTTCAAAAGTAAAAACATCTGAACTTAGACTATTGTTAAAATCTTCTTCCTTGAAAGTGAAAAAATCTATTGGAAAATCATTAAAGTAATTATTTACTAACCTATCTTCTGACATAATATAAAATATAACTGCCTTGTAAAAATAATACAAAGCAGTTAATCTATTGTTATTTTAGTTTAGAATTTAACCTATTCATCTGTTCTCCAATCTTCTTCTTAACCACCTTAGCATAATGCTGTTGAGTAATTCCTATTTCTGAATGACCTAAAAGCTCAGATACTATCTCAATAGGAACATCATTGTAAAGTAGAATAGTGGAAGCAAAGGTTTTTCTTGCTATATGATGGGTAAGAGTTTTATTAATACCTGTAATTTCAGCTATCTCCTTTAGATAGGAATTGAATCTCTGATTTGAAATGATAGGTAACAAGTGGGTTTCTGATTTATATTTGTCTAAAATACTTTCAGCTTTAGATAACAAAGGAATGTCATAATCTCTCTTTGTTTTCTGCCTGTGAATATGAATCCACTTATTGCCATCATAACCTGTCTGAATATCACTTACTTTAAGATTTACCATCTCTGTATAAGCTAAACCTGTATAACAACAGAAAATAAACATATCAGCTACTTGCTGCAGTCTTTCAGATGCAAATTGGTGTTGTTCAAGATTCCACAACTCATTTTTAGAAAGGAATACAATCTCTTTTTTAGGCTTTTTGCCCTTGTAAAGTAGGAAAGGGTCTTTAGGTAAGTAATCTAATGCTACAGATAACTTTACAATCTGCCTAAACCTTTGTAAAGTCTTGTAGATTGTATTTTGCATAAATCTCTTTTCAGTCTTTAGATAGAACTCAAACTCTGTAATAAATGCCATAGTCATATCTTTTAACAGATAGTCTGACCTATTGTATTTCTTTTTAATAAAAGATAATACATGAGCTTGTGTCTGGTAGAACTTTGCTACAGATACTTTTGTTGTTGATATTCCTATCAACTTTTCCTGTTTTGTTATGTGTAGATGAAACATTTCTTTAATGGATTTATCAAGCTTAACATTATCACCTTTGAACTGGCTGTATATATCATCTACACTAAATTCCTTTTCCTGAACTTGTAGGAACAAAAAAGCCTGATTAATTTCTTGTTTAATCAGGCTTAGTTGAGTGTTTGTTTGGTTGTTTCCTTTATTTGGAGGATGTGCTTTTTGTTTTGAAGCATTCCAATATTCTGGGTTGATAAAAATACCAGTTGAAAATTCTTTTCTTTCTAATTCATTGGTAATTCTACAGGTCAAAGGACAGAGGTTATTTGCATTCATTTTAGATTTTCTTATATAGAATAGGATTTTCATTTTGTAGTGTTAATAAGGGTTTAAGATGGGACACCTGAGCTTTTTTGGGACACCTGAAGGGACACCAGAATCTTTACAAAAATGTAAAGCAGATTGCTAAATTTAAAGAAGTAAAATATGATTTTGGAGGTAGATTTTTAGGATAAAATCTAAATGGGACACCTTGAAGAAAAATAGGACACCTAAAAGTATGCCTCAAAATCCCAAAAAGAAGTAAAAACACCTTTTTCAAGAATTTTAACAAAATTTCAAAATCTCTGCAAACTCCCATGAATATGGATAAAATAAAAAACTCTCAGACTAATCTGAGAGTTTTTGTGGGCCCTGAGGGATTCGAACCCCCGACCCTCTGGGTGTAAACCAGATGCT